>Ga0209373_10002244_pt1 | contig 19845 bp, 16 predicted proteins | sample Higcelweek5metaG_FD_187173 | JGI IMG/M metagenome (GOLD analysis project Ga0209373, IMG submission 187173) | Freshwater pond sediment microbial communities from the University of Edinburgh, under environmental carbon perturbations - High... | ecosystem: Environmental > Aquatic > Freshwater >... | reverse complement strand
ATGAATGACAGTGTGATGGCTGTGGATGCTACGGCCGACCATCCGAAGCTGCTTTGGAAAACGAATGCAGCTTTTGGGTACGATCACAATTCAAGCATGCTGATTGAACGAGGTGGAACTGTTGTGTTCGGGACAAAGAACGGTTTATTGCTTGGTATTGATGCTAAAAAAGGAAATGTATTGTGGCGTTATAAAATTGGAAATTCAATAATCAATACGATCACAGCTTTATCGAAAAATGAATGTGTACTTACAACTACTGAAGGTGTGGTGGCGAGAATAAAATACTAAAATAATGAAACTTAATAAGATTGCTCAGGTTATAGGTGCAGTCGACACCAATGTTGCCGATGCAGAAATTAATTGGTTACTCACTGATAGTCGTACGCTTTCTTTCCCGGCCGAAAGTTTATTTTTCGCCATTCAAACCAAGCGCAACGATGGACACAATTATATCGCCGAACTTTATCAGCAAAATTTACGGTATTTTGTAGTAAGTGAGATCAGACCTGAGTTTAGTACGCTCGAAAATGCTGTTTTTCTTAAGGTCGACGATACTTTGGCTGCATTGCAGCATCTTGTGTCTGTTCATCGTCAATCGTTTGACATTCCTTTGATTGGCATTACCGGAAGCAATGGCAAAACAGTTGTAAAAGAATGGTTATATCAGTTGCTCCATGCCGATTTTTCTATTGTTCGTTCTCCTCGTAGCTATAATTCGCAAATTGGCGTTCCGCTTTCGGTGTGGGCGCTGAATGAAAATACGCAACTTGGTATTTTTGAAGCGGGCATTTCGGAACCTTACGAAATGAAAAAACTGCAACCGATTATCCAACCAACTATCGGCATATTTACAAATTTGGGTGATGCTCATCAGGAGAATTTTCATAGCCTCAAGCAGAAGTGCGAAGAGAAACTCAAACTCTTTAAACAAGCCGAAGTATTAATCTATAATTCCGATAACAAGGTCGTAGATATTTCAATAGCGCAATCGGGCTTCAAAGGCCAACTGTTTTCGTGGGGCAAAGGCGACAGAGCAGTGCTTAAAGTGCTGGATCTTAAAAAATCGACACATAAAACCCTGGTTTCTATGCGTTATAAATCAGTTGAGTTTGCATTGGAAATTCCTTTTACTGATGATGCGTCGATTGAAAACGCATTGCAATGTGTTGCCGTTTTACTGCATTTAGGTTATGAGAAAAAGGAAATTGCCCGACGGATACTGTTGCTCGAAGCAGTGGCTATGCGTTTGGAAGTGAAAGATGGAACGCGCAATTGTTTAATTATCAACGATAGTTATAATTCTGATTTGAACTCGCTGGGTATTGCGCTCGATTTTCTGAACCAGCAGGCAACAGCCAAAAATCTATCACGCACCTTGATTCTTTCGGATATTTTGCAGAGCGGACAAAGTGCCGAAGAGCTTTATAAAACCGTTTCCGACCTTGTTGCCAATAAAAATATTCAGCGTGTAATCGGTATTGGAACTGAGATTTCGCGCCAATCGGACAATTTCTCGGCAATCAATACTTCCTTTTTCGACGATACCGAAAGCTTTTTGAAATCGCCATTGATTCATGAATTTCATGACGAAATTATATTGTTGAAAGGTTCACGTAAATTTCATTTCGAAGATATTTCGGCAAAACTTGAACTTATTGCTCACGAAACAACGCTGGAAGTAAACCTGAATGCGCTGGTGGATAACCTGAATTATTTCCGTTCCAAACTTCGTCCCGAAACTAAGGTGATGTGTATGGTGAAAGCTTTTGCATATGGTAGTGGCTCGGTGGAAGTGGCTCGTACCTTGCAGCACCATCGTTGCGATTATCTGGCTGTGGCTGTGGCCGACGAAGGCGCCGAGCTTCGTCGCGAAGGGATTCGCATTCCTATTGTAGTTATGAATCCTGAGAAAGGCGGTTTCGGCATTATGTTCGACAATAATCTGGAGCCTGAAATTTACAGTTTTAAACTGCTGGATGCTTTTATTGCAGCTGCCGAACGTTTAGGAATTACGGATTATCCTATTCATATAAAAATAGATAGCGGCATGCACCGTCTTGGCTTTGAATTTCAGGACATGGAAAAACTAATTGCCCGCCTCAAAAATCAACAACAGGTAAAAGTACGTTCGGTATTTTCGCATTTAGCGGGTGCAGATGAGCCAAAATTTGATAGCTTTACAAAAGAGCAGATCGAACGCTTTACGGCCTGTGCTGATCAAATAACGTCGGCTTTTTCGCATCATATCATGCGTCATATCCTGAACTCTGCCGGAACTGAACGTTTGCCGCAATATCAGTTCGATATGGTACGTTTGGGTATTGGCCATTACGGAATAAGTTCTATTCCCGATGTGCATTTAAAACCTGTTTGCGCGCTGAAAACAATTATACTCCAGACAAAAAATATAAAAGCCGGCGAAACTGTAGGCTACAGCCGCAAAGGAATTGTAGAGTCAGATAAACGAATTGCCATACTTCCGATTGGTTATGCTGATGGTTTTGACCGAAAACTAAGTAACGGAGTGGGAGAGGTGTTGATCAACGGTAAGCGCGCCAAAGTCATTGGCAATGTGTCGATGGATTTAGTTACTGTTGATATTACCAACATCGAAGCCGAAGAAGGTGATGTTGTAGAACTTTTTGGAGAAAATCTGACGATCTCGGAAGTGGCCGGTTGGTTGAAAACAATTTCGTATGAAGTGCTTACAAGTATCTCTCGCAGGGTGAAACGTGTTTATTTTCAGGAATAAACGATGGTTTTAGCGTTCATTCAAAATATAGTTTCTTCAAATCATCTGTTGCGAAATGCTGCGGAACTTGCCGCACAGTTGGGCAAAACTTTTGGTGTGCTGAGTTTTGTAAATTCAGATGCCGAAATTGCCGGACGTGAAGCTGAAATCAAAGAATTGACTGATAGATTATCAATTGCTCCTGATTTTTCAATGATTCAAAATGGTGGTTTGAAAGATATAACTGATATTTGTGAAGCAAACGAAGTTTCTTTTCTGTTTCTGCAACTAACCGATAGGCGCTCAAAATCGATTCAGATGTTATTGAATGCCTGCCGTGAGTTGCGTATCCCGTATTTATTGCACAAGGATAATTTTGAATTATTCGATCTGAAACGAATCATAATGCCGGTCAGCTTTTTGGAGGAGGAAGTGGAAAAAGCTCAGTTTGCGAGCGCTTTCGGACGCTTTTGTGGCTCTGAAGTGATACTGTTGCAAGCCAATGATTATGGATCGAAAGCAGCCCGCAATGTGGAACGAATGAAGGAATTGTTCACAAAGTTTAGCTTCACTTTCAGTATTCGGAAAGCGCAAAAGGATAGTTTTAAAGTTGATATGGAATCTGTTCAACTGGCTGAAAGAGAAAATTATGGATTGGTAATTGCATCGGCTTCGCGCGAATATGGGCTGGATGATATTATTTTCGGACCAAAGGAGCAGCATATGGTAAAAAAGTCGGTAAAACCTGTTTTGTTGGTGAATCCACGCGGCGATTTGTATGCGCTTTGCGATTGAAATTTGAAATGTTTCCGGGAGCTTTGACTTCGGAAACATTATTTTTTTTTTGAAAAAACATAATACAAAAATATATGATTAAAATTGGAACAACTCTTTCGGCTGTAGGCAAAAAAGCATTGTTGTGCGGATCGGGTGAATTAGGCAAAGAAGTAGCGATTGAATTACAACGCTACGGTATCGAAGTGGTGGCGCTGGATAAGTATCCTAACGCGCCGGCTATGCAGGTGGCTCACAAGTCATACGTGTTTTCAATGTTGGATGGCGAAAAATTGCGTGAAGTGATTGAAGCCGAGCAACCTGATTTTATTATTCCTGAAATTGAAGCTATAGCCACATCGACATTAGTGGAGCTTGAGAAAGAAGGATTTAATGTAATTCCGACAGCCAATGCAACATTTCTAACCATGAATCGCGAAGGAATTCGCAGGTTGGCTGCTGAAGACTTAAATATACCTTGTTCACCATATCGTTTTGCATCTACTAAAGAAGAATTTGAAAATGCAATCGCTGAGATTGGAATTCCTTGTGTTGTGAAGCCAATTATGAGTTCGTCGGGTCACGGTCAGAGCGTTGTGAAAACTGCTGCTGATATCGAGAAATCATGGAAAATAGCGCAGGAAGGTGGCAGGGCAGGAGCCGGACGTGTAATTGTAGAAGCTTTTGTGAAATTCGATTACGAAATTACATTGCTGACCGTACGTCACTCTGCAGGAACTACTTTTCTTGAACCCATTGGTCATTATCAGGAAAGTGGTGATTATCGTGAATCATGGCAACCTCAACCAATGCTTTCCGATGTTTTGGAAAAATCCCGTGAAATAGCAGGCAAGGTAACGAATGCACTTGGAGGTTACGGTATTTTCGGTGTCGAATTGTTCGTTTGTGGAAATGAAGTTTTGTTTAGCGAAGTATCGCCTCGTCCGCACGATACAGGCATGGTGACAATGATTTCGCAGGATATGTCGGAGTTTGCTTTGCATGCCCGCGCCATACTTGGATTGCCCATCCCGGCTGTTCGTTTTTATGGACCATCGGCTTCGAAAGCCGTGGTGGTGGAAGGCGATAGCGATAAGGTTATTTTTGATAAGCTTGACGAAGTGCTTGCTGAGCCCGATGTGCAAATAAGAATTTTTGGAAAACCTGAAGTGGTTGGACACAGACGCATGGCTGTAATTCTGGCAATGGCCGATACTGTAGAGGCAGCGCGCGAAAAAGCAAACAGGGCTTACAATAAACTAAAAATTGAAGTATTACCCCGATAATTGTTTTTGTCAGATTGAATGCTTTGTTTTGTCCGAAAACTGCCATTCTGCCACCTTTTTCTGTCATCCGAAGTTAAATCTTGTTTTGGCAAAATAATTGATGAATGCAGCCTGACAAAAAAGAACATTAAAACAATAGAAATATATTTTTTCAGTTATGAAGAAACAAAAACATACCGAAGAAACTCCCGAAGTAAATGAAGTAAAACAAGAGGTTCAAACTCCTGAAACTCCACAGCCAGATGAAACTTCGGAACAAGTTGCAGATCAGATTGTAGACGATTTAGAAGTGCTGACGCAAAAATGTGCGGAACTGAATGATAAAAATTTGCGCTTAATGGCTGAATTTGATAACTACCGTAAACGTACATTGAAAGAACGCTCTGAGTTGATTAAAACTGCCGGAGAAAGTGTTCTTGTCAACATGCTTCCGTTGGTCGATGATTTCGAACGCGCCCAAAAAGCCATGGAAACATCAGACGATGTTGTAGCTGTAAAAGAAGGTATAAGTTTGATTTACAATAAATTTATTGCTTATCTTTTGCAGAATGGAGTAAAAGCGATTCCTACTGAAAACGAAATTTTTGATACTGATTTGCATGAAGCAATTACTACTTTCCCGGCGCCAAGCGAGGATTTGAAAGGTAAAATTGTCGATTGTGTTTCGAAAGGTTATACGTTGAACGAAAAAGTAATCCGCTTTTCTAAAGTTGTTGTAGGCGAATAAGAATTATTAAATAATTAATATTGAAAACTTTAAAAGTCAATGTTGCCGGGTATCGACCGGCGCATTGGCTTATTAGCATATTATCTTATTAGATTATAAAAATTATGTCCAAAAGAGATTTTTACGAAATACTGGGTGTTTCAAAAACGGCATCGGCTGAAGAAATAAAAAAAGCCTATCGCAAGAAAGCCATTGAATTTCACCCTGACAAAAACCCCGGAGATAAAGTTTCGGAAGAGAAGTTTAAAGAGGCTGCCGAAGCTTACGAAGTCTTGAGCGATGATCAGAAACGTCAGCGTTACGACCAATATGGTCACGCCGGAGTTGGTGGCGCTGCTGGCGGAGGATTCGGTGGTGGCAGCATGAATATGGAAGATATTTTCTCTCACTTTGGGGATATTTTTGGAGGACATTTTGGAGGTTTTGGTGGCTTTGGCGGAAGTCAGCGTGGGGGCGGACAGCGTGTTCGTCGTGGTTCGGATTTACGCGTGAAAGTAAAACTTACCCTTGCCGAAGTTGCAACCGGTGTTGAGAAGAAAATAAAAGTAAAAAAATACGTTCTCTGTTCGCATTGTAATGGTTCGGGTTCAGCTCAAGGTTCGCAGCCGGTAACTTGTACCACCTGTAATGGTTCGGGTCGTGTAACGCGTGTTCAGCAAACTATTCTGGGGCAAATGCAGACAGCTTCCGAATGTCCGACTTGTAATGGTGACGGAAAAATAATAAAAGATAAATGTTCGCACTGTGCGGGCGAAGGTATCGTTCGCGAAGACGAAGTGATCACCATCAATATCCCGGCAGGTGTAATGGAAGGCATGCAACTTTCGATGAGTGGCAAAGGAAATGCTGCACGTCGTGGAGGTGTAAATGGCGATTTGTTGGTGTTGGTGGAAGAAGAACCACATCCTGAGTTGATACGCGACGAAAATGATTTGATTTATAATCTGTTACTCACAGTTCCAATGGCAACTTTGGGAGGATCTGTTGAAGTGCCAACGGTAGAAGGTAAAGTAAAGGTAACCATTGCTCCTGGAACACAACCCGGAAAAGTATTGCGCTTGCGTGGAAAAGGTTTGCCAAGTGTAAATCGTTATGGTACAGGTGATTTATTAGTGAATGTGGGGGTTTATATTCCCGAAAATCTGAGTAAAGATGAAAAAGCACTTATGGAAAAACTTGCAAATTCTTCGAACGTAAAGCCCAATGCCAATGCGTCACGCGATTTCTTTTCGCGTTTCAGAAATATGTTTGAATAATTGAATGTGAAATAACAAAGAACTCCTCTACTTTTAAATGGGTAGAGGAGTTTTTTTGTTTAATTCTCATTGAAGAGATGTACTTCTTCTCTTGCATCATTTTCTTCTTGTTAATTCATTTTCTTTTTCGCAGAATGCAATTAAATCGGGGAAAAATAAGGCAAATTCCGTTTCAAGTATTGCGTGATGTTGTTGTAGAAATGCAATTGTTTTTTCGGGATCGATGGCCGGAATTCTGTTGTTCGACATAATTTCCAAAGATTCCTTCAATCCTTCCAACTTTCCGTATTTCCTCAAGCGGTTTGTTCCTGTAAAGTGGAAAATAAAACGTTTTACTTTTGCTGGTAAATGTCTGTAATGGAGCAAAGCAAAAAAGTAAAACTGAAAGGCAAATATATGCAGCGATTTGGACGAATAATGACTGAAACGGATGGCCAAAAAATAATCGAAGTACATATCTGTTATGATCCCCGAATATCGTCCGAAAGTTGGTTTCAGGAATAATTTTACTTTCATCACCACCGGATGCGTGTCGGTATATTCATCTATTTTACGGTGAAGTACTATTCCATGGCGGATTTTTGGCGGGTAAGCGTTGAATTGGCTGCCTTTTACAAAGTCGCCAATAAAATTTCCGATCTGAACCCGGGGATGACTTCCCGATAAAAATATATGTGCTAAATAATTCAATCCGTATCTTTCGTTTTTCTATGGCGATTACGTTAATAAAAATCGTCTACAAAGTTAGCTTTTTATTTAAAAAAGACTGATCGTGTTACATAATATTTTTATTTACACTCACCATCAGTGTCACAAAATTGTCCTTCAACTATCTCGGTTGTTAGTTGCGGATTTTCTTTTTTCCACTCACTTAGTGCTTTCTCAAGCGTATTGAGAAAAACTGAACTGTCCTGTGCTCCGGTTACCGCCAGTTTATTGTTGAATAAAAAGAAAGGCACGCCTCTTACTCCAATTTGCCTTGCCTTGTAGATGTCTTGTCGCACATCGTCGGCAAAACTGTTGTTTTCCAAAGCAGTTTTTGCTTCGTCGGCATCGAGCCCAATTTCGGTTCCTATCTGAATCAATGTGGGGGTGTCGTCAACGTTTTTTCCATCAGTGAAATAAGCTTTAAATAAAATTTCTTCTGCTTCGTCTTGTAATCCATGTTGTTTTGCCAAATGCGAAAGACGGTGAGCATTGAATGAATTGGCTGGAATGGTTTTGTCCAGGTTGTAAACCAATCCGTTTTGCCGGGCTGAGAGAGCAACCTGGTTGTTGAGATTCCGCGCTTGTTCTATGCTTATGTCTTTGTGTTCGGCCAGAAACTGATGAATGTTTTTTTCGGGTGCGGTTTTCATGTCGGGCGAAAGCAGAAAGCTTTTCCAAACGATTTCCACATCTGAAGCATGACTGAATTGCGATAAGGCAGTTTCAAATTTACGTTTTCCTATATAGCAAAACGGACACATAATATCGCTCCAGATTTCTACTTTCATTTTATTTTCTGTTGTTTTCATTTTAATAGTTTTATTTGTACTTCAAGTATCACGACTTGTTGCAATGAAACAACCGATGCATTGAAAAGTTTTATTGAGGAGCGTTTGAACGGTGTAGAATGAGCTTATTTTACTGAAAAATAAATATCGGCAGTGTTTATTATGTTAAGGTATTGAAAGTAGGTGAGGTGCATTCTGAATTCTATATAAAAGAAGCCGTCGTTCACTTTATTGTGAACGACGGCTTCAATGTAGTTTTATAAGCTTAATACAACATAGTCCCAAAAAGGAAATAAATCAGTGCAGCTAAAGCAGCGCTTACGGGGATTGTAAGTATCCATGCAACCAACAAACTTTTAGTTACTCCCCAACGAACGGCAGACAGGCGCTTTACCGCGCCAACACCAATGATAGCTCCGGTGATTGTGTGTGTGGTACTTACGGGTATTCTCAGAATTTCGGTCAGATACAATGTCAATGCGCCGGCAGTTTCGGCAGCTACTCCTTCGAGTGGCGTTACTTTAGTTATGCGCGATCCCATTGTTTTTACAATTTTCCAACCACCAGACATGGTGCCGAGCGAAATTACAGTGAAACATGAAAAGGCAACCCAGTCGGGCATTTCGCCGATACTTCTTATGCCCATATCTATACCGTTTTGTGTATAAGCGGCAAATAAAGCAGCGGCAATAATTCCCATCACTTTTTGCGAGTCGTTCAATCCGTGTCCGATACTGAATAGGGCCGAGGAAACCAATTGCAATCGCTTAAACCAGAGATTTGCTTTATGAGGATTCGACCTTTTAAACAGATATAAAATTAAAATTGTCAAAAGGGACGAAACGACCATACCTATTGCTGGAGCCAGAATTATAAATGAAGCGATTTTGATAATTACATCTGCTTTTACCGATTCGAAACCAAAGGATGTGTAACCGCTGTTGATAATGGTACTCATGATGGCAGCTCCGGCAAAACCGCCGATAAGTGTGTGCGAAGACGATGAAGGAATGCCCAGCCACCAGGTAGCCAGATTCCACATTATGGCTGCTACAATGCCCGAAAATATAACCGGGAGAGTGATAAATTCTTCAATAACAGTTTTCGATACTGTATTTGCAATTCCGAATTCGCCAATAATATATTTAGCAATAAAAAAGGCAACAAAGTTGAAAAAAGCAGCCCAAAGTACAGCTCTGAAAGGAGTTAATACTTTGGTAGAAACAATAGTTGCTATCGAATTGGCAGCATCGTGAAAACCGTTGATGAAGTCGAACAATAACGCTAATGCGATAATCGTAATTAATAGAGTCATCTTTTATCGTATTGAATAAATTATGCGTATTTTACGATGATTGTTTGAATGATTTTTCCTACCTGTTCGGCAATGTCAGTTGCTTTTTCGAGTTCGGACATAATTTCCTTCAATTTAATTACTTCGATGGCGTCTTTTTCGTTTTCGAACAAATCTATCAGGAATTGTTCGTACACATCGTCGGCCTTATTTTCCAGGTCATGTAACTCTATACAGTATTCTTTAATTTTTTTCGAACTTTTTTTAAGAACATCCAATTCATCCACTGCTTTACCGATACAAACTGTACAATCGCGAAGTACTTTCGCCAATTCAACTGCGCTTTGAGGCATCTTTTTTGGATTGTAAAGCACGATACGTTTTGAGCAGCTATTGATTCTGTCGGTTACATCGTCCAGTCGGTTGGCCAAATGATGGATGTCTTCGCGGTCGAAAGGAGTAATAAAAGTAGTGTTTAACTCATCAAAAACTTTGGTCGACAAACGATCGCCAATTTTTTCCTGTTCTTTAATCTTCTTGTTGTACTCTATTGCCGATTCGTGATCTCCTTTTTCAACATTTTCGATCATTAAGTTCGAAGCCACAAACATGACATCAGCCATTTGTTTCAAAATTGGGAAGAATTTGGGTTCTTTGGGAGTTAAACTGTTGAGAAATGAATTGTTCATAACGTTTTTTTGAATTTAATTTTATCGTTTTTACACATACTTTAATGACCGAAATAAAACGCTGCAAAATTACAAAAATCAATTCGGAATATTTATAAATTCATGCAAAATTAATAGTTTTGTAACATGTTGATTAATGTGTTGATTTTGTGCTGTTTATATTGTTTTTTGCTGCTGGTTTACTGTGATTATAAATTTTTTTTTTGATGTTCAAAACTCTTTTTTTGAAGAAAAATTCCAGCTTAACTATCGGCCATTGAATATAATATTCTATTTTTTACACAAGTTGCAATCAGCTATGTATTTATAAGTGGTTTCGTCAAAAAAAAATATCAATGCATTTTAATTGGTACAGAAAGAGTTTCGGTCGGATTTGAAAATTGTATATCCTTTAGTTGTCTTTGTCCCTGGGCGCTTTGTATCGTCGACCCCAAAATTTGTACCTGGTGAGCGATGTAAACACAACAATGCGTTCGAACCATTTAAACCGCAATAAATAGTGAATAATTCTATACCAAACAGTGAATAGGCCAATGAAAATAATGGATTCAATGATCCATTCAATAAATTCATTTTCAACAGTAAAAAATAAAATCTGGAAGTATTTTTGGAAAAAGGCAGTCAATACCAAAGAGTTAACGACCGAAAATGCCACGAGAGAACCATGTGCTGTTTCTATTGCTTTTTTGGGGCAATTGCTCATACAGCGCATACAACTTTCGCAACGTAAAGTCCAAAACGGACGGTTATCCACCTTTATGATGGCTTTCACCGGGCAATTTTTAATACAGGCATCGCAATTGTCGCAGTCGGCCGAAGCAAAATATGTTTTAGCAAACATAAACCTTCCGAAAAAATAATACCCCAGGGCAAGAGGCGCAACAATAACATCCTGAATTAGTTCGGATGCAGCTTTTTTAAATTCAGGTTGCCCCATAAGTACTTTATGGGCAAAGGACGAAACTCTTTTTTTGTTTTGTTCATGAAGATAAGTCACAGTTTGTTCGTTTAGTCCCGGATGAACCGAAATCCAGTTGGACGGTAAGTCTACCGGATACATGGCTTTGATGCGATAACCTTTTCGCAAAAGTCGAAGTCCTGAAAAATAAAAGGTAATACCCGAAAGCCCCGGCGTAATCCATTTTCCGATCAACATTCCCGCGCGTGTATTGATAAGAAGAATATCGTTTTTCCCTTTTGGAAAACGATGTATAAAATGCAGCATCACAGGTGGATAATTAAAACCATGCACTGGAGATACAAATGCCACTAAAGCATCGGGAGTCGGTGCTGATTGATGTAGGGTGGTGACATTGGCAATGTTAATCAATTCAGCCTCCATATTCATTTCTTTGGCAGTTTGCGATAGCCAAAGCGCTACTTTTTGCGAATTACCGGTTCCCGAAAAGTAGTAAACAATTAGTTTTGGATACATGGGTTTTACTGTCTTGTTAATGTGTATTTCTTTTCATATCCTTTTTGTAGTTTTTCATCACTTTCCCGAATTCTTTGTCTTTTTTTCGCCTTTCTACAATTGTCGATTCGAAATGAGCTTTTTCGCGTTCCAGCTTAAGGTAGTTTTCGTATGATTTTTTATCAATTTCTCCTTTCTCAACGGCTTCAATTACCGAACAGCCAACTTCGTTTATATGCGTACAATCTTTGAATTTGCAATTTTTCGAAAGATCTATAATCTTATCGAAAGTTGTTTCTAATCCTTGTGTAGTTGCTGTGATTCCTACTTCTCTCATTCCCGGGTTGTCAATAAGAATACCACCACCCTCGAGAACAACTAATTCCCGGTGACTTGTTACGTGTCTTCCTTTGTTTGTACTTTGGCTTATAGCATCAGTCTTCATTATCGTTTTCCCGGAAAGATTGTTCAGTAAAGTTGATTTACCAACGCCCGAAGAACCTAGCATACAATAGGTTTTTCCTTTTTCGATTGTCGTTTTTAACGCTTCATATCCTTCGTGAGTTTCGCTACTGATTGCAAATACCGAAATGTCGTTTATTCGTTGGTGGATACTTTCTTTGATATCAGCTAGTTTTTGTTTGTCAATTAAATCAGTTTTTGTCAGTACTATTATTGGTTTTACTTTCGACGAATAGCAGATCGTAAGGTACCTTTCAAGTCTGTTGATGTTAAAATCTCTGTCGACAGCTTGAATTAAAAGTGCATAATCAATATTTGCTGCTATTATTTGTATTTCTCCAAATTGCCCAACGGTTTGTCTTGTTATCACTGAAAACCTTGGCAAAACTTTGTGAATAAATGATGAGTCGGAACTGTAGGTTGTTATTGCCACCCAATCGCCCACCGCTGGAAAATCCAAACGGTTATTCGCCGAAAATCGTAGATTTCCGGTTATTTCGGCTTCGTATTCACCGTTTTCGGTGCTTACTATATATCTTTCTTTGTGCTCAGCAATCACTCTTCCAATTTCGAAATCTGAAAGATGATTTTCAATTCTCAATTGCCGGATTTTATCATTATACCCAACATCTTCTAATGTAATTCTGGTATTCATATTCTGTTGTTTGTCTGATAAGCGCCTTTATGTTTTTGAAACTATGATTTTTTTGCTTTTAAACAGCCGGAATGTTCTCAACTAATATTTCATTTCCGGCTTTGTCGTAGTACGTACAAGTCATTTTCTTCAGGTCCATTTGCCAGTTTCCAATTCCGGTTTCGGCACAATGTTTACAATATGTAAAATAATCTGTTTCACCTTTTTGATGGCTTTTCAGCAGTCGGATAAAATTTTCTTTATTACTTCTATTGGCTATGGTCAATTCATCATATTGAGGTTTCGACTTTGTTTGAAAGCCGTTTGTTCCGAAATACTCGGTATGACTATCAACTACCCAGGTTTCGAACGCCAGCACTCCTATTGCTTTTATTTCCTGAATATATTTTGGAAATTCGGCTCCTGTTTTAATTTTGCTGTGAGCCAGTTCAATTTGATCTACTGTTAACATGTTATTTTCGGTTTAATTGCCTTTAAATATTGGATCGTAAGTTATTTAATTTGAATTTTTACGTTTCGAAAATGAAAAACCTGTTTGTTATTTTACATCCCATGGAATTTCAACCCTAACGCTTGTTCCCTTGCCGATTTTACTTCTAATAGTTAATTCTCCTCCCAATAAAACCATTCTTTCTTTCATCCCTATCATTCCGTACGAGTCCTGTCTGCCACTGTTATTGATATCGAAACCTATCCCATTGTCGGTAACTTCTAGTATTAGTTTGCCGGCTTCTGTTTTTAAATGAACTTTTACGAGCGTGGCTTTCGAATGTTTGGCTATGTTGTTGAGCGATTCCTGAAGAATTCGGAAAAATGAAAGAGACTGTTGAGAATTCATTTCAATGTTTGAGTTCTCTGCCTTGAATTCACATTTAATTTGATATCTCTCCTCGAACTCATGAAGATAAGAACTTGTAGCACTCGCAAAACCATTCATTTCGAGCAACTCTGGCCGCAGTCCGCTCATAATTCGTCGGGCAGATTTTATGGTGTCATCTATCAGGTTTACTATACTATCGAATCCACCTACAATTTCTTCCGAAGCGTTGTTGGCGGCACATTTAACGATTTTGTTTTTTAGCATTCCCGTGTTTATTTTAAGAGCGACTAAAGTTTGTCCAAGGTCATCGTGAATTTCGCGGGCTATTGCCACTTTTTCTTCTTCTCTTACGTTTTGAAGATGTGAAGCAAATTTTCTCAATAGTTTTTCTGATTTGTTTAATGCAATTTCGGCACGTTTCCTGTCGGTTATATCTTCCTTTATCGACAGAAAATGTGTTATCTGCCCCGTAGCATCGAAAATGGGCGAAATGGTGTCCGATTCCCAGTAGCGTTTTCCGTTTTTTTTCTTGTTGTGGAACTCTCCGCTCCATATATTTCCGGTTCTTATTGTTTGCCAGAGATTAATGTGTTCAAGGTTCGACTTTTCTCCCGTGCCGAATATTATTGCATCTTTGTTGAGTAATTCATCTTCCGAAAATCCTGTAAGCCTGGTGATTTGGGGGTTGATGTATTCGATAATTCCATCCGGGTCGGTAATACATATTCCAATAGGGCTTTGTTCTACCGCTTTTGAAAGTTTTCGGAGTTGAAGTTCAGCATTTCGTTGCTCGGTAATATCGCGGATGACCGAATAAATCATGATCTTATTGGAGATGTTTATTGGGCTTGAGTATATCTCCACTTCTCTTATTTTGCTATTGGCTAAGCGATGCTGGCTGAAAAGATGATTTTGAAATTCAGTTTTTACAGTTTGTAACCAGGTGCCTATTTGGTCTTTATCGATAGTGCTGAAATCGTAGATGCTTTTACTGCATAATTCGGAATGTGTCCACCCATAGTAATTACAAGCGGCCGGGTTGGCACCTTCAATTTTTGCATTGTCAGAATTTAAAAGTAAAATTATGGAATGATTGTCGTTGAAAAGTGTTTTGTAATGACTTTCGCTTTCTATAAGTTTTGCTTCGGCCAATCTTAAACTTCGCATGTGTGTTTTGACAAAGAAATACAAAAAGGCAGTGGTTACGAAAATGAAGAAAGCGCCTTTATAGGTTTGAAATTTTGTTAGCAGATCTGTATCTGTCACCAATAAATCGAGCAGTTTGTCTGAAAAAAGAATCCATAACATTCCAAAAATCAAATAGTTGAATGTGATTCGATACTCAAACTTAAAAATTTGCATTATATTAGATTTGTGAGTTTTCATAGGTATAGTATTTATTTGTGATTCAACAGTTTCTATAATCATGAAAGTCAGGGCAAAACTTATAAATCAACAGTGATCAGTATTGCTCATATTTAGTCAGGCTGTTACCTACAATTTATTTGTGTCGCATTTCAGATACAATGCTATTGGCTTTATTTACGTTACGAATCCTAACTTTCGCTTTCAATAATTTAAACCATTTGATGACTGCTTTTTATCTTATTGCTAAGCTGTTTTATCAACCGAATGCAGTTTCCTTACGATTTAATTTCTGTTTGACAAAGTTCAGGTATTGGGGATAATGATATTTTATGAAGACAAATATATCATAAACGTTCGTAAAGTACTAATATCCAATTTATAAATATTGATATTGTGCAAATATACATTTTTTTTTTAATTAAAGCGGATATATGGTAAATTACTTGAGGTAGAGGCCGTTTTTTTAAAATTGGAAGCTTGTAAGAGCTACACTGGAGTGTAGCTCGTTGTTATTTATATACTTTTGATTAGTAGTGATTTAAAATAAAATTTAAGATGTAGTGGATCAATTCGTGTGAAACAAAGTTCACGAAGCAGTTTCCAAATTCGATATAGCTGAATGGTTTAGTTGATGTTCTTTGGTAGGTGATAAGGTTAAATAATGCCCAAACCTAATGCAATTGAAATTAATATAAGCATTACGGCTACAACGAGTTGTATACTATGTAAGGTGACTTTTTTTAGCAGTTTCTTGCCAAAATATGCTCCTGCTATTGCAGCAAGTGTTGCCGAAATTAAAAGTGTCATGTTTTCGTGCAGATTTGCAGTCGTAAAGCGCGAGGCATAAACCGAGAGCCTTGTGAAATCTACCAAACAGGCAATTACAACGCCGGTTGCAATATAAGCTTCTTTTGAAAGTCCGCTTTTTATTAAAAACGCACTGCGAATGGCTCCCTGAATTCCTGATAAACCACCGAAGAATCCGCTCAGAATTCCCCCCCACACCAATTTGTCTTTTCCGAATTGAACTTTTTGGAACGAGGGCGAAATTTCAAGGATGGAGAAAATGATTAACAGCAAAGCAATGATCAGTTTTACGGCTGTAATTTCGAATGTTTTGCCCCATAACTCGTATTCTACAATGGTAGGCAGAACAGTGATTTTTAGTAATAACCATGCTCCGGCAAACGAAGCCAGGATGGCAGGGATTCCAAAACGCAACAAAACTGCTTTGTCGGTATTTCTGCCTATCAGTGCAATTTTGAAAAGATTATTCGAAAAATGTACAACGCCGGTGAGTGCAATAGCAATATCGATGGGAAAGAATATGGCAAAAACAGGGGCAAGGATAGTTCCCAACCCAAAGCCCGAGAAGAAAGTTAATATAGCCGTTAAAAATGCTGCCAGACAAATAATTACGATCTCCATAAAAACAATTTTAAAATGATTTGAATGCTAATTTATTATTTGTCGGTATTTAGTATTCTCCGTATTCGCAACCGCCTAGACTGCCTTCTAATTCATCCACAAGTATTAATTCATTATTTTTTTTCTTAAAGAGTTTTATTGTGCCTTCGGCATGACCGCCATTCCATAATTTATTGTGATTCTTTTCACCTTTGGGCGATTCGTAATTTACCAATAGCATTTTTGATTTATCGCATTTGAAATGGATTTCCAGTTTGTGCATTGTATTATCTGAAATTATATCCCAATAAAAATACTTTTCATCTTCATGCGTGCTAAAATTCTGATGTGATTTCTTCCAAAATTTAGAAAAGTTAAATTCAATAAATTCTCCTTCGTAATAGAACGCAGTTAGGATGCGACGTTGTAAAGCAATTCCAAATACTTTCGGACAACCTCCGCCTACATCTAAGCTTGCATCAACACTGGTGCTGGTTAGTCTTGATCGGAAGTTGTTGCAGTTGAGCCATATCCATGGATTTGTATAGTCTTTTCCCCAATTCTTATCCTGATAACCATAGGATGTTTCGGGAGACACAAGGTATTTTTCGTTGTTGAAAATTACTTCTCCTTTCAACTTACATTTCATACCTTCAACATGCCAATACATATGAAATGCACCCAATAGATTCATTAATTTCGAACTGCCAAATCCCACATCAAACTTCACCGTTTTTTCAATAGATAAATTCCATTGCATCGAACCTGCATCACTCATTCGTTCAGGGTATGCGTCTCGTTCCTTTTCCGAAACAGATACAGTTCCGCTCAGATTCGTTTCGCTGAGTTTGTTTGAGCCTATGCTGCATTCAAGCTCTTTGGTCGAAGCATGAAAATCAGTTATTCTGAAAAAATTATGCAATTGTACTTTACCCTCGCCCCATGTCCCAACTTTAAGCATAGCGTAACAGGGTCTTTTCTGATTTAATTGATTTTCCTTTTGTTGCCCGAAAACGATCTGCCCTTTCCATAAGCCCGGATTCAGTACATAACATTCTATAAAAAAAGGTTTCTGTTCTCCTGTTACAGCATGTGTTGCTACAAATGAATGCCACCACCAATCATAGCCATTTTTTGAAGATGATTTGGTTAAGCTGTGTCCGTTTTTGCTCATAAAAGTAATGTTATGGTTAATTCTTTTTTATTCCGATCAATCAAATTCTTATTTTTAATAACGGTTCAGCCCGTAATATGTTCGGCATAACACGCTTCGTTCCGAACGGCGATGCTTTTAAATACAGAGGAATAATTATTTATCCAAAGGGTTTTATGTAATTCGTTGAAATGAATGGGATTGTATTGTTTTACTCGTAATAAACTTTTACTGTGTTATTTTTCAGCCTTTGTACCAACCAACTTCTAATTTTCTGCTTATCAGCATCGCGGAGCGACGATTTGAACGACAATATTATAACAGGTATCGGTAGTGTAGATTGAAGCGTATCGCTAAAACTTGATGATTCAGCATATATACAACCAGTTATTTGCGGATATATCGCCTTAATCTCGTTAAATATCGACTGTCCGAATTTTTGATTGCTTACGATACTGTCTAATTCAGAATTTTTCTTACTTAATAAATTGTTAAGAATGATATTTTGTTCTTTGAGGCTGAATAATTCGATGTTTGCATTATCCATATTGTTGAATGTAAGTCCTTGTTCTATTGTGATTTCAGCTTCTTCGATATTAAAATCCTTTGATTTTTGAATGATGGCATTTTTTTGTTGTTCCGAAAGTCCTGTGCCTCCATAAATTAATGTAATTTTATTTGCATTAGCATCAATCTTATTTTTTAAAAGGTACTGCCCTTCAAATATAGAAACGTTTGATACATAAGAATATGCATTTTGTGAAAATCTTTCCTGCTTTACAAGTTTATATCCAAAAAATATGCTTGGTAACAGAACTATTGTAATTACCAATGTAATGGTTCTGTCTATTCTTTTCTTTTTGCCTTCATCAACTATGGTTCGGATGGGAAATTTTAGAATCTGCGAAATCCAAACCGATGCAATTGCTATGAAAATGGTATTGATTGTGAAAAGATAAAATGCGCCAAAGAAAAAATCAAATTGTCTTGTAGCCAATCCATAACCGGCAGTACATAAAGGAGGCATTAAAGCGGTTGCAATGGCGACTCCTGGTATCACATTTCCTTTTTGTTTACTACTTATCGCAACTATACCAGCTAAACCACCAAAAAGAGCAATCAGCACATCGTAAATTGTAGGACTTGTTCGGGCTAACAACTCGGAATGTGCAGTGGAAACAGGACTCAAAACAAAATAAAGCGTCGAAGCAACGAGACTCGCTAATATTGCAAATGAAAAGTTTTTTACTGATTTTCTAAATAAATCAAAGTCATATGTTGCAATGCTATAGCCCATTCCGTTGATCGGTCCCATCAGGGGAGATATGAGCATTGCACCGATTATTACAGCTGTTGAGTTCATATTCAGTCCCACTGAAGCAACAATAATTGCAAAAATCAAAATCCAAAGATTTGTGCCTTTGAAAACAATTCCCTTTTTAATTTCTTCATAAACCGAATCCTGATTCTCAAGTTCGGATTCTAAACTAAAAAAGTGTAAGGCCTTTCTGAAAATAGTTGTAGTTTTCATCTTCATCTGTTTTAAGTTTAATGGTCTTATTTACTGCATGCTGTATGGATGCAGTTTTAGTCATTTCTTGTTTGCCAGACAAATATAAGCGAAAAACTTGTTTAAATAAACATGGCTAGGATTTAATTGTGTTCATTTTATTTTTATTGTCAACTTTTTTTGCGATAACTTAAAATTGCCCATCCATTAAAAAATACAGCAAAGCCTGACAGCGCTACAAATGGTACAAGAAGATCCGAAACCGTACTGCCTTTCAGATACACCAACCTGAACACCATAATTATATATTTTAGAGGGCTAAAAGTACTCAACGCCTGCGCCCATTCGGGCATACTGGCTACAGGAGTGTATAGCCCGCTCATAAATATAAAGGTAATTACAAAAAAGAAAATCATAAAAATAGCTTGTTGAATTGTGCTGGCATAGTTGGAGATTACAAGTCCGAAACCAGATATTGCCAATACAAACAAGGTTGTGAATATGTACAAGGTTACAAAACTTCCCACTGGAAGAAATCCGTAAAACGCCCAGGCCGCCAAAAAACAAATGGTGAGTACTACAAAACCTACCACCCAATATGGAATAAGCTTAGCGAGTATAAAATGAATTTTGCTTACGGGGGTAACATTCATTTGCTCAAATGTGCCGCTTTCTTTTTCGCCAACAATATTAATTGCCGGTAAAAAACCGCATACAAGCGCCAAAATCATAATCATGATGGCAGGTATCATAAATACTTTATAAATAAGGCGTGGGTTGAACTTATACATAGGTACAAT
>Ga0209373_10002243_pt1 | contig 19848 bp, 17 predicted proteins | sample Higcelweek5metaG_FD_187173 | JGI IMG/M metagenome (GOLD analysis project Ga0209373, IMG submission 187173) | Freshwater pond sediment microbial communities from the University of Edinburgh, under environmental carbon perturbations - High... | ecosystem: Environmental > Aquatic > Freshwater >... | reverse complement strand
TGTGGCGCTGGCGACGATTTCGATTTCGCTGGCGTGGCCCGCGGCCTCGTTGATGCGCTTCTGCTTTTCGCCCTCGGAGACGTTGATGGCCTGCTGGCGCTGGCCTTCGGCCATGTTGATGCGCGCCTGGCGTTCGCCCTCGGAGCGGGCGATTTCGGCGCGCTTTTCGCGCTCGGCCTTCACCTGCAGCTCCATGGCCGCCATGATGCTGGCCGGGGGATTGATGTCCTTGATCTCGTAGCGCAGCACCTTGACGCCCCAGCCCGTGGCCGCCTCGTCAACGGCGGTGATGACCTGGTGGTTGATGGCCTCGCGCGTTTCAAAGGTGCGGTCCAGCTCGATCTTGCCGATGGCCGAGCGCAGAGACGTTTGCGAAAGCTGTATGGCCGCCTGGTAGTAGTTGGCGATGCCGTAGCTGGAGAGCATGGCGTCGCGCACCTCCAGGTAGATGAGCCCGTCTATGGAGACGGAGACGTTGTCCCTGGTGATGCAGACCTGCGGGGGAATCTCCAGCACCTCCTCCTTCATGGAGCGCTTGTAGGCCACGCGGTCGATGAAGGGGATGAGGATGTGGAAGCCCGCGCCGAGAGTTGTGGAGTAGCGCCCCAGGCGCTCCACGATGAACTCCGACTTCTGGGGCACCACGACGGCGGTTTTGGCGAACACAATGATGGCCAAAAGGGCCAGAATGACCAGAATGAAAATATTGCCGTCAATCATGGGGCTCCCCTACCTTCCGCCGCTTTCCGCGTCCACCCTTGCGGGCCGGACTTCGTAGGCGCCGGAGTCGTTCTTCGCCAGGCCGATGATGACCACGTTTTCGCCCTCGCCGATGGGGGCCAAAGACTCCGCGCGCCAGAAGCTGCCCCGAAATTTGATCTCGCCCTGCATGCCCGGGCCGATGGCCCGCGTGGCCACGGCGGTCTTGCCCGCTCCCGGGTCGTCAAGCCCGGCCGCGTTCTCCGCCAACAGGCGGGTGCGGCCGCGGAACACGCGCAGGAACATGCGCCGCAAGAGCGCCATCCCCGCCAGCGAGGCCACAAGGAAGACCGCGAACTGCCCCCCGGTTCCAAGACCAAGGGCAAAGGCGGCCAGGGCCGAGGCAAAGGCTCCCAGAGCGAAGAAAAACAGAATGAAGCCGGGCAGGGCAAGCTCCGCCAGCAACAAGGCCACTCCCGCCAGGAACCAAAGCACATGGGCCGACCAGAAGCCTTCCATAAACCCTCCACGCTCTCATGAGCTTGATACGCCATTGCCGCACACACGGCAAGGGCCGCAAATCCGCGGCGGACGCGTCTGCGTCACGCGATTGTTGCAAAGACGCCGCAACGCCGTGGCCCTGTGCGGCTATGGTGTTCAACGTTACGCCCGCCCGTGCGGGGCCAAAGGGGGCAAGCATGCTGAGCATACAGGAATCCGGTGCGGACGCGCCGCTGGTTGACGGGAGGCGCGGCTGCTGGATCGACCTCTGCGGGCCCGGCCCGGACGAGGTGCGCCGGGCGGCGGAGCTGACCGGCGTGGACGAGCGGCTCATCGAACATGCGCTGGACCTGCATGAATGCCCGCGCATCGAAGTGGACGACGAGGCCACGCTGCTCATTTTGCGCGCGCCTTACCTGGAGGGCGGGTATGGCGGCGTGCGTCATTCCACTCTGCCCATAGGCGTGGTGCTGACGAAATCTGCTCTGGTCACCGTGTGCCGCCAGGCGGACCCGCCCCTGGCCGACATTTTGCGCAAGGCCCGCGGCAAGGGGGCCGATGCGCGGCCGGAGCACCTCATCTGCGCGCTCATCAAGGGCGTGTCGCAGCTCTTCATGCATTATCTCAAGGACATCTCCGCGCGCATTCAGGAGGTGGAGCAGGACCTGTCCCGCTCGCGCTCCAACGACGATCTCAAGATCCTGCTGACCCTGCAGAAGTCCGTCACCTACTTCCACGCCGCGCTCAAGACCAACGACTTCATCATCGACCGGCTGGTGCGCAAAGGGCTTACGATTGGGGCGGGCACGCGCCTTTCTTTCACCGAGGACGAAGTGGACGGCCTGGACGACGCTCTGACCGACACCCGGCAGGGAATCTACATGTCCAAGATATTCAACGAGGTTCTGAACTCCATCTCGAACGTCTACTCGTCCATCATCTCAAACAGCGTGAACCAGATCATGAAGGTGCTCACTTCGCTCACCGTGGTGCTCATGATCCCGACTCTGGTCACCAGCATGTACGGCATGAACATCACCCTGCCCCTGCAGGACCACCCGAGCGCCTTCGCGCTGGTGGCGTGCGGCACGGCCGTGCTCACCACGGCCATCATAGTGCTGCTCAAGCGCAGCCGCATGCTGTAAACTACGTACACGTAAAAAACCGCAGCCGCAGCCCTTGCCAAACCGCTCCTCATCCGGCTAAAGCGCCCTGTTCGCTGCGTCGATAAGACGCGTGACAGGAGTTCTGATCATGAGCCGCCACATCCTCGACGCCCTGAAGCACCGCCTGAACCCCCTGCATCTGTACTGCAGGCTGTGCGATCTGGGCTTGCCCGCGTCCCTGGCCCGGAGCCTTTCCGCCGGGTACGAGCGCATGGTCTACCGGCCCATCGCCGACTAGCGCCTTTTCCGCGCCGCCGCTGCGGCCGGTCCTGCTTTTCCTTCCGTTTTCCCGCCATTCTTGACAGAACCGCCCCCGGAGGCGATTATTCTCCGAGCCGCGCCCGTGGTCCATCGGCGCGCCATTTCCCACCGCCGGAGGATTCCATGACCGCAGCCGACGAGAGCAAGGCCGCTTACGCAACTGCGCCAGCCTGCCCCACCGAAATTCCCCGCGACCTGGCCCGCGAGGCCGAACGCGCTCGCATGATCATCGAGACGCTGCCCTACATCCGCGAGTTCGCCGGGCAGACCATCGTCATCAAATACGGCGGCAACGCCATGATCGACGAAACCCTGAAGCAGAGCTTCGCGCGTTCGGTGGTGCTGCTCAAATACGTCGGGGTCAATCCCATCATCGTGCACGGCGGCGGCCCGCAGATCGGCAAAATGCTGAAGGCGCTGAACATCGAGTCGCACTTCCGCCAGGGCCTGCGCGTGACGGACGACGCCACCATGGACGTGGTGGAGATGGTGCTGGTGGGCAAGGTCAATAAAGAGATTGTGAATCTGATCAACCTGGCCGGGGGCCGGGCCGTGGGCCTGTCCGGCAAGGACGGCATGCTCATCCGCGCGGAGAAGAAGGAACTGGCCATCAGCAGCGTCGACGCCCCGACGGAGATCATCGATCTGGGCAAGGTGGGCGAGGTGACGGCCATCGAGACCGGGGTGCTCAAGTCCCTCATGGGCATCGGGGTCATTCCGGTCATCGCGCCCGTGGGCGTGGATGAGGAAGGCAACACCTACAACATCAACGCGGACTCCGTGGCCGGAGCCGTGGCCGGGGCCATGCGGGCCAAGCGCCTGCACCTTCTGACCGATGTTCCCGGCGTGCTGGACCGCGACAAGCGCCTCATCCCCTCCATGACCAGCACCCAGGCCTTTCAGGCCATCGAGTGCGGCGTGGTGGTGGGCGGCATGATCCCCAAGCTGCAGTGCTGCCTGGAGGCCATCATGGCTGGCGTGGAAAAGGTGCACATCATCGATGGCCGCGTGGAGAACTGCGTGCTGCTCGAACTCTTCACCGCCTGCGGCATCGGCACGGAGATCACCCGCTAGGCGCTAGTCCTGCCCCTGCAGCGCGCGGGCCTTGGTGTAGGCGAAGCGCAGCACGTCGTATTCAAAGGGCGTGTCCGTGGTGTAATAGCGGAAGGGCGTTTCGGAGCGGGTGTTCACCGCGCGCACGGCGGTGTTGATGTTTCCGGCCAGGGAATGGTCGGAGACGCCCGCGAGATCGAAGAGATATTCCATCTGATAGTAAGAGAACACCATGTCGCCCGCGGTGCCCACCGTGTCGCGCGCGCTGGAGGGGCCGTAGAGCGGCAGCACCACGTATGCGCCGCTCGGCACGCCCCATACGCTCAGCGTCTGGCCGAAGTCCTCGTCCGCGCGGTCGAAGCCTAGATCCGTGGCCACGTCGAACAGGCCGCCGACGCCCAGAACGGTATTGGTGACGAAGCGGATCACGGTCACGTTCACCTTGTTCTGGTTGGCCTGCAGCGCGGAGTTGGCCAGGCCGGGCAGTTCGTTCAGATTCCCGATGAAATTGGAAACCCCGGTGCGCACGGTTTTGGGCACGGCTTTCTGGTAGCCGGTGGCCACGGGAACGAAGATCGCTCGGTCGGCCATGGCGTTGAAATTGTACGTCCGCCGGTTCACGCGCTCGATGGGGTCATACACGTACAGCATGGACTGCTCGTCGATGCGCTGGGCGGCTTCGGCATCGACCACATGGGACTTGGGCGCGTGGAACGCGGTTTCGGGCAGGGTGTATTCCGGGGCCTGCCTGGTGGCGACGCCGCAGGCGCACAGCAGGCCAGCCAGGACGAAGAGGGCGATGATTCTTGCCGCATGGCGCGGCGGCATGCTGCGGGCGTTCACCGGGCCCCCTTCTTCTGCACGAGCTCAAGCATCTTTTGCGCAAACCCTGTGTATTGCAGGTTGCCGCAGTGCCCCCCGCGCGGGAAGAATACGCCCCGCTCGCCGAAGGTCTCCTTCAGGAAAGCCAGTTCGCGCTCGTTCAGGATGGGATCGTCCTCATTGCCGATGACATACACATTGCCCGCCGAACGCAAGAAGCCTTCCAGACCCATCAGGGTGCAGGCCGCCAGGAGCTTCTCCTTGGTCATGCCGGTCTCCTGCGACTGCACGTAGGGCAGCAGAAACTCATCCACATACTGCTCGAAGGATATGCGGCTGGCGGCGGTGAAGTACGGCAGCAGCGGCTCGCTGGTCTTTATGGTCTTGTCCGCGGGCACGATGTAGCCGGCCTTGAGGCAGACATCCGAGGTGAAGATCATGGACGAGGCCGTGACCCGGAAGCCCACGCCGATGAGCTGCCGCAGTTCCTCATCGCTGACATCCAGCGTTTTGAAGAAACGGTACAGCACGCTGCTGTCCAGCCTGCCCACGTGATTCGTCCGGTAGAAATCGGTGAAGTCCGCGATGAATTTGTCGATCGCCTGCTGTGGCGTCTGTTTGGCGTCGGCCGTCTCGGAGATCCAGGAATCGAAGACCAGCGCCGAGTTGTAGAGGTCCACGGGCGGGTTGATGAGGAGCACCTTGTCGAAGTTGAAAAGCTTGTCCTTCTCGTCGCGCTTGGCCAAAAAGGCCGCGTGCAGAGCGCCCAGGCTGTAGCCGCTGACGCTGTAGCGGCTCACCTTGACCGTCTTCTCCACGTCCTCCTTCACCCAGCGCAGCAGGGTGTACAGGTCTTCCACATCATAGGGCACGTAGCCGGAGATGCCGTGCTTGGAGAGGCTGACGAGGGAGTTGTAGTGCGTCGGCGAGGAGATGCCGACGGTGTGGAACCCGGCGCTGTAGAAAAGCTGCTGCAGAAAGCGCACCTTGGAGGAGTTGAACCTGGCTCCGGTGCCGGCGATGATGAAGATGAGCGGGGCCTCCCGCTTTTGCAGCAGCACCGAATACTCCACCGCGTCGCAGTACCAGAAGAGTTCCGGAATGCGGCGGCCGTCGATCTTGAAGGAGCGCGTTTCGGGCATGGCCTCAGCGGCTGCGGCCGGGAGGTCGTACCTGTACTCCGGCGGGGTGCCGTAGACCGTCGCCCTGTAGCGGTTGGTGAACGGGTATCGGGGCGCTGTGGCCGTGGTGGCGCCCGCAGTGGGCGCATCGCCCGCAAAGGCGGCGCTCGCGGCGCAGAGCGTCAGCAGGAGGATTGCGGCAAGGCACAGGCGGCGCGTCATGGTGTCCCCAGGCAAAAAATATCATCTGGCGCGCGTTGCGCCGGGCTGTTTCCTTCTTGCGGTCGGCACGGTCGAGCCTGGGCTCAACGCCGCGCGCCCAATAGTGTACACCAACAGTGTACATCCGGCAGCGCGCATTCAACAGCACACATCAAACGGCGCACACTCCGTGCCGCACAACCGATGATGCCACACCCGGGGGACTTGCACCCTGGGACGCGCATTCAGGGATGCACGGCAAAGACAGCAGAATTTTCTATGCCGGATACGCCATACAAGATACGTGCCCGAAAGTCTTCTGATTCCTGGGCGCAATCTGGACACGCGCCGCATGGGCGGGAGCACGGCGGCAGCGCGGCAGCGAGGAATGGCCCGCGCCATGCCCACACTGACGCAGTAGAAAGCTTGCGGCTGCGCCGGCTGCATGGATTCCGAGCGTGGTGCAGCGTGCAGGGCCTCGCGCTTTGCACGGACTGGCGCAAGTCTTTTCCCCGATGGCTGGCGCCGGCCAAACGGAGAACCGCGGGCTACCCACGTTCTTCGCCGCCTGTGGGAACAGTTGGAGCGTTCCTCTTCCCTCCCCTTCCCGGCAAGCAGAAGCGGGCGGTCCCGCAAGCGCTGGGGCCGCCCGTATTTTTGCTTCAGCCTTGGTTCTGCCAGGCCAATGCCAAGCCAATGCCAGGGCGGGGCAATGCCAGGCAAGGGCTTGGCTTACGCTGCCGCCACGATCTCGTGCGTCTCGTCCTCGTCCGTATGCCGCAGCTGGGTGCTGTCCGCATCCTGCCGGATGTGCTCCACGATGCCGCCAAGGTTGCGCGCCTGGTCGGCCAGCTCGGTCACGGCCTTGGCGGATTCGTCCATGGCCAGGCTGGTCTGCTCGCTGATGGCGCGCATGTTCTCCACGGAGCCGCTCACTTCGCGCCCGGCCTCGGCCTGGTGGCGGGTGGCGCTGGCGATGGCCCGTATCTCCTCGGAGGCCTGGGAGGTCAGGGTGACGATCTCGTTCAAGGCCGAGGCCGAGGCGTCGGCCTGGGTGGTGGCGTCGTTCACGGCGCGGCCCGCCAGGTCCACCTGCTCCAGGCTGCTCTTGGTCTCGGTCTGGATGCCCCGTATGGCCTGATCCACCTGCTTGGTCGCGGCCTGGGTCTTTTCCGCCAGCTTGCGCACTTCGTCGGCTACAACCGCAAAGCCGCGCCCGGCGTCGCCCGCTCTGGCTGCCTCGATGGCCGCATTGAGGGCCAGCAGGTTCGTCTGGTCGGCAATGTCGTCGATGACCGTGATGATGCGGCCGATGTCCTCGCTGCGGGCGCGCAGGGCGTCCATGCTGCCGCGCAGGGCCTCGGCGCGGTCCTGCACTGCGGAGACGACCCGGGCCACCTGGGCCACGGTCTGCTCGCCCTGGCTGGCGCGGTCGCGGGCGGACTCGGCGGTCTCCGCCGCGCGCGCCGCGCCGGTTTCGGCTCCGGCAACAGCCTCCAGCAGCCGCTCCAAGGCCCCGGCCGTATCGGCGGAAAGCCGCGACTGCTCCTCCGCGCCCCGCGCGGACTGCTCCACCTGGGTGGAAAGCTGCTGCGACGACGCGCCCAGGCGGTCCACCACTTCGGCCATGCGCCCCGCGGCCTGGCGCATGCCCTCCCGGCGCGAAAGCTCGGCCTTGATCCCGGCCTCCTTGGCCTCGGCCACGGCAAGCCGGGCGCGCTCGGCCTCATTTTCGGCGTCCAGGCGGCATTCTCCGGCCAGGGCGATTTCCTTTTGCAGGGTTTTGACCATGCTGCCCATGGCCATGGCCATTTTGCCCAGTTCGTCGCGGCGGTCCACGGCGAGCTCCGCCGCAAGGTCCCCCGCGGCCACGCGCTCGGCAAAGGCCAGGGTCTTTTTCAGCGGGCGGTTGATGTTGGCGGTGACCAGCGCGCCGAAGGCCAGGGAGCTGAGCACGGCGAGCATAGCGGCCACCAGCAGGGTCATCTGGTCCTTTCTGGCCTGGGGCAGGGCCTGGCCCATGAACGCCAGCGTGCCCGCGCGCTCCTGCTCCAAAAGAACATCCAGGGCGGCCTCCACGCGGTTCAGGGCTTCGCGCGCCTCGCGCATGGAAAGGGCCATGGCTCCAAAGCGCATGTCCGAATCGAGGAACTCCAGCACTTTTCTGTGCCTGCCGCCCCAGGCCTCCCAGGCATCCTTGAACTCCAGCCAGGCGGGATTCTCGGCTTCAGTCTTTCCTCCGGGGCCGGGCAGAGCCTCGAAGGCGGTCATGGCCGCTTCGGCCTGGGCCCAGTACTTGGTCAGGTTGTCCTTTTGGCGCTGCATAAGCTCTGGGTTTTCCTGCGTCTCCGGGATGAGCCGGGTGCGTTCCGCCCGTTGGATGGCGGTGAGCGCGTTGCGCAGGGTGAGCAGCTGCGTTTGCGCGGGCAGGCGGCGCTGGGCTGTGGCGGTGAGGGCGTTCTCCGTGCGGCGGATGCCCATGTAGCCCACTGCGGCTATGGCCAGGGTGATGACGGAGGCGGCGGCGAGCCCCAGGGTGATTTTGCCCCAGACCGGAATGTTGCGCATGGCGTGGCTCCTCTTGGGCAGGGTTTGCGGAACGGTCCTGTTCCGAAACCACGGCCTACCCCTTCCCGGCGCGCCGATGGTGTGCACAGGGTGAACACCGCGTGACAGTTTGGCGTCGGGTACGGGCTTGCGCACTGCGTAATTGCGGGGTTATCCTTATCCCAAATCGATTCTCGACACCGCAAGGAGGTCCTCCCATGTCCAAAGACGGCGCATTCCCCGGCGACAATCCCGGCCCGCTTCTGGCCTTGTCCGACGCGTATTGGAAATCTTGCGCCCTGCACGCTGCGGTGGCGATTGACGTGTTCACGCCCTTGGATGAGGCGCCGGCCACTGCGGCGCAGCTGGCTGTGCGTTTGGGGGTGGACGAACGCGCTCTTGGGATGCTTCTTGGCGCGCTGCACGCCATCGGGCTGCTGCGGCGCCAGGAGCAGGCCTTCGCTCTTGTTCCGGCCTCTGCGGCATATCTGGTGCGCACGGCGCCGGACTACAAGGGGCACATCATCCTGCACCACAAGCATCTGGTGGAGTCCTTCGGCCGCATGGACGAGGCCGTGCGCACCGGCAGGCGCGTGCGCGGCGGGGCTGAGTACACCGAGGCCGAGCGCGAGGCCTTTTTGCTCGGCATGTTCAACAACGCCATGGGCATCGCCCCGCGCCTCGCTCCGCAGCTTGACACCCTGCTGCGCGCGGCGGGCCTGCCGGGCATGGCCGGGCGCAAACGTCTGCTTGATCTGGGCGGTGGGCCCGGCACCTATGCCATCCATTTTTGCCTGGCGCATCCCGGCCTTGCGGCCAGCGTGTTCGACCTGCCAGCGACGCGGCCCTTTGCCGAGGCCACGGCGGCGCGCTTCGGCCTGTCCTACGCGCCGGGCGACCCGGCCGGACGCCTGCGCTTCCTGCCCGGCGACTACACCAGAGAGCCTGTGCCAGACGGGTTCGACATTGCCTGGCTTTCGCACATTCTGCATGGCGAAGCGCCGGCCATGGCGGCGGAAGTGGTCCGCAAAGCGGCGGCTGGATTGAACCCAGGCGGGCTTTTGCTGGTGCAGGATTTTCTGCTCGATGACAGCCTGGACGGCCCGGAGTTCCCGGCTCTGTTCTCCCTCAACATGCTGCTGGGCACCAGCGGCGGGCAGGCCTATTCCGGCGCGCAGGTGCGGGAGATGCTCGCCAGCGCGGGACTCAAGGACATGGCGCGGCTCGATTTCGCGGGACCGAACGGGGCGGGCGTCATCGCCGGGCGCAAGGACTGACCGCAGCCTGAAGCCATAATGCGGACAAGGCCCGTCGGCTTCACGCTGGCGGGCCTTGTCCCTTGATATGGGCGGACAAATGGGCTTGCTTCTTCCGCCCGGCGGATGCGCGGGTCTGGAAAACGGTGCGGCGCGGCCCCTGTTGCCAGGAAGCCGCGCCGCGGGGGAGGGAGAGATAAGCGGGAGATTTACTGAGCGGTGTCAGAAGCTTCGGTCTTGGCGGCCTTGGCCTTCTTGGGAGCCTTCTTCACAGCCTTCTTGGGGGCCTTCTTCTCGACCTTCTTGTCGGCGGCCACGTCGGCTTTGGCTTCGGTCTTGGCCGGAGCGGCGGCGGTGTCGGCGGCCGGGGCGGCGGCGAAGGCGGGAACGGCGAGGGACAGCATCAGGATGGCGGCGGCGAACTTCTTCATGGTGGACTCCCTAGAGTAGCAATTTGTTGGAGGTTGGTGGTCAGGTCCTGTTTCGTTTTTGCTGCGCGTCTTGCGACGCATGCCATCTTAAAGCATTCGCCGTGCCAAGAACGAACTTACTGATTTTACAGTAACTATATTTATTGCAACTGCGCAGCGGCACAGCCTGCGAGCAAAGATTGCGCGCTTTGGTCCACAGATGCGCAAAGCCTGCGCCTTATGACGTCGTGGGGTTTCGCTGCGGGGGCCAGGGAACGGGGGTTTAGCCCCGGACGATCGTTTCTGCCGGTTGCGCCGCCGGGGTGCGGATGAACTGCACGGCCGCAAGGGAGCACACGGACAACGCGACGCCGCCCAGGAAGACCAGGCGCTCGTCCCAGAGCCACAGCGCGCCGCCGAGAACGGGAATGACCACGGCAGCAATGTGGTTGATGGTGAAGCCTGCGGCCAGGGTCGGCGAGAGGTCCTGGGGCTCGGCGATTTTCTGGAAATAGGTGCCCACGCACATGGCGAAGTTGAAGAAGAGCTGGTCCACGATGTACAGGGCGGAAACGAGCATTTTGGAATCGGAGTAGGCATAGGTGGTGAACACCACCGCGACCACGGAGTATTCGACGGTGAGCAGCGCGCGTTCGCCGAACCTGTTGATGGCCCGGCCGATCAAGGGATTGGCGAAGACGTTCACCAGATTGTTGATGAGAAAAAGGACCGTGATCTCGCTGACGCCCATGCCGAACTTCTTCACCAGCAGAAACACGGCGAAGGTGGCGAACACCTGGCGTCTGGCCCCGGCCAGAAAGGTCAGCACGTAGTAGAGGGAATACTTGCGCCGCAGAAACATTTTTTTGCGCTGCACGGGCATTTCCGCGTGGCTCGGGTCGCGCGTCAGGGCCCACAGGCCGACCAGGGCCACGCCGCCGCCCAAAAGGCCATACAGGGCCGGGTAGTCGAGGTAGCGCGTGCCCACGAGCACGGCCAGACCCACGGCGATGTTGCTCATGGCCGTGACGCTTCTGAGCCGCCCGAACACCAGTGGGGCCTGGGAGCGGTCGAAGTACTGCAGCGTCAGCGACATGTTGAGGGTCTCGTAATAATGGAAGCCGAAGCTCATGAGCAGCGAGGTGGCGATGATGCCCCAGAAGGTCGGGAACAGGCCGGTAAGCCCAAGCCCCGCGCCCAGGGCCGCAATGGCCAGGGCCACCACCCGGTGCTCCGGCAGCACCATGAGCACATAGACCACGAGCAGGGAGAGGAAGCCCGGCACCTCGCGCAGAGATTGCGCCATCCCGATCTCGAACCCGCCGAATCCGGCGCGCTCCACGGCGAAGTTGGTGAACAGCGTGCTCCAGCCCTGTATGCCGACCTGCGACGCGATGGTGAGCACGATGAGAAAATAAAACATGCGCCGGGCGTGGGCGGCTATGCCCGGTTGCGTCATGGTCTTGTCGGGCACGGGGGAATCCTTGTGGTGGGGGGACTACGCCAAACGCGGCCGCGTCAGCCCCTTTCCCTTACTCGTAAAGCACCTCGCCTTCAAGCTGGCTGCCATCGGGCACCCTGACCTGCTTGCGGGCCCGGTTGATGATCCGGGTGACGCCGCTGATGCGCACGTTTTTGCCGAAGCGCACGTCTCCGTGCACTTCCAGGCGTTCGCAGTTGATGAGCGAGGGCGAGCCCTTGGGGAAGCGCTCCTGAAACATGTCGATCTTTTTGTAGAACTTCTGGTCCAGGACGATGCTCGGCATGGCCGTGACGCGCGCCGGGTTCTGCTCGATTGTTTCCAGCTTGGTGCGCAGAAAACAGTCGCTCATGACCAGCAGCAAGTCCTGGGTGGTCTTGACCGGGGCGAAACGGGTGCGCGGCACAAGCACGGCGCGGGCGTTCTCGAAGGCGCTGATGGCCGAGCCCATGGCCGTCTCCACTTGCAGCACCGGCGGGGAATCCGGGTCGCGCGGATCGAGGGTCTTGGGATTCAAGATGAGATCAAGCGGCATCATCAGGTTTTCCACAAAGACCTGCTCCAGCACCTTGAGGTCGATCCACAGGGAGTTGGTGTTGAAGTAGCGGTACTTGTCGATGTCCGCAAAGCTGTCCAGCTCGTTCTCCGGGCACTGGGCCAGCTCCCGCAGCATCAGCCGGTTCGAGTTGTTGAGCTTGGCCAAATGCCCGCCCTTGCGGTCCAGGTGGGTGCGGCGGGCCACTTCCATGAGGAAGGTGAGCTTTTCTTTGGCGATGTAGCCGAGCAGGCGCGAGTCCATGACGGCGCCCAGGTTGTCGGAGTTGGAGACGAAGGCGTAGCGGTAGCCGCGCTTCAAAAGCTTGTCCAACAAGCCGGAGGTGACCAGCGCCGTGTACACGTCGCCATGGCCGGGCGGATTCCATTCCAGTTCGGGATTTTCCGGGCAGTCCGCGGGCGAGAGGTCGGACTCCATGATCTTGGGATACATGTGCTGCACAAAGGCCAGGGGAATGCCCGTGTCGCCGTTGTCCAGCCCCTCCACCTTGAGCATGGTGTCGCGGTGGGTTTTGAAGCTGTTCATGAAGATGAGCGGCAGCGGCGACTTGTATTTTTTGCGCAGCACCTTGGCCTGGCGCAGAATGATGTCGAGGAAGGTGTGGTTGTCCTTGACGGGGATGAGGCTCTTGGCGCGCTCCAGCCCCATGCTGGTGCCGAGGCCGCCGTTTAGCTTGATGACCACGGTGTGCGCCAGCGCCTCGCGCCCAGCGTCCGCGTAGTCCTCCAGGTCTGCATAGGCGGGAACCTCGCCATCCTGCAGCGGCGAAATGTCCGCATCGCTCGTTTTGCCCTGCGCACCCTGCATTATCTGCGTGTAATAACATTTGAACACGTTGATGACGATGGAGGGAATGCGCCTCTCCTCCATCTTGAGGGCAAAGGGCTTGAACATGGTGTGGACGGCAGGATCTTGCGCCGCGAGGCAGCTGATCTTCATGGGGGGCTCCGTGATGGGGCGTTGCGGCCCGGTCTGGGTTTTACCAGCATTCTGACTATATGGGAGATATTGGTGAAATGGCAAGCCGGGGTATCCACCCGCCACGGCGGAAGTTTCACCGCATAAAAGGCCCGGCGCGGAAGACTCCGGCCGGGCCATGATTGTTGCGCCGCCTGCGCGCGTTAGGAGAGCAGGCCGGTGGTGGCCGTGGTGCCGGAAATGCTGGCCACCAGGGCGTCCAGCACGTTGAGGGCGCCGAAGCTGCTGACGGCCAGGATGATGTCGCCGCTGGCGAGGTTGTATTGCTCGACCGCGTTGTTGAAGTAGCCGCTGGCGCTCACGGTGGCGATGGCGTCGGCCGTGCGGTAGAGGAAGAGCTGCTGCCCGGGCACGCCGCCCATCAGGCGCATGGTGGTGGAATCGAAGCTCATGGCGTCTCCTTGCCTAAGAGTTTGCGCTGCTTGCGTTTTGTGTTGGTTGGGGTCTTGTGGCAGTTAGACCGAAAGAGCCGCGTCGTCGTCGCAGTCGATCTCGACGACGCCGTCGTCATCAATGAGCACGGCGCCGGCAGAGAGCAGGTGGTCCACCAAATGGGCGGCCTTTTCCGGCACCCAGTCGGTGAAGACCTTCAGCTCCTGGCCCTCGGCCAGGCCCACGGCGCTGCGGTGGTAGAGGAAGCACTTGCGCGTGCCGGAGCTCATGGGCAGCCCAGTGTGGAACATCCAGGTGATGCCGAGCCAGGTGCGGCTCTCCGTGCCCTTGAGCCAGGGGTAGCGGTCGCCCGCGAAATCCGCGCTCTTGAACTCGCTGATGTCGAGCAGCTCGTTCCACTGGTGGGCGCCCACCACGGCGAAGCGGTTGCCGTCGTCGGGCACGTCGCTTGCGTTCAGCATGCCGAAGGCCTGCAGGATCTTGCCCTTGGTGAGGCCCGTGCCGGACTCGCCCACCACGTTGCTGGCCTGGGCAAGCTTGCTCACGATGAGCTCGTCCACCTTGCGGCCCAGGGCGTAGGCCCCGGCGTTGGCCACGACCAGGCGCTCGTCGGTGTTGGTCTTGAGTTCGTCCAGCTGATCCACGTAGTCGGCGCCGTACCAGTCCTCCAGGGTGGCGGTGACGGTGGAGTGGGCGACGTTCATGAGGGGCACGTTGCCGTGGCGGGTTTTTTTGCCCGCCGAGCCCTTGCCGTTTTTCTGGAACACGGCGGTTGCGCCCGTGACGCCGGACTTGAGGCGCACGGTACCGCGCAGCTTGCTGCCGCGCTGCTGATAGGCCTCGTGCACGTCGGCCACGTACTGGGCGATGAAGGAATTGCTGATGCTCATGGACATGAGGTGGTGCCTCCAGAGGTGAAAGGTTCTGGGGGGCCGGGTGTCTCATGCGCCGCGTGCGTGCGAGGTGTCCGGGGGATTTTCCGCCGGGGTCGCGGTCCGCGGCTCTGGGGCCGGGCGCGGGCCTCCAGCAGGCCCGCTTGGGGCGCAAGTATAGCCCGGGTTTTCGGCGCGGACGGAAATCCCCTTTTTTTGGCCGGTAAAAGGACAATAATAGCGGGTTGACAGCGGAAGAGAGGATGGCGGCTGGATGATCCTTTTTGCCGTAATGAGGACGCGAGGCGCGGCTTCCGGCCCTTGGCCGGACACTGCCCAAACGCCAGCTGGGCACGACCGGGTGCGGCTCTTTATAGCGGCGCAACGGATCGAAGCCGCTTTGACGCTCTTGGCCCCTATCTGCACACGGCCATGACAGGCGGTTCGCCATGCGTTTTTGCCCGTGCTGTCCGGCCCCGGCCCTCCAGCAGCGCATTCTTGCCACTGCCAAAGAAGGGCGGTATTGCCGGGCCATGCAACACGCGTCGCCGCTCAACGCTTCCCGCGAGACCCCGGCTCTCATCGACCTGTCCTGGCCTGTTCGGCCCGGCATGCCTCTGTTCCCCGGAGATCCGCCGCTGGAGTTCGTCCCCATGGGCCGCATCGAGACCCACGGCTATCTTTCGCATTTGGTGCGCCTGCCCGGCCACAGCGGCACCCATGTGGACGCCCCCGGCCATGTTCTCGCTGGCGGGGCCATGCTGTCCGATCTGCCCCTTTCGCGCTTTGCCGGTCCTGGAGTGCTGCTTGATCTGCGCCAGCGCGCCGGATTGGCCGTGACGGCCGGAGACATTGCGCCGCACCTCGCCCTGCTTGAGGCCGAGGCCCCGGCCTTTGCGCTGCTGCGCACGGGTGATGAGGAGCGCTTTGACCAGCCGGAGTATTTCACCAGGGGCGCTTTTTTGACGCCTGAGGCGGCGTTGCTGCTGGCGGGTCTGGGCCTGCTGGGCATTGGGCTGGACGCGGGCTCTCCCGATCCCTTTGACGCGGCTCCCCCGAACGGCGCGGAGTTGCCAGCGCACAAGGCGCTGCTTGGGGCCGGAGTGCTTATCGTGGAGAATCTGCGCAACCTTGCGGCTCTGTCCGGGCGCGGGTTCCAGTTTTTCTGCCTGCCTGTGCTGGGCGGCGATGGCTCGCCCGTGCGCGCAGCGGCGCTTCTCGTCCCGGAGGAACCATGAGCCGTAACGGATCCGGGGCCGTGGTTTACGTCAAGCTGGTGGCCAGCATGGCCCTCTGGGGCGCGACGTGGGTCTCCGGGCGCATTGTGGCCCAGCAGATGTCGCCGTTTCCCGCAGCCTTTTTGCGCTTCCTGTTCGCCTCGGCGTTTCTTTATGTGCTGCTTTGCCGCGAGGCCGCGCAGCGCGGCGGCGGCTGGCCCAAACTGGACCGCGCCTTGTTGCCTGGCGTGGCTTTTCTCGCTTTTACCGGCGTGTTTCTGTACAACGCCCTATTCTTTTCCGGCCTGGCGCACATCCAGGCGGGCCGCGCGGCCATGATCGTCGCCTGCGTGCCCTCCGCGGTGGCCCTGTATTCCGTGCTGGTGCTGCGGGCGCCCACGGGAGCGGTCAAAGCCCTCGGCATCGCCCTGTCGCTTTTCGGCGTGGCGGTCATCCTCTCCGGCGGCGATCCCCGCGTGCTCATAACCCAGGGGGCCAGCCTGGGCGATGTGCTCATCCTGGGCTGTCTGGTCACCTGGGCCGCGTACACCATCGCCGGGGGGCGCGTCATGCGACGGGCCACGCCGCTTTCCGCCGTGGGCTGGTCGTGCATTCTCGGCTGCGCCATGCTTTTGCCGCCCGCCCTGGGCACCGATCTCGCCCCGCAGGCGCTGCACGCCAGCTGGTTCATCTGGGCCAATCTTGTTTTCTTGGGCATTGGGGCCACCGGTTTGGCCTTCACCTGGTATTACGACGGCATTCTGGCCTTGGGCGCGGCGCGCGCCAGCGTGTTTCTGAACCTGGTTCCAGTGTTCGCCACCATTCTCGGCAATCTGCTTTTGGGCGAGGACGCGGGCCACGCTCTCGTGCTGGGCGGCGGCATGGTGCTCCTGGGCGTGGTGCTGGCCAACCGCCCGGCAAAATCCGCCGCGTCTTAGCGGGCACGGCCTGATTTTCTGGCTGTTGGCCCGCGTTGCTCCTCCTTTCGCAACTGCCGCGCACCAGCTGATGCACACCGGTTGACGTGCTCAAGCCCGGCGGGCACACTTACCCCATGACGCTCCAAGGACTCGATCTCGAAGGCCAAGTCATCCGCCCCCCTGCGGAGGCCGAAAGCCTGCTGCTGCAGGTGACGCTCGGCTGCTCGCACAACCGTTGCGCCTTCTGCCCGGCTTACAAAGGCAAGCGCTTCGCCTTCAAGGACCCGGAGCGCGTGCGCGCCGCCCTCGACCATGCAGCGGCCAACCTGCCGGAGCTGCGCCGCGTGTTTCTGTGCGACGGCGACGCCCTCATTCTGCCCCAGGCGCGCCTGGAAGCCATCCTCGCCGACATCCGGCAGCTTTTGCCCTGGGTCGTGCGCGTCAACGCCTATGCCAACGCCAAGGCCCTGGCGCGCAAGAGCGACGCGGAGTTGGCGCGCCTGCGCGAATTGGGCCTCAGCACCGTGTATCTGGGGTTGGAATCCGGTCTGGACGCAGTGCTTTCCAGCATGGACAAATGGGGCGATGTGGACGAGCACCTGCGCCAGGCCGCGCGCGCCAAAGCCGCGGGGCTCAAGCTTTCCGTCACCGTGCTGCTTGGCCTGGCCGGACGCGGCGGACCGGGATCACAGGCTGAGGCCCATGCCCGCGCCACAGGCCGCGCCCTCTCCGCCATGGACCCGGAGCAGGCCTCGGCCCTCGCCCTCATGGTGGCGCCGGGCACTCCTCTTTACGAGCGGCAGGAGCGCGGCGAATTTGCGCCTCAGGATGACGCGGGGCTGCTGCGCGAACTCTATTGGCTGTTGGAGGAGACGAACCTCAGCCGGGGCCTGTTCTTCTCCAATCATGCGTCCAATCCCCTGCGCTTGCGGCTGCGCCTGCCCCGCGACAAGGAAGCCGGGCTCGCCGCCGTGCGCTCCGCACTGGACGGCATCGTGCCTGTTGTGCCGCAGGCGTACCGGAGGCTGTAAGGCTTCGCCGCACGGCAAAAGGCGCCGCGCCTTTCTCTTTTCAGCCTGCTGGGCGGGCTGCCATCTTTCGGCCACAGCCGTTTCCAGCTTCACCGCCGCGCTTTTCCAGGTCCGAGACTGTCCTCGGCTGGTCCGTTGCCATCCTCTGCTGGGGCCTCTGTCGCACTTGGGGTGACCCGTTTGCGGGCCCGTCCCCTGAAAGGGGCGGCTCTTTTCCCAGGAACGCCTTGGGCGCGCTGGATCAGGGCATGTCCTTTGGCGGATGCCTCGGCGTGGAGTTCTGCAGTTGATATGAGGTGGAGAAATGACGGGCAGGCGGATTCGACGAAGATCGTGTGCAGGTCTCGATAACAACAACAAAGTTGTTGTGGTATTGCGGTCCGCATCGGGGTCCGCCGCTATTTGAGCCGCCCGCAGCCTCGCCGCCGCTGGTCGTTCAGCGCAGGTGCTCTTCCAGATAGCGTCCCCTCTGCTGGGCCGCATCGGCAAGGTGACCCGGTGATTCGCGAAAAAATGGGCTCCGGTCCCCTCCCTAAACTGAAAACCGGAGCCCTAGCCGCGGTGTGATGGCGGCTGTTGCAATCTTATCGGCCAAGTGGCTGGCGGGCATTAGGCCCGGCGGACGCCAGACAAGAAAAAGGCCGGACCCTTGCGGGCCCGGCCTTTGCGGAATCGTGTCGGTACGATGCGCGCTATTTCTTCTCTTCTTTTTCTTCGGCCTTGTCGGCCACGGCGCACTCGGTGGTCAGCAGCAGGCTGGCGACGGAGGCGGCGTTCTGCAGGGCCACGCGGGTGACCTTTTTGGGGTCGATGACGCCGGCGGCATAGAGGTCCTCGAACACGCCGGTGGCGGCGTTGAAGCCGAAGGCGCCTTTGCCTTCGCGCACTTTCTCCACGACCACGGAGCCTTCAAAGCCCGCGTTGGCGGCGATCATGCGCAGGGGCTCTTCAACGGCGCGGCGGATGACGATGACGCCCGCGGCCTCGTCGTCGTCGAGGGTCTTGAGGCCGTCGAGCACCTTGGAGGTGCGCACGAGAGCGGTGCCGCCGCCGGGGACGATGCCTTCCTCGACAGCCGCGCGGGTGGCGTTCAGCGCGTCTTCGACGCGGGCCTTCTTCTCCTTCATCTCGACTTCAGTGGCCGCGCCGACCTTGATGACGGCGACGCCGCCAACGATCTTGGCCAGGCGCTCCTGAAGCTTTTCCTTGTCATAGCTGGAGGTGGTGAGGGAGATCTCGCCTTCAAGCTGCTTGATGCGGGCCTTGATGCTCTCCTTGGTGCCAGCGCCGTCGACGATGGTGGTCTTTTCCTTGTCCACCACGATGTGCTTGGCGGAGCCCAGGGAATCGGCGCGCACCTTGTCGAGGGTCAGGCCCATGTCCTCGGACACGACCTGGCCGCCGGTGAGCACGGCGATGTCCTGCAGCATGGCCTTGCGGCGGTCGCCAAAGCCGGGGGCCTTGACCGCGCAGACCTTGAGGGTGCCGCGCAGCTTGTTCACCACCAGGGTGGCCAGCGCTTCGCCGTCCACGTCCTCGGCAATGATCATGAGCGGGCGGCTCATTTTGACAACCTGCTCGAGCACGGGCAGAAGCTCCTTCATGTTGCTGACCTTCTTTTCAGAGATCAGAATGAGGGCGTCGTCGAACTCGGTGGTCATCTTTTCGGAATTTGTGGTGAAGTAGGGGGAAAGGTAGCCGCGGTCGAACTGCATGCCTTCGACGACGTCGAGCACGGTCTCCATGCTTTTGGCTTCCTCAACGGTGATGACGCCCTCTTTGCCGACCTTGTTCATGGCCTCGGCCAAAATGTCGCCGATGGTCTGGTCGTTGTTGGCGGAGATGGTGCCGATCTGGGCGATTTCCTTGCGGTCCTTCGTGAACTTGGCCTGCTTGCCGAGCTCCGCGACAATGGCTTCGACAGCCTTGTCGATGCCGCGCTTGACGCTCATGGGGTTGCGGCCGGCGGCGATGAGCTTGATGCCCTCGCCGAAAATGATCTGGGCCAGCACGGTGGCGGTGGTGGTGCCGTCGCCGGCGACGTCGTTGGTCTTGGAAGCGACTTCCTTGACCATCTGGGCGCCCATGTTCTCGAACTTGTCTTCAAGCTCGATCTCCTTGGCGACGGTGACGCCGTCCTTGGTGATGGTGGGCGCGCCCCAGGATTTCTGGATGGCGACGTTGCGGCCCTTGGGACCCAGGGTGACCTTCACGGCATCGGCAAGGGTGTCCACGCCGATTTTGAGCCCGGCGCGGGCGGCTTCGTCAAAACGAATGGTCTTAGCCATTTTTCGTAGCTCCTTCCTGAATATTCGGCGGCAGAGCGCCGGTTTTCTCTTTGGACTATTTCTCGATGATGGCCAG
>Ga0209373_10002242_pt1 | contig 19855 bp, 21 predicted proteins | sample Higcelweek5metaG_FD_187173 | JGI IMG/M metagenome (GOLD analysis project Ga0209373, IMG submission 187173) | Freshwater pond sediment microbial communities from the University of Edinburgh, under environmental carbon perturbations - High... | ecosystem: Environmental > Aquatic > Freshwater >... | reverse complement strand
AGCGCAAATAATTTTGAGACTAATTTTAGGTAATTCTTTTAAGGCTTCTAAAATAACTTTAATATTTTTGTGAGTATATAAATTACCAGTATAAATGATGTAATCTTTTGGGATCGTCGATTTTTGACCCGCTTGCCGGACGGGCAGGTCGTTGATCGTTGATAAAAAAGTTGGATCGACAGCTTCATGAGTAGTAACTACTTGAGAAGGATTTAATTTAAATTTTTCAATTAAATATTTTCGCCAAAAATTACTAGGAACAATAATTTGGTTTCTTTTAACAATAATTCTAATCAAAAGAAGATAACCTAAATGTTTAATACCATATAAAAATTGATTCTTAGTAGTAGTGTCTTTACCAGTAAAAAAATGTTTAATTAAATCATGGATAGTAACAACTGATTTTTTAAAATAAAGAATGGGTTTGTTGAAATGAGTGAAATGGACTAAATCAGGACTAAGACGATATAAAATAAAAGGTAAAAAAAGTTGTTCTTGAACTGAATAGTGTTGAATGTTGGTGGCCACATAATTAAAGTTGTCACCTAAATCTTTTTTAATGTCTTCTAAAAGATTTTTATAGACAATTAAAGTAAATTTATATTTTTTAAAATCGGGAAGATGAACTAAGGCCTTTAAAAGATTTTTAGTATAACGACCAATGCCGGTATGTTTTGGGCCATAAAGTCGAGCATCAATAACGATATGTTGTTTTTTTATCATAAATATTTGGCTTTGAAGACTCTTTTTATTTCTAATAAATTAATTCCAAACATAACTAATCCCCTAGTGATGGGAGAATAATTTTTAAATAAATTTTCTTGGTAAAAAATTCTCATGGCTTGAGTACTAGCTTTAGCGACTTTAACTTTAGTAACTCGAGAAGCTTTAGATAAATGTTTACTCTTACTAATTAATCCAGAGGAAACTCCTTGAAAATGAGTGATTTTACAATTTGGATTAAACCATAAATTAAAATGATGTTGTTTTATTTGATAGCAGAAATCTAAATCTTCACCGTAGAAAAAATATTTTTCATTCCACCATTTAACTTTGTCACCGACGAATTTTTTGACCATTAAAAAAGCTCCAACACAAGCATCAATTTGATGAGGAATATTAGTGTCTAAATTGCCCATAAAATATCCAGAAAATACTTTTGAATGAGGAAATAATTTTGATAGACCACTAAAATAACATAAAGCATTCCAAGGAGTTGGAAAACCACGATGACATTCTGGTTGCATTTTGCCGGTAAGAGCTAAATCTATTTGACAAGTAGCAGCATCAACTTTTGAGTTTTTATCAAAAAATTCAATCATATTTTTGAAAGTATTTTTTTGAACAAGAGTGTCAGGATTTAAAAATAAAACAAATCTAGTAGTTGAATTAATTTCTTTTAAACCTTGATTGTTTCCATGAGCGAATCCTAGATTAGTATTTAGTATTAAGTATTTAGTATTAAGTATGTTTGATTTTTTGGCTAGATCAATGCTGTTATCAGTGGAAGAATTATCAACCACAATAACTTCATATTGATAATTACCAATATCTGATTTATTAATACTTTCGAGACATTTTTTAAGATAGTCGGCTGAATTATAATTAAGAATAATAATTGAAAGGTCCATTTTTTATTTTTTATTCGTAATTTTTTGATAAATTTGGTTTAAACCATCAACACTACCTTGATAAGAATATTTTTTACTAATTAGAATGTTGGCTTCATTTCCCATAGTAGTTCTTTTTTTATCATCTTTTAAAAGATTAATAGTATTAATGGCAACTTGATCGTAATCACAGATAATAGATTGTTTAAAATTTTCAATTTTAATTCCACCCATACCTTCTGGAGTAGTAATTATTGGTAAACGACAAGCCATGGCTTCTAAAAATTTATTACGAGTACCACCACCACTACCCATTGGAGCCACAAGGGCCCAACAATATTGATAATAATACATTGGATCTTTAGCCTGACCATCAAGATCAGCTTCTTCAACTATAACGTCTTTGGAACGATAATGAGCGTAATAATCTGGAGCATGACGACCAATAATGTAAAACTTACATTCAGGAATGGCTTTTTTAATAGCTGGCCAAGCATCTTTAATAATCATTTCGACAGATTCACGATTTTGCATCCATTTCATATTTGAAACTCCAAAAAGAATTGAAGGAAACTTACTTTTGACGGTTTTTGCAGCTGATTCAAAAAATTTATTATCAACACCATTTTGAAAAAGTTCGATATCTTTACGTTTGGTAATTCTAGAAATTAATTCTTGGTCTTCTTGGGCAAAAGCAACAACAGTATGAGTATTTTTCCAATAATAAGTTTCCCAATATTTTAGTTTTAAAACATCTACCCATAAAAATGGTTTGAGTAATTTTTTCCAACCAGTGACGGTTTCAACATAGTGTTTATAGACTCCATATTCAACTGTTAGATCGACAAGAACAATTGGAACTTTGGTTTTAGGAATGTTTGGCATTGGATAAAAACAATCGCAGTGAATAAGGTCAAAAGAGTTGCTGTCTAATTCATTTTGAATGGCCTGGCGAAAATTCTTATTAATATGTTTCATGACCAAAAATGGATATGGACTAAATCCAGTCATTAAAACTTTTTTTGGATCCCAAGTTTTGCCTCGTTTAACGACAACAACTTTGGAACAATATTGTTTAATATCATCTAAACCTTCCTCATCTGGACTAAGACAAATAAGAGTAATGTCGTTATCTGGAGATAAATATTTGATGGAATAAAAGGAACTATTTTGACCACCAGATTGTGACAATCTAGGAATATAAGGAGTAATCATCAAAATTTTTCTTTTAGCACTATTTTTTTTCATATTATTTTTCCTTTAAAGTTAATGATTGATAATAAAAAGCCATCATAATCCAAAATAAATAAGCTGTTTTTGAAGCTTCAAAAACATCTATAAAAATAGCATTAGCCAAAGTTGTTAATAATCCACCAAGAAAGATGATAGATATTGGATCGTAGATGTTTTTTTGTTTTCTAAATATTACAGGAATAGTTTTGATAATAAAAAATAATTGGATAGCCATAAAAGAAACAAATGAGAATAATCCCCCTTCACCAAGAAGTCTTAAATAATCATTATCAGTGGCAAGACTAATTGAACCAAGTCCAGTCCCAGTTAAAGGATTTTTCTTAAAGGCATTGATGGCTCTTGGCCATTCAACATTAAATCTAATTTCTCCAGAACGAGCTACACCACTATCAGCATCGATGGTGTAATTTTCAGCAACTGGACCATGTCTAACAATAGTTGGGGTTGGAGTTATTTTGGTACCAATTGCAATAGGAGCTTTGGTTGGAGTTGGAGTAATGGCAATAGAAGGGATAGCAGTAGGAGTAACCGAATGATTGTTGTTTATTTGGTTTTTAAAAGCAGGAATGGTGGCTAATAAACGTTGGCTTAAATCTTTGGAGTTAAACATACTAAAAACAACTAAAACAGTAACTGGAACTATCCAAAAATATTTTTTAAGTAAGAAAAAAGTAAGAACAGCCCCACCCCAAAAAGCGAATATGGAAACTCGAGAAGCAGTAAAAGTTAAAATTTGAAATGAAGGAATCCAAACTAATAAACTAAAAAGTTTTAGCCATTTATTTTTGGAAATTAAAAAAACAGCAGCAATAACAATTAAAGCTACACTTAAAAAAGCAGCTAAGTCATAATGACCAGCAAAAGTAGAATTAACTCGAGTCCAAACATCCATTTGAAGTAGTTGGCCTTTGGAAAATTCAGAATTCATAGTGGAAATTACTGGAAATTTTAGGTATTTTTGACCATAACCATAAAAAGAAACTAGGGCGGTAGAAATTAGCAAAAAGACATAAGCAAAAGAAAAATCAAATTTAGATTTAATAGAATTTAGAGCAATGAAGAAAAGGGAGATGTATTCGAAACGACGTAAAAGATGAAGTCCTAAAAGACTAACTGGATCAGTTTGATAAACCAAAACAGCGGTTATAAAACTAGCAATTATGGATAAAAAATAAACCATAAATAAACTAGTAATTTTGGTTTTAAAAACAGGAAGTTTGTTTTTTAGTTGATAGATTACCCAAGCTAAAATGGCGATAGCAACTACAATATCATCAATACGAATAGCAACATAAGTACCATCAACACTAGTTAGAGGAAATTTAGGATATAAAGGAATAAATAAAATAAGAACAGCAATTATTGGACGAAAAATGTTTAGATTTATTTTTTTGAACATATTTGAAGGTAAATACTAGCGCGTTGACGCTGACCTAATATAGAGTATATAACAGCTCGGCTAAAGGCATTGATTTTAATTAAAAATTTAACGATGTTTGTTTGCCATTTTGGTTTGTGTTTTTTAAAAAAAGCAATAATGCCTTGGTATTCATTAAAAATTGGATCAACCTTGCTAACAGCCGAAGCGCCACCAAGATGAATAATTTGAGGTCCGATTAAATACCAAGTTTGAAATTTAGGAAAAAACTTTTTAATACGATAAGACAATTCAACTTCTTCACCATACATAAAATAACTTTCATCAAAACCGTTAGTTTTATCTAAATGAGATTTACGAATTAACATAAAAGCTCCAGTTACCCAATCTTGTTGGTGATCTTTTAAATAAAATTTATCATGGGTGTAAAAGGTGGGAGTGTGAGGATGAATTGGTTTAGATATTTTGTTTAAAAAAGGTAAATCGTCGATATTAAAACACCAAGCAAAAACATTTGAAAGACTTGGAAAATAACCGCCGGAAGCTTGAATAGTTTTGTCTTTATTTAGAAGTTGAGCAGTGCAAACAGAAGCTTCTGGGTGAGAAGCTAACCAATCTAAACTTTGACTGATGGCAGAGTGAAGAATTAAAGTATCAGAATTTAATAATAAAATATAATTACCTTTGGCTATTTTTAAACCTTGATTATTGGCTTTACCAAAACCAGAATTATCTTTATTTTTAATAAGTTTAATATTTTTGGCTTTAGGATTAGTTTTGATTAATTCTTCTATTTTGGAAACAGAATCATCGTGGGAATTGTTATCAATAATAATAATTTCAGTTGGGGTTAATTGAACATTATCAATTTTATCTAGATTAAAAGTAAGACCTTTATCTGAAAAAATAGACTTAAGACAGTCGATGGTTATTTGACTGGTGTTGTAGGAAACAATAATTATTGATAACAAAGGATCGATCATTTTTTCTTTGGTTTTAGGAATTTTTTGTAACTGTAAATGGCAAAAATAAAAACAAATTCAGTACTGAATAGAGCTATAAGGCGTTTTGGCAGAGAAACAGGAAAAGTACGAATAGTGATTTTGGCCTTATATTCTTTACCTTCAAAAAGAAGTTTATTTTTGACTCTTTTTTCGGCTTTGGTAAAAACATCATTTTCCCATTCAAAACCATTAATGTATAAAGATTCTTTAAAAGGTAAAACAAATTCTTCAAAATAATAACTTTGAATAGTGTCTTTAATTATTTCTTTAGATTTTTCTGGAGGATGATTAAGGATAATTCTAATTGGGCCACTATAGTAAGCTTTATAAAAATCAATGACTTCACTGCGGGTCATATTAGTATAATAGGCGGAAACATTGGTAATTTGAGTGGTATCCCCTACTTCGTTTGACTTAACACTGTTAACTAAATTTGGAAGTGTTGGAGTTGGTATTATTAAATAACTAACAGCCGAAAAATTGAAGATACAAAATAAGACAATTAATATTTTTTTAAACATAACTATTGAAAAAGCATAGCTCGGCCAATTTTATAATTTGGTTTTTGATTACTGCGATCATTTATTTTTTTAGCTGGAACCCCGCCCCAAATTTCAAAATCTGGGATATCTTTAGTAATCACAGCACCAGCCGCAACAACAGCTCCTTTGCCAATTTTTATATTTGGCAAAATAATAGCTCTTGGCCCAATAAAAACATAATCACCAATCTCAACTGGTCCAAAAGAATTACCATAATCTAGGGAATTAATATCGTGTTCATCGTTATAGATTAGAACTTGGCTAGCAATGCCAACATGAGAACCAATTTTAAGAGGAGCGCGACCATCCATAAAACAATGATCACCAATAATAGTGTCGTGACCGATAGTAATGTTTGAAGGGTTAAAAAAGTTAGCGCCAATATGAATAGTGGAGTCGAACGGCATTTTAACTCCGGAAATTATATAGAATATTTTTCTAATAAAATGAATTGGAATAAAACCGACAAACCTTAAAACCATTAACCAAAATTCAAGTAAAATTGTTTCAAAACGGGTGATTATTTTTTGAGAGACTTCTTGAGATTTTAGATTGTTACCATTTCGATCTTTCATATAATATGATTATAGTTTATAAAGTTGAAAGTTTATAAAGTTAATAAAATTTATTTTGTAACTAATTCCCAAAAATCTGAATCAAGACTTTTTTGAGGAAAATATCTAGTTTCCCATTTATTGTCTTTGCTCATGGCACAAATAATTCCATTATCTGATTCGTAAAGATGATTTGGTACTCGTCTAACATTTTCAACTGTTTTTATCAAAAAATAACCACTTCTTGGTGAAGTTTCTCTAGAAATAGAAATACTATTTTTATCAAATGGATCTTTATTTGACTCGACTATTGGTTTATTATAAAAAAAATCTGGTAATGGTTCTGTCTTAATAGTGTCAAAACTTTCTTGATGTATGGTTGATTTTTTTTCATTGTCTTCTTTAATAAAGAAAGCACTACCAATAAAATGATTATCAACTAATTCTATTTTATCTTTTGGAATAATAGAAGTTATTTCTTGGTGATTTGATATTTCTGTCATTTTGAAAATTGTTCGAAAACTTGTAATACTGATTTGGCAGTGTTGGTCCAAGTAAAAAGATCAGCTCTCTTCTTGGCTTTATCGGTTATTTTTTTAATTTCTGATGGTTTAAGAGAATCCAATTTAATTAATTGATTAACTAAATCTTTTTGTTTAGTTGGATTAAAATAAAAACCATTATCAGTAATAACTTCTTTTAAAGGAACAATATTACTGGCAATTACAGGAGTATTGGTTTTCATGGCTTCAATAACAGGAATCCCAAAACCTTCATAGAGTGATGGTAAGACTAAAGCCTTGGCGTGTTGATACAAAGTCCATTTTTGAGAGTCACTAACAAAATCAGTAAAAATAACTTTGTCTTCAATACCTTCTTTTTTGACAGTGTCAAAAATTTCTTCAAACAACCAACCTTTTTTACCAGCAATGACAAGTCTAGATGTTAGATCGTCGATGTTAGATCGTCGATATTTAGCGAATGATTCGATTAAAAATGGAATGTTTTTGTTTGGTTTTAAGGTACCTAAATATAGATAATAGTTTTTAGATTCGAGATGGTAGGAAGACAGTATTTGGTGTTGGATTTTTTGACTGATTTTTGGTGGATTGTCGGTACCATTGTAGGCAACTGTAATTTTTTTTGGATCTATTTTATAAAATTTTAAGATTTCACTTTTAGAAAATTCAGAAACAGTAATAATTTGACTGGCTTTTTTAAGAGATTCTTTGGTCCAATTAATTAATTGATAAAGATCTTTTCTAGTAAATTGATTTTTAGATTCTAAATAACCTAAATCGTGAATAGTGGGAATAGTGGGACAAGGACAAAAAAGTGGAGAATAATGAGTTGGAGAAAAGAATAAGTTTAACCTTGCTTTCTCAGTAAACAGATGAATAGGCAGAGCAAATCGAGTCCATAATTTTGATGGACCAAAAACTCGATATTGCCAATCTTTGGATGGTTTTGGTAAATCAAATAAAGGACGGTTTTTTAGATAAATAATATATTGATTATTTTTATCAATCTTATTTAATTGAGTAATTAAATTAAAAGCATATTGACCGACTCCGACTCGGTTTTTTACATTAGCTTCATTACCATCAATTCCAATTATCATAATGAAGTATAAACTTTTAAAGTTTGTTGGGCGGTAATTATCCAATTAAATTTTTTAGATTGAATAATCCCTTTTTGAATTAAACGATTTCGTAAACTGGAAGATTTTATTATTTTTTCAATAGCTGTGGTTAAATCTTGGGTTGAATTAGGATCAACATAAAGAGCGGCTTTACCAGCTACTTCTGGCATAGAAGAAACATTGCTAGTGATTATAGGAGTACCAACTTTTAGAGATTTAACTAAAGGTAGACCAAAACCTTCATATAAAGAAGTGTAAGCTAAACAAACTGCACTGGCGTGAAGAGCAACCATGTCTTTTTCAGGAATAAATCCGAGAATTTTAATTGAAGGATCTTTTTTACCATCGATATCTTGTCCCCAGCCGTATTTACCAGCAATAGCTAACTCAACATGAGAAGTTGGATATTTCTTTTTAAATTCTAAAAAAGCCTCAATTAATTTTTTTAAATTTTTTCGTGGTTCTCTGGTGCCTTGGGCTAAAATAAATTTATCTAAACCATATTGTTTTTTGATAGTGTCGTGTTTTTTTTGTTGATCAGTTTTTGAAAGTTTTAAGAAATTATCATATTTTTCTTCAGCGGCTTCGTAGATAACGGATATTTTTTCAGGATTAATTTTAGGGAATAATTTTAATAAATCATTTTTAGTATTTTCAGAAACACAAATAAAAGCCACACATTTTTTAGCAGCTTCGTTCATTTTATTTTTATGAGCTTCAATGACTTTTTTATGGTGCCATTGAGGATATAAAAATGGGGTTAAATCGTGAACAGTAGTAATGGTTTTAGCTTTGATGGTTGGTGGTTGAGTCCAATCTGAAGTATGGAAAATATCGCATTTACCAATAAAAAATTCAATTGGAAATAAGTGCAATTGATTCCAAATGATTTGCAATAAAGTTGGTGGAAGTTTAAATTGGTAAATTTTTATATTTGAATGGTTTTTTTGCAAATCCAAAATTTCTTTTGGAATTGGTAAACGCATTGAGGAATAGAAAAATTTATAGGTGTTGGTTTTATCAACTTTAACTAAATTGCGAATAACATTTAGAGTGTAGTTACTAACGCCAGTTTTGTAGGGAGTGGAAGAAATGTCTATACCTATAATCATAAGTTATTTGATTTTAACAATTTTTGGATATGTTTGCGCTTGTTAAACATTTTTGGAAGATTAAATAAAATTTCACCATAGACGGAAATAAAAATATAAGGAATATAAAAAAATGATTTTAATTTATAAATACGAATTATTTGTTTATTTAGACCAGATAAATTTCTTAAACGCTGTTCTATTATTGAACAAAAATTATCTAGAATTTCTTTTTTAGAAAAGTTTTTAATAATTATATAAAACCAATTTTTGGCATCCATTTTATATCTAAAAATCCCCATTTTATTACTAGTTCCTCCACCAAGATGATACGATAAAGCTTGTGAATTATAGAGAGTTCTAAAACCTAAATTATGAAGGCGAAGAGCTAAATCAACATCTTCTTCATAGGCAAAAAAATCTTGATCAAAAAGACCAATTTTAGTTATTATATTTTTGTTATAGACAACTAAAGCGGCGGAAGCACCCCAAACGTAGATCGTAGATGATAGATCGTCGATCGTCGATGGGGCAAAATCTTGGCCATTGGAAACGTTTTGACATTTACCAGAATAGAAAAAGTCTAATCCTTGTGATTCAAACTTAGTTCCGTCCTTAGTTAGAACAGTGCCAAAAAAAGTAGCCACTTTTTTATCTTTATTATTTTTAATATTTTGAGAAATTAATTGAAACCAATTTGGTTCCATAGTTAAATCATTGTTTAATAGAACTACCCATTCATGTTTAGCTTTTTTAATTCCAATATTTACGGCACCAGCAAAACCTAAATTAGATCGTAGATGATAGACCCGCCTGCCGGACGGGCAGGTCGTCGATCGTAGATTAGAGAGGTTATTTTTTTTGAAAAAATCGGTAAATATTTGGCAACTATTATCTTTAGAACCATTGTCAACAAAGATAAGTTCAAAATTAGAATCTGGACAATTAGTGATGGCTTTGGTTAGCGAATTTAAACAATCGGTTAAAAAACTGGAACCATTATAATTTGGAATAATTATTGAAAAATTTATTTTTTTGTTCATTTAATTTCTGGAAGTTGGATGATGTCACCAACTTTTAAATTTAATTTATTTGAATCGTTAGCATTTAATTCGAGGACGTATTGAGCTGGAGTTTGATTTTGATAAATATTTTTAGAATTAATTTCAGAGGCGGTTTGAATATCGACAACTTTGCCAGTTTTGTCTAACCAAATCATGTCGAGAGGAATAAGAGTATCTTTCATCCAAAAAGGTAATTGGGTTTCAAATCCAAAAGTGAAAAGCATGCCACAATTTTTACAAAGAGATTCTCTTTTTGATAGTCCTTTAATTTTTTGAGCTGAAGAAATAGCCATTTCTATTTTATAAGATTGATCTTTAATTTTTAAGTTAACAATATTGGCATTTTGAGGAACAAAAAAGGCTAGATACCAAATTGAAATAATGATTAAAATTAAAGCGCTGAATAAAATTACGATAACAATTTTTGACATATTTTTTGGCCTACTTTGTCCCATGTATAGTTATTTTTAACATATTTATAACCGTTTTGACCTAGTTGTTGGGCCTTGTCTGGATTATCTAGAATAGATTTTAATTTTTTGGTTAAATCTTTTTCATCATCGACTTTAAATAATAATCCCCCATTGGTTTGATTAACTAATTCTTTTAAAGCAGGAATGTCGGCGCAAATGACTGGTTTTTGTCTGGCCCATGCCTCTAATAAAACTAAACCAAAACTTTCTTGAATTGAGGGAAGAACTAAAACATCACAATTATCTATTAATTTAGCTAAATCTTTTTGAGGAAAGTTAAAAATAAAATTAATTTTAGATTTTATTTCTGGTTTTAGAGAATTAATTAATTTTTGAATTTGAGGATAAAATAAGGTTTTTTGACCAGATATTGTTAGTTTACTGGTGTGCTGGTGCGCTGGTGCGCTAGAAATTAAATCAGAGAAGGACTTGATAAGAAGATCGACACGTTTGTGAGCAGCCATGGAACCGATAAACAAGATCGTAGATGTTGGATCGTAGATCGTTGATGGTTTGATTTTTAGAAATTTAGAATCGACACCGTTGCCGGCGAGAATAATTTTATTGCGATTAATATTGAAGTTTTTAATAAAATAGTCAGATTCAGATTTGGTTAAAGTCCATAAATAGTCAGCTTTTTGAAGAGATTTAATTAAAGGGAGTTGTTGAAAATCGGGGTCGGTAGTGTGAAAAGAAGAATTGATTAAGAGCTGACAAAATCCCCTTCCGGATAAACCGGCATTTCCCTTTGATGAAAGGGGAAAATTAAATTTATTTATTATTTTTTTTAGAAAATTGGCATAGAGAATAATGGTGGTGGGAAGTGGGCCGGCCACAATTAAATCTGGTTTAAATTTAATTACTTTTATAGTAGCTTTTATAAAAGGAATGATTTTAAATATAGGACCTTTTTGAAAAATTCTTAACAAATCTTGATTGAGAAACAAATTGAGGAATTTTAAAGGTCGACGAAGATGATGATAAACAGGGAGATAGATTGTAGATGTTGGATCGTAGATCGTCGATACTTTTTTGTATCTATTTTTTACAAAATCATCGGTGCTGGAACAATTAGACGATAAATATAAAGTTTCATAATTTTGGGATTCAAAATATTGACCAAGCTTATAAACAACTTTTGAACCGCCATCAATGGCTGGAGGAAAAATATGACTTAATAGTAAAACTTTCATTATATTAGTCTAATTATACTTCGTGTTATCCTAATAATTAACTTATGTTAAAAAAAATAATTAATTCTAAGTTGCTTAAGTTTGTCTTTTCAGCAGTTTTAATTTATTTTGCTTTTAAAAAAGTTAATGTTGTTAAATTGGTTAATGAAATAAAAAATGTCCCGTTTTGGTTTGTTTTAGTAAATATTGGTTTGAGTTTTTTTATTGTGATAATAACAGCAACTAGATGGAGTTTGTTGTTGTTTCCTAAGATGAAAATTAAAACTATTCTAACTTTTACTAGAGCTAGTTTTTTAGCTGCCTTTTACTCTTTAGTGTTTCCAACAATGATTGCAGGAGATATTTTAAAATGGTTGGTTATTGATGAAAAATATCCAGAAATCCCTAAAACTAAAGTACTGGGTTCAGTAGTTTTGGATAGATTTATTGGTCTTTCAATGTTTATGTTTTTAGGAATGATTTCGGCAATTGTTGGTAGAAAAGTTGGTTTAATAATTCCTGATTATGTTTTTTACTTGTTGATAATCTTAACGGCAATGTGTTTTGTGGCTTATATAATAATTTCTTTTTTTGATATATCAAAAATCACTAGAAAGATTAAATTTTTACAAAAACTTGATGATGCTTTTTCTTTATTAAAAAATAAAAATAAAGGTCAAATTTTTAAATGTTTATTAGTGTCGGTCATTAGTGAATCTTTTTGGATTTTACAAATGTGGTTTATTGGTTGGAAACTGGGAGCTAATTTAAGTGTTTTAGCAGTGTTTGTATTTATTCCAATTATTTCGATGATTTTAGTGTTACCAATTTCAATTGGTGGTTTTGGAGCTAGAGAACAATTATATTTATTTTTCTTTTCTCAGGTTGGTAGTTCAAATGAAAGTATTTTATTAATGTCAACTTTTATTGGAATATTAGGAGTAATAAATTCTTTATTTGGAGGAATATTTATGTTTTTTGACCCAAAAATTAGAGAGAAAGTAAAAAGTTTATAAAGTTGAAAGTTTTCTAAAAATACTTTATTATTACTCTGCTTTGTCAAGAGTTCCGATAAGTATCGGAACAGCAACCGAGTCCCGCAGCTGCGGGATCGCGGTGCTTTTCCTCGCAGCTGCGGGGAGACAAGCCTTTATTAATTATTAAAGGAAAAAAATGAATTATCCCCTTTTTGTTTCCGAGTCGGTTTGTGCTGGCCATCCAGATAAAATCTGTGATCAAATTTCTGATGCTGTATTAGATGCAGCTTTAACTATTGATAAAAATTCCCGAGTGGGCATAGAAACCTTGGTAACTGTAAACAAAGTGATTATGGCCGGAGAAGTGGCTTGTTTAAAGCCATTAGATTATAAAAGTATTGCCCAAAAAGTAATTACTGATTTGGGTTATACAATTCCAGAATTAAACTTTGACGCTAATAGTCCAATTGAAATTTTGATTCACGAACAATCAAAAGAAATTGCGATTGGAGTGGATTTGAATGGAGCTGGAGATCAAGGAATGATGTTTGGATATGCTTGTAATGAAACACCACAATTAATGCCATTACCAATTGTTCTTTCGCATGAATTTGCCAAAAGAATGGATGAATTACAGTTTAGAGAATTAAATTATTTAAGACCAGATGGTAAATCTGAAGTCAGTGTGAGATATGAAAATCAAAAAGTAATCGGGGTTGAAAGTGTGGTTTTAGCTAAACCACTATCCCCGATTGTTAATCCAATTGAAGTTAAAAAAGAATTATATAAATTAGTGGTTTTACCAATTTTAGAAAAATATAATTTAAACAAAATTGGTTTTGATAAATTTATTTTTAATGGAACTGGAATTTGGGAAATTGGCGGACCAACTAGTGATACTGGATTAACTGGAAGAAAAATTGTGGTCGATACTTATGGAGGCATGGGTAGAATTGGTGGTGGTTGTTTTTCTGGAAAAGATCCAACAAAAGTCGATAGAAGTGGAGCTTATGCGGCCAGATTTTTGGCAAAAAATGTGGTGGCAGCTGGGCTAGCGGATAGATGTGAAGTTCAATTGGCTTACGTAATTGGGAAAAGAGATCCGATTGCCAAATCGATTGAAACTTTTGGGACTGAAAAAAAATCGCTAAAAATAATTAATAATTTTGTTTGGAATTTACTAGATTTGTCGGTTAAAGGAATCATCGATGGACTAGACTTGAAAAGGCCAATCTATCAACAGACCGCTAAATACGGACATTTTGGTTACAGTGAATATCCTTGGGAACAATTTATTTTTTCTGGTGCCAGGCCCAAGCGCTTTTAACAATAGTTTCTAAATCGGCATATTGTGGTTGCCATTTTAAAACCTGTTTAGCTTTGGTGGAGTCGGCGACTAGTTCTGGTGGGTCACCAGCTCGTCGTTCGACTTCGGTAACTTTAAAATTAACACCAGTTACTTTTTTAGCCGTATCAATAACTTCTTTGACAGAAAAACCTTTTCCATTACCTAAATTAAAAGAGTTACTGTCATTGCCATCGAGTAAATATTGAAGAGCTAAAATGTGAGCTTGAGCTAAATCGGTGACATGAACATAATCACGGACACAAGTACCATCTGGAGTTGGATAATCAGTACCAAAAATTTTAATATCTTCTCGTTTACCAATGGCAGCATCCAAAATTAGAGGAATTAAGTGAGATTCTGGAGTATGATTTTCCCCAATTTCATTATCTAAATCGGCACCGCAAGCATTGAAATATCTTAAAGCGACATATTTTAAACCATAGGCAAAATCATAATCAGCTAAGATTTTTTCAACCATTAATTTGGCTTGACCATAAGGATTTATTGGAATTTGAGGATGTTTCTCGTCGATTGGAGTATATTGAGGATTACCAAAAGTAGCCGCAGTGGAAGAAAAGATTATTTTTTTAACATCGTTTTCCAACATGACTTGGAAAAGATTAAGAGTGTTCTTAACATTGTTTTGATAATATTTTTGAGGATCTTTAACTGATTCTCCAACTTCAATAAAAGCAGCAAAATGCAAAACAGCATCAATTTTATATTTGGAAAAAACTTGACGAAGATCTTCAATGTTAGCTAAATCTCCTTGAAAAAATTCTCCCCATTTGACAGCCTCTTGATGACCTTTAACTAGACTGTCAAAAACAACAGTTTCAAAACCTTTTTTAGTTAATTCTTTATTAATATGAGAGCCAATGTAACCAGCTCCACCGACGATTAAAATCATAGTTTAAACCCCTTTGTCCCGATAAATCGGGACATCTCCCCTTGATGAAAGGGAGACTAAATTATTAATAATTTTATCTACCAACTGAAATATAGTTGAAACCAGATTCTTTCATTTGTTCAACTTCAAAGACATTTCGACCATCAACAATGTTTGGTTGATTAAGATTGGCTTTTAATTGGTTTAAATCGATTTCTTTAAATTCTGGCCATTCGGTGACAATAACTAAACAATCAGCATTTTTAGTAGATTTTAATAAATCGTCTTCGTATTCAATTTTGCCGTCAAGAATTTTTTTAGCTTGTTCAGTAGCGATTGGATCGAAAACTTTAACATTAACTCCCCTATCAAGTAATTGGCGAATGACAGTTAAAGATGGAGCTTCTCGAACATCATCAGTGTGAGGTTTAAATGCTAATCCCCAAATAGTAATGTTTTTATTATGTAAATCTTCTCCAAGGAGTTTTTGAATTTTGGCGAGTAATGATTGTTTTTGAGCCATGTTGGTGTCTTCAACAGCTTCTAATATAGAAAATCTAACGCCATTTTCGGAAGCAATTTGAATTAAACCTTTAACATCTTTGGGGAAACAGCTGCCACCATAACCAAGACCAGCGTTTAAAAAAGCTTTTTTACCAATTCGAGAATCAAGTTTCATGCCTTGACTAACCTTGTTAACATCAGCGCCAATTTTTTCACAAATATTAGCAATAGAGTTAATAAAAGAAATTTCAGTAGCTAAAAAAGAATTGGAAGCATATTTAATTAATTCGGCTGTTTTAATGTCGGTAATTATAAATTCAGTTTTAAACTCACTGTAAAGATTTTTAACAATTTCGGCAGCTTTTTGACAATTAGCTCCAATCACAACTCTGTCTGGATTCATAAAATCAGCAACTGCGGTGCCTTCTTTTAAAAATTCTGGATTAGAAACAATATCAAAATTACCATTGTAAAATTTTTCAATAATTCGATGAACACTATCACCAGTTCCAATTGGAACAGTCGATTTGTTAATAATCACCTTATAACCATTCATATTTTTGCCAATAGATTCAGCCACAGCGTTTACATATTCCATATTGACACTACCATCTGGCATAGGTGGAGTTCCAACAGCAATAAAAACAATATCAGATTCTTTTACAGCTTTACCTATATCAGTAGTGAAAGATAATCGTTTGTTTTGAGTATTTTTAATAACTAGTTCTTCTAGACCGATTTCGTAAATAGGAATAATTCCTTTTTCGAGATTTTTAATTCTTTGTTGATCGATATCAACTCCAATAACTTGATGGCCAAGCTCAGCCAAACAAGTACCAGTAACTAAACCAACATAACCAACTCCGATTACTGCTATTTTTGTCATATGAAATAATATAACATAAAAACCAATCCCTTAATTCCTCCTTTGAAGAAATGATGTAGAATTAAAATTATATATTAATAATAAGTATTTTAATTAACAAAAATATTGTTAATATTAATTATGTCGTATGAAATTATTTTTTATGATAATGAAAAATCGGATCCTATTACAAAATTTATTATTAAATGTGATAGTAAACTTCAGGCTAAAATAATACGTCAATTGGATTTATTGGAGAAATATGGACTAGAAATTGGAATGCCTCATTTAAAGAAAGTTTCAAAAGATTTATTTGAATTAAGAATTTTAGGTAAAGTAAATATTAGATTAATTTTGACTTATAAAAATAATATTTTTTATGTATTACATATTTTTAAAAAAAAACGAATAAAATTCCATCAAAAGAACTAAATATTTCAATAAATAGATTGACAAATATATAACATATATGTTATAAAAGATTATGAAAAATTATAAAGAAATTAGAGAAAAATTACTTAAAAATCCAGGAGTTAAAAAAGCTTATGAGGATTTAGATGTTGAATATCAAGCTATAAATAAAATTATTGAACTTAGATTAAAAAATAATTTAACTCAAAAAGAATTAGCTGAAAAAATTGGGACTAAGCAATCGGCTATTGCTAGATTTGAAAATCAATTAGGTAACCCAACTCTTGGTTTTTTATCAAAAATAGCAACTGTATTTAATAAAAAAATGATTATTGAATTTAAATGATTAAATTAATTGCTCCGATAAATAGGAATCGTGAAACAAAAAAACTGGCAGACATATAACTCATAAATGAGCGATATGCCTGCCGGCAAGAACGAAAGTTGAGGGTTTTGAAAAGTTGTTTATTAGGAAAATCATTACCAAAAATAGATATTAATCAACTTCAAAATAAGTTAATAAAAAACTAGAAAAAGTGAAAAAATTACCCAACGGAAACCCGTGTTGGTATTTTCTTTCTTTTCCTTAAATCAACCGTTTCCGCGGCAGCACCAGCAACAAGTTTGTTGCCATTGGAATTAATTACTCTTCGGATTTCAGCGTTGGTTAAACCGGTTTCAACTCTGATTTCCTCTCGAGTCTTAGGTCCGTCCTTAAGGAATCTTACAATTTTTTCCAGTGCTTTTTCTTTACACATTTAACTGAATCTCCTTTTTTATTTTTTATTTATTCTAATAAAAACTAAAAAGATTAAATCTACTACCCTCCTTCCTGTCTGTAAAAGTATGTTTATATACTTGCGTATATAACTATTGACGCTTATGTCTATATTAGGTCTATATTAACATATAAAATCTAAAATTTTAAAGTCTAAAAATAATTAATAATTAATAATTTTGATATTGAATTGTTCCAATGAATCGGGATTGTTTAACGAGGACGCCGGCGGATATAAAACTCAAAATGAGTAATTATATGCCGCCGGCGTGGTTAAAATAAAAAAAGAAAATGGGATTATTCCGCTAAGGAATATAAAGTCTGTGTATCAGTATCATTTCTAGTTTTTTTAAATTCAAGAGCATGTTCTCCGCCTTCGAGAACGTTGAATATATCTTTTGAATCCAAAAATGTTTTTTTAGCAATATCACAGATAGAAAGAGCTTCTTTGTTGGATAAAGCTTCTTTTATTCTAGTATGTTTACTCATGATAATTTTTTCCTCCGATATTTTTTTCTGTTTTTTTTGAATTCTTTGATTGTCTGTTTATGGCTATTACTTCTCCTTTCTTTTTTTATTAAGGTTCTGATAACTTTATACAAGCGGTTTTGCTTGATAAGTTGGGGATATTTTAACACAAAAGTAAAATTTATGGACAGGGAGCAAAAGAACATGATGGAGATGTTCTACTGACATAAGTTCCATTTGGACATTGTTTAACATCGGCAGGACATCTAACATTTTTGTCTTCTAAGTTTTTTGGAAGATTAGTTGGAGTTGGAGAAATATTGTTATTTTCTAATCTATTATTTTTTTGTGATTTTTTTATATAAAAAATAGTAAAAATAAAAAATATTATTACAATAAATATTGTTATTTTAAATAATAATGAGGTTTTTTTAAAAATAATTTTCATTGATATACAAAGTATATAATAAATCGGTAACAATTTTAACCTTATTTATAAAAACGGTTTATAATCAAATTATAATGAAAAGTATCTTTAAAAAATGTTTATTTTGGTTTGTTTTTGTTGGTTTTTTTGTTTTTATCTCTAATTGTTTTAATAGTTTTATATATGCTCAAAGTAAATCTGTTCTTGGTGAAAGTGGTGAAGAAAATTCAAATGAAATAGTAAAAAAAGATAATTATGTTCCTGGTGAAGTAATCGTTAAATATAAAAATGAAAATTTAGATTTAAAGAAAACTACAGGACTCTTAAAATCTTTAAGTTTTGAACAAAAATTTTCTTTGGAAAAAAAAGATGAAATAAAAAATTCAAATATTCAGGTTTTTAAAACTGAAAAAAATGTTGAAGAGAAAATTGAAGAATTAAAAAATGATCCAAATGTGGAATATGCGGAACCAAATTATTTGCGTTATCCATCAGAAATTAGCACTAATGATACTAGTCGTGGTTTATTGTGGGGATTGGATAATACGGGACAAAATGTAAACGGAACATCTGGAACTGTAGACAAAGATATCGATGCTCCAGCAGCGTGGGGTTTATCTGAGGGAAATGGAGTAATAGTGGCAGTAATTGATACTGGAGTAGCTTATAATCACCCTGATTTGATTAATAATATGTGGAACGGTTCTGGTTGTTTGGATGAAAATGGTAACGCTTTGGGTGGGTGTAATCATGGTTATGATTTTGAAGATAATGATAAAACTCCTCTACCAATAACTTCGGCACATGGAACTCATGTGGCAGGAATAATTGCAGCCGAAAAAAATAATAGTAAGGGAATAATTGGAGTGGCTCCACAAACAAAAATCATGGCCTTAAAATTTGATTTTGATACAGTTAGTGAAGTAAAAGCTATTGATTTTGCAATTAAAAACGGAGCAAAAGTAATTAATGCTAGTTTTGGTGGTGGTAAATTTTCTCAGACAGAATATGACGCTATAAATCGGTTTAAGACAGCTGGAGGAATTTTTGTAGCAGCAGCAGGAAATGAATCGACTAATAATGATGGAGGAACTCATTCTTATCCTTCTGATTATGATTTGGATAATATAATTTCAGTAGCAGCAACAGATCAAAACGATAATTTAGCTTCTTTCTCTAATTATGGAGTAACTTCGGTGGATGTAGCGGCTCCTGGAGTGAATATATATAGTACTGTTTCTTCAGAATCTACTTTGTTTAGCGAAAATTTTAATAGCTTATCTACTCCAAACGTTCCAAGTGGATGGGTAAAAGGAGGAGCAAATAATAATTTTGGAACATATTCTTTTGGTGGTGTTATAGGTAATGCTTTGTATGGAGATCTTAATTATCCTTATGCAAGTA
>Ga0209373_10002241_pt1 | contig 19861 bp, 18 predicted proteins | sample Higcelweek5metaG_FD_187173 | JGI IMG/M metagenome (GOLD analysis project Ga0209373, IMG submission 187173) | Freshwater pond sediment microbial communities from the University of Edinburgh, under environmental carbon perturbations - High... | ecosystem: Environmental > Aquatic > Freshwater >... | reverse complement strand
TACCATACCTGGTTTGCACTCCAATGGAGCTACGAACGGAATGCCCAGTTGCCCTTCAAGGATTTTAAGGACAATTGGGAGGGTACTACCAAGCCCATCATACTGTATGAATCCCGATATGACGGCTTCTGGGAGACAGACTACAAGCTGACACGCAATCAAGCCTATACCGCATGGCTGCTGGGTATGTACGGGCACGGCTACGGTGCCAACGGTATCTGGAACGATCTGTACTCCGATCCGCCGTCCGAAGGCGTGAACGGTGACTGGGGCTGCGTATTGGATATGCCCAAGAGCTATCTCAACTGGTATGACGGTGCCAACAGCCCCGGCGGCGAACAGATGCTCTATGTAGCGCAGCTTTACCGCAGCATGGAATGGTGGAAACTGACACCCCGTTTCGATGATGAAGCTTGGTCGGAGATGAAAGGCTATTATGTGCTGGCGACCATTGAAAGCAAAACCTATTTAGCATATTTTTATAATCTGACCAAAGTCACCGGTACTTTGAAAAGCATGGAGAATGTCCCCTATGAGGCCAAATGGTATAATCCCAGAACAGGGGAATATACTGTCATCGGAACCGTCAACCCCGAAAACGGACAATGGACCATTCCTGATAAGCCGGACGGCGAAGACTGGGTATTAGTCGTCAATAAAAAATAAAAAGGAGAGAAAATCATGAAAAAAGTTATTTCAATTCTACTGACTCTGGCACTCATGCTGACCGTATCCTCTACAGTTTTTGCGGATACCGAGAATGTACTGATGGATCCGAGTTTTGAAGATGGCATCTATGATAATTGGGTATCCTACAACGGCTGCCTGATCGAAGAGACAGGCGATACCCATGAAGGCAGCGTTGCCGCCTTTGTATCTGAGCGGACCAGCCATGTGGATGTGCCGATGCAGGATATCACAGATCGGCTGATCTATAAGGGACCGGGACAATATACGGTTTCTGCCTGGGTTAAGCTGGATGAAGCCTTTGACGAAATGCCCATACAGATCGTAGTGCAACTGCAGGCCGGGGCACAATCATGGCCTACCACAGAATTTGTGACCGTCAAGGGCGGTGTATGGACCAAGCTGGAGGGAACATTGGACCTCAATTGGACCGAAGGTGCGCTCACATATGCGGAATTCTACTTCAATACCACTCCTACAGACGGTAATATGGGTGATGTACCCGGTAATGAGTTCACGATCGACGAGTGCTCTTTAATTAAGACAGGCGCTGCGCAAGCTTTCCCTGCGGCTACACCCAAACCCACAGCCACTCCCGCTCCCACCGCAACACCCGTGCCCACTGCTACGATCGCACCTACTGCCTCACCTGTAGTGACGGCGACCGCTGTGGCCGCCACTGCCACCGCTACCGCTGCATCTGATACCGATACCAAAGGCGGAATGTCCGCCGGTACATGGATTATTATCTTAGCCGGAGCTGCTTTACTTCTGGGCGGCGGCGCTGCCTTCTTCATAATAAAAAAGAAAGGTACTGCACCCAAAGAATAGTCTTCTTCAAGATAATCTTTCCCTATTATCTCTGTTTTGCAAGTCAAGGGACGGCAAATAAAAGAGCAAGACTGCTGATCATGGCAACATGTCGGCAGCCTTGCTCTTTTTGCGGGATGGAACACATGCGGATGGCGGTTTGTATGGGGGATTGTTCCCTCCGGACCTCTTGTAGGGTATTGCATGGGCGACCTGTGGTCTCAAGTGACCTTCGGGTCCAAGGCGAGAACAGACTATGCGTCCTTGTATATCTGACTTGTCATATTGCAGTGGACAGCCAGTCGTCCGAAACGATGCATGCTGCAATTTATAAAGGCAAGCAAAGCGCCCGCAGACGAGGAATGCGGCAGCTATAGCGTGAAGGATTAAGCCCGCCGGTCGTCTTTCCCGTGTCTGATGCTTTTCAAAGCAGCAAAAAACCCGCTAATCATACAATTAGCGGGTTTGGTATTTGCATTTATCCTGCAGACGCAAAACTATTACTTTTTCATCGCCGTTGGGCTATTCGTTCCCCATCTTATAAGCCTTTTGTACCATTGCCTGATGATCGGAATCCACTTTGTTGGTGCCATGGGTACGGCTGTTCAGGAAATGAATACAGAAGTGACCGTTGAAATTATTTCCGCTGATCCAGTCTACGGAATGTGGCATACCATTCATGGAGGCCGCGATGCGCTTACCGTTTACTTCTACAATAATTGCTCTCCGTTCCCATGACCATGTACCATAGAGCTTCTTCATGACGGCGGTATCGGCGGCGGTAGCCGGCTCACAATCCGCGTGGTTGGTGCCGCCCTTGCGGATTACGGTGAAGGAAAGGTTGGTCTCCACATCGATTACTTTTGCGGTGGCGCCTTTGTAGAAAGTAGTACTCCCGCCATTGAACCAATCCAGTAATATTACGTTGCCGGAGGATGCAACGGTGGACGTATTATCCGAAGCAGCGGACGAGGTGGAAGCGGCAGAAGCCGAGAGCGCCTTTCCGCTGAAAAGTAACTTGAGGGTAGCGGGACCGGCGACCCCGTCCGCTGTCAGACCGTTCTTGCTCTGAAAGCTCTTAACGGCAGCGGTGGTGATAGAACCATAATAACCGGTTGTATTATTCTTGAAATATCCCAGTTCCACAAGTTCTTTCTGCATCAACAAAATATCGTTGCTGGTCTGTCCTTGCTTCAAGGTGATATTCAGACTGGAAATGGTATTGGATGGCTTGGCGGTTGCTGTGGGTTTCGCCGTAGGCTTGGGTGTGGGTGTGACTTTCGGGGTAGCGGTGGGGGCATTGGGTGAAATGACCAGATCCTTACCCGTATAGAGCAGATCAAGCGTAGCAGGATCAGCGATACCGGTGGGTACCAGACCGTTCTGCTTCTGAAAATCATTCACTGCCTTTTCGGTAATTTTCCCATAAGTACCTGTGGCGGCATTATTAAAGTAATATAATTTTTTCAATGCCTTCTGTAGCTTCAGTACATCATTATTGTCATCGCCGTTCTGCAGCATTTTGTAGGCGGAGGTGGCTTGAGGCGCAACAGATATGGCAACAGTGGGCTGAACGATCTCTACAGGCGCATTGAGTGCCAGCAGCATGCCGGTCATTTTAAAAAGCTCACTCTGTGTATTGCAGTCGGCTATGCCGGTTGTATCCAGACCTGCTACCTGCTGAAAATAGCTTACGGCATCGGCAGTGCATTGCCCGTAATAACCGTTGCAGTCAAAGGAGAAAAAGTCCATACGCTTCAGTGCCTGCTGCAGCAGCAGTACCGATGTGCCGTAATCGCCGATCATTAAAGGGCTGCCAGTCGGCGTGGAGGGATAGGCGGAAAGAGCCTCTTCGCTGTAAAGAGCGGTCAAAGTGGCGGTGTCCGCTTCGCCGGTAACAGTCAAATTGTTATTTTGCTGAAAACGCTTCACAGCGTACTCGGTAAATGTAAAATAATTACCCGAAATGCAGCCGGAATAATAGCCCAGCTCTTTTAAAGCAGTCTGCATATTGACGACTTCACTGCCTGTGCTGCCGTATTTCAAAAGGATATCGGTGCGGGCGGTGAGCTTTTCGGTCTCTATGGCCATGAGCGTTAGCGGTTCCTCGCTCTCGGTATCGCTGATCGTAACATAAGCGCCGGGAATATAGCCTGTCTGACCATTGTATGTAATCTGATACCAACCGTCTTGCTGTTGCGTATTGACAGTGATCGTGCAGTGGGCAGGAAGATTAAATGAAACAGCTGCGGTTAAAGCAGGCTGTGAACGGACATCCAAGGCGGCTGCGGTAATGGCGCCTTCTTCTGTCGCAAATGCCATGGAAGATGGAATCAATAATGAGATCATTAAACAGATCAGCACTAGTCTGCAAATATGTTTCATGCAACACGCTCCCTTCTGATATTACAAAACTATGACAAATCGGTTACGATGTGTGTCTATTATACAAGGCGAATTGCAAAAAGTCAATAGCGGGCAAGTGATTTTTTAGTATTTTCTGTTGGAAAATGTCCCCAAACAGGCATTTTATCCCTTTATCAGCTGTGAAAGCAGCTGCAGATCCCTTGCATACACCTCTCCCAGACTCCTATTATATATTATGGAAGCAGGGTGATAAAGTGCAAACAGCCTGTACTCCTGTTCTCCGAGCTTGAGGGGGAGTACCGTTCCGTGCACCTCGCCGACGGTGATTTTTTTATCTCCCAGCAGTCCCTGCAGAGGGGTATTGCCCAGCGTAACCAGTATTTCAGGTGCCAGCAGCGCGATCTCCTCTAGCAGAAAAGGGCGGTGCATTTTTACTTCGGCGGGAGTGGGAGGACGGTTGGACAGACGGGCAGAGCCGGTTTTGCACTTGGTGGGGCGTACCTTCACCATATTGGTGATGTAGATATCCTCCCGTTTCAGTTCCAATACTTCTAAAAAAGCGTTCAGATTCTGTCCCGCCTTGCCTACAAAGGGTCGTCCCTGCCGTGTTTCCTGATCGCCGGGTGCTTCCCCGATGAGCACCAGTCGGGGTGAAAGACTGCCCTCGCCAAAGACAGGGGGGCAGACAGCATTTGCAAAAGCGGTCAGACAGCGGCTTTTCAGTGCCGGATAGGCATCGGTATTATTCATGGGGGGTTTCTCCTTTTAGCTGGGCAAGCTTGTCCCGTATCATTTTAAAATCCTCCCATGACTTGCTCTTCTCCTCGGGTGAGCGGAGCAGATAGGACGGATGAAAGGTAGCGATGAAATAATAGCCCTTCCGTTCCTGCCACTTTCCCCGCACGCGGGAAATGGCGGCATCCGGCGCCAGCAGTGCCTTTACGGCGGTAGAGCCTAACAGTACAATAATCTTCGGGTGTATGAGCAGTACCTGGGCACGAAGAAAGTTCTTGCATGCCTCGGACTCCGCAGGTGACGGCACACGGTTTTTGGGCGGACGGCACTTTACCACATTGGCGATATAGACATCCTCCCGCTGCAATCCGATAGCCTGTAGCATCTTGGTCAGCAGTTGCCCCGCAGGTCCTACAAAGGGGCGCCCCTGTGCATCCTCTTCCGCGCCCGGCCCTTCCCCTATGAAAAGTATATCCGCATGCCGGTTGCCCTCGCCCAGAACGGTATGGGTGCGTGTCTTACAAAGATCACAGCCGGTGCATTCTGCCACGCTGTTCTCCAGCAGTTCCCAAGTCACCGCCATATCCTCACCCCTTCGTAATAGATACCTATTATTATACAGGATTCGGCAGGGATTGTCACTAGGGGGGTGGGAAAAAAGAGAATATTGACAAGTATGAATTTAACAAGTATACTTAAATAATATTATAATATTTTATGTTGCAAAATAAGTAAGTTTATCATTAAACGGGGATATTAATGAAAAATGAAATACTATCTTTAAATGATATACATGAAATTACAAACCTATTCCTACACAAAAAATGGGAAATGGACGATAAAAATAACTGTAGTCTATATAACAGGTTTATAAATTTATTTAAAAGATTATCTTCTGAACAGAAAAAGTTGTTTATCAAACTCAGTTATTCTTTTCAAATTATTAGTATCCAAGAATATCAATATCAATTATTAATTTTGATGGAATCAGTTTGTAAAAAATATTGCACGCAACGGCAAGAAATTTATATTATGCCTATAAAATGTAATAACCATCAAGGGAATATAAAAAGTTCGGATTTTGTGACATACTTATGCACTGGCACACAAAGATATTATAGAGATATAATTAGCAATAAAAAAATAATAATAATTGGATCATATACCCAATTAGAAGAGAAAAAAAATAAGTTTATTAATCGTCCACTATTTTTAATTGATGATTTTATTGGGAGTGGGAAATATGCAATAACTGTTGTTAGAGAACTAATAGAATTAGGTATAGATAAGAATAATATTATTATCTTATCATTATATCTACATAAAAATGGTGCTGATAATCTGAAACTTGAAGGTATTAATTATGAAACAAATAATTATGTAGATAATATGATTGAAACATTATTAACTACAGCTGAAATTAGAATGCTAGAAGAAATGGAAAATAATTTAAAAATAAAACCAACGCTTCAATTTGGATATAATAATTCAGGATCTTTAATTTCATTGATCAGAACACCAAATAATACAATACCCATATTTTGGAAAGATAAATATAAAACGGCACTATTCCCAAGAAAATAAAAAAGGAGGTAAAATATAATGTATAACATAGATGATATGTTATTACTTTTAAATACTATAAAAGAACAAGATGTTTATTCATTGTTTTTAGTTAATTATTTTAGTTATTTTGAAATAGGTATGCTTCTATCGGAAGCTGAAGAAAAGGGTTATATTCATAAGAATAATGATCAAATAATTTTAACAAAAGAAGGACATAATTATATTAAGGCGGTTAATAAAGAACTTGGTAGAAAAGGAATTGATAGCGTATTACCAAGATTAAGTAAATATGAAAAAGAAAAAATTGCACTTGAAAGCATTTACTTATCGCCAAAATTCTGATATAATAATTTTGCACAGTATTTTGTTAGTGTATTCACGCTTTTAGCGTGAAATGTAATGCGAGTTCGTGTTGCAAAGAAGTTTTATACTTCAAGCCCCAGTTCAACATTCTTTTGTCGAGGACTCCAAAATAATGTTGAACTTTTGCACTTCTTTTCTTCAAAAAGAAGTGCATAGCAAGATAATTACTTCTATGCCACTTGGCATAAAAGCAATTATCTTGCTTGGATATATTTTAGTAACAAAATACTGTGCATTTTGGTGATTGAAAATATGCAAATAGAAAAATATATAAAAAAATTTACTGCAGTGGCAAGAGAAAGTGGAAAAGATGATGAATATATTGTTCGTTGTCTTAATTATTTTGATAATATAACAAATAAAGGATTACCTGTTATTTATGATCAAATTCATTTTTGTGATTTAGTGGGAATTGATTATGCTTTTATTTTAAAAATAACTAATAGTCAAAAGAATTTTTATAGATATTTTTATATACCAAAATCAAATGGACAAAAGAGAAGAATAGCAGAACCATTACCCATGCTTAAAGATATCCAACGATTTATTTTAAAAAATATTTTATATAAAATAAAATGCAGTAGCTATTCAAAAGCATTTAAGCAAGGAAGTTCTATAAAAGACAATGCAAAATTTCACTGCGGGCAAAAGTGGATTCTAAAAATTGATCTTAAAGACTATTTTGATAATTTAAAAGAGAAGAGAGTTTATAATTATTTTATACAACTTGGATATTCAAAAGATTTATGTACTTTGATCACAAAGTTATGTGTCTTAAAGCACGCTCTACCACAAGGAGCACCCACTAGCCCTTATTTATCAAATCTTCTTACTCAAGATTTAGATAAAGATTTATTTGACTTATGTCAGTGTATGGGGCTTCGATATTCGAGATATGCAGATGATATTACTATATCTGGTGATTTTAATGCCAAAGATTTAATTCCTCGTGTCCTTAAAATTATATATTCGCATGAGTTAAAAGTAAATTACGATAAAATTAATGTAATCGGACAAAACCGTTGTCAAAGAGTAACAGGTATAGTTGTAAATAAAAAAATGCAGGCTCCTAAAAATTATAGGAAGAATATAAGGCAACAAGTTTATTATATAAAAAAATATGGTATAGATTCTGTATATAGCCGTATTAAAGATGACCAGCCTGATAAGAAACATTATATTAAAAGTCTTTTGGGTAAAGTAAGTTTTTGTCTACAAATCAATAAGAAAGATAGTAAATTAATAGAATACAAGTCATTTTTATTAAATCAATTGCTTGAGTTAAATAAAAAAACTTGATATTGATATGTACTCCGCTCCCCCACCAAAACCTCTTGACAAATAATCCCTATTGTGTTTTACTATTCTCAGTCGGGGGGAGACCCCAAAGGATAAAAAATGTCACAGCAGACCGATGTGGTCGCACACATCGATCCTGCGAAAGGTGAACCGAGCACCTTGCACAACCTTCTCAGGCACCGTGACAGGTATGATTATACCATATTAACGGTGTAGCTACAAGAGTTTTTCATCGTGTGCAAGGGATTTGGCGGTTTATGATACCGTCCGCCTTGCATACGTTTTTTGTTTATATTGGGCAACGGCAGTGCTGTCTTTTTCCTCTTTAGGGAAGGATGGCGCATCCGTTTTGCATTGCTGTGCTGCCTTTCGGGGTACCCCCCGACCTATTTTTTACAGAAAAGAAGGTCGGGAAAATGTCGGTTTACAATGGATGTTTCACAGGAATACTATTGACAGAGGCGATGAAGCCTTTGGGGGAATTCTTTCGGTCGTTTTTCGCCATGGAGGACGCTTTGCTTGTGCGGTTGGGCAAACATGACCGCTTGCTGATTGACTACAAGCTGGATTTATTCCACTGCAGTGAGCACTTCATCCATGCCGCCGCAGAGGAAGGCTTGGATGCGGCAGCTCAGTTGTACAGCCTTTATACCGAGATTACCATGGGGCAGACGCAGAGCAAGGGGCATCCGTTTTTTGAGCGCGCGCAGTTCTATATCCTCGGTGAGCCGGTGGTTTATCGGGATGGTCATCCACGCTCTGAGCTATATCCCCATGTTTTGGCGAGCGAATATCTGCGGTTTTCTGCGGAAGATTTTTTGGCACATAAAAAACGTGAGCTGCAGGTTGTACCCTTGAACGCCGGTTACAATCTGCGGTTCAAGCTTTGCGGTGCGCTGGGAAAAGAGGCGGTGGACGAGCTGGAGGAGCTTTTTCGGCGGCAGTTTTTGATGCTCACCTGTATGACGGCATTTTTGCAGGGGCTGACTGCCGAGCTACTTTGTCCGCCCTCCCAAGACGATGTGGCGTATTGCCGTTCGATTTTTGACAGGATCATGGGAAGGCAGCCAGCCGAGGTGCCGCAGACCAATCTTTTTTGGATGTGAGGGGATCGTTTTTGCGGGCGACCGCAGTACATTGCCCTCTGTGTATGGCTCCCTCAGATGAGGGAGGCACAGACTATCGTAGGTACTTCTCACACGACAAACAGGTAAAGAAGGATCCCCCCGCAGGGCGAACCGCACCACGCAGTCGGCCCATCGCCAATGCTACCGCATTGGCATTTGGGGGTGTGGGGCTATACGGAAAGCCCCACAGTTTTGGTACTTTTGCTTCAAAAGTACAGAGAGAAACAGAACCTTTAGGATTCTTTGCTTGCACTCAGAATGACGTGATTAAATAATATATAAACTATCATAGGGCCGTACCTGTTACTGTGCCGTCGCGTTACTGTTCGGTGGGATATGTCTGTTGCTTGCTTTTTGCATATACATCAGCCTGTCAATATGGTACATAAATTCGTCCGGGCTGATTTTATTTATATGATCATAGACATCATAGCCCATACTAAAATGGATTTGATACGGCTTCCGGCCGCTGCGATTGAAGTCATCCTTTGCTTTTGTAATACGTTTTACCACTTCCGTGAGTTCATCCTTCTGATCGATTTCCAGCAATATATAGAATTCATCCCCGCCGAACCGTGCGATCATATCCTTGCGGGTCAGACAGGATTGCAGCAGCTCCACAGTATCCAGCAAGGCTTCATCTCCGATTTGATGACCCAAACGATCATTGATTTTCTTGAAGTTATCCATATCGATTAAAATAACAGAAAAGCTTTTGTTTTTTGAACTGCTTTTGATTTTATCGCTTAAATAGATATTAAATGAACGCCGGTTAAATACTCCCGTGAGATAATCGGTATTGAGGCCGGCTTCCTGTATGCTTAAGTAGATGATTAAAAGGGACAGTACCATACTGGGACAAGTAAGAAGTATACCATAATGCAGTACCTGGAGAAGAGCTCCGACTGCCTGGGGGAGAGGGAACAGCAGCAGGGACGGATAGTATTTCTTATTGATTATTTTCTTATTTATCACAACCAAAACGCTGGCATACATAAATGGAGTATAACATAAAAGCACATAAATTCCAAAGTAAGGGCCTCTGTGATAAATATTATGGGCATCGATCGAAAAGAAATCACCGGTAAAAACACTCAGGGTAGAAAGTATGGCGTTGAGCGCAAAGATAGCCAATAAAATATAGATTAATTTTTTTATTCTTGTGATGCTCCGAAATATCTGAAAATCGGCATATGCCCACCACAAAAGACACGGGACAATACCCAATATGAATAAGAGAAGATTAAACAAGGTATTCAGCAGAAGATACAACTCTCCGGTTTTTCCGTCAAACATAATAGAAAACATATCAACTAAGAGTATAAGAAGGGAGGCTGTCACCATGGTCATAAATATCTTATTCGAAATGAATTGATTTTTGGTTTTGTACGCATCAAAGTAGATAAACAGCGCAACAAGAAATGCAAATATACTGAGTCCGTACGTTTTTACAATCATTGTTTGCTCCTCCAATAGTGATGAATAGTATACATCATTTATACAGGCGAATCAATGCATTTCGCCCGATTCATCATTTTGCCATGAATCAGGTGCCTGTTCGGCGTGTCAAGGAGTTCGGAGATAAACAAATAATGATACTATTGTATCCATAAAGCATCAAAGATATAAAAAGGAGGTGGTAAAATAGGCTGCTTCATGATTTTATATGTGCGTATTTCATCGCAATGAGAGGAACAAGGTGTGAGAAACGCTGTTAATCACCCATCATAACCGTGTTTCTTCCTGACTCTTTACCCTTATATAATGCGTTGTCCGCTTTTTTAATGATATCATCAATGCTGTCTCCGCATATATATTCGGAAACGCCGAAGGTCATAGTCAGCTGCATTTCGTTATCATTCATTTTAAATTTATGGTCATTGATCGTTTTCCGGATTCTTTCGGTCAGAACGGCACAAGCTTCCTGACCGATGCCTTTGAACATGATGAGAAATTCCTCGCCGCCCCATCTGGACAATATGTCACTGCTGCGAATGGAGTGGGACAGGATATCGGAAATTTCATTCAGAGCAAAATCACCAAAGTCATGACCGTAGGTATCGTTTGCTTTTTTAAAGCGATCAATATCCCCCATAACGATTGAAAAGCAAGCGCTGGAGCCTTTACAAGCACGCGCTTCCAGTTCGATGGCTGCGATGATGGTGCGCCTGTTGAAAAGACCCGTTAAAGGATCGGTTTTTGAAAGGATATCCAGCGTCTGCACCATCTGATTGAGCTGCTCATTTTGATGTTCAATGGATTTATTCGCTGCATTTAAGGCTTTGATTGCTTCCCACGCATCATCCTGCGCCCTTTTCAGCGAAAGGTGCGTTTTTACTCTGCTTTTCAGTTCAAAGCTGTTGAAGGGCTTGGAAATGTAATCCACACCGCCTACTTCAAAGCCTTTTACAATATCGTCTGTTCCCACTTTTGCAGTCAAAAACATGACAGGGATATCTTTGTACTGCGGATTGCTTTTCAAGATCGTGCAGGTTTCATATCCGTCCATTTCCGGCATCATTACATCCAGCAGGATCAGATCGGGTAATTCTTGGGCAACATACGCCAGGGCCTGCTTTCCATTGGTAGCAAGTCCGGTTTCATACCCGCTATTCTCCAGAATATCAGCGAGAACCATCAAATTTTGTTTATTGTCATCTACTATCAGGATAGAAAACGGCTTTTCACTCATAATGATCACCCCTCGCAATTAATGATTCTATATAAATAGAGGTTCTTTTTATAATTGTTTTTAAAATATCGACATCAAAGCTATCAAGCCCGACCATGAGCTCTTTTCCATATTCCGCAAGCTTCGGCTGGCGGTACTTCCCGCTTATCTCCATCAAACTCACGGTCAAAGACTTTGCGTTTGATATTTTGAGTGCAGCTTCAAGCTTTTTGCACAGCGGTAAAATCTCGGCGTTTAAAACCGTCAGCATCTCTTTTGATGAAGAAGCTTCCGTTTGCTCGGGAGTGACGATATTGGTTACCGCTTTTTCTTTATCCTTTGGTGTCTGAACCTTGATGTATTTTTTCAGTTCATCAAATAGTCTGCCGGATGAAATCGGCTTGGATAGGAATCCGTCCAAAATCGGTTCGCCGGTATCATGGCTCGAATCGCCCAAGGTGGAGGCTGTAAGGGCAATGACCGGGATATGCCTTGTCTTTTCGTCTGCCTTGAGTCTGGCATATGCCTCAAAACCGTCCATAACGGGCATCCGAATATCCATCAAAATAATATCGGGGAGGATCTCCTGTGCGGTAAGTACAGCTTCGTAGCCGTTTTCCGCAGTAATGACATCCAGTCCTCTCCTTGTCAGCATTTCTTTAATGAGAAGGCGATTGGATTCTACATCATCGGCAACGAGAACGGTCGCTTTTTCAAAATGAATGGGTGTATGCTCACTTGATTCCTGAAGCGGCATAGCATGAGCAGCCGCCACATCAATGTCAAAAAGCTCTACGGCAAAGGTGCTGCCTTTGCCGACGACGCTGAACACAGATATTTTACCGTTCATCATTTCCACTAATTTTTTCGTGATGGACAAGCCCAAGCCGGTACCTCCGTACTTACGGTTGCTTTGCCCCGATTGCTGTTTAAACGACTCAAATATTTTGGCGTATTCTGTTTCGGGGATGCCGATGCCGGTATCAATAACACTGATCTTGAGATTGATGCGGCTCCCGTCCGTGATGTCCTTATAGGATTTTTCGAGACGCAGTGTGATGTTTCCGTTGTCGGTGAATTTCACAGCATTGCCCATCAGATTCAGCAGAATCTGCCTTAGGCGTGCTTCGTCCAGAAGCAGTGCCTGCGGGAGATTGGGGTCTAAATCCAATATAAAATTGAGATTCTTGCTGCGTATTTTTTGCGTAAAGATCTGTTCCATCTCTGTAAAAATATTTTTGATATTCACGGGAGCCAGCTGAATCTCCATTCTGCCTGCTTCGATTTTTGAAAGATCCAGTATATCATTGATCAGCATCAGCAGGCTCTTTCCCGCAGCGTTGACGGATTCCACATAAGATTTTTGTTTGGAATCCAGACTGGTTGCATCCAAAAGCTCGCTGAAACCAATTACGGCATTCAGCGGTGTTCTGATTTCATGGCTCATATTGGCCAGAAATTCACTTTTTGCCTCATTTGCCTGTTCAGCCTGGACTTTTGCGGCGATCAACTCTTCATTCAGTTTTTTTCGTTCGGTAATGTCCCGGGTGGAAGATTGAATTTCCATTAACGCGCCGGTTTCCGCATCATATATGGGACGCAGTTTTGATTCCACCCATATATAACTCCCGTCCTTCTTCAGAAGGCGGAAAGTAATCATATAAGTATTGTCACTCTTCTGTTGCAAAAAATCGTCCTGCATATTTGCAAGCAGATATATATCATCCGGATGAAAAAATTCTTGGAAGGGATGCCCTATCAAATCGCTTTGATCATAGCCGGCGATTATCTTGCAGGCAGCCGATATATAAACCAAATTGTTCTTGGGATCGATTAAGGAAATAATATCGGAGGAATTTTCAGTGATTAACCGATATATTTCCCTTTTGCTGATTTCTTCTTCAACACGCTGGATTTGCTTGGAAAGCTGCATTTCGTGATATTTTTTTTGTCCCAGATCGATCATAAAAGACGCAAAGGCTTTGATGAATTCCAGCTTGGCATTTACTTGGGGTCTGGACAAAATCGGCACCCTCTTCACCGCTTCGATATAAACAGCTTCATCAAACCCGAATTTTTCTGCCTGCATTCTGAAATAATTAATGTCCGGCTTTTCCATAAAAAATTGTCCCATAAATATATTCGCGATGTGTTCGCCTTCTATTACAACAGGGATTGCACATTCGGTCAGACCTCTGGGGCAAGTATAGATCAGTATATCTTTGCTTTCGGTGAATCGCTTGGCGACATAGCTGTCACTTTTCACGCAATCCTCATTTGAAGCGGGTGTTGCTTTGTGAAACAAACGGCAAACGTCCTGCTGATAGGTGACGAGCAATATTTCACCTTTGTTGTCCACTATCGACAGGGGAATACCGGTAATATTATAGAGCTTGGTGAGCATATCTTTTATCGCGTTGAGGTCTACCAGATCCTGAAATTTGTATTTCATAAAGCGGCACTTCCTTATGTAAAATATAGGCTCTGGATGGATGCTCGGATGAGATTATCTCCAATACGTGAAAATCACAAAAAATAGACAGATGTAAATGTGTGAAAGGGAAATGTTTCTTTATTGGCATTATATCAAATTCACATGAGATTTACAATACCCAAGTTTGCAGCATTGCAATACAGGAATAATGATTTTACTTTTAAAATTTCATGCTGCACCCAAAGATTCTTTGTTTCATCGATAATGATAAAACAGTATTCCGTATGTATGCCGATGACGGAAAGATAAAGGAAATTGCAAGGGATGTTGAGCAAATTTCTGTCAGTTCAAACGGGCATTCACTCATGATAAGCGCGAAGGATCATAAATTATATGGCTGGGGTAGTTGCATTTATGGTCAATTAGGTGTAGACTTAAACTTAGGCGAGCAGACTTATTGATTTGCCGGTGGAAATAACCATCCCGATTGACTGGGATAAAATGAATTAGCATGATTATTATAAAAGTGGTATAATTATCATATAGGTTGAATCATACTATCAGATATAGCTTAAGCGGTTAACTGTTCTTGCTTGGTAAATCCAAGCGAACAATTAAAATATACAAAGGCTTAATAGGCCAAAAAAGGAGCGGATAAACATGGATGACATGATACTTACGGCGCTGGACAGGGCGAGTGCACCCGGGAGATTCAGAGAAAAAGGATACATTGCCGGCGTTCTTTACGGTGATGGCATAGCCTCATCAATACCGGTAAAATTTCAAGAGGAGAGCCTGAAAAAAATTGTTGCTAAGCATGGCACCCATGCAAAAGTACGGATTGCCTATGGTAATGATCAAAAAACAGGATTTATAAAGGAAGTACAAAGAAATCCTGTTACATGGGTCACCACCCACATTGATGTGCAGATCGTCTCCAAGACAGAAATCATCAAAATGCAGCTTCCTATCTATTATAAAGGCGAAAACCTTTTGAGCGCAAAGGAGCTTCGTGTGCAGCCCATTTTTACGGTGGTTGATGTTTCGGGAAAAATGGACAGTATGCCGGATTCTATAGAGGTTGATGTATCAGCAAAAGAGCTGGGTGATACCATTACGCGCAAGGACTTCAGTCTGGATCCGCAGATCACAGTAAACGATAAAGAGGACGAAATATACGGCAGTATCGTGCACCTGAAGGCATTTGGCACAACGGCCGCAGTAGCCGAAGAAGAAGTAAAAGCTGAGGCATAAAGTAAAATTACATTATTATGGTTAAATCGCCTGCCACCTGTTTTTCGGGTGGCAGGCGATTTGCTGTAGTCTCAATGCAGTATCAGCAGGGCAACTCTATGCTTTGAGTACCGTCCTTGCAGATCAGGTGCTGCTGTACGCCCAGCTCCCGCATCCATCCCTGCACGGTCACCGTCTGCCAGATATGCGTATTGTAGCCCTTACCGCAGTCGTTGTCCCAAAGCCATTGCGGCGTAGTCCATAGGCAAACCTTGGGGGCAATGGCGGCATAAACATCCCGGGTTACACCGTTTTGACCGTGATGCGCCATCTGACAGATATCTGCATGCAGACCGTCTGCTCCGTATTTTTCCAACAGATATTGACCTGCTTCCACACCTAAGTCTCCTAAGAAAACAGTGCGCTGTCCCTCTGCCGTCATTCGCAGTACGGTTGAGCTGTTGTTGATCGCATTTGTGGTGAAGCAGGGCTTGGTGGTATAGAGCACATCAAATGTAATATCATCAAAGGTGAAGGTATCTCCTTCATGCAGGAAGGTTACCAAAGGAGAAAACAGGGGAAGAAGCTCCTCAAATTCATGAATGGTGTGTGCCTCATTAGGCTCGTTTGCATCAATAAAAGCGGCATCAGGGAAACAATAGCAGATATTTTTAATCTCAACCGCCTCATGATGATTACGGATGATATCCATGAAGGCGTTGATGTGGTCAGAGTGGGCGTGCGTGAAAAGCCATGCCTCTATGACAGGTTTTTTGCCGGACAGGTTGTGCAAAAAGTCCAGCAAATGGACGCCATCCACGGTATTTCCGCCGTCAATGACAATGAGTTTATCATGCTTGGTATGCAGTACATAGGACATCATTTGAGTCGGTTCATAGCTGTGCAATTGATACAGTGTCGTTTTCTTCATAATGGTTGCTCCTTTTAATTTTTAATTTCACATCTATCCGAGACTATTTCCGCTTCCTGCGATACGGAATGTATGAAGCGCTGCCACGGTTTCAGCGACAGCAGGCAGAACACCAAAGCAAGCACTGCAAGCAATATCCAGAACAGAAGGGTTTTTTGCCAGCCCAGCTTTTCGGATAGATAACCGAAGCCGTAGTTGGAGACGGCACAGCCGCCGTAGATAATGGAATTGAACAGTCCTGTGATGGTGGAGGCTTTATTATATGCGGCGAACCGAACGGGCACCAGTGTAATGGTCATATGGTTAAAGGCAAGCATAGAGGTGGTAAAAAGCGCCAGCATAACCACGCATATATACACAGGTATCACCCCCAGCAAAAGCAATACCCCCAAAGGCAGTACCGCAAAGGCGAAGCAGACAGCAGCGGTTTTCATCTCGTTATGATGGAAATACTTCTGATAAAGATAGGTGCTGATGTAGGCGCCGCTGAGGTTAATGATGGGTAAAATCATGGTCAGAAAAATGGAAAAAGACGCGGAAACAGGATAAGATTCGTTGATCATGGTAGGCACCCAGGAATTGACACCGTCTTTGAGCATGCCGTGCAGCAGCATAGCAAACGCAATCATGATCGCACCGGAAGAGGTGAGCAGCTTTCTGAATTCCCTCGCGGTTTTTTGTACGCGCGGTTGTTCGCTTTCTGGCAGAACGATTTTGTGATCGCTGACCAGTATTTTGGATGCCCGCAGAGATACCCATACCCAGACACCTGCCACGGCGAACATAATGACAGAAGCTGTGACGAAAACCATTTTCCAGTCAAAAAATGCAATCGTCAGCATGGATATCAGATAAGCGAGCAAAGTGCCCACGGGCACGGAGGAAGCAATATAAAGGCAAGCCTTTTTCCGCATTTGTGGGTCGAGTACATTGGAAATGATATAGAGAATGGGAGCCCATATCATGGATTGCGCCAGTCCGTTGACACCCCAGACAACAGCCATGGTGATATGGCTTGCACTGGCAGCGGGCATGATCAGATTGGCACAAGCGGATACGGATAGGCCGGTCAATACCATTTTATAGGGTGAGACGCGGTCTCCGAAAAAGCCGTTGATCAGCTGACCGCCGCCGTAGCAAAAGAAGTAGACAGTTCCGATCAGTCCTGCCTGCGATTTTGTAAAGACGCCTTCACTGATGATGCCCACCAGTGCGGCGGAATAATTGATTCTGCCGATGTAGGCTGTGCAATAAGCGATCCAGCACATGATGAAGAGCAGCCGGCTGGTGCTCGCCTGATCGGCTGACTTATAACGCTGCAAGGTTGTCACCCCGTAATATTTGTATAGAATTGTCGGTATAGTGCTGATAGATGGCATCATCCAGTTCAGCATCGGTCAGGTAAATAAAGGAGGTATTGAGCTCGCACAATTTGATAAGTCCGGTGGTCTCGAATTTTGAACTGTCTGCCATGATGATAACCTGATCGGCGATTTCCATATAAGCCTTTTGCAGAGAAACAAATTCCATGAGAAAATCGGCGATTCCGTATTGCAGGGAGATGGCGGACGGAAACACGAAAGACTTCTGGACATGCAGCTGTCTGATGCGTTCCTCTGCCATGGTTCCGAAAAAGGCGGATTCTTCTCTGAAAAACTGACCGCCTGTGCTGATCAGCTGAAAGCCGGGCACATCCATCAAAACATGAAATACCGCCACGGAATTGGTTATGATCGTCAGATTCTGAAAGCTCTCCCGGAGAATGTATGCCAGCTCCAGGGCGGTACTTCCGCAGTCTATGGCCAGGATGTCATTTTCATGAATAAGGGAAACCGCCAGCTTTGCCATGCTCTTTTTCTGCGTGCTCTGCTGGCTTAATCTTTGGGCGTAATTGGAAAATTGGTGCATCCTATTTATACAGGTTGCACCTCCGTGCACTCTTTTTAAAAGGCCGCGCGATTCCAGATAAAATAAGTCACGGCGGATGGTTTCGATGGATACCCCCAAAGACGCACTGAGTGGTGTTACTTTTATGTACCCTTTACTTTTCAGTAATTTGAGAATTTTCTCGTATCGTTCTTCCGAAAGCATAAATTTTTACCCCACAATACTCCACATAACTGCACAAAAGTCAACAAATCATAGTATACAGGGGTGGTATGAAAATGTCAATAGTCTTCTTGCAGCTCTATTACATTATTTATACATATCACAAATTTACAAAAAATGAGCAAATTTTAAAAAAAGCACTTACATTTTGCTCCCCAAATATGTTATAATTATTATGCAACATGTAGTTTATCGATGACGTAAGTCCGGTTGTCGAGAACTGCACTTTTATTTTACGATAAGAAGGATTGCAGATGCAGAGGCGGAGAAGCTTTATGCCTGCAACAAAAAAGGGCTGTCTTGCATTGCTGAAACTGCCGGATTAGGTTGCTTTATCAGACAGAGGGACATATACACAGCTCAACATTATGGCTCTCAATACAATGAACGGACGTCCAAGGCGTTTATAAAAAATATAGTTCACCGATATTATAAATGCGAAAAAGCATTAGTTTGAAAAGCGGAGGGAAACATATGTTTGCGGTAGATGATTATGTTGTTTATGGAACAATGGGCATTTGCAAAGTCATGGATATCCGAAAAGAAGAATTCAGCGGCATTGCAGAAAAAGAGTATTATATTTTGCAGCCGCCTTATTCGGGAAATGCTACTTTGTATGTGCCGACCGACAGCACAAGTATAACCATGCATATGCGATCCATATTAACGATCGACGAGGTTTACGCACTGATCAAAACGATGTCCGACCTGGAAAATATCTGGATCAACGACGAAAAGCTTCGTAATGGCAGCTACAATGATATGATCAAAAAAGGAGACAGACAGGAACTGGTTAAGCTGATCAAGACACTGCATGAGCAAAAAAATGAGCTGCAAGAGCACGGAAGCAAATTGCATGTGGCTGACGAAAAAATATTGGAGGCCGCCGAGAAAATGCTCTATGAGGAATTTGCGCTGGTTCTCAAAATCAAGCAGGAAGATGTCATTCCTTTTATTTTGGGGGAAATACAGCAGTGACGGTTCGCTGATTTTTTTCAGCCTGCTGACGGAAGATGAATACAATAAAATAAAGCCCGACATATTGCGGCGTTCTTTTGAAAAGTGTAATGGGCCAAGCGTTCTTAAGGATAGTTTGAGCCAATGTAACGGTCTTGACCGTTCCGTTACCGGAATTTGTGCAATACAAATTCGCTGCTTGCTATGGCTATGGAGCGGGATGAAGAAAGATTATTAATATTAGGAGATTTGTATTTAGAATGAAAACATATGAGATTACAGATTGGGATCATGTATTAATTAAGCTAGCAGTTGAAGTATTAGAAAAGAACTTTGATGATGGGATATACAACCACACGGTGGGTTGTGCAATACGTTGTAAAAACGGAAACATATATTTGGGAGTAAACTGTGATGGGATTCACGGATCATGTGCTGAGTTTATTGCAATAGGAGCCGCCATAACAGCAGGAGAAAGAGATTTTGATACAATTGTCGCGGTTCACGATAAAGCTCAAAATTATCTGTTGCCACCTTGCGGGAATTGCCGCCAGATGCTCTTAGAGTATTGC
>Ga0209373_10002240_pt1 | contig 19865 bp, 23 predicted proteins | sample Higcelweek5metaG_FD_187173 | JGI IMG/M metagenome (GOLD analysis project Ga0209373, IMG submission 187173) | Freshwater pond sediment microbial communities from the University of Edinburgh, under environmental carbon perturbations - High... | ecosystem: Environmental > Aquatic > Freshwater >... | reverse complement strand
CGTGCCGGGGCTGCCCCCTCGCCGGCCAGGGCGGCCACGAAGGCAGCCCGCGCCACCGCATCGCCCCTCATATCGCTGGCCAGCCAGTCGGCCAGCCAATCGGCCTGTTCCGCCGTCAAATCCGGCCCGATCATTGGCAGCTTTCCCCGATCAGCGGGAAGGCGGTGTTGATATCGCCCTCCTTGTTAAGGCCAAAGCGAATCACGAAACGTTGGCCACCCGGCCCCGTACATTGTTCCGTTGTCGGAACGATAGGGGCGGAACAACCAAGGAAGCCCCAGGGCTTGGCCGGGCCGGTCTGGTTGGCGGCGGCATAACGGACAGAACCGATGATCTGCATGGGCGTGCAATTGTCCGGGAACAGTGTGGAAAACTTAGACGTTCCGTTCTCGAAACGAACGGTGGCGCCATAGAGCCCATCCGCCTGCACCGGCTGGGCGTCGATACCGGCGATGATTTTGGAGGTGGAAAGCAGCGCTTTGGAATGCATACCCACCGGATCGCCCTTCTTATTGATCTCCCCGCACAGGATATGGCGCAGATTGATGCGGGGCTTGCCGTCCGACCATTGGAATGCCTCATCGGCGCAGGTCATTGCCGTTTGCGCCTGTGCCAGGCCGCCCGTCAGGCACAGGCCCAGTGCCACCAGAATCCCGCCGATGCGGCCCATTGTCATGATCGCTTCCTTCCCCGGTCCTGCCGTTCCATATAATACCAACCTGCCTAAAGGTTGACCTCTAGGCAGGTTGCAGGCCGGCGACTGCCGGCCCGCCGCCCGTGCGGCGCGAGCCAAGCCCGCGGATGCGGGCGCCCGGCGCTGAGGGAATATGAAATCTGCCTTGATCGGTCACGATCAAGGCAGATTGGTATAAGGCCATCAATGTGGCGGTGAAGCGCCGCCGACCGCAAGGGACATGATGATGAAACGTGCCCGTCCATCCCGTCTGCTGCCGCTGGTGCTGGCCGGTCTGGCCCTGGTGGGGCTGCTGGCCTGGATGACCATCCGGCATGATACCCAGCGCGCGGACCAGTCGGCGGCTGTTGGCGGCCCCTTCACCCTGATCGACCATCACGGGCGCGCGGTGACGGAGAAGGAATATGCCGGGCGCATGTTGTTGATTTTCTTTGGCTATACCTATTGCCCTGATATCTGCCCCACAGAGGTGCAGACCATGGCGGAGGTGATGGATGCCCTGACGCCGGAGGAGCAGGCCAAGGTGCAGCCGCTGTTCATCACCATCGACCCCGAACGGGATAATCAGCAGGTGGTGGCTGATTACGTGGCCCTGTTCCATCCGGGGATCATTGGCCTGACCGGCACGCCGGCCCAGGTGGCTGCCGTCGCGAAATCATACCGTGTTTATTACGCCAAATCGGGCGGGGAGCCGGATGGCACAAATTATATGATGGATCATTCCACATATCTTTACCTGATGGCCCCGAATGGGGCGCTGGCCGCTCTTTACCCACGCGGAACGACCGCCGCCCAACTCGCCGCTGATATCCGCCAGCGGCTGGCAAATGGTAACGCCGGCAGCCCCACTACCGGCAATTCGGGCGAAAAAACGGCAAATTGACCGCAAAAGACGCGATGCGGCGCAGCATCGGACCTATGCATAATAGTTAAGCTATTGGTTTTTAATGGTTTCCAGTCAGGGGCTCCTCCCTTGACAGGGGTGGGGCCTGCCCGTATGGTGCCGCCGCTTTCGCACGGTATTTCAATCAACCCAGGCGAAGGGAGATGCGTCGTGTCACATGATAGCCCTCCCCCGTCGCTGGAGGAACTGGAAGTCCGTTTGCGTGAGGCCCGGCAGAAAGCCGGCCTGGATAAGTCTGAGCCCCAACCCGGGGCGTCGGTCGGTTCAGGCGGGGATATGGCGTTGGGTATCCGCATCGGGGTGGAACTGGTGGCTGGCGTGTTGCTGGGGCTCGCTCTCGGTTACGGGCTGGATGTTTGGTTGGGGACCAAGCCCATTGGCATGATCGTTATGATCTTCGTGGGTGCGATTGCGGGTTTCATGAATGTGTATCGTGTGGTTAATGGCCACGGATATGCGGCAGGGTTTGTCAAGTCCCAGGACGAACGGGACGGTGGGGAGTAGGCATCGTGGCTGGTCCGTTGGAGCAATTCGAGGTCAAGCGCTTGGTCAGCCTGCCGGTTGGCAATCTGGACCTTTCCTTCACCAATTCCGCGCTGTTCATGGTGTTGGCCGTTCTGGTCAGCACGGCGCTGCTGGTGTTTGGCATGCGTGGCCGCGCCATGGTGCCGGGGCGCCTGCAATCCATGGCAGAAGTGCTGTATGAATTTGTCTCGGAGATGGTGCGGGAAAATGCCGGGCCGCAGGCCCGCAAGTATTTTCCGCTGATCTTCTCCCTGTTCATGTTTGTGCTGTTCGGCAACGCGCTGGGCCTGATCCCCTATTCATTCACTTTCACCAGCCACATCATCGTAACCTTCACGATGGCGTTGTTCGTGTTTGTGCTGGTGACGATCATCGGTTTCGCCCGCCACGGCCTGCATTTCCTGCACCTCTTCCTGCCGCACGGCACTCCCTGGTGGTTGGCGGTTCCGATCATCCTGATCGAGGTTATCTCTTACTTCGTGCGTCCCATCAGCCTGTCCGTCCGACTGTTTGCCAACATGCTGGCCGGTCACACGATGATGAAGGTTTTTGCCGGCTTCACCGTGAGCCTGCTGGCCGCTGGCGGTGCGGGTGCTGCGATCGGTATTCTGCCTGTGCTGATGAATGTCGCCCTGTTCGGCCTGGAATTCCTGGTTGCCGGCATTCAGGCTTACGTCTTCGCGCTGCTGAGCTGCGTGTATCTGCGTGACTCGCTGGAACTGCACTAAACATTCCGCTTGTCCAACCTGTCTTCGTCCAACAAGACACTTCCAACCCACAAGGATGTTTTAAAATGGAAGCTGAAGTCGCTCTCGCCATCACCCAGGCTGCTAAGTACATCGGTGCTGGCCTGGCCATGTTCGCTCTGCTGGGCGTCGGCATTGGCCTCGGCAACCTGTTCTCCGGCCTGTATCAGGCCGCAGCCCGTAACCCGGCCGCTCTGAACAGCTACAAGACCTTCGTCTTCATCGGTTTCGCCCTGACGGAAGCCGCTGGTCTGTTCGCCCTGGTTATCGCCTTCCTGATCCTGTTCGCGTAATCAGCGACAGTTTCATCCTGCCGCCCCTTTCGGGGTGGCATGGCTTCAGCGCCGGGTTTGCCGCCGCTGCCGGGTTTTGATTTCCGGGCAGCGGCGGTATTCCTATCGGGCCACTGGTTCCGGTCGGCTTGGTGCTGATAGTGTGGCGTGATCGTGGATCACCTGTTCAGGTGGTTGCGGTCAGCAGTGAATGGGTGCTTCAATGCCTGTCCAACGCTTTTCGCGCCTGTGCGCCGGTGCCGCGTCGGCCCTTACGATGGCTCTGCTGGTGGTGGGGCCTGTGCTCGCCGCTGAGGGTGAGCATCATTCCAAGGGGCTGCCGCAGCTGAATCCGGCCAGCTACGCGTCGCAGATTTTCTGGCTGATCGTTACGTTCGGCCTGCTGCTCTGGCTGATGTCCAAGGTGGCCCTGCCGCGGGTGGCCGAGGTGCTGGAAGCCCGTCAGGAAAAGATTTCCAACGACCTGGAAAAGGCCGGTTCGCTGAAGGCGGAAGCCGAGGCGGTCATGCAGGCCTATGAAAAGGCGTTGACCGATGCGCGTGGCAATGCGCAGCGGGAACTGGCCAAGACCGTTGCTGCCGCTGATGCCGAAGCCGCCCGTCGCAATGGGGAGCTCGCCGCCGATCTGGCTCAGCGGACCCGTGCGGCGGAGGATCGCATCCAGGCTGCCAAGCAGGTGGCACTTGGGAATGTGCGCGCCATCGCGGGTGAAACGGCCCAGGCGGCTGTCTCGCATCTGGTGGGTGTTGCCGTCTCGGCTGAGACGGCCGAGGCCGCCGTTGAGGCTGTGCTGAAGGAGCGTGCGTAATGCATTTCGACAGCAATTTCTGGTTTGCCGTCGCCTTCGTCATCTTCGTGTTGCTGGTTGTCAAGCTGGCAGGCAAGTCGATCCTGGCGTCGCTGGATGAACGCGGCAAGCGGATTGCCGCCGAACTGGAGGCAGCCCAAAAGCTGCGCGAAGACGCCCAGGCGGCTCTTGCCCAGTTTCAGCGCAAGCAGCGCGACGCCCTGAAGGAAGCGGAATCCATCATCGTTTCCGCCCGTGAAGAGGCGCAGCGCATCCGTGCCCATGCCGCTGCCGACCTGGAAGTGGCGCTGAAGCGCCGTGAACAGCAGGCGATGGACAAGATCGCCCAGGCTGAAAATCAGGCCCTGCAGCAGGTGCGCGAACTGGCGGTGGATATCGCTGTGGCCGCCACCGAGAAGCTGTTGACCGAAAACCTGGGTGCCAGTCGCGATGGCGTGCTGGTCAATCAGGCGATCGCGGAACTGCCGAGCAAGCTGCACTGAACGGCGCGTTTTCAGTTCATTGTTTGGAAAGGGCCGCCGGCGCAATCCGGCGGCTTTTTCTTTACCGCATCTTATTGGGAATGTGGACGCTGTCCGGTCACTTTCCCTATGATGGGGTCATCCAGGCAGACCGTCGATAAGCTAAGCGGCTTCTTTCAGGGAGACGAAAATTGTTCAGCCACGTCATGCTCGGCACCAATGATATGCAGGCGTCGAAGAATTTCTATGATGCAACCTTTGCCGCACTGGGAATTGCCCCCGGCGTGGATGATCCCAAAGGACGCGTGTTCTATCACACACCAACGGGTCTGTTCGGCATCACCAAGCCGATCAACGGCGAGCCGGCTACCTTCGCCAATGGCAGCACTGTCGGGTTCGGTGCGGCTTCTGCCGAGCAGGTGGATGCCTGGCACGTGGCTGGTGTTGCCGCTGGCGGGACAAACTGTGAGGATCCCCCGGGGCCGCGCAGTCTGGGCACAATGAGACTTTATCTGGCCTATCTGCGTGACCCGGCTGGCAATAAACTGTGCGCCATGTATCGGCTGCCGGCCTGATCCAGAAAACGCGGCGGCCCACCGGGCCGCCGTTGCTTTTATACCAACCTGCCGAGGGTTTGACCCTTGGCAGGTTGGAGGCTGGCGACTGCCGGCCCGCCGCTCGTGAGGCGCAAGCCGCGGACGCGGGCGCCCGGCGTCTGAGGGAACAAAAATCCCCCTTGATCGGTCACGATCAAGGGGGATTTCGCGTTTCCTCAATCGTCAGGCGGCTTTGGTGCCGCCGACGGTAAGCCCATCAATGCGCAGCGTCGGCTGACCCACGCCCACCGGCACACCCTGGCCGGATTTGCCACAGACACCGATGCCGGGGTCCATGGAACTGTCATTGCCGATCATGGTCACCTTGGTCAGCGAATCGGGGCCATTGCCGATCAGGGTGGCGCCCTTGACCGCATGCCCCAGCTTCCCGTCCTCGATCAGATAGGCCTCGCTGGCGGAAAAGACGAATTTGCCCGAGACGATATCCACCTGACCGCCGGCGAAATTGGCGGCGAAGATGCCACGCTTCACCGAGGCGATGATTTCCTCCGGCGTCTTGTTGCCGCCGCGCATGATGGTGTTGGTCATCCGCGGCATGGGCATATGGGCAAAGCCCTGGCGGCGGCCGTTGCCGGTGGGCTTCACCCCCATCAGTCGGGCGTTCATCCGGTCCTGCATATAGCCCTTCAGGATGCCATCCTCGATCAGCACGGTGCATTGGCTGGGCGTGCCTTCGTCGTCCACGGTGATGGAACCACGCCGCCCCTCAATGCTGCCATCATCCACCACCGTGACGCCGGGGGCGGCGACCCGCTGGCCCAGCAGTCCAGAGAAGGCGGAGGTCTTCTTGCGGTTGAAATCGCCTTCCAGCCCATGGCCAATGGCCTCGTGCAGCAGGATGCCGCACCAGCCGGGCCCCAGCACCACCGGCATCTCACCAGCGGGAGCCTCAGTGCTGGACAGGTTGATCAGGGCGCCACGCAGCGCCTCGTCGACATGGGCCTGCCAGACGGCGGGGTCCAGGAACTCCTGATAGGTGCGGCGCCCGCCGGCACCATAGGAACCGGTCTCCATCCGGTCGCCTTCACCGACCACCATTGATACATTGAGCCGGACCAGAGGTCGGATATCGGCCACGCGTGTGCCGTCTGCCCGCAGGATCTGCACCGCCTGCCATTCCCCCGCCAGGGAGGCGGAAACCTGCCGCACGCGCGGATCGCGACCGCGCGCGTAGGCGTCGATCTCCGCCAACAGCTTCACCTTGACCTCGAACGGAACCAGCCCCAGCGGATTGTCGCTGGCATAGAGCAGGCGGTTGGTGCCGATGGGCGCCTCCGCCATGCTGCCGGAATGGCCGCGATGAACGGCCTGCACCGTGGCACTGGCGCGGCGGATGGCCTCCTCCGTCAGCACAGAGGCATGGGCGTAGCCGGTCGCCTCGTCTGCCACGGCGCGCAGACCGAAGCCCTGGGTCGTGTCGAAGCCGGCGCTTTTCAGCTTGCCGTCATCCCAGGCGAAGCTCTCGCTCTGCGCATATTCAAGGAACAGTTCCCCATCATCGGCGCCATGCAGCGCATCGCGCACCAGCGCCTCTGTCCGGCCCAGGTCCAGGCCGGCACGCCGGAAGAAGATATCATCGGTGAGGGAGAGCAGGGACATGGGTGGAGTCGCTTTCGAACAAAGGAACCTACCCTTCCAGAATGGCGATCCTGGGCCTTCCGGGCAAGGGCGACGCATCTCTGTATCATTTTGTGCCCCGCAGCATGGCTGTTATCCTTTGCCGGGTGAAAGATGGCGGGAAACCGATGATTTTCCGCCTAACCCGTTACAAGTGCGACGGATTGCCCCGGTCAATCATGGCGGGACCATGGCAGAGCACCTTGCCCCGCCTGTGAATTGCGAGTTATGCTTTCAGGCGATATATGGGGCCGTTAGGTCTGCATATGATACTGCATGCGTGTCCCGTACCGCAGGTGCTCGCCGGAACGATTAATCAATCGAAACGGTTTTCCTGTGGTGGCGGTTCCGTTTCGCGCCACCGGCAGCGGAGCGGGGTGGTGGGATGTCCGGCTGACATACAAGGGGATGATAAAATCCCCGGAACGACGAGAGTGGTGAGGGATGTTCAAACACAAGATCGGTGCCGCATTATCGGGTCTTTCATTGGCGGCTTTCACCGCCGGATCGGTGATGGCCCAGGAGGCCGCGAAGTTCGTCGGTGTGCCTGCACCCGCCCAATTGGGCATGCAGGAGGCGGCGTCGCCGGTGATGGAGCGGCTGCATGATTTCCATAACCTGCTGCTGGTGACGATCACGGCCATTGCGCTGTTCGTTACCGGCCTGCTGGTTTACGTGATGATCCGGTTCAACCGGCGTGCCAACCCGGTGCCGTCCACCACCACCCATCACACGCTGCTGGAAGTGGCATGGACCGGTATTCCGGTGATCATCCTGCTGCTGATTGCCGTTCCGTCCTTCCGCCTGCTCTATTTCATGGATAAGGCGCCCAACCCGGAACTGACGGTGAAGGTGACCGGCCATCAATGGTACTGGTCCTTTGAATATGCCGATCATGAAGGTGTGGCGTTCGACGCCCGCATGATCGAGGATAAGGATCTGAAGCCCGGCCAGCATCGCCTGCTGGAGGTTGACCAGCGCATTGTCGTGCCGGTGGATACCGATATCCGGGTGCTGGTGACAGGCGCCGACGTTATCCATTCCTTCGCCATCCCGTCGCTGGGCATGAAGAAGGACGCCGTGCCAGGGCGCCTGAACGAGACATGGTTCCGCGCCAACCGCGAAGGCGTTTTCTACGGCCAATGCTCGGAAATCTGCGGCACCGGCCATGGCCAGATGCCGGTCGCCATCGAGGCGGTTTCCAAGGAAGCCTTCCAGCAATGGCTGGGCCAGCAGAAGCAGGCACTGAATAACAACGGGTCCGAACCCAGGCAACTCGCCCAGGCGGCGGTTGCCCAGTAACCGGGATCGGAGGAGAGGGTAACACCATGGGTGCTGTCAGCGGGGCGCATGCCCACGATCACCATGATCACAAGCCGGGCTTTGTGGCGCGTTGGTTCTTTTCGACCAACCACAAGGATATTGGCACGCTCTACATGATCTTCGCGATATTGGCCGGCCTGATCGGCGGCCTGTTCTCGGTGATCATGCGGTTGGAGCTGCAGGATCCCGGCATCCAATATATGAATGCTTTCTCCGCCGATGTCGGACAGCAATGGAACGTCTTCATCACTGCCCATGGCCTGATCATGGTGTTCTTCGTGGTGATGCCGGCGCTGATCGGCGGGTTTGGCAACTGGTTTGTGCCGCTGATGGTGGGGGCGCCCGACATGGCGTTCCCCCGCCTGAACAATATCAGCTTCTGGCTGATCGTTCCGGCCTTCCTGCTGCTGCTCTCCTCGGCCTTTGTCGGGCCGGGTGCGGGGACGGGCTGGACGATCTATCCGCCGCTCTCCAGTGCGCAGTACGACCATAGCGGCCCCTCGGTCGATATGGCGATCTTCGCCCTGCATCTGGCCGGTGCTTCATCCATCCTGGGTGCGGTGAATTTCATCACCACCATTTTCAACATGCGCGCCCCGGGCATGACGCTGCACAAGATGCCGCTGTTCGCCTGGTCCATGCTGGTCACGGCCTTCCTGCTGCTGCTGGCGGTGCCTGTGCTGGGCGGTGCCATCACCATGCTGTTGACCGACCGCAATTTCGGTACGGATTTCTTCAATCCGGCTGGTGGTGGTGACCCGATCCTGTTCCAGCACCTGTTCTGGTTCTTCGGTCACCCCGAAGTGTACATCATGATCCTGCCGGCCTTCGGCATCATCTCCCACATCATCTCCACCTTCTCCCGCAAGCCGGTGTTCGGCTATCTGGGCATGGCCTATGCCATGGTCGCCATCGGCGTGGTCGGCTTCATCGTCTGGGCGCACCATATGTTCACCGTCGGTCTCTCGGTGGATACGCGGGCGTATTTCACGGCGGCCACCATGATCATCGCCGTGCCGACGGGCGTGAAGATCTTCTCCTGGATCGCCACCATGTGGGGCGGTTCCATCAGCTTTGAAGTCCCCATGGTCTGGGCCATCGGCTTTATCTTCCTGTTCACCGTGGGTGGTGTGACGGGCGTGGTGCTGGCCAATGGCGGCATGGATATCGCACTGCACGACACCTATTACGTGGTGGCGCACTTCCATTATGTGCTGTCGCTGGGTGCCGTCTTCGCCATCTTCGCCGGGTACTATTACTGGATCGGCAAGATGTCTGGTCGCCAGCATCCCGCCTGGGCCGGACACCTGCATTTCTGGACGACCTTCATCGGCGTCAACCTGATCTTCTTCCCGCAGCATTTCCTGGGTCTGGCCGGCATGCCGCGCCGCATGCCGGACTATAACGAGGCCTTCCATTTCTGGCACATGGTCTCTTCTTACGGCACCTACCTGGCCTTCGCCTCCACCATCTTCTTCTGCATCATGGCGATCTACACCCTGTTCGCCGGGCGTCGGGTGACGGGCGATTATTGGGAGACCGGCGGCACGACGCTGGAATGGACTGTGTCCTCGCCGCCGCCGTTCCACCAGTTCGAGACGCTGCCGCGTGTGAAGTAAGGCATTGGGCTGGCCCCGACTTCAGGCGGGACCAGCCCTGACCGCCCTGTTCATCCGCAATCTGCCGATCCGGTTCGACATGAAGAGACCCCCTGAATGACCGATGGCGTGATCGACAATCAGGCACTGGAAGGCCCGGCAATCGCCGGTGGTTCCGTGCGGGACTATGTGGCTTTGCTGAAGCCGCGTGTCATGTCGCTTGTGGTGTTTTCCGGTTTTGCCGGCATGGTGGTGGCACCCGGCCATCTGCACCCGGTTTTGGCGTTGGTGGCTGTGCTGTGCATTGCCGTTGCGTCGGGTGCGGCTGGCGCCATCAATATGTGGTACGACCGTGATATTGATGCGCTGATGGACCGCACGATGAACCGGCCCATCCCGCAGGGCCGCGTGCCCGCATCGGAGGCGCTGGCTTTCGGCATCGTGCTGACCATCGCCTCGGTGGCCCTGATGGGGCTGGCGCTGAACTGGGTGGCCGCCGGCCTGCTGGCGCTGGCGTCGGCCTTTTACATCTTTATCTATACGATGTGGCTGAAGCGGCGCACGCCGCAGAACATCGTGATCGGTGGTGCTGCTGGCGCTTTCCCGCCGATGATTGGCTGGGCAGCGGCCACGGGGGAGGTGTCGATTGCCTCCATCGTGCTGTTTGCGTTGATTTTTTTCTGGACGCCGCCGCACTTCTGGGCGCTGGCCATCTTCCGCCGGCTGGATTACCAGCATGCCGGCGTGCCGATGCTGCCGGTGGTCGCGGGGGAGGCGGAAACCAAGCGCCAGATGCTGATCTATACGCTGATCCTGCTGCCGCTGGCCACCGTGCCCTATTTTCTGGGCATTGGCGGGCTGGCCTATCTGGCGGGGTCGCTGGTGCTGGGGGGGCTGTTCGTGGCCTGCGCCATCGCCATCCTGCGCAGCCAGGACCATAAGCCTGCCAAGCGCATGTTCGCCTTTTCCATCCTCTACCTGTTCCTGCTGTTCGCCATCCTGATCGGCGAACATCTGGTGACATGAGGAGACAGCAGAAATGATGATCGACGGTATCGAGATGAACCAGAAGCCCCCCCGCCGCCACGGCGCCGACACGGACGTGCATCGCCGCCAGCGGGGCAAGAATCTGGCTACGCTGGCGGCCCTGGTGGGTTTTGTCGTCCTGATCTATTTCGTGGCGATGATCCGCATGAGCGGGGGCAGCTTCCCATGAAGCCGCCCCGCACCCCGCAACAGCGTAACGCCCGTATGGCGGTCGGTCTGGGTGTGCTGGTTGCCGGCATGGTCGGGTTGTCCTTCGCCTCGGTGCCGCTTTACAGCCTGTTCTGCCGGGTGACGGGGTTCGGTGGCACCACCCAGGTTGCCACGGGGGTGTCTGACCGGGTGCTGGACCGGGTGATGGAAATCCGCTTCAACGCCGATGTGAACAATTCCATCGGCTGGGATTTCAAGCCCGAAACCCATTCCATGCAGGTGCGGGTGGGGGAGCCGTCCACCACCTTCTACCACGCGCATAACCGGGAAGACCGGGCCGTGACGGGCACCGCCGCCTATAATGTGACACCGGACAAGGCGGGCATCTATTTCCAGAAGATCCAATGCTTCTGTTTCACCGAACAGCGGCTGGAAGCCGGCCAATCGGTGGAGATGCCGGTTTATTTCTACGTGGATCCGGCGATCGCCGATGACCCGGAACTGGATGACGTGAAGACCATCACGCTGTCCTACACGTTTTTCCGCGCCGCCGACCAGAGCGCGGCCCTGCCCGGTGACGGGCCTGGGGAAGCTGGTCGGCAAGGGGAGGCAACGCCATCCGCCGGGGCGGATGCGGAACGCGCCATGACGGGCCGGCAACAATGACCAGCGCCCGCATCAATCAATGTGCGACCGAGTTCTAATGAGTCGAGGGATATGAGAGATGGCTGACATCAAGGCCCACGCAGCTGGCGGCGTTCCCACGGAAGGCATTCCCCAGCCCTATCATCTGGTCAATCCCAGCCCCTGGCCGTTGCTCAGCTCCTTTGCTGCCGGTTTGCTGGCGGTGGGCGCTGTCATGCAGTTCCATGGCCATGGCTGGTATCTGCTGGCTGCCGGTTTCACCGCCGTGCTGGGCTGCATGTTTGGCTGGTGGCGTGACATCATCAAGGAATCGGTGGTGGAAAAGGCGCACAGCCCGGTGGTGAAGATCGGCCTGCGTTATGGCATGTCGCTGTTCATCGCCTCGGAGGTGATGTTCTTTGCCGCCTTCTTCTGGGCCTTCTTCGATGCCAGCCTGTTCTATGGCGAGGCCATTCAGTATTCCCGCGTCGAAGCGACGGGCGGGGTCTGGCCGCCGCACGGGATCACCCCGTTCAATCCCTTTGACCTGCCGTTCCTGATGACGGTGATCCTGTTGCTGTCCGGCACCACCGTGACCTGGGCGCACCACGCCATCATCGAGAACAAGATGCCGGAGGCCACCCGCGCGCTGGGCATCACCGTGCTGCTGGGCATCGTCTTTTCCGGCTTCCAGATGTATGAATACAGCCATGCCGCGTTTGGCTTTGGGGAAAATGTCTATTCCTCGGCCTTCTTCATGGCCACCGGCTTTCATGGCTTCCACGTCTTCGTCGGCACCGTCTTCCTGGCCGTCTGTTATTTCCGCACCAAGAAGGGCCATTTCACCCCGCAGAGCCATTTCGGCTTTGAAGCGGCGGCCTGGTACTGGCATTTCGTCGACGTGGTCTGGCTGTTCCTGTTCATCTCCATCTACTGGTGGGGTGCCGGCGGCAAGTGGGCGGCGGCGCACTGATCGGCACCGTCCCTTGGACCCGAAACTCTCTTTCCTGTTGCGTGCGGGCCTGGCTTGCCGGTGCCCGCACTGCGGCAAGGGCCGCCTCTACACGGGGTTCATGCGGGTCGTTGACCATTGTTCGGTGTGCGGGCTGGAAATGGCCCGGCACGACAGTGGGGACGGCCCGGCTGTTTTTCTGATCTTCATTTTGGGCTTCACCATCGTGCCGGCGGCGCTGATCATCTCCTTGAAGGTGGATTGGCCGCTCTGGCTGCATGCCCTTATCTGGGTGCCGGTAATCATCGGTGCTACGCTGGGCATGCTGCGCCCGGCCAAGGGTGTCACCATCGCCCTGCAATATGGCTATCGCCGCGACTCCTTTGATGGGGACGCGGAGGAATAGCCGCCCTTTCTTTTGAAGAAATGTGATGCCGCGCCAGTTTCGCCCCCGCCTGATCCCCACCTTTGCCACCCTGGTGGCGCTTGTCATCCTGTTGGGGCTGGGCACATGGCAGGTGCAGCGGCTGCATTGGAAAACCGACCTGCTGGCCCGGATCGAAGCGGGGATGAAGGCCGATCCGCTGACGCTGCCGACGGTGGTGGATGATCCCGCCCGCTGGGATTATCGCCGCGCCCATGTGACCGGCCATTTCCGGCATGACAAGGAAGCCCTGATCGGCCCGCGGCTCTATCCTGGCCCCGATGGGCGGATGCAGCCGGGCCTGCATGTGCTGACCCCGCTGGTGCGGGCCGACGGTGGCGGCGTGGTGCTGGTGGACCGGGGTTGGATTCCCCTGGATAAACGCGATCCCGCCAGCCGTGCCGAAGGGCAGGTGGCGGGTGACGTGACCATCACCGGCATCCTGCGCGACCCTGGTGGGCGTGGTTGGATGCAGCCGGACAACGATCCTGTGCGCAATGAGTGGTACTGGTTTGATCTGCCCGCACTCGCCCGCTTCGCTGGGGTCGACGCCTTGGCATCCATGGTGCTGCAGGCCGATGCCGCGCCCAACCCTGGCGGTTATCCCATCGGCGGGCGGACCATCCTGCAGGTCAAGAACGATCACCTCTCCTATGTGCTCACCTGGTATGGGCTGGCACTCACCCTGGTCGGGGTCTATCTTGCGGCGAGCTTCCGCCGCAGGAATGATCCACCCGTATGACCGATGCCTATCCCGCCCTTGAGGCCCATTTCGCCCGCCGTTCCGCCCTGCAGGGCGCGCTTGGCATCCTGAATTGGGATAGCCGCACCATGATGCCGCCCGCCGCTTCGCCAGCGCGGGCCGAACAGCTGGCGGCCCTGGAAGGGGCCATCCATGGCGCGCTGCTGGATGAAAGACTGCCGGATTGGCTGGAAGCGGCGGAGACGGTCGATCTGGATGACTGGCAGCGCGCCAATCTGGCCGAAATGCGGCGGGAGGTGCTGTTGGCCCGCGCTGTGCCCGCCGATCTGGTGGAGGCCAATGCGCGCGCCTCCTCCCACTGCGAGATGATCTGGCGCACGGCCAAGGCGGAGAAGGATTTCGCCCTGCTGCTGCCGCATCTGCGCGTGGTGCTGGATCGCCAGCGGGAAATCGCTGCCGCCAATGCCGCCGTGCTGGGCTGTGGTCTGTATGACGCGCTGCACGAACAATATGAGCCGGGCAGCCGGGTGGCGGCGTTCGGCCCGGTTTTCGATGAATATGCCGCCTTCCTGCCCGGCTTTCTGGCCCGACTGGAGGAGCGACAGGCGACGGAGCCAGCGCCGGAGCCTTATGAAGGGCCGTTCCCCATTGAAACCCAGCGCCGGCTGGTGGCCGATCTGGCGGAACGGCTGGGCTTTAATGGCCGCATCGACCAGTCGTTGCATGCCTTCTGCGGTGGGGCCACGGGTGATGTGCGTATCACCACCCGCTATGACGAAGATAATTTCTTCAAGGCGCTGAAATCCAGCCTGCATGAAACCGGGCATGCGCTGTACGAGATGGGCCGCCCCGCCGCCTGGGCGGCGCAGCCGGTGGGGCTGGCGCGCGGCCTGGGTGTGCATGAAAGCCAGAGCCTGAGTTTTGATATGCAGGTGGGCCGCCATCCGGCCTTCCTGGCTTGGCTGGCCCCGCAGTTGGCCCGAGCCTTCGGGCGGGAGGGGGAGGCTTGGTCGGTGGATAATCTGTGCCGCCGCTTCCGCCGGGTGGAACGCAGCTTCATCCGCGTGGATGCCGATGAGGTGACATACCCCGCCCATGTGATTCTGCGCTGGCGGCTGGAACAGGCGATGATCGAGGGGCGGATGGATTTGGCTGATCTGCCCGAAGCCTGGAACCAGGGCATGCGCGACCTGCTGGGCATCGCCCCGCCCGATGATGCGCTGGGCTGCATGCAGGATATCCACTGGCCATCCGGGGCCTGGGGCTATTTCCCGACATATACGCTGGGGGCGATGATGGCGGCCCAGCTGTTCGATGCCGCCCGTCGCGACCTGCCGGGGCTGGATGAACAGATCGGCCGGGCAGAGTTCGCGGACCTGACCGCCTGGCTGGGCGAAAAGGTGCATCGCTGGGGTCGCCGCCTGTCCACGCACGATTTGTTGGTGCAGGCCACGGGCAAGCCGCTGGATGCCGGCATCTTCAAGGCCCATCTGCAGGCCCGGTATCTGTGATGAAAAGGGGACGTGCGGTTATTGTTCCGCCTTCCCCGCATCCTCTCCCCAGCGGCGGACCAGACCGCTATCCAGGTCAAACAGGTCCAGCACCCGTCCCAGCGTATGGTCCACCATGTCTTCCAGGCTTTGCGGCTTGGCGTAGAAGGCGGGCACGGGGGGATAGATGATGGCACCCATCTCCGTCGCCTGGGCCATGTTGCGGATATGGCCCAGGTGCAGCGGCGTTTCCCGCAGCATCAGCACCAGCCGACGGCGTTCCTTCAGCGCCACATCGGCGGCACGGGTCAAAAGGGTGCTGGTGACGCCACCGGAAATTTCCGCCAGCGTGCGCACCGAACAGGGGGCGACCACCATGCCCAGCGTGCGGAAGCTGCCCGATGAAATGGCGGCCCCGATATCAGCGGGGGAATAGGCCACATCGGCCAGCGCCCGCACCTCTGCCGCCTTCAGCCCTGTTTCATGCGCAAGGGTCACTTCGGCAGACCTGCTCATAACGAGGTGGGTTTCAACCCCGATGCGGCGTAAAGTCTGAAGCAGGCGTATGCCGTAGATCACCCCGGACGCCCCGCTGATCCCGACAACAAGCCGGGGGCGGGTAGGTCGTTGCGGGTTGTTCATAAGGCCGGAAGAACCGGCCCGATCGTCGGGGGAATTGGCCATGGAGGTGATGTAGCGCCAACACACACCTTCGTCCAGTGGGGTGAACTGGCCCTTGAATGGTCACCGCCCCTATCCCTTATTTAAGATGGTCAGGTTGCGGTTTCGTGTCAGGATGGTGGTGCCCGGCGACGATGTTGCCGGTGCCGGATCAAGAAGCGACGAAATCGCACCCGAGCCTGGGGGGATACCCCCGACAGGAGCCTTAAAGCAGGTAAAGCAGGCAGTCCAACCCATCCATCAGCAACCTAAGGAGGGACTTGATGTTGTTTCCCGAGCGCGTGGAATCGCTTCGTATGAAACATGAAAGCCTGGATCGCGAGGTGCGGATGGAAAGCCGCCGGCCACTGCCGGATAGTACCGCGCTGAAAATGCTGAAACTGGAAAAATTGCGGGTGAAAGAGGAGATGGAACGCCTGGGCCGCGCCTGACGGCGCCAGCCCCACGCGGTGGACAGGAATGGCGGTCGGGTGTTCCGGCCGCCATTTTGTTTTTTAAGCTGGCCTCCCAATCGAGGGCGATGGTGATGCGCGGCACCGCAGGCAGGACTCGGCTGATCGATTGACGGTCCGCACGGCTTTTCCCACCTGTGCGCGTCGCCACTGTCCGTCTTTGCGCCATGAACCATATTGATTGGCAACTGCATGATATTTGCCAACAGGACGCATGGAAAAGATGACTCGCCGCGCCGCGCTTGCCGGACTTGCCGCCAGTGTCACCGCCACCGGCATGGCCCGCGCCACCACCCCCTATCCGTTATCCGACCATTATGACGGCAAGCGCTTCTTCAATACCGGTGGGGTTGAAACCAACAAGGGGCTGGGGGCGTTGCTGCGCTGGCAGCGGGAACGCAATCCCACGCCCTGGCCGGATTGGGTTGAGAACAAGCCCTGGCCGAAACCGCAGCCGGTGGGGCAAGGCGATATCTCCGTCACCTTTATCGGTCATGCCTGCTTCCTGATCGGCATTGGCGGGCGCTGGTTCATCACCGATCCGGTCTATGCCGAGCGGGCCAGCCCGGTCTCCTTCGCCGGGCCGAAGCGTGTACGTGCGCCGGGCCTTTCCTTTGATGATCTGCCACGGCTGGACGGCATCCTGGTCAGCCATAACCATTATGATCATCTGGACCGGGATAGTTTGCGGGAATTGAACCGCCGCTTCCAGGCCCCCGTGGTTACCAGCCTGGGCAATAAGGCATTGATCCGGGCCAGCGGTCCGCAGGTGGTGACGGAACTGGACTGGTGGCAGGCGCATATGCTGGCGGGGGTGGAGATCACCTATGTTCCGGCACAGCATTTCTCCGCGCGCGGCCCGTTTGACCGGAATGAAACGCTGTGGGGCGGTTTCGTGCTGCGGGCCGGTGGCCGCACGCTCTATTTCTGTGCCGATAGCGGCTATTGCCCGCATTTCCGGGAAATCGGTCGCCGCTTTCCCGGCATCGACCTGTCACTGATCCCCATCGGGGCCTATGAGCCGCGCTGGTTCATGCAGGCCATGCACGTCAACCCGGAAGAAGCCGTGCAGGTGCATCTGGATGTCGGCAGCCGCCGCAGCATCGGCATGCATTTCGGCACCTTTGCCGGCCTGACGGATGAGGGGATTGATGATCCCGTCACCGCTCTGGCCGCTGCCCGCACCGCCCATGGGCTGACAGAACAGGATTTCGGCACCCTGGATTTTGGCCAGACGCTGGTAATTTAGGGCGGTTCCCATTGGCGGGGAACCGCCCTTGCGGCCCGATGATCAGACCGGCTTCACCAGGGCATGGCGCTTCTTGCCGGCGGAAAGCTTGATGATGCCGTCATCACCGATATGGGAGGCGTAGAGCTTGTACGCCTCGTCCGACACGGCGGCATCATTCACCTTCACGCCATTGCCCTTGATCAGCCGGCGCGCTTCGCCCTTGCTGGCGGACAGGCCGGCCTGCACCATCAGGTCGGCCAGATAGGCCCCGTCGGTCAGGCTGCCTTGCGGGATTTCCACCGTGGGCAGGCCGTCGGCAGCTGCCCCTTCCTCGAAAGTGCGGCGGGCGGTTTCGGCGGCCTGCTCGGCAGCCTCGCGGCCCCGCACCAGGGCGGTGATCTCGGTCGCCAGGATTTTCTTGGCCTCATTGATCTCCGCACCTGCCAAGGCACCCAGGCGGGCGATTTCATCCAGCGGCAGTTCGGTGAACAGCTTCAGGAAGCGGACGACATCCGCATCTTCCGTGTTGCGCCAGTACTGCCAGAAATCCAGGTTGGACAGCCGGTCCTCGTTCAGCCAGACGGCCCCAGCGGCGGTCTTGCCCATCTTGGCACCCGACGATGTCGTCAGCAGCGGGCAGGTGAAGCCGTACAGGTCGGCCTGGGCGATGCGGCGGCCCAACTCCACCCCATTGACGATATTGCCCCACTGGTCGCTGCCGCCGGTTTGCAGCGAACAGCCGTAACGGCGGCTCAACTCCACAAAATCATAGGCCTGGAGGATCATGTAATTGAATTCCAGGAAGGTCAGCGGCTGTTCACGGTCCAGGCGCAGCTTCACCGAATCAAAGCTCAGCATGCGGTTGATGGTGAAGTGGCGGCCGATATCGCGCAGGAACGGGATATATTCCAGCTGATCCAGCCAGTCGGCATTATTCACCAGCCGGGCGGTGCCGGGGGCGCCGTCGCCAAAGGTGAACATGCGGTCGAACACGCCCTTGATGCTGTCGATATTGGCGTTGATATCGTCGGTGGTCAGCAGCTTGCGGGTTTCATCGCGGCCCGACGGGTCGCCGATCTTGGTGGTGCCGCCGCCCATCAGCAGGATGGGGTTGTTGCCCGTCTTGCCCAGCCAGCGCTGGATCATGGTGGGCAGCAGATGGCCGACATGCAGGCTGTCCGCCGTGGCATCATAGCCATTATAGGCCGTGACCGGGCCTTCCAGGAATTTCTTGTCGAGCGCTTCCAGATCGGTGGCCTGATGATAATAGCCACGCTCCACCATCACGCGCAGGAATTCGGATTTGATGTTCGCGGGTGCGGTGGTCGTGGTCATGATCTCTCAAACCTTGGTCTTTGATCGAAGTTGATCGCCCCTATGGGCAAGGGCGTGGTAGCACAGTTGCTGGCAATGGGCACGGGGGCACGATGGCAGGGCAGGTTTTCACCGCACTGGGTCTGATGAGCGGCACGTCGATGGATGGCATCGATGCCGCCCTGATCCGTACCGATGGGCATGGGCTGGTGGAACCGCTGGGCTTCCTGTTCGCCCCCTATCGCCGGGCCTTCCGCGACCGGCTGCGCGCTGTGCTGGGCGGGGTGGGCGATGTGGCGTCGGTGGAACAGGAATTGACCGACCTGCATGCCGAGGCGGTGGAAAGTGCGCTGCGCGTGCATGACCTGACCGCCGATCAGGTGGACCTGATCGGTTTTCACGGCCACACCATCCTGCACGCGCCCGACCGCCGCCACACCTGGCAGATTGGCGATGGTGCCCGGTTGGCGTCTTCCACCGGCATTGGTGTGGTGTTTGATTTTCGCACGGCGGACGTAAAGGCGGGCGGCCAGGGGGCCCCGCTGGTGCCGCTGTACCATCAGGCGCTGGTGGGTGATCTGGAACGGCCCGTGGCCATCCTGAACATTGGCGGGGTGGCCAATGTCACCTGGCTGGGGCCGGGGGAACTGGATGTGCTGGCCTTTGATACCGGCCCCGGCAATGCGCTGGTGGATGATCTGATCCTGTCGCGCACGGGTGAGCCCTATGATGATGGCGGGCGGATCGCGGCCACGGGCAAGGTGGATATGGACCTGCTGGTCCGGCTGCTGGACCATGGTTATTTCCAGGCCCCACCGCCCAAATCGCTGGACCGCGACGCCTGGGGCCGGGCAGCCCTGACCAATCTGGATACGGCCGATGCGGCGGCCACACTGACGGCGTTCACGGCGGAAAGCATCGTGCGGGCGCTGGACCATCTGCCCACCCCGCCCCGCCGCTGGCTGATCTGTGGCGGCGGGCGGCGCAATGAAACGCTGATGTGGATGCTGGCCGAACGGCTGGGCGTGCCGGTATCGCCGGTCGATGGCTTGGGCTGGAACGGCGACGCGCTGGAGGCAGAGGCCTTTGCCTATCTGGCCGTGCGCTCCCGGCTGGGGCTGCCCCTGTCGCTGCCGGGCACCACGGGCGTGCCGCAGCCGCTGACAGGCGGGCGTTTCAGCCCGACACCATGATATCAAGTCGCTCAGACG
>Ga0209373_10002239_pt1 | contig 19867 bp, 11 predicted proteins | sample Higcelweek5metaG_FD_187173 | JGI IMG/M metagenome (GOLD analysis project Ga0209373, IMG submission 187173) | Freshwater pond sediment microbial communities from the University of Edinburgh, under environmental carbon perturbations - High... | ecosystem: Environmental > Aquatic > Freshwater >... | reverse complement strand
CAAACCCCGGTGACGTTCGCGCCAAAGTACTTTGCCAGCTGAATTGCGGAAGTTCCTACCGCTCCGGATGCTCCGTAGATTAATATCTTCTGTCCGCTCTGTATTTTACCCCGAAGAAAGGACAGCGCCAGAGTCCCTCCATATGGCAAAGCCGCAGCCTCCTCAACTGTTAAATTGATCGGCGCTACCGCGATCACGCCATCTTCCGGTATGCACTTATACTCGGCATACGCACCAAAAGCAAAACGGTCAATCCCGAATACCCTATCGCCGCTTTTAAACAGTCTGACTTTCCTGCCAACAGACTCAACAATTCCCGCAAACACCATCCCGAGGATAGGTTGTCTGGGCTTTTTGAACCCCAGGGCTATCCTCGCGCCAATGCGATACAAAAAAGGAAGATTCAATCCTCGGACATAACAGTCCGAGGATGTTACCGCTGTCGCATTAACTTTTACCAGGATTTCGTTATCCTTGGGAGCAGGTTTGTCCACTTCTTTGAGCTGAAGAACCTCCGGCGGCCCGTATTTTGTGCACACAATGGCTTTCATGTGGACCTCCCTATCTCCTGAATGACCGTCGGTTTTTGCTCCTTTACACCCTTGATCATCAGCCAAAGACTCAGTGATATTTCCGCAATAAAGCTGACCACAAATCCCGGATAAGTCATGATCTCATAATCCGGTAGAAGGAAATACTGGAAAAACCATATCATGACGCCGAAAAAGTCGGCAAACAACAGTATTCCCAGCCATTTCGGAAGAAAACCGGATCTATATACCAGATAACTCAGAGGAAGCAGCCATGCACCGAAAAAAATCTGGGCGATGGTGAAGCCGCTTTTGTGCAGGTTGAGATATAGCAGATTCAGCGCATCCAGTTGATCCGGCTGGAAAACCTTACTCATATCTTCACTACCGGAAATCAGCATAGGTGCAAACGAGTTCAGCAAACTGTTGCACTGTACCGCAACTCCCGCTGCATTCAGCAAAAGAAACAGCATTGCGATGTTCTTGTCAACCGGCTTCAGAAGGACATAGAGTGCCCAAGCCGCCACAAGGAATAAAACGCCGGATATTAGGTCTACTACAGAACTAATGCGAAGCAACCACTCTGAATCTCTGAGAAGCTCGGCTGTTTTTGCCGCATCGCTGAGTACAATCAGATTGGAGCGGACAATACCGCCAAACATACATGTTATGACAAATGCAAAGTAGATGATCCCGGCCCGGCGAGCGTCCTTTTTAATTGAAGAATCCATAATAACCTCCCAAACTTGCTTTTCGGCTCTTGATAATTTATACTATACGGTGTAACTTAAGTTTTGTCAATGATATCTTGCACTTATCGGTGTAATTTATTTTGGTGTCTTATCGTGGAGGATATATATGCCTGAACCCAAAAAAATCAGGAAGAAAAGGGATACCAGCCAAAAACGCAATGCGATTCTGGAAGGTGCTATTCAAGTGTTTACCCAAAACGGTTTTGATACATCCAGCATGGATCACATTGCAGAAGTTGCTGGTGTATCGAAACGCACAATCTATAACCACTTCCCGAGTAAGGAGATCCTTTTTCAGGAAATCGTTGCGGACTTCCTGAAGCAGCGAGATGAAATAAAGCCAATCCGTTATACTCCGGATCTTTCCCTCGAAGAACAACTCAAGGAATTTGCACGAGCGGAACTTTTTTTGATCAATGATCCCGTACGAAGAAGGTTATCCAAACTGTTTACCTCCGTTTTTCTAATGGATATCGAATTTAGCAAAAAAACCCGTAGCCAATATTCTCCGCACAGCGCCTTCATCATCTGGCTCAATTCAGCTAAGGAAAATAAGAAGCTAAGCTTTGAGTCCCCGGAACTTGCTGCTCGCGTTTTCTACGGTATGGTGGAGGGTTGTTTAACCTATCCGGCGCTATTTACGGACGGAGAAAGCTTAAAAAACATGGATCCTCTACTGAACGAAATTATCTCTGCCTTCTTGGCTTTCTATAAACGCTCCGAGTCGGATAGTAATACGTTTCGCTAACTAAGCAGGCCATGAAATGAAGTGCCGGTAAGCAGCATTTGTGTACATATCCTTGGTGATGGACCCGCTCGTTACCTTTTGTTTTGTACTTTATTCGGGGACGAAATTCATGAGACAGTCCTGTCATAAAAATGCAATTTTTTACGCATCAAGCGTCATTTTTATGATAAAATAAATCTATATATTATTTGTTAATACTGTACATATATGATGTTTTTCGTGATCGAGGATATAAAATGAAGTATAGAATTTTATTCTTTGTCGTTTTACTTCTAACTTCCTTGTTTCTCGTTTCGTGTGATAAAGAACACACTGATATTACTACGGTAAATACAGATATCACCTCCTCTTCAGCAACGGAAGCAGGTAGCGACCTCACTTTCAGAATTACCTGGAAGGATTATTCAGGGCGCGGAGAAGCAATCCAGAAAATAGTCGATTCATATAACAACGATTACAGTGACGGTGTTACCGTTTCAATGGTGAACGGCAACGAAGATCGTACCGAGATTGAAAATCTGCTTACCGGCAGCTCCGAAACGATTTACGTCCTTCCATACAGATATGTGAAGTACTTCAGCGAAAAGGGCTATCTGATGGATTTGACTTCGTCTTTTGAAGCCGAAGAAGAATTATTCTACCCGGAGATTTGGGACCTGGGAACGGTGGATGACAAAGCCTATGGGATACCATGGTTGGGGCATTCCATGTGTCTCCTTTACAATAAAGACCTTCTGAATACGGCAGGTGTTGATCCGGATTCCATCAACAGCCTGGATGCTTTGCTGTCTGCAATAGAATTGGTTGAAGAAAAGACGGATGCTCAGGGAATCGGCCTGATCGGGGCAGATAGCAACGACGTATCCTGGATGGTAAACCAATTCATTTACGGATTTGGTTCCAGTCTCGTAAGTGCTGACGGTAAGACAGTTACGATAAATAATGATGAATCAAAATCTGCACTGGATTTTTATAAGAATGTACTCGGGGAACATGCCCAGTCCACGTGGGTGGATGACACCGGTGTGGAAGTCATGTCGAACTTCCGAAACCAATCGATCGCATTTGAAATTCAGGGGATTTGGGGAGTTACCGATATTATGAAGAACGGCGCTCCTTTTGAAGTAGGCATTATTCCGATGAAGGATATTGGTCTGAACGCCGAGGTTGGCCCTATGATGCTGGCGATCCCCGAAAATATGAGTGATGAAATGAAACAGGAAGCGATCCGATTTATCCGCTATATGATCTCAACGGAAGCGCAGGAAAAGATCATGAATGGTGAATACAGCCCTGAACATGATACCTACTATCCGTTTAGGACACCGATCCGGATTGATATGGTTGACAGCCGGATATTTCAAAGTTATCCGGATTATATGTTTTTTGTCGAAGGGTTTTCTAATCCCAGTATCGATGTTCCGGTGCCTGCGTGGCAGATCGTTAAAGATGAATTCTACCAACCGGGGTTACATCAGGTGATGAGCGGCGAAATATCGATCGATGATTTCCTTGAACGGATAGAAACGGAAGGTAATGCAATTTTAGTTTCAAAATAAAAATCAAAATGGAAAGCAGGACAGATTATGAAAGTGCTAATCGTTGATGATTCAAAAACAGACGTTATGATGATCCAAAATATGCTGGATGGCTACGAGCTATTGATTGCATATGACGGCATCGAAGCAATGGAATGTATCGAAAAGAATCCGGATATTGAAATAATGATCCTGGATATAAATATGCCGCGCATGAATGGTTTTGAGGTTCTTGAAGCGATCAAAAATCATCCTGAACACAAAAAAATCGCAACGCTGATATTAACGAATTACGATGAAATCGATAATGAAATCCGGGGTTTGGAATTAGGCGCACTCGACTATATCCGGAAACCGCTGAACATTCGGTCCATAAGAAAGAGAATAGAGCTTCACAGCAACTTAAGAAATATTCGCAAGGCGCTGGAACAACACAACTTGATGCTTGAGAATACCGTTGCGGAAAGAACTAAAGAATTCAACATGACCCGGGATGTGACCATTCACGCCATGGTAGGTCTTTTGGAAGTCCGGGACATCGAATCGGGCAACCATACAAAGCGAACACAGTGGATGATGAGAGCGCTTTGCGATCAACTGCGTAATAAAGAAGCGTACCATGCTATTTTGACAGATGCTTACATCAACGAACTGTTCAGCACGGCTCCGTTACATGATATCGGTAAAATGGGGATACCTGACAGCATTTTATTGAAGCCGGGTAAACTAACATTCGAAGAATTTGAAATCATGAAGAAACATACCACATACGGCGTTAATGCACTTAAAAGCGAAGGGGATGAAATCACCAGCCTTTCATTCATTCGGACAGCTTCAGAAATTATCGGGACTCATCACGAAAAATATGACGGCTCGGGTTATCCCAAAGGCCTCAAGGGCAAAGATATTCCCTTGTGCGGTCGATTGATGGCGATTATTGATGTGTATGATGCCCTGGTTAGCGTACGGGTATACAAGCCCTCTTTCACGCATGAAGAGGCACTGTCCATTATCGCAGCGGAAAAAGGCAAGCACTTTGATCCGGGTATCGTGGATGCCTTCTTTGAAATCGAGAAAAACATTCAATCCATTAACAGCAAATTTATTCAAAAAAGCATCTAAGGGAGCGATGTTATGAAGGCTGTAAAATACGTTTTACTATGTCTGCTAATATCTTTCCTCTTTATAAGTGTGGGGTTCGCCGCATCGAGCACAAAAGATACCTTGTTTAGTAGTGCCGAAATAAGTGGCTTAACTCAATCTGAAAAGGAGTTCATCGAAGAACACCCTGAAATTCGATTGGGCGTCGATCCGGAATTTATTCCCTATGAATTTATCGATTCGGATGGAGAGTATAAGGGCATCGCTGCCGATTATATTGAACTTATTTGTCAAAAGACAGGCCTCAAAATGACCGCTGCACAAAATTTAATATGGTCTGAGGCATATGAAAAAGCCGTCGAAAAGGAATTGGATGTTTTACCCTGCGTATCCAAAACAAGAGAACGAGAACAATACTTTCTGTTTTCAGATGCTTACTTAACGTTTCAAAGAGTTATTTTTGTGAACGAAGATAACAAAAAAATCGCGTCACTTGAAGATCTCTACGGCAAGACGGTTGCCGTACAAACAAACAGTTCACACCACAGCTATTTGTCATCCAATGATTCCATTACGCTCAGTCTTTACCCGACAGTGGATGAGGCTCTTAAGGCAGTCTCGGACGGGAGAGAGACCGCATTTGTCGGTAATCTTGCCACTTCAAGCTACCTGATCAAATCATACGGTATTACCAACTTAAAATACATTTCAATTACCACGGAAGAGCCTCAGTCACTCTATTTTGCAGTCCGAAATGATTGGCCTGAACTGGTCAGCATCATTAACAAAGCGTTGGACGACATCGATGAAGAAGAGAAAATCGCAATTAATAATAAGTGGATCGGCATTGAAAAGCATGTCGATTATTCGGAGATTATTAAGATTGTCGGCATTATCGGGGCGGTAATCGCACTGATTCTGGTTGTATCCTCCTTTTGGATTATCAGATTAAAAAAAGAAGTTGCGATAAGAAAAAAGACGCAAGAGGAACTGGAAATAGCCAGGGACGAGGCAGATCGGGCGAACCAAATCAAATCGCTTTTTCTCGCAAGGATGTCCCATGAGATCCGAACACCGCTTAATGCAATTACAGGTATGGCTTACTTGATTAAGAAAACAGATGTAACCCGTACGCAAAGTGTTTATCTTGACAAGCTGACGCAAGCTGCACGAAATATGCTCGGTATTCTTAATGATATATTGGATTTTTCTAAAATCGAGGCCGGTAAGATCGAGATTGAACGGATATCATTCGATTTAGATAAGGTGCTGCAGGACGTTATTAATATTGCATCCGTAAAAGTGAAGGAACAGGACATTGAGTTTGTAATGGAAAAAGATCCCGTTATGCCGGCCATCTTTTTGGGAGATCCGGCGAGAATCGCACAGTTATTGACAAACATAATAAATAACGCCATTAAGTTTACCGAAAAGGGCTTGGTTTCGCTTTTTGTCAAGGTGATTTCCCAAAACGAAAATGTTTATAACGTTGAATTCTCAGTTACGGACACCGGGATCGGAATGAAAAAAGAACAGATCGGCCGACTTTTTGTTCCGTTTGATCAAGGCGATGACAGCATCAGCAGGCGGTTTGGCGGCACGGGACTCGGGCTTTCGATTGTTAAGAACCTCACCGATCTGATGGGCGGTGACATAACTGTTAAAAGCGTTGAAGGCAAGGGCTCCACTTTTTACATCCGCCTGCCTCTTGAAGCGGATACAAGCGTGCAAAATAAAGAAGCCAAAAAAATGGCGGCGGATTGTTTTCGCAACATTCGTGCGCTCGTACTGGATAAAAGCGATAATTCCGGAAGACTGCTGGATTACTTTCAGTCGTTTGGAATTGCTGCGGAACTGACAGCCTCAGAGGACGATGCTATACAGCAACTACGCAAAGCAACCGCAGAAGATCTCCCCTATAATTTATTGATGGTTGATTTCATGACGCCGAAAGATGACGGCATTAACTTCCTTGGCAGGTTAAAAGAATTGTCTTTGTTTAAATCCCCGCAAAAGTATATGCTCATGATTCCGCTGTCAAGGGAAGATTTGTTAGACAAGATAGCGGCAGCGGGGGTTGATTTTGGAATCACCAAACCCGTGTTACCTTCTGTCCTTTATAACGTGATAATTGAAGTATTTAAAATTATGCCTCCGCAAGTGCAAGAATTATCCAAAGAACAGGATGCTCTGATAACACCGTACCCATATCACATTTTACTGGTAGAGGACAACCAAACCAATCAATTTATTGCCCAAAGTATTCTGGAACAGTCCGGATTCAGAATTTCAAAGGCGGATAACGGCAAGAAGGGTGTTGAGTTTTTTACAGACAATCGTAATGATCTTGATTTGATACTGATGGATATTCATATGCCCATAATGGACGGCTATACCGCGTCTGACCTGATCAGAGAAATGGATGCAGAGATACCTATCGTTGCGATGACAGCAGATGCAATTGCCGGGGTCAAGGAACAATGCGCTACCCATGGCATCCATCACTATGTCAGCAAGCCGTTCGAACCGGAACAACTGATTAAAACCCTGCTGGGTGTACTGAAGAGTCGTAACCCCGATGGTGCTGCGCCCTTAAAGAAACAAGAGGATGCCGGTGTCTCTTCTATTTTAGACACGGCAGACGGCATCAAACGAATCGGAGGCGATGAAAAGATATATCGCATGATTCTGCAAGGATTCTATGACGAGAACAGCACGGTTATGGCAGATCTGGAAAAGATAATCACCGCAAAAAATTATCCCGACGCCGTACAGATCGTTCATAAAATTAAAAGCAGCTCGGGCAATATCGGAGCTAAAAGCGTTTGCGAAACTGCCTCGGAGTTGCAAAAATTACTCACCACCGATGAAGACGCGGAAATTGCACGGCTGCACGGACAATTTCAAACACAATTTCAAAAGCTTATGGCTGAAATAGAAATCCTGCTGCGCAGCTGAAGAATTTAGTATATGGGACCCGATATCTCGGCGACACCGGAGGCATTTATGAGCAAAGTACGGAGACGTTTTTTGTGCTGCTTATGTGTAATAGCAATGTTTCTCTCGGGTTGTGCGAAAGATTTTTCGCTCGATAATAAGGTCACGGATGAAAGCGGAGATACTCAAGAGCAAGTTGAGACCCGTAGTTCCGACCTCCCTGAAACCGTAACTTCTGAGACTATACCCGTTTCGCCAAAGCTGCTGACCCTGGGTGTTAACCTCGAGGGTCCTTCCGACTGGGGCGTCTCATGGCCCTTAAATGATGTTATGAAGTTATCCAGACCTTTTTTCACGCAGAACCAGGTCTGGGTAGACGGCGGGATCAACGCATGGGATACAGAAGTGATCGGTCAAATTCCGATGGGCGAAAACGGTTATCCACTCGAGCTACCTGCAAACATTGACGGGATGGAAGCACCTCAGATTTTAACAACGGTCTGGGCAAACACGGAGTCCATGCCCGCGGGTGATTATCAGGTATATTATGACGGAAAAGGAAAAATCGAGTTTAGTTTTGATGCGGTGGGTGAAGATTTGGGCGACGGCAGAATGATTATGCATTTAACGTATGCAGACGATATTGCTTCCATGTCCATCGTGGAGTCATCTAAAGAGGATCCGATTCATAACATTCGAATTTATGTGCCCGGTGCGGACCCGGAGGCTCTTTTCAATCCGGTTTTTCTGGAGAAATGCGAGCCCTTTTCCGTGCTTCGGATGATGGATTGGGGGGCGACCAATTTTTCCGCGCTCTCCGACTGGAGCGACAGAGCAACTCCTGAGGACATAACTTTTACGGCGGGAAAAGGATATCCGTATGAATATATGATCGAGCTTGCCAATCAATTGCACAAGGATATCTGGATATGCATACCGCATCTCGCAAATGATCAATATATAACGAACCTCTCGGAGCTCCTATGCGAAAATCTGGATACCGATCTTAATGTATATATCGAATATTCCAATGAAGTCTGGAACTGGATGTTTGATCAGGCCAATTACTTGTATGAGCACGGAGACGCCGGGGTCGACTGGCCGGAAAGAATCGTTCCCTTCATACAAAACGCTCTGGATGTATTCTATGACAGCTGGACCGGAGACAAAACCCGGGTAAGTCGCGTAGTCGGTGTTCAGGTCGGTTGGTACGACGTCTGCGAGCGTATTGTACTTTCCATGCGGGAAGGAAGCTTCGAACTGATATCACCGACATCATACTTTGGTTTTGATGAAGAGGCTATTCAAGCACTTGAAGCCGCCGGAAGCAGCGCTGACAATGCCCTTCTGGCACAGCTTGCTATGGATAGTGCCGAAAGTATTAGCGTTGAAATCGAAAAAGTAGCAGATCTCTGTAATCGCCTCGGTGTGAAGATGGCTTACTATGAGGGCGGCCAGCATCTGACACCGGAGCCGTTTGGTTCCGAACAGGATTACGGTCAGGCGCTAATTGATATACAGCATGATCCCGGCATGTATGATATTTATATGAAATGGTTCGCTGAGCTGGAAAAAATCAAGGTTGATGCAAATGGAGATACCACGCTCTGTGTTTTGTTTACGCTTGCATCACCGGACAGCGACCGGTACGGATCCTTCGGACTATTTACAGATTTATACCATGATGTGGATATTGATACCATCCCGAAATATAAAGCAGTAAAGGACTATATGGAGGCAACTGGTGAATAAGCAGGCATTCAACCCATATCTTCCCTCCTACGAATATGTTCCCGATGGAGAGCCGCGCGTTTTCGGGGATCGGCTGTACATTTTCGGAAGTCACGACCGGTTTAACGGACATTGGTTCTGCGTGAACGATTACGTCTGTTGGTCTGCCCCGCTCAGTGATTTGGGAGATTGGAAATACGAGGGCGTTATTTTTCGTAAAGACCAGGACCCGCATAATAAGAAAAAAAGCGCGCTCTGGGCACCCGACGTGATACAGGGATGTGACGGAAGATTCTATTTATATTATTGCGTGTGTACCGCCTCGGAATGCGGGGTGGCGGTTTGCGATACGCCATGCGGGAAATATGAGTTTTACGGATATGTCCGGCACGAAGACGGACGAATTGTCGGAACAGCCCCGGGCGACTTCAGGCAATTTGACCCGGGAGTGCTTATCGATGATGACGGCAGTGTATATCTTTTCTCAGGCATAGCCCCGCTCAATAAGCGCTCGAAAAAGAACCGTCGGGAGCATTCCATGGTGATGCAGCTTTGCGAGGATATGCTGACCGTGCGCGGAGAAATCCGGAAGTTCATACCCGGACTTGCCGACAGCGAGGGCACCGGATTTGAAGGACATGCGTTTTTCGAGGCTTCTTCACCCAGAAAAATCGACGGCAAATATTACTTTGTCTACTCCTCTGTTCTCAGTCATGAATTGTGTTACGCCATAAGTGATCATCCACAAACCGGGTATCAGTTTAAAGGAATCATCCTATCCAACGCCGATATCGGTTATCTCGGGAACACGCGGGCAGTCACACGAATGAGCAATACACACGGCGGATTGGTGTGCGTAAAGGGCCAGTGGTACATCTTTTATCACCGTCATACCCATCGAAGAATCATGTGCCGCCAGGGATGCGCAGAGCCGGTCACGATTGCTCCGGATGGCACGATTGCGCAGGTTTGTGTTACCTCGTGCGGTCTTAACGGTGGGCCTCTTGCGGCTGAAGGCACTTATGAAGCCTGTATCGCCTGTAACCTTTACGGCAATGTGCCAAACAATTATTCTGCATTTATCGGATTCAGTCGGAAATTTCCCTATATCACGCAAGACGGTGTGGACGGCGATGAGAATTCAAAGCAATACGTCGCTAACTTGAGAAGCGGTTTTTGCGTAGGTTTTAAGTACTTTGATCTGGTCGATGAAGCAACAATATCCGTAGTAACTAAGGGAACGGGAGCCGGCGTTATTGTCGTATCCAGCGAAAAAGACGGCGCACCGTTTGCAACGATCTCTATTGCTCCCGGTCGATCGTGGCATGTGTCCGGGAAAGCGTCACTGAACTATAAAGGGACGACTGCGTTGTTTTTCAAGTATCAGGGAAAAGGACGAGTCGATTTACTGTCTTTTACGCTCGAAAAGTAATCTATTTTGTCGATTTTCACGAATATTTTATGATATAGTAAAATAAGTATTTTAGGTAGCATCTATATGCTATGAATTTAAGGAGACAACATGGGGAAGCGACTTCTGGTGGCCTTGTTACTTCTGGGACTGATTCTGATATTGATACCACATGCCGTGTTTGCGGCGGACAGTTATTCGTACGTAGATGAGTTTGGAGCGGCTCAAACGACCGAGGGCGTCACGGTTACCCCCGTGACGGTCGATACCGCGACAATGAGCAGCGGTTGGTATGTCGTGGATAGCGATGTAATCCGAAGTGGCACAATTACGGTAAACGGAAACGTCAATTTGATTCTTGTGGACGGCTTCACACTATCGGTAACCGGTAGCAGTGATAACGCAGGTATTAGAGTTTCACCCGGCAACAGCCTGACAATCTACGGACAAGTAGCGGGGACGGGTACGCTTAATGCGCAAGGCGGAAATAACGGCGCAGGAATCGGCAGCGGGAGATACACATCTGGTGGGGCGCCCTGCGGTATGATAATTATAAACGGTGGTAAGATCAACACAACAGGCGGCAACTTAGGTGCAGGTATCGGCGGCGGTTTTCGGGGAGCAGGCGGCACTATCGAAATAAATGGCGGTACCATAACCGCGATAGGCGGTCTTGACAGCGCAGGTATTGGCGGTGGAAGAAACGATGTCAGTAATGTGGACTGGAGTTCAGGTGGGACCATTACTGTCACCGGCGGAAATGTCACCGCTAACGGAAACGGACGTGGCGCCGGCATCGGTGGCGGTGGCGGTGGCTCAAGCGGCATAATTTCCATATCCGGCGGCATCATCAATGCAACAAGTGGAGATACGACCATAGCCACTGGAGGTGCGGGTATCGGTGGCGGATCCGGCAGATGGGTTTCAAGAATTACTATATCAGGTGGAACTGTTTTTTCTAGAGCTCTGGATTATGGCGCCGGTATCGGAGGGGGCTCGAATGGAGGTGGTGGTACCATCGAAATTTCAGGCGGTTATGTTGAAGCTACCAGTAGGTATCGCGGTGCGGGCATTGGAGGCGGCGATATGGCTAACGGTGGTACGACAACCATTACCGGAGGTACGGTGATCGCAACTTCTGAGTACGGCGGCTCAGGTATTGGTGGGGGTTATCTTGCTTCCGGCGGAACCATCAATATTCAAGGTGGCGATGTCACAGCGAACGGCGGACTATGGGGCGCAGGTATTGGTAGCGGAGGTAATAAGGACGCCGGCAATATTACGATATCAGGCGGTTTAGTTAAGGCAAACGCCGGAGATTTTGGCGCAGGCATCGGTTCCGGCGGAAATAATGCAGCAAGTTCGCATACCGGCGGCACAATAAAAATACTCGGCGGAAAAGTTTATGCCAAAGGTTTCTATAGTGGTTATGTTCCGGACAGAGGCCTCGACATCGGGCGGGGACGCAATGGTGTAAACGGAACGGTTTTGATCGACGACGCCGCGCAAGTCACCCTTTTATCAACCGGGGTTGATTCTTCTGTTACAACTTTGAACACATGCATTATTCAAGGCTCCGCTTCAGGATCGCTTCTCGGAGCCTACGAAGACGGAGTGAAGATTACCGGTACACTAATTGATCTGAGCAATCCAACGCTTGCAAGCGGCACGGGTTTCACCGTTAGCGGGAATACCGTTACTCTTTCCGGAACCGGAAACTCCTATGTGCTTTTCGGCGATACCTCGAGTCGAAACATCGTTGTATCTTCCGGCAGCAACGTGAATGTAGCGTTGTTTGACACAAATATCAATCCCTCATCCGGGTGTGCTTTCAATATGACCGGAGCCACTGTCAACATGCGGCTCGTGGAAAATAATTCGTTATCAAGCAGTGACGGCTTCGCCGGCCTTCAGGCCACAAGTAGCTCAACGCTTACAATCAGCGGTTCCGGCAGTCTTTCGGCGACGGGCGGTAATAACGGAGCAGGCGTCGGTGGCGGAAACGGCAACTCTGCAGGAACCATCACGTTTGCCGGCGGAACCGTAAGTGCATTCGGAAACGGCGGAGGTGCAGGCATCGGCGGAGGAAACGGGGGTGCAGGCGGCAGCATTTTAGCTATGGGATCAGATACCGTTGTATCCGCTACCGGTGGCGTAACCGGTTTTGATGTCGGTTCAGGCAGTGGAAGTTCGGCTGGCGGTAGTCTTACCGTCGCCAATCATGCAATTGTCACGCTGAATCGAAACGGAACGAACGCCAATGCCTCCTATATTACTTGCACAATTATCGGGACCGGTGCAGGGCTTACCGCAGGAACATATCTTGACTCGCTAAAATTATTATCGTTTGCCGGCACCGGCATTTCACCGAGCGCAGGGGCTGATGCCTTCGATTCAGTCACACTGAGTGTAGTCATGAGCGGCTTGTCGGACACCCTCCCCGAGGGCCATATATCATTTGAGGTGGACGGTGTAGAAATCGGGCAGTGTGCTATCACACGCACGGCAGTGGGAAGCGATACAGGTACTGCCGGTATGGATATGACTCCCCCGGCAGGAACATATGTCATAACCGCGCGTTATATACCGAATACGGTTTCAAACAGCTATTACACAACGGGCGCCGTGCAGCTTTCGGCGGCATACCTCGTCTCGAAAATCGATCAGAAGTTACTTTCCATCATCGACCCGGGAACCGTGACCTACGGAGACACGTCGTTTAATCTGTCGGTCAGCGGCGGCAGCGGAACGGGTATTCTCACCTATGAAGTGACCTTAGGCGACGCGGTCACCGTAAATGCAAGCGGTCTGGTAACTCCGGAAAAAGCAGGAACCGCAACTATTACTGTAACGAGAGTCGGTGACTCAAATTACAATGATGTTAGCGAGAAAATTGAGATTACAGTTAACAAAGCCATACCGGACGAAATTATTTTCCCGACTTCCGGCAGTCTCACTTACGGTGCAAGCCTGTCGACCTCTACGTTATCCGGCGGCAGCGGCGACGGCAGTTTTGCATGGGGAAGCCCGACCACCGTACCCACGGTGACCAACAGCGGATATAATGTCGTATTCACGCCGCGCGACGATGCCAATTATGATTATACGGGCTTCACTCTCAGCCAAATTACCGGGATAACAGTGAGCAAGGCAACGCCTTCCGTCACCTTCCCGACTGCCCAAACCATCACGTATGAAAACACACTTTCGGACTCGAGCTTTTCCGGCGAAAGTGGAGACGGTAGTTTTGCCTGGGAAAGTCCGAACACCGTACCGACGGTCATCAACAGCGGTTACAATGTTATCTTCACTCCGGATGATACGAATAACTATCTTACGGTTGAGCAGATTGTAACCATCACGGTCGAAAAAGCGGATCAGGCGCCGCTTTCCATCAGCGATCCGGGAACAGTCACTTATGGAGATCCCTCCTTTAGTTTAGCTATAAGCGGCGGCTCCGGTACCGGAAGTCTCTTCTATGAAGTGACATCCGGCAGTGCGGTCACCGTCAATTCAAGCGGACAAGTCACGCCGGAAAAAGCCGGAGATTCAACAATTACCGTCACTAAACAAGGGGATGATAATTACAAAGACGCTTCGACGAAAATTGATATTACGGTTCATAAGGCAACACCCGCAACGGTTGTTTTTCCAGCGGCAAGCAATATTACCTATGGCGTTACACTATCAACATCGACATTATCCGGCGGTAGCGGAGACGGAAGTTTTGCCTGGGAAAGCCCGGACACCGTTCCAACCGTAATCAACAGCGGATACAATGTCGTATTCACACCTCGCGACACGGAAAACTATGATTACACTGACATCCTTCTCACGCGAAAAGTAACTGTATCTGTGAGCAAAGCAACGCCTTCTTTCACCTTCCCGACTGCCCAAACCATCACATACGGCAGCACGCTTTCAGACTCATCTTTATCCGGTGGTAGTGGCGACGGAAGTTTTGCCTGGAAAAGCCCGGACACCGTACCGACGGTTCTCAACAGCGACTATGCAGTAGTATTCACACCGAATGATACTGATAATTATCTTACGATTGATCAAAATGTATCTATCGTCGTCAACAAGGCGAATCAGGCGCCCCTTTCTCTTTCCGGAATTCCGGATAACCTTTGCTATGGCGATTCATCTTTTGATTTACTTTGTAGTGGGGGAAGCGGAACAGGTGCACTCTCTTATGAAGTGACATCCGGTAATGCGATTACGATCAGTGCGTCCGGCAAGGTAAGTGTTGTGCGCCCCGGTACAGTAACGCTTTCGGTGACCAAAGCAGAGGACAGCAATCATTTTTCGAGAGAAGACAGCATTCAGATCGTCATCCATAAGGGTGATCAGACACCCCTTTATCTTTCCGGAGTGCCTAATGAGATACGCGACGGAGACGCCGATTTTAGCATCAAGGTGATTGGCGGAAGCGGAACCGGCTCTCTTATCTTTAAAGTGACCTCCGGTGATTCGATTACCGTAGACAACGCCGGCAAAGTGAGCATTATTAAGCCTGGCACAGCGACAATTGCAGTGTCCCGGGCCGGAGATGATTTCTATAATGAAATATCGACGTCTGTAGAACTGCAAGTGAAGGAAGCTATAATTCTGCCAACGCCAACCCCTACTCCTACATCAACTCCTTCACCTACTCCATCACCTACCCCAACCATAACGCCTACTCCCTCACCTACTCCTTCGCCTACTCATACTCCCACACCTACGCCTACGCCTTCGCCTACGCCTACAACTGCACCTACGGCTACACCGGGTACAACAGAAGTGACGACTCCTCCGGAACTTACTCAAACGGGTACCGTGCTCGCGCCGGTAAATATCAAGGAAGATACGGAGACCGGAGTGATTGTGGTAGATATAAGCCTTGCGGACTTACCCGAAGATGTAACTTCAATTACGCTTCCCACCGGCAAGGTAATTACGATCGACCGCACGCAGGAGATATTACAACTCGAAATCAGCCGTGATGATTTAAATACCGACGGAGAACTCGAAATTACCGCGCAAAATAATGATAATTCGTCGGCATCACTGAAAATAGCGGTTTCCGACGATAAAGAACAGGCACCTAAAACCAAATCCGGAACTTCAACGATGTGGTTATGGATTGCCATCGGTATCGTCAGTGCCGGTGTGGTTACAGTAATCGTTGTGTTCGTACTTAATAAGCGCCGGATACGTATTCGGTAGCAACATCTGAATAAACTCACGCAAAAAACTCGCGATGTTCTGGGCAACTCTGGCGAAAATGGCTACAATGATAAGTAAGAACCGATGATCGCAATCCTTTTAAGTGGCTCAGCTCAAAGGAGGCGGCAGACGATGACTATCGAAGTGATTCAGTGTCCGCAGTGCGGAGGAAGTCTTGAAGGTGTCAGTCAGTCCGGCTATTATACCTGCCCATACTGCAAAAGCCGGATGCGTTTCAATGTCTACGAGCCCGACCCCGATACGCGGACGGACGGCAGGCGGGTTATTTTCGATCGTGATACGGGCGGGGAACTTTGTTATGTGAAACTGGCTCGCGGTTGGCTTGCGACCGGATTTGTCGAAAATCGCATGCAAAGCGCAAACTGGCCGTTTTGCATGCACATTCAGGCGGAGTCACCGGATCACGACGCCCGCATTCACTATATTTCCGGCGCTTCCTACAAGGAAGTCATTTCAGGGCCGATGCAGCGCCATATCGAGGGCGGATTCGACCAAGCGGAGATGATGCCGATGCGTCATCTGATGACCTCTTCTGATTACGCTAACATGTTTATGGCTAACGATGTTCCTCCGGGAACGTCACTGAAACTTCTTGAAACACGCCCCCTGCCCCGGCTTCCTGCTGAGGATGAGGAGGCTAAGCGGCAAGAGGTTTTTCAAAATACCCTTTCTGTCCTTCAAGCCAAAACTCCTCCGGGTATGCGCTCAGGTGTAGATCAAGCATTCTATAGCGGCGTCACCCGCATTTTTGCTTTCGAAGAAAACGGCGTTGAGATGCAGCAGGCCGTTACAACCATCATCAGCGGTGTGCAGATTTCATTCGGTGCACCGATGATGCTTTTCGACGGGATGTCCTCCTCTGTATTCTGGGATGCGCAATATGTGCTCACACTGCGTGCGTGCGCGAATGTTTTCGAAAAGCACTATGATAACCTGGTAATGTTCTGTTCTTCAATGCAGGCGAGCCCGGCTGTAGGGGCGCGTATCATCGACGAGCGCAACCGGATTCTCGGGTTCCTCGCAGACCGTCAGCGCACAGAGTTCGAAGCGCATCAACGTGTGATGCGTGAACAACAAGCCGCTTTTGACGCATATAATGCGGCATGGCGAGCTCGGTCCGACGAGACGCACCTTGCAAACCGGGCAGCGTATGCCGGCAGGCAGGCTTCAGAAGACCGTATTTCCGATATACGGAGCGAAGGTATACGGGGCGTTGACACCTACATCCGGCCGGACGGCACTGAGGTAGAGTATTCTGTGATCAATGAAAAGGCGTATGCAAATGTTAATGACAGTCGCGACACTTTTGCAACCCAAAGCAAGGATTTTGAATCCATTGACTGGGTCGAAATGAAAAAGAAGTACTAAGGACGCAAGTCTGAAGAGGAGTAATGTTGCTCTCGACGGCTATGGTTGTATCTCAACCATTTTCAACAACATCTGACTCTTCGTTCTTTTTTAAGAAGCTGTTCAGTGAACTGCAGAGTCTGCCGTAATCTTCATACTGGAGGTTATGTTTTCCTTTGTTGACATAACCGAGAAAATATCGCCTTTTCTTCCCGCCGACAGTGATCTTCATTTCGCGGAGAAGGCTTTTGTCATGATTGGAAAATTGCTCGCTAATCATAGCAATCATCTGTATTTTCGGAAGCGAAAATTTCAGATCATCAATCAGAAGTTCATTTTCCATTATGCCGATATATTTCGGAGTTGAATCAACCTTTGTTTTATATTGAAGCCAAAACAAGAAGCCGGCAATCCCGAAAATAACGAACAAGGACAACATGAACCATAACTGTACTATAATTGCCTGTTTGTTATCAGACTCGAAAAGCATCGGAACACCGGGATTCAGAATTGAGAGCGCTACAGGAATAGATCCGGTAATGATAAGCTTGAATTTCAGCTTCTTTTTCTCCATTGTGCTAAATTCTTCTTTCGGAAAATAAAAATCTGTTGTTGGAGCTGCTCCTGTAATCGCCATAACAACGCTTGCCAACTCAGCTTCTTCCTGTTTACGGCGTCGATAGAACTCGCCTAAACCGATCACTTCACTCATTAAATTCTCATAATCCTTTTTGGATAAGCTGCAGCAGGAATAATCCTTAACGTGACCGGAAGCGTTACACACACGAAGATACTGGTGTGAGCTGGAAAGCTCTAATCGGAATTGGTTCGTATCCGTACATTTCTCAAATTCGTTATTCTCAAAGGGAATGGATTCAATTGGTTTTCCAAACCTGATAAATTGAACATCGAGATCTGTGACCCGGACAACAAGCAAATTAATAATCACATATACAGTATGAAAAAACGGAATGACGATGATTAAAATGATAATCACGAGAATTCGAATTTCCTTGACAATCAGAAAAATGGCCGCTAACCCCTCGATGAGCAAACCCAAAAAAACGGATAATAGAATTAGTCTGGCCTTGCTGGCTTTATATTCACTACGAATCATATTGTGTTTCCCCTCTTCACAACACGCTCGCTTGACGGCTTGCCGACGCTTAAAAACACTGGCCTATGCCGTGAAAAGCGCCTGCCCGTAAGCGTTGAAATACGTATTGCAGTCTGCAAGAGGGATCGAAAATGTCGGGTTTCCGGCCGCATATGGCGCAATCGAATAGGTCTGATACATGACAACAAGTTGCGCGCTTCCGTCATCCGAAAAATACCATATTGCGCTGTCAAACTCGGATACAACCGAGGTCGCATATTCCGGGAATACCATTTGATCTTCGGCAGGAACGGCGTCGATCTGGGCGATAATTGTTGACGTTACAAATCCCTCGAAAAGCGACTCATCCGAGCAAATGTCCGAGAACGTCAGCAGATCTCCGGTCCTCGTATCAAACGTATATGCCTCAAGCATTACATTTCCGTGAGCACCTCCGGAATAGGAGTATCGAGTCACAACAAAACTGATCAGCTTGTCACTGACAAACGAAGGCTGCACCATGGCAATAAGATCGTAAGGTCCGATCAGACCTTCCATGCCATAATCATCATACACACTTTGTGCGTCAGTCTTCATCAAATCATAGGTCTCCGTGCTTTCACTGCGAATCACGTTGAGTGTATCGTTGATCACGCCCGCAGCTGCCTCGTATCCCGCGATAGATACAGTCACGTTTTGCAGAGATGCGGTCATCAGGACCGTCGCGTCATCGTCCGCATGACTCAAATCCTCGTAATCGTAAATAAGCGTAATTCCGCCGATGACGACGGCATTCGGATCGACGGTCGTTTCTGCAGTCGAAGCAATTGTCTCCGCTGTTGTCGGTACTGTTGTTGCTTCGGTGGTCGCTCGGGTAGTCGCGTCAGTCGTCGCTTCCGAAGATATCGTTGTTTCGTCTTCATCATCGTCGTCATCACGATCATAGGGATTTTCAATACACCCGGAAAGGAGAATCACGCAGGAAAGAAGCAGAAGGATCAGTCTTTTTTTCATGTAGAAGGCCTCGACTTTCTTCATATAATTATTAGGGGGAAAAGCGCTCCCTTGCGGGTTACGGCAGAATCTCTCTTTTACAATTTATCATACCAGAAAGACGTGTGAAAATCTTTCATTTTTGATTTTTTGCACCTCATTGCGTCCGAATGCGGTCTATGATATTCTTCAAGTAAGAACGCGGGAGGTTATACCCATGAGAATGAGAAAGCACTGCTGATAATAGGTATCGGGCTTATGCAAGCTCTTTCCATCCGCGCGTTCGTTTTGAAGCGACGGTAAGCTTTCTCGTCGGAGCCGCACTTAAGTAGATGCGGAAATCCTTTAGACAAAGATTTTTGGAAGCCTTTGCATTACAGCGAAGGCTTTTTTATTTGGAGGTCAATATGACACAAATTACCGCAACCGGTTTATCCATATCTTTTGGAAT
>Ga0209373_10002238_pt1 | contig 19895 bp, 12 predicted proteins | sample Higcelweek5metaG_FD_187173 | JGI IMG/M metagenome (GOLD analysis project Ga0209373, IMG submission 187173) | Freshwater pond sediment microbial communities from the University of Edinburgh, under environmental carbon perturbations - High... | ecosystem: Environmental > Aquatic > Freshwater >... | reverse complement strand
GCGCCGAGAGACTCGGCGCGCGTGTCACCTTTGGTGACACGAGAGAAGCGCCGAGAGACTCGGCGCGCGTGTCACCTTATCTCTCGGTGACACGAGAGATTCGGTGACAAGAAAGAAGCGCCGAGAGACTCGGCGCTCGCCGAAGGCGAGAGATTCGGTGCAAGGCGAAAGAGAAGAGAAGCGCCGAGAGACTCGGCGCTCGCCTTCGCATCTCTTCGCCTTCGGCGAAAGAGAACGCCTTCGGCGAAAGAGAAGAGAAGAGGCGGTCTGTGCTTGCGCCTTGCACCTTCGGTGCACGGAACTCTCGCCTTGCTTCGCCGAAGGCGACGCAAGGCGGTCTCTCGAGGAACTCGGCGCAAGGCGAGAGCTTCGGTGCAAGGCGGTCTCTCGAGGAACTCGGCGCATCTCTCGAGAACTCTTCTCTTTCGCCTTGCGTCGCCTTCGGCGAAGAAGGTGCACAGGCGCTCTCTCGAGAACTCATATCTTCGCCTTGCGTCGCCTTCGGCGAAGAAGGTGCACAGGCGCTCTCTCGCGAGAGATTCGGTGCGCAGAGATGAGAATCGCCTTCGCCGAAGGCGAGGCAAAGAGAGATACAGTGCGTCGTCTTCGGCAAAGCGCTGAAAGCGCTGTCACGAGAGATGCGCCGAGAGACTCGGCGCTCGCCGAAGGCGATAGATACGGTGACAGTGCTGTGAATATCTCGCCATAGACAACCCTTGCCGGGGTACCCGATAGATGAGTTCTCTCGCGTAAGGCGTAGACCTCAACAGAGACAACAATATCGAGGGTAGGGCCTTGCACCTGTGTTCGCCTTCGGCGACGCATACAAAGCAGCCTTATTCAAACAATATTAGAAACTTTCTATGTCGTTTTAAAACGATTTTTCTACAGTTTCTAGCTTCTATTTATTTCAAAGATTTTTTAATAAGTAAAAAATTAAAATGGGCTAACTTTATTTTTTTGTTCTAGTTATATAAATCATCTAAAGACGCAATTAAAAAAAGTGTCTTAAAGACAATTTTAATAAGCTAACAACCTTTTCAAAAGAATATTTAGACCCAACAAATTTCTTTTCTTAATTTATGGCAAGACCAAATCCAAATAAACAAGTTGTTGAATTAAACCGTACAAGTCTATATTGGGGTTTATTATTAATTTTTGTATTAGCAGTATTATTTTCTAGTTATATTTTTAATTAATTTATTTAGTGAACCGTTGTTATAGACACTTGAGTCGCCTTGTGCGTCGCCTGTTGAAAACAGCTTCATAAAAGTCGCCTTAAGAAACTTTCTTTCAGAAACTTTCTTAAGCGACTTCCTTAACTAGAGGTCGCCTTAAAGAAAGTTTCTGAAAGAAACTTTCATAAGCGACTTCTCAACTTTATAACTTTGCTACTCCAGGGGAACGGTGCGTGGCCGTAGACTTGTGCAAGGGCAAGGGCTTCTCTAACTTCGTGAGAGAAGCCCTTGCCCTTGCGCCGAGAGATACAGCACGTTGTCGAGTCTCTCACGAAATCCTGGGTCCCCACGCCTTCGCCGAAGGCGAGCACTTGCGCCGAGAGACTCGGCGCTCGCCGAAGGCGAGAGATTCGGTGCAAGGCAAAGTGCTGGGAAGTCACTCAACACTCTTACTCTTAACAAAGCCTAACAATTAAGATGACCAGAAAGTAACACTACAATGAGAGATATCTTCAGTTTAAATTTCATTTTGTTTTTTTGTTAAAACCATGCTTATATGCACCTTATACACCTTGTATATCTCTCATGCTGGGCTTCTTTTTCTCGAGAGATGCGCTTGCTTGCGCATCTCTCTTCTCGCCGAGAGACCGCCTCTTCTCTCGAGACCGCCTTCGGCGAAAGAGTTCGCCGAAGGCGTTCTCATCGCCGAAGGCGTTCTCATCGCCGAAGGCGTTCTCATCGCCGAAGGCGAAGAGAGATGCGCAACTCTAGTATCGTCTTTAGACGATTTCTTAGGTGCTTTCAGCGAAACTCTAGTATTGTCTTTAGACAATTGCTTAAGTGTTGCTTTCAGCAACACTGTTACTGAAAGTGACCATGTCTTGCGCTCGCCGAAGTGGAAGGGACTCGGCGCAACAAAGGTGACACGAGAGATGCGCCTTATCTCTCGTATCGCCTTTAGACGATACGAGAGATAAGCAACTTCTCAACTTTTTACTGAAAGCAATACTGTCACTGAAAGTGACTGTGTCACCAAAGGTGACACTTAAGGAAGTCGCCTTCGACGACTTTTCTAGTGCCGAGTCTCTCGCGCTTCTATCTTGCGCTCGCCGAAGGCGCTCGCCGAAGGCGCTCGCCGAAGGCGCTCGCCGAAGGCGCTCGCCGAAGGCGCTCGCCGAAGGCGCTCGCCGAAGGCGAAGCAAAGCAAAATTTTTAATTTAAAAATTAGATTTTGATATTATGTTAAATTTAATACAAATATATTTTTTATTTATAAAAAAATATATATTTTTTATCTTATACAAAAATAAGTTATATATGTATATATAACTTACATACATTAACTTAATGGAAGTGATATATTACTCCTAATAAAATGTTTAGTCTTATTTATTTAAGTTTCTTTGCTTTACGAGAGATAAGAAAGTTTATTTCATAAACTTTATAACGACGACAACTTCTAATAAATAAAAGAGTTAGGAGATCTTTTAAAGATTTTTGTATTCAATCTTTAAACAAACTTAGTTTAAAAATTGTTATTTTTAAGTGAATAAAGTTTTTTCTTATTTAAAAACCCTTAAAACGCGGGCCTTCTCTCATCCTGGGTACTCGCCTTCGGCGAAGGCTTGCACCGAATCTCGAGAGACCGCCTTCGGCGATGAGACCGCCTTCGGCGAAAGAGAAGAGAAGTGCGTCGCCGGATCTCTCGTGTCACGAGAGATTCGGTGACACGCGCGCCTTGCGTGCACCTTCGGTGCACGTCTATCTCTTCGCCGAGAGATCCGGCGAGCGAAGGCTTGCACCGAAGGTGCACGCAAGGCGAAGAAAAGGTTTTCTCAAAAATATAATTACAATGAAATCTTAAAAAAAAAAACACATATTTATGGTAGAACCTTTATTATCTGGAATTATCCTTGGTTTAGTACCTGTGACTATTGCAGGCTTATTTGTTACAGCTTATTTACAATATCGTCGAGGTGATTTAGCTAGTTTTTAGTTTTTAGAAAACGCGAGAGATAACAAGTTTGTGTTTTGTATAAACATAATTAAAAAATAAAACAAGTTTATACAAAACACAAACTTGTTATCTCTCGCGTTTTCTAATTGTCATTTCTTATTATATTATAATTTTTAGATAATACTAAGAAATCCTTTTTTTTTATAAAAAACAAGTTGTGAACCTAATAATTGGAATTTAAATGATTTTATTTTACTAGGCTCTTAGAAGGGGGTAGCTTATCGCTCGCTACCACTTAATGGAGCTCTCTTTTTTTCGAGATAAGAAATTGTCTAAAGACGATACTAGAGAAGGGGGTGACTTTCTAGCACTAGCCTTCGGTATAGCTATTGCTTGCGCTACTGGCTACCCCCAGCAACGTATATCTCATATCTCGAGAGACTCGCTTGGAATCTCGAGAGAAGCGCAGAGTTCGCCTTCGGCGAAGAGAAGCGCCTTCTTGCGCCTTCTTGCGTCTTGCTCGCCTTCGCTCGCCGGATCTCTCGGCGAAGAGAGAGATTCGGTGCACGTCTCTTCGCATCTCTTTGCTTGTCACCTTCGGTGACACGCACGAGAGAAGCGCCTGTGCACCTTCGGTGCAAGGCGAAAGAGTTCGCCTTCGGCGAAAGAGAAGAGAAGCGCCGAATCTCTCGACGAGAAAAAGCGCATCTCTTCTCTTTCGCCGAAGGCGAAGAGACCGCCTTCGCTTCGCTCCTCTTCTCTCGAGACCGCCTTGCGTCGCCTTCGGCGAAGAAGGTGCACAGGCAAGCGAAGGCGACGCAAGGCGGTCTCTTCGCCTTCGGCGAAAGAGAAGAGGCGGTCTCTCGGCGAGAGATTTGGTGCGCAGAGATGAGAACCGCCTTCGGCGAAGCGCAATCAAGCAAGCACAAGCTTCATAACACATGAGAGACTCGGTGCGAGAGAAGTGCAGCGAGAGACTCGCTAGAAGTCGCCTTAAAGAAAGTTTCTTTCAGAAACTTTCTAGCGCCGAATCTCTCGCGCGAGAGAAGCGCAAGAGCGCTTCGGTGCAAGACACATGTATCACCGTATCTCTCGCGACACAAGGCAACACACAGAGATGAGAAGGGTAGCCATAGATGCGAAGTCGCCTGGTTTTCACGAGAGATACGGCGACGGGTAGCCAGTAAAGACAAACCTTGCACTCGCTTCGCCCTCTCGCGTGCGCCTTCTTGCGCCGAGAGACTCGGCGCTTCTCTTCGCCGAAGGCGAACTCTGCGCAAGCGATCCAAGAAGTGCTATTAGATAAAATTTTAGAAAAATTAAAATCATATTTCTTTAGATAAATCGTCTAAAAGATATCGTCTTTAGACGATACTTGAACGATCTATTAAATAAACTTTCTATACAACAGGTTCTTAAAGAAGTCTTGCCTTTTAAAGTAAATCTAAAAAAAAGAATATTCGGACTTGTGCTTTCAGTGATAGAGTTGCGCTTAATAAATCGTCTAAAGATGATACTAGAGATGAAAGCGCAACTCTCAAGGTACCCTGAGTTATATCTTTCACGAGAGATAAGAAATCGTCTAAAGACGATACTAGAATTGCGCCGAGTCTCTCGGCGCTTCTCTCTCGCCGAAGGCGAGCAAGCAAGCGCTCGCCTTCGGCGAAGAGAACGCCTTCGGCGAAAGAGAAGAGAACGCCTTCGGCGAAAGAGAAGAGAACGCCTTCGGCGAAAGAGAAGAGAACGCCTTCGGCGAAAGAGAAGAGAACGCCTTCGGCGAAAGAGAAGAGAACGCCTTCGGCGAAAGCGAAGGCGAAGGCGAAGAAGGTGCGTCGCCGGATCTCTCTCTCGCCTTCGGCGAGAGAGATGCGCTTCTCTTCGCCGAAGGCGAACTCTGCGCGAGTCTGTGCTCGCCTGTGCATCTCTCGTCGTGCGCCGAGAGACTCGGCGCATCTCTTCGCCGAAGGCGAGAGAACTCATCTCTTCGCCGAAGGCGAGAGAGATTCGGTGACAAGAGAGATTCGGTGCAAGGCGGTCTCTCGAGGAACTCGGCGCATCTCTTCTCTTTCTCTTCGCCGAAGGCGAGAGAACTCTTCTCTTTCTCTTTGGCGAAGAAGGTGAAGGGCATCTCTCGGTTGTCTACGACGAGAGACTCACAGCCCTTCTCTACTGTGAGATAATACCTTGAAGATATATCTCGTTGTACCGAGAGATGACAACTGACAAAACTAGAACAGAAAATCTTAAGAAAAGGCTTCTTTTATTAAAAAAATTTTCATGGGTCAAAAAGTACATCCTTTAGGTTTTCGTGTAGGAATTACAAAAAAACATCAATCACAATGGTTTGCACGTTTTAATAAACATAAGTATGCTCAAAGTGTTTTAGAAGATCTTATGCTTCGTAAAACACTTACTAATTTATTTCCAAATTTATTAAATCCTATTTTTAAAAAAGTTCAAAAACGTGATGATGAATCTGGCCTTACGCCAAGAATTACACAAATAAAAATTGAAAGAGGTTTAATCCCATATGAAATTGGAATTCAAATTCATGCTGAAAATTGTGAATTAATTAAATCATCTATTGAAAATTTAAAACCAGGACATGACCTGGTTTGCAAATTACAAAAAACACGTCATTACTTGCAATATTTACGCTCAAATTTAGAAAATTATCAAACTATATCAGAATCTTTAAATCTTACTGCAGATAACAAAAAGGCAGGTTCGAGAGAAGCGAAGCTGCCTTTAGAAGCTTCAGGTTCTGTTGTGAACCAAAGCACAACACAATTAAAAAAAACTAAAGAAGCAGATCGTAAGTGGAAAAAAGGAATTCATGTTGAAAATCTGTTTAAAAAAGGTGCTTTTTATACAAAGAAAAAACGTTTTGATAATAAATCAAAATCTGCTTTTAGTAAATCACAATTGCGTCGTCAACGTTTAATTTTAAAACGTTTAAAAAAACGCCAATTTATTAAACTTCGTTATAAATTATTAATAAATAAAGGATTATTGCTAACAAAAAAAGGAAATAAAGTTATTCAAAAAATAAATAGCGCTTATCTCTCGAGAGAAAGAGAAGCCAAGTCTCTTAGCTCTCGCGCACAAGAAGGGGTACTTCGCGAGAGAACGCCGAGAGATGCGGCAAGTCTATCGAGAGATGAAAGCTTTCTTTCTACAAAACAGGCTAATTTTGATCAAAAAAAGGGCATCTCTCGTTCTCGCGCTGTATTAGCACAAAAAGACCTTTTATTTACAAAAAAAAAAGGAGGTTTAAATAAAACTAAATCACCTTTATTATCAAAACAAACAGGATCTATCATGATGTCTAAAAATACACGAGGAGAGATAAGAAGCAAAAACTATGTTTCTTTTAATGTATTTAAATCTCGTATTAAGAAAAAATTTGTTTCAATTTTTCTTAATCGAATGAATAAAAAATTTTTACAAGTTTTAAAAATTTCTTTAATTGAAGCTTCAAAAAGATCGACAGCAATGTATACACCATTAGGTTGGAGTAAAAAATGGGATTTTAATCTAGTAAAAAAAAGTTTAGGTCTTAAATCTTTAAAAATGTTAACAAAACTTATTTCTGTTTTAGAACAAAAATTATTGAATAAAATGGAATCATTACGAAATGAATTCCTTACTTTTGGTTCTATTACAAAAGCAAGTAGTTTACGTTATTATCAAATGTTAACCTTTTTAAAACAATTAAAAGAATATGTGTCTCAACTTAAAAGAAAACAAAAATTTCAAAAACATTTCAATAAATTAAGCAGTGAGGGAACTTCTTCTTTCAACGAAGGGCTTTCTTTTGCCTCGCTTCGTGAAGGCGACGCAGAGTTCGCCGCAGAGCTGAGACGTGCACCGAGTCTCTCTTCGCCGAAGGCGACGCAAGGCGCAGAGTTCGCCGAGAGACTCGGCGCAGAGTTCGCCGAGAGACTCGGCGCGGAGATGAGAAGGGGACCTCTTGCACCGAGAGACTCGGTGCACGAGTCTTTAATTAAAAAATCAAACTTACAAAATTTAAATAACAAAGTTGACACTCATACAGTAATGTTTTATGTGTTATCAAAAAAACTTAATAATATTGAAAATGAATGTCGCAAAATGAAATTCATTGAATATTTAAAACAACTTATAAAAAAACATCGTTCTGAAAACATTTATTATTATTTAACAACAATTGCTGAAGCACGTCAAGATTTACGTAAACTTAAAAAATTTATTCAAAATCATGCTTCATTTTTATTTGGTTTAAATTTAACAAATAGTAACGTGCAAGACACTAATAACGCTGTTGCCTCGCTTCATGAAGGCAATCGTGTTATAGTAAAAGAACGTTTACATAATGTTTTAGCAAAAAATGCAGTAAAATTAGAATTAGAAAAAACATTACAAGACATTTTTTTAGAACAAATTGATAAACAAAGAAACATGTACATTGAAAATGCACAATTAATACCAAAAATAGCTCTAAAATTTTATTCTGTTAATACAAAAAGTCTAAAAGCTAAAGCATCTATTGTTGCAAATTCAGTGGTTGATGCTTTAGAAAAACGTAAAGCTTTTCGTAAAGTAATTAAAGATGCAAAAGAAGAATTAATGCGTACTCAAGGAGTAAAAGGTGTTAAAATTCAAGTTTCTGGACGTTTAAATGGTGCTGAGATTGCGCGTAGTGAATGGGTTCGTGCAGGACGTGTACCTTTACAAACATTACGTGCAAATTTAGATTATTCATATAAAACTGCAAACACAATTTACGGTATTATTGGGGTTAAAGTATGGATTTTTAAAGGTTATATCAAACTTATCTAACTTTTTTTTTAAATTAAATAAAAAAATAAAGAGGTGTCCCGCTATCCAGCGCTTCTCTCGCCAGGGCGAGAGATGGGGTACAACGAGAGATATCTTCAAGGCGTTTGCACCTTCTTCGGGGTACCCCATCTCTCGCCTTCTCTCGTGTCACCTTTGGTGACACGAGATACCCGGCGCATCTCTTCTCTTTCTCTTCGCCGAAGGCGAGAGAACTCTTCTCTTTCGCCTTGCACCGAATCTCTCGCCTTGCACCGAATCTCTCGCCTTCGGCGAGCGCCGAAGGCGCAAGTGCACAGGCGCTCTCTCGAGAACTCTTCTCTTTCGCCGAAGGCGTTCTCTTCTCTTTCGCATCTCATCGCCGAAGGCGCTCTCTCGAGGCGGTCTCGAGAGAAGACAACTCTTTATTTATTTTCTTTATTAAAGAAATTTTCTTTGAAAAACCCTAAGAAAAACCTGCTTCTCTGCTGTTGTCTCGCCTTGTGCTTGCTTGCACCAAAGGTGCAAGCAAGCACAAGGCGAGACAACACTGTCTCGCCTTCGGCGAGAGAGATGCGCCGAGAGACTCGGCGCTCGCCTTCGCCGAAGGCGGTCTCTCGCCGAGAGATACGGTGACAGGTACCTCACGCAGCCTTTGAGATCTGGGTACCCCAGGCCTCTTACTGAGGCAGCACAAGTGTACCCTCGCTCGCCTTGGGAACCAGGCGAGCGAGGGTTGGGGACCCTACTCCACACAATATAGAAAACATCTCTAACTTTTAATTTAGTTTGCGAGTCATTTTAGGTTAAAAATTGTTAAGAAAATGAAATTTAGTGACTCCAAGAACAAGCCAAAAATCATTAAGTCGTTTGTTTTTTTTTTAACTGTCTCTCGCCTTCGGCGAGAGAGATGCGCTTCTCTTCTCTTTCGCCTTGCACCGAATCTCTCTTGTCACCGAAGGTGACACGCACAGGCGTTCTCTTCTCTTTCGCCGAAGGCGCTCTCGAGAGAAGAGGCGGTCTCTCGGCGAGTCTTCGCTTGTGCTACTTGGGCTTGCTCGCCTGGTTCATCGCCTTCGGCGAAAAAGTAGCGAAGCAAGGCTTGTGTTAGGAAGCTTGCGCGATAGATTCCAAGGGCTTATCGTGTGTCTTGCGCCGAGTCTCTTCGCTTGCGCCGAATCTCTCGACGAGAAAAAGCGCATATCTTCTCTTTCGCCGAAGGCGAAGAGACCGCCTCTTCTCTCGAGAACGCCTTCGGCGAAAGAGAAGAGAAGAGGCGGTCTCTTCGCCTTCGGCGAAAGAGAAGAGAAGAGGCGGTCTGTGCTCGCCTTCGGCGAGAGGAACTCGGCGCATCTCTCGAGAACTCATCTCTTCGCCGAAGGCGGTCTGTGCTCGCCTTCGGCGAGAGGAACTCGGCGCTTCTCTTCTCTTTCGCCGAAGGCGAACTCTTTCTCGAGAGAGCGCCTTATCTCTCGGTCGCCTTCGGCGAAGAAGGTGCACAGGCGGTCTCTCGGCGAGAGATTTGGTGCGCAGAGATGAGAACCGCCTTCGGCGAAGGCTTGTGTCACTGAAAGTGACCCTTCGCCGAAGGCGCTCTCTCGCGCAATGAAAGCGACACTTAAGCGACTTTTATAGCGCCTTATCTCGTGCGCCGAGAGACTCGGCGCAAGCACAAGAGATGGCAAGCCTTTGGCATCTCTCGCGTCGCCTTCGGCGAACTCTCGCGTTTCTCGGTACCTTGAGAGTTGCGCTTTCATCTCTAGTCTCGTCTTTAGACGATTTCTTATATCTAGAAAGTGACGTGCGCCGAGTCTCTCGGCGCCAGAGAGATGCGCCTTATATCTCGTATCGTCTTTAGACGATTTCTTAAGCGCGCAGAGTTCGCCTTCGGCGAAGAGAAGCGCCGAGTCTCTCGGCACGAGAGAAGCGCTTTCATTGCACCTTATCTCTCGAAAGTTTCTTTCATAAACTTTCTTAAGTGCAAGCAACTCTAGTATCGTCTTTAGACGATTTCTTAAGCGCAACTCGAGAGAGCGCCTTCGGCGAAAGAGAAGAGTTCTCGCCTTCGCTCGCCGAAGGCGAAGAGGAGCGAAGGGCACACCTAGCCTTTGCTGAAGCTGTCTAAAAATTCTAAAATCTTTACTTGAAAAAAAAAGAATCTAAAAAATAGCAAATTTTTTTCAAAAATCTGTGTTCATTCAATTATGAATTGGAAAAAATTATTAAATAGTCGGCTTCATTGTGCCACAGGCACAAGAAGCACGTGTTGGGTACCTGTCCAACAAGGTGACTGCATACAACGCAAGACCGCGTTGTTTGCACAAAGACGACAGTCATTTTTAAAAAATAACCCGGTAGCCCTAGAGTTGCGCTTTCAGCGCAACTCTCAAGGTACCCCAGGCAACACAACATTTTTCAACCAATGTTTTGATAAAAATCGTTTAAAAAATTTTGTGTTATGGTTTTTGTTACAATATGGAGAACATAAAACTATTCAATTAGTTGAACAATTAAAAAATGTTGGTTTTAACTATGCAAGTAAAGCAGGAATATCATTAGGAATTGATGATTTAAGAGTCCCTCCCAAAAAAGGGGAATTAATTTATGAAGCAGAGAAACAAACTTATTTAACTTTAAATCAATACAATCGTGGAGAAATAACAGGAGTTGAACGTTTTCAACGATTAATTGACACTTGGCATCGTACTAGTGAAACATTAAAACAAGAAGTTATTAATCATTTTGAAGCAACAGATATTTTAAACCCAGTATATATGATGGCTTTTTCTGGAGCGAGAGGAAATATTTCTCAAGTTCGACAATTAGTTGGTATGAGAGGTTTAATGGCAGATCCTCAAGGACAAATCCTTGATTTCCCAATTCGAAGCAATTTTCGTGAAGGTTTAACATTAACCGAATATATTATTTCAAGTTATGGAGCACGAAAAGGTATCGTAGATACAGCTTTACGTACAGCCAACGCAGGATATTTAACTCGTCGTTTAGTTGATGTTGCTCAACATGTTATTATTTCAAACTTTGATTGTGGAACACGTCGTGGTATATTTTTAACAAATATGAAAGAAGGTAATAAAACTATTATTACTTTAACGCAACGCCTTGTAGGGAGAATTTTAGCCCGTGATTTAACTGTAGTCTCGTCTCAAAAGACGATTTCTAATTACAAGAGAAATGAAGAAATAACTTTAGATTTAGCTTTTGAAATTGGCAAAAAATTTGAAAAAGTTTTTGTACGTTCTCCTTTAACTTGTGAAACTCCGAAATTAATTTGTCAATTATGTTATGGTTGGAGTTTAGCTCAAGGTAACTTAGTTTCTATTGGAGAAGCTGTTGGGGTTGTCGCTGCACAATCAATTGGAGAACCAGGGACACAATTAACAATGAGAACTTTCCACACAGGAGGTGTTTTTTCAGGAGATGTAAGCGATCAAATTCGTGCCCCATTTAATGGTTTTATTGAATATATTTCAGCTATTCCAGGCACATTAATACGTACACCTGAAGGAAAAATAGCATTTTTAACAAAAGCAGAAGGCTCTTTTTGGGTTCACAAAAAAGAAAAATTAAATGGATCAAAAAAATATAAAATTTCCCCTTATACTTTATTATATAAACGAAATGCACAAACTATTTTTGAAAAAGAAGTTATCGCACAAATTTCATCCATTTCTCAAAAAAGTAATGCTACTGATGATGCAGCATTAACTATTAAATCAGAAAATGAAGGTCAGTTTTATTCTAAATCCTTAGGTTTTTATGAAAGACTTATTGGACCTGAGCGAGCGAGAGAAGGGGCCTACGGTACTTCTAATGATGAGAGAGTTGCCGAGAGACCGCCTTCATCTCTCGCGAAGAGATGGGGTTCTCTCGGCACTCTAGCGCTTAAGGACCCAGGGGAAAGTGACAAAATTTATGAGGCTTGGACTTGGGGTTATGCATGGGTTTTATCTGGAAAAATTTATGAATTAAAAATTCCCTCTCCTCTTTTTCCAAAACTAGGGGATTATGTAAATACTAAAAGCATAATGAGTGAAACAAAATGGAAATTTCGCGCAAGAGAACCGCTTGGTTCTACTGATACTGTACGTTTAAAGCCAGTACACGTGTCTTCGCCGAAGGCGACACAAGCGAGTCTCTCGGCTGGGGTATCTAGCACTGGGTACCTTGAGAGTTGCGCATCTCTTCTCTTCGCCGAAGGCGAACTCTGCGGCGCCGAGTCTCTCGGCGCACGAGATGAAAGCGCAACTCTATCTCTCGCGAAAGGTGCACAGGCGAGATTTGTTACACATACCACTTCGGCACATAACTCACAAACGCAAGCGCGACTGCGTTTCGCCGCAGGTGCAAACGCACTTAAAGGCGTCGCCGAAGGCGAAGCCCATGAGCCTGTTATATTTACAACGCAAAAAAAGATTTCTTTTGATCTTGCCCATATTGTTTTTAAAAAACATGGCTATATTTTTCAATTTTCTGAATTACACCCATTCGCCGAGAGACTAGGCATCTCTCGCGCACCTAATAGGGTAGGGCCGTTGCTGAATATTCAATCTCGTACTCTAAAAGCACAAACAAAAGCAAAGGGCAAGGATTCTGCCCTTCTCTCGCGAGATATGCAAGGGTTGCTTCGCCGAGAGATCCCTAGCGCCGAGAGATGTGCTGGTCCCCGCCCATGGGGACCAAGCGCTTGCATCGCCTTCGGCGACGCACCGCCGAGTCTCTCGGCGAGCCCTTCTCTCGAGGCTTACGCGGGTACCTCGGGTTCACACGAAACAGTACAAGCGAACAAAACCCTATTAACAGGAGATTACGTATTTTTAGACTCATCTTATTCAAAACGTTCACCTTCATCTCTCTCTTGCGCCGAGAGACTCGGCGCACGACTCGCCGCATCTCTCGGCGTTCTCTCGCGAAGCTATGGAGTCGAAGGCTCTTTAGTTGGAGCTGGTAAAAGCCCTTATTACTTAAAAAACTCCTTAATTTTTCAATGGTTTCCAACACATTATAAGACTTTAACAGGGGGGTATGCTTTTATTGAAACAGCCCCACCCTTTTTAAGACTTAAAAAATCCCTGAGTTTGAACGAGAAACAACTCTTTAACAATTTCTCTATTCAAGAGAGATCTTCCCCTTATCTAGATATAATCCCTCAACCACTCAACCCCCGAGTCTCGTCTCTCATTCATATGCTAGCACCTGCTCGTACACTCCTGGTGCCTACCCACTCTAAAGGTGGGCAAGGGCTAAGCCCATCTCTCGGCTCGGCCCCGAGAGAAAGAGAAGCCCTTCTCTCGACCTATCTAGCTTCTAGCGAAAACCTAGAAAGCTCAAAGACCTATTTGGCTTTTGGGGCATCAAAATCACAAGCCGAAAGAACTCTGTTCATATCTAAAAATTTAAAGTTATCTCCTCAAAAAATGAGAGGCACCTTTTGGAGTAAGAAGATGCTTTATCTCGCCGAAGGCGAACTCTTTGTGCCGAGTCTCTCTTCGCCGAAGGCGAAGCAAGTGCAAGCGAAAGCAGCCCACTCCATGAACGAGTTGCTTAATTCAAGGATGTACTTAAGAATTTTTTGGATTCCAACGGATTTTTTTACTGTTTCTGAAAGAAACTTTATAGCGCATGCTTGCGTCACCGAGTCTCTCGCCGAAGGCGAACTCTGCATCTCTCGCAAAAACCTAAAAACAGCTACTCTAATGTATGCGTTTTCTCTATATAGAAAAGATTGGCTAGGCAAATTCCAAAAAAATCGACAAGGATCTTATAAAATTATTTCGCCTTCATTATTTCAATATCGTAAAGGGTTTGATCCAACTGTGATTTCTCCTTTTGAAAAAAATAATATTAGAGATTTCATGTATTTATTTTTCCAAAAAAAACACTTTATTGACCCTTCGGTTAAGGGCACAGCTCTCTTAATGGCTAGCCTTGTGTCTTGCACCGAGTCTCTCGTGTCACCTTCGGTGACACGCGCGCCGAGTCTCTCGGCGCAAGAGAGACTCGCCGAGAGATCCGGCGACGCAACTACGGCGACACAAGCGAGTCTCTCGCCGAAGGCGAACTCTGCGCAAGTGCAAGCGCCTTATCTCTCGGTACCCAGAGCGAGAGATGCGGTGTCATCGGCGCCTCTTCTCTCGTTGTCTGCAACAAGCCAAATGCAGGCAATGTCCCAGAATTCTCTTGTGATGAAAGCTAGAGAGATGCGAGCTTTATTAAAAAATGATCGGAAAAAAGACTTTTTAAGATATAACAAAATTGCTTTTATTTCTTTTAGTAAATTAGTTAGTTGCGCTCCTTTCACCTCATCTCATCTCTCGGTGTCACCGAAGGTGACACACGCGCCTTGCGCCGAGAGACTCGGCGCGCGTGTCACCGAAGGTGACACGAGAGACTCGGCGCAAGAGAGACTCGCCGAAGGCGAACTGAACGCGAGAGATGCCAAAGGTACCTCAAGAAAACACTCTAACACAACTCATATTTTAAAATATACTTCAAAAGAACAAGTTATTTCCAATTATTTAATAAAAGAATACAATAAATTTAGTCTTATTAAAAATAAAGAAAAATTTGGTTCTCTTTTGTTTTGTAAATCTTTTTTAAATTCGAGTGTCTTTAAACATTTAAGCCCACCTATGTCTTTGTCTTTAAGGGTAAAGGACAAAAATAATTTAAATATCGTTGGAACTTTAAAAAAAGGATGGATTTTAGTGCCTTGTGCTCAAGTGTGCAATAAAGAAGCGAGAGAGAAAAAGGCCCCTACTACTGCACGTGTCTTACTTGGACATGTACCCGCCCAAAAAACACTAGGTACCCCTCGCAAAAACCGAGGGGAAGAAAACTTGTCTTTAATTAACCGTAATGAATTTACATTCATATATCATAAAAAAATTTTATGTCCAGGTCAAATGATTTCAAATTCTTTAAAATTTAATGCTCCAATTCCTCTATTAACAGAATGTATTCTTTTAAAAGAAATTTTTAATATTCAGCAAATTTCGATTCATTCTATTTTAAACTTAAAAAAAATTAACAAAAAACTTTTTGAATCTTCTATGAAAGAAGATTCATTTCAAAAAAATGTTAAAGAGAATTTAACTCCAGAGTTTACTTCAAGAAACTTTCGAAACAACAACATTCTTGCAAGCACGCAATGGATTAGAAATGATAAATCACGTTTTTATTTTGAAACAATTACAAAATCTGTGTGTACACCTACTAGCGAGCAAGGCCCTGCTGTCGAGCAAGGCTACTGCTTTGATTGCACAAATACCCCTTCTCTCTTCTTCGCCGAAGGCGATGCGCCGAGAGACTCGGCGCAAGAGAGACGTGCACCGAGTCTCTCGGTGCAAGCAAAAAGAAACAAGGGGCTTAATCTTGCTTTAATTTTACAACCTATAACAGAACATTATCAAGAAAATAAGGTTTTTTTAAAAAAATATGTTTCTGAACGTATATCTACAACTAACTCCTCCCTTCTGGGTACCTCAGCACCTAAAAAACTTTCGGATATTTTTTGCGAGAGATGCAGAGAAAGAGAAGAGTTCGCCGAAGGCGAGCCAGATGAATTAAGTGAATTAAAATTAAAAAGAAACCAATTAGAGGATTGTATCAGAAGAGGGCGTAGTTTTCAACGAAAACAACCCTCTTTACTAAGCTCCCCAATAACGCAAATGACTGCCGTAGATCTTCGCTTGCTTGCGCTACCGGCAAAATGCAAGCGTGCAAGTTATCATACTTATTTAGTGAATCCTTCTTATAACTCTTTCTTAAAATGGATACTTTTTAAAACGCATCAATGGAATAAACAAAACAAAACGTTCTTCCCTTATGTGGGGGGTGTACCCAACCCTTCTCTTCTCTCGGGTACCCCGAGAGAAAGAGAAGCGCTGGGTACCAGCGCGAAGACAGCGTTTAATCCAAAACATGATGTGTTAATTATTCCGAATAGTTTATTTAAAGACCTATCTTTGTCGGGCTACCCTTCTCATCTCTGTGTGTTGCCTTGTGTCGCTGTAGTTGCGTCGCCGGATCTCTCTTCGCAGAGTCTCTCTTCGCCGGATCTCTCGGCGAAGAAGAAGAGAGACTCGGTGCAAGACACAAGGGAACACAAGAGAGATGAAAGTGACACGTGCGCCGAGAGACTCTTCGCCGAAGGCGAAGCAAGTGTTAAAGCAGTTAAGAAGTCGCTAAAAGCGACCCTAGCGCCGAGAGACTCGGCGCCGAGAGATGCGCAGGGGTACCCAGCCTTCGGCGAAGGGCTTGCTTCGCACATACCAGCACAAGGGTACCCCTCGCAAGCCGAAGGCGCAAGGAAACAATATATCTCTCATGTAACGCAAGCGCGTGCACCGAGAGACTCGGTGCAAGCCTTCGGCGAACAAATCGAATACATGTCTCGTAAAGTAAAACTAACAAGAGGCGGTCTCTCGTCTAAACTTGCCTTTGTGGATTCTCTAGGAGGAGAAGATACATATGTACAACTACAAAAGGAAACAAAACATTTTTATTCTTTAAATCATGAAACTTCAAAAATTTGTAAAAAATCTTTAAATTTTTCGTCATTTTTAATGATTTTAAATAACAAAGTAGATAAGTCGAAGACCCATCTAACGGATATCTCGGGACAATCCCGCCCTTCTCATCTCTGCGTGTCACCGAAGGTGACACGCGCGCCTTATCTCTTCGCCGAGAGACGTGCACCGAGTCTCTCTTCGCCTTCGGCGACGCAAGGCGCGCGTGTCACCGAAGGTGACACGAGAGACTCGGCGCAAGCACAAGTACATATGCCTCACACCGTGTCTCTCTTCGCCTACGGCGAAAGAGAAGCGAAGGTGGTCTCTCGAGATGAGGGGGTTGCGACGCTTACCCCTAGAAACAACAGCGAGGAAAAACAAACTTTTTCTTTTTCTTATCAACCTTTTTCAAAATTTGATTTACTTTTTTATCCATTCTTATTTTTACCGTATTTCTCATCTCTCAATATAAATTGTATAAACACCGAGAGAAAGAGAAGCAAAGCACAAAACCACGCTGCTCTACCAAACTATTTAAGTCTAAATGGAAAAGAGTTAATTAATAGTCAAGGTCCTTTAGGCGAGAGAAAGAGAAGCGCTTCTCTTTCTCTCTCTCTCTCTCTCGGTAAAAATCTAGATACAAAAATTAACAGCACTCATTTTTATGCTAAATTTAAACATTTAATTCCACAACTTTTTGAAAATCCTTGCTTTTCATGGGATTTGATTTCACGTTTAGATTCCTCTTTTCTTAAACAAACTGAAGGCTTGCACCGAGTCTCTCGGTGCACGCCCGCGTCTTTCAAAACGAATTCTAAAAAAGGTAATTCGGTAATTCTACAAAATGCTTTCACTTTGTTCTTTCAAGAGTTGCCTTCAAAAAAGTCTCTCGAATCGATTAGTACCTACAGTGCTAACGTAGGATTGGCAACACGTCACCCACACTCGGCAAACACAAAATTTTCAAGCATGAACCTGTCTTCACGCGTTCTTTGTGCTGTAAACACAAACCATCAAAGACCTTTAGTGTCTAAGCACTCAAAAGGCGAAAGCCATTTCTTGTCAAAACCTTTTAAAGGATCGATTTTTTCTTTTAACAATATAGGAAAAACAACAGCTTTTTATTTTATGTCTAGCTTTGCTTTTCTTCCACAAGCACAAGGGACAGGTACCGAATTCAAAACAAGCTTTGAATTAGCAAAAACAACACATTATAGTCCTTTTAATGGTGAAATTGTGTATGTCAAATTAAAAGCATCTCCTTATCTAGTAGGGGTTGAAGGTTTGGGTACTCAGCCTTCTTACTCCTTATCTCTTGTGTCACCTTCGGTGACACACGCGCCTTGCGCCGAGAGACTCGACGCACGAGACTCAGCGCATCTCTCGGCGTCGCCGGATCTCTCGGCGAATAAGGTGCACGCGCAGATGCAGGCAACTAGCTGTATGGTTTTAACTAAGTTAGATTTAATTAGTTATTATTTTCCTTCTTTTAAATTGTGTACGCCACTTGACTCGCTTGCTAGCGCTACGCGCATGCAAGTGCAGGTGGAAGGCTTATCTCTCGGTACCCAGCTTTCTTACTCCTCAGACTCTAGGTTATCTGCTACAACACAAGCCCAAGAACAGAGTCAGGGGTGTTCGCTTGTGTCGCCTACGGCCACACATGTGCCAGCGGTTCTCTCGCTGGCACAAGCGCTCCTAGATGAGCCGAAGCCCCCTATAGGGCTACACGCCTCTAAAGATCTGTCTAGAGATAAAAAATATCTTATTAAAGATATTTTTATTAAATTTGGTAGAATGAGCCAAAAAACCTTAAGACATGCACCAGAGGCTTGCTTGCACCAAAGGTTCAATGAAAGCGTATCTCTCGGCAGTATGCAAGGGCTTCGCTCAACCCAAGAAGGTGCTAGAGAAGGGGTTGAAAGAGATATTAGGGAACAAATCAAAATTTCCAAATTAGTTGCAGGTTTTCCAGAACATAACAGTTCTCGAAGGGTGTTGCCTTTGGCAACAGTTACACAACAGTTAGTTTCAATGCAAGGGTTCTCTCGCGCAGTTAAGAGAGCGAGAGAAAGAGAAGCGCAGCTTCCTAGCACACATTCAGCAGCGCTTTCATTGCACCATAGGTATAAGCAAAGTGAGTCTCTTGTATTGCTGAAAGCAACACAAGCGCCTTATCTCTCGGTCGCCGGATCTCTCGAGAGACTCGCCGAGTCTCTCAGCGAAGAAGAGAGACTCGGTGCACGTCTCTCGGCACAAGACACAAACATTTCGAACAAGGCTTGCTCTTTGTTAGGAGACTTTTTGGTTTATGGAGATGATATTAACCAGAAAAATATTAATGAAAACCTATCTAAAGGGGTACAAGAACCATTGAAACTTTTTACTTTTCGAAACTCCCAAGCAGTACAAACGTCAGGACAAATTATTCATTATAATAACGAAAAAATTACATTACGACGTTCTCAACCTATTTTTATTTCACCAAAAGCAATCCTTCATAAATTTGATGGAGATTTTATTAATCCTAAAGCACCTGTTATTACTTTATCATACAAACAATTAAAAACAGGGGACATTATTCAAGGGATTCCAAAAGTTGAACAATTTTTTGAAGCACGTACAACAAAACGTGGCCATTTATTTCGTGATAGTTTACCTTCATTATTAAAAGGATTATTTAAACGTTTCCTTGTTTTTTTACCTTTAGATTTAGCTGTACGTCAAAGTATCTATAAAATTCAACAAATTATTGTAGATGGTGTATTAAGAGTTTATAAATCACAAGGAGTAACAATTGCAGATAAACACTTAGAAGTAATTGTAAAACAAATGACAGGAAAAGTACGTATTCTTGAAGGGGCCCAAACTGGCTTTTTTCCAGGGGAAGTTCTTGATTTATGTTTTGTTGAAAAAATTAATCGTTTTTTAATTAAAAAAGTAACTTATGAACCTTTAGTTTTGGGAATTACAAAAGCATCATTAGAAGTGGAAAGTTTTTTATCTGCAGCAAGCTTTCAACAAACAACACGTGTTTTAAGTCAAGCAGCATTATATAGAAAAAAAGATTTTTTAAAAGGACTTAAAGAAAATGTTATTTTAGGAAATTTAATACCAGCAGGTACTGGATACTTAGTATTTTTAGATGATGTAACTGCTTCTGTTGTCTCGCCGTAAGCTTGTGCTGAAGATATCTCTCTAACTGCGCATCTCTGTCTCGCCTTCGGCGAGAGAGATGCGCCGAGAGACTCGGCGCTCGCCTTCGCCGAAGGCGGTCTGTGCTCGCCTTCGGCGAGAGGAACTCGGCGCATCTCTCGAGAACTCTTCTCTTTCGCCTTGCTTGCGTGTCACTCGCCTGTGCACTTGCGCCTTCGGCGCTCGCCGAAGGCGAGAGATTCGGTGCAAGGCGCTCTCTCGAGAAAGAGAAGAGTT
>Ga0209373_10002237_pt1 | contig 19896 bp, 22 predicted proteins | sample Higcelweek5metaG_FD_187173 | JGI IMG/M metagenome (GOLD analysis project Ga0209373, IMG submission 187173) | Freshwater pond sediment microbial communities from the University of Edinburgh, under environmental carbon perturbations - High... | ecosystem: Environmental > Aquatic > Freshwater >... | reverse complement strand
AGGCCCAGCTCGAAGCCGAAAAGATCGTGCGCAAGAAGGGCTGGGAAGTCTGGGCCGTGCTGGGTGTGCGCCAGGTTTCCGAATGACCCCGCGGCCTGCTCTTCGGGCCTTCAACTCCCCACCATGGAAGGAACAGACCATGAACAAAGCCGAACTCGTCGAGGCCATCTCGACCGCCGCCGACCTGCCCAAGGTCACTGCTGCCCGCGTTCTGGACGCCTTCACCGCCAGCGTCACTACGGCCCTGCAACAGGGCAACGATGTCTCCCTGGTAGGGTTCGGCACCTTTACCGTGAAGGAGCGCGCTGCCCGAGAAGGTCGCAATCCGCAGACCGGGGCCGCGATCCAGATCGATGCCGCCAAGCTGCCGGGCTTCAAGCCTGGCAAGGGCCTGAAAGACGCCCTCAAATGATCGAAACAGCGTGACCGGCAAGTCGGCACGCCGATAGGGCGTCGGTGCTCGCGCCCTATCGAATCGAGCAAAAAATATCGGCTGGACTTGTCGGAACACATAAATGCTTCTGATCGGGCGAGTCACACTGCGCCTACGATCTCGTCGATCAGCCGCTGCGCTGCCAGCTTGACGCTGGCCGGCTGCTCCAGGCGATCGCCATGGCCGTTGCGCTCGTAGGCAACGACCAGCTGCGCTTTCCAGAACACGCCATCGGTTGCGGGGTCAGGTTCTGCTCCTTGGCCGATGGCGATCCGCGCAGCGCGATAGGCCGCCTTCCACTCTGCACGGGTGGCGTTGTAGCGACCGAGCCCTGGCTTGCGCTGGAATGCGGCGCTCTGGCGTCGAGGGCTCTTCGGAGTGTGTCTTATGGCCATGTTGTTTCCTCCAACAGCTTCCGATCATGCTCGAGGTCACTCTCGGAAAACCCAAGCGCCAGCCTCTTGGGAATGAGGGAGAAATTTTCTCCTGCGTTTTCTCAGGACGGATCAGGCTGGCGCTCCCCCCTCGGTTCAGCTTGTCCACGCGCCGATACCACCTGCCAACCACAGTCCTCCTCGTCCCCATCCGTGTCGCCGCCGACCATGGCGAACGAGCTGATCGCCGTGTGTCGTTCGTGCGGGCTGCCTCGATAGCACTCGCCGTCCCGGTCCCGCCGGGCATAGACGTAGATCCCGTCGCTCGGGAAGCCCTCCAGGATGTGCGTGGCCCACGCCGGCGCGTCCTCGTAGTCGTGGGCGTGCCGCGGCGACTTCTCGGCCGGAGGCTTGGGCAAGGAGGCCTCGACCAGCGCACGGAACACAAGGCGCGCGCTCTCCAGTTCCTCCAGCGCCGCAGTGAGCTTGCTGGCCGGCGTGCGTTGCAGGCGCGCAGCAGCAGCGTTGAGGGTGTACCAGGCGGCAAGCATTGCCTCGGTCATCGGTTCGTCTCCATGGCATGTCGATCCCCTCACCCTACTACGGGCCGGCAGAATCCCTATCGCGCGCCCCGCAGTGGCCAGCTTGGGTTGCTGCGCCCCGGGCGTAGTCTGGGCGCCGGCAAGAAGGAGGCCCCATGATCATCACCCTCGACCGGCTCGCCCAGGCCATCGACAGTGCAAGCCTTGAGGCTGCCTGCTGGCGCCAGCCGCACTTCACCGCCCATGTCCTGCGCTCTCGCGCCGAGGGCCATCCCTTCCGCGACTTCGCCCATGGCACGCTCGATGCCGTGCTCGAACTTTCCGAGGGAAAATTCTCGCTGCGAATTCGCTGGGAGGCCGAAGGGCAAGCGCTGGTCGAGCACGGCTGGATATGCCGCGAGGCCCCGCACATGAACGGCGGCGGCATTTTCTCCGACGTACCCATTCTCGACGAGGACGGAGCCCCGCTGGCCGCCGATGCGGACGAACCGGTAGGACTCGCCTATGAGTTCTTTTCCTATCAGGAGATCGAGTCCGCCATCGCTCCGGTACTGCCGGTGCGCCCGAAGCCAGAGTCTGCACCGAGCCTGGATGCCGATTTCTTCAGGCCTTGGCATGACAGGCATAAAAGGCACGGGCGATGAGCAGACCTTTTACGCCCTACCTGCTGCGATTCAGGGTATTTGACCGTATTTTCGAAGCTGTTGCGCATGTCTTAACGAATCCTTATGGTAGCGCTGTCATCGCTACTTTGATCCATCCCTTTTTCCCGGTATTGCCGCCGTGACCTCATCAACCAAGCCCCGCTGCACACGCGCCGCCCCGGTACAAGGCAAGCGCGTGACCCTCAAGGAAGTGGCCGATGCCGCCGGGGTCGGCGAAATCACCGCTTCGCGCGCGCTGCGCACGCCGGACATGGTTTCGCCGCGCCTGCGCAAGCGCGTGCTGGCCGCCGTCGAACGGCTGGGTTACGTCGCCAACCGGGTCGCCAGCGGGCTGGCTTCCGGCACCAGCCGGGTGGTGCCGGTGCTGATCCCGACCCTCGCCCACACGGTCTACGTGCCCTTCCTGCGTGGCGTGCACGATGAACTCGACCAGCACGGCCATGAAGTGTTGTTGGCCACTACCGAATACAACCAAGACAGCGAGGCGCGGTTGGTCTCGACCCTACTGGGCTGGTTCCCGGCCGGACTGCTGCTGGCGGGTGTGGATCACCTGCCGGCCACACGCCTGCGCCTGCAACAAGCGGCCGCGGCGGGGATGCCGGTGGTGGAGTTCATGGACCTGGCCGAGGAGCCGATCGATATGAACATCGGCTTCTCGCATCGCGCCGTAGGCGCTTCCGTCGCGGCGCATTTCGCCGAGCGCGGTTACCGCCATATCGCCTACACCGGCACCCTGGCCACGCGCGACCGGCGCAGCGTACGGCGTGCTGACGGTTTCCGCGTCGAGCTCGCTGCACGCGGCCTGCCCAACCATTACGAGCTGTGCAGCGAGGAGCCGTTCTCGATCAGCCTGGGCGGGCGCCTGCTGGCGCAGTTGCTGGAGCGTTACCCGCAGGTGGAAGCGGTGTTCTTCGCCAACGACGATCTGGCCGCCGGCGCATTGTTCGAGGCCCAGCGGCGCGGTCTACGGGTGCCGGAAGACATTGCGCTAATGGGTTTCAACGACACCGAGATTGCTGCCGCAGTGCAGCCGGCGATCTCCTCTGTGGCGGTAGACCGCTATGGCATGGGCCGGCGCGCCGCCACGCTGCTGCTGGAGCGGCTGGCCGGGCGGGAACCACCGCAGCGGGTGATCGACACCGGGTTCGAGATCGTCGCACGCGCCAGCACCGCCTCCTCGCCGCAGGTCCATGGAGACCCGCCATGAACCTCTGCCGACACACCCCGCCTGCCGGTCGCCAAGGCCTTTCCGCCCCCTGCGTGCGGCCATCGACTGGCCCAGCGGTATCCGTGCCAGCGTCCTACCTGTGTACATGATCCTTGACCGGCCGCCCGGTCTCTATGGTGACCGTGACCCACGTCAACCGCCCTGCCGGCCGGTGCGCGCGCCGATCGGGGACGCCCTCGCCGTCGGCGCCATGCCCCCTGATTTCCCCCAAGGAGACTTTCCATGTCCAACGAACTGCGCGTCGTCGCCATCATCCAGGCTGCTCCCGGCAAGGAGCAGGCCGTGGCCGAGGCCATCGCCGCCTGCGTGGCGCCCAGCCGCGCCGAGCCGGGCTGCCGCGAATACGTTCCCCACCGCGACCTACAGCACCCGGGCCGCTTCGTCTTCGTCGAGCGCTGGAGCGACCGCGCCGCGCTGGCGGCGCACGAGCAAACCGCGCACTTCCAGACCTTAGCCAAGGCCCTGGCACCACTGATCGAAGGTGAGCTGCAGGTCCTGCTACTGGAAGAGCTGGCCTGACCCACCCCATCCTTGCGCATTTTCACCGCGCCGCACCCTCCGCCCAAACCTGAGGAGCCCACGATGAACACTCGCCGTCATTTCCTTGTCACCGCTGCCGCCGCGCTGGCTGCCGCGCCCCTGCTGGCTCAGTCCGCCACCGGCCCGGGCAGCGTTCTGCCCACGCATGGGAGAATCGATCCGCGTCCTCTACCGGGCAACGCCCCCCGCGTTGGCGGACGCTACCGTCCCCCCATCCGTCTGGGCCTGGGCGGTGTGGCGATCGGCAACGGCTTCGCCCCGAGCAGCGACCAACAGAGCGAGCAGACCCTGGAAGCGGCCTGGGCCGCCGGCGTGCGCTACTTCGACACCTCGCCCTGGTATGGCCTGGGCTTGAGCGAGCGCCGTTTCGGCCACTTCCTGCACAACCAGGCGCCGGACGAATACGTGCTCTCCACCAAGGTCGGGCGCGTGCTCAGTGCCACTCGTACCCCGCCGAAGACGATGTGGCACGCGCCTTCGCCGTTCGCCTACCGCTACGATTACTCGGCCGCCGGTGTGCGCCGTTCGGTGGAGGACAGCCTGCAGCGGCTGGGCGTTTCGCAGCTCGATATCGTGTTCGTGCACGACCTGGCGCCGAGCAACGGCGATATCGGCGAGCGCTGGCCGGAATACTTCGAGCAGGCCGCCAAGGGGGCCTTCCCGGAACTGACCAGACTGCGCGAGGAGGGCCTGATCAAGGCCTGGGGCATGGGCGTGAACGATCCGGAACCGGCGCTGCGCTGCGTGGCCGAGGCCGACCCGGACATCTTCCTGCTGGCTTGCCAGTATTCGCTGCTGGATCACCAGCGCGCCCTGCACGAGACCTTCCCGAAGCTGGCCGAACGCGGCATCTCGGTGGTGGTCGGCTCGCCGCTGCTGGCCGGCTACCTTGCCGGACGCGACCGCTACCTCTACGCCGGCAGCGTGCCGGACTGGGCACCGGCCAAGCGCACCAGCGTGCAGGCGGTATGCGACCGCCACGGCGTGGACCTGCGCACCGCCGCGCTGCAGTTCGCCAACGCGCCGGAGGTGGTGTCGGCGATCATCCCCGGCGCGCGCACGCCCGAGCAGGTGCGCGCCAATGCCGAATCGCTGTCGGTGAAGATTCCGTCCGACTTCTGGGCCGAACTCAAGCGACTCGGGCTCATCGATGAACAGGCGCCGGTGCCCTCGGTCTGAACCGGCTCCGCCGGGCGCGTGCCTCGCTCCGCGCACCGGCGGTTTCCGCCCGCATCCAGGAGACCTGCCATGCGACTCACCTCCTTGGCTCCAGTCGCTCCGGGGCGTGGCATGGGTCCGCTCGTTCGTTCCAACCCGCCCCGTACTCTATCTGGCATTTCCGCCATCGATCCCCGGTATCGGGCGAAACACTGGAGGCAACCATCATGAAGGTAGGTTTCATCGGTCTGGGCCGCATGGGCTCCGGCATGGCCGCCAACCTGCTCAAGGCCGGCCACACCGTCACCGTCCACAACCGGACGCGGGAGAGGGCCGAAGCGCTGGTACAGGCTGGGGCCAGGCTGGCGACCGACGTGGCTCACGCCTGTCGTGACGCCGACGCCGTGTTCTCCATGCTGGCCAACGACGAAGCCGTGCGCGAAGTGGTATTCGGCGAGGGCGGCGTCCTCGCGGCATTGCCCGAGGGAGCCGTCCATGTCTCGTCGAGCACCATCAGCGTGGCCCTGGCCGGAGAGCTGCAGGCCGCTCACGGCGAAGCCGGCCAAGGCTACGTCTCGGCACCGGTGTTCGGCCGCCCGGACGCGGCCGCGGCCGGCAAGCTGTTCGTGGTCGCCGCCGGCGCCGACGACGCCGTCGCCAAGGTCGCTCCGCTGCTCGAGGCGATCGGCCAGAAGACTTTCGGCGTTTCCGCGACACCACAGGCCGCCAATCTGGTCAAGCTCAGCGGCAACTTCCTGATCGCCTCGGTGATCGAATCCCTCGGCGAGGCGATGGCATTGGCCGAAAAGGGCGGTATCGATCGCCACCAGTACCTGGACATCCTCACTTCCACGCTGTTCGGCGCACCGATCTACAAGACCTATGGCGCGCTGATCGCCGAACGGAAATTCCAGCCGGCGGGTTTTGCCGCGCCGTTGGGCCAGAAGGATATCCGGCTGGTGCTGGCCGCCGCCGAGGCGCTGCAGGTGCCGTTGCCACTGGCCAGTCTGCTGCGCGACCGCTTCCTGTCGCTGCTGGCCCACGGCGGCGAGGAGTTGGACTGGTCGGCCATCGGCGATCTGCCCGGACGCGACGCCGGTCTGGATACCGTCACCTCCGCCGTCTCGCCCGGCTTCCTGTCCACTACTCGGGAGAATGCCGGATGAGTCCCCTCGACAGACGACGCTTCAACGCCCTGCTCGCCGGCCTCGCCGCCACTGGAGCCCTGCCGCCGGCGCCCGCGCGAGAAGCGACCCCGGCCGAGCCGGAGACGCTGCTGCTCGGCCGCAACGGCAGAACGCCGAACAATCCGCGCCTGCCAGTGCTGCTCTATCACGATGCCATCCCGGTGTCCGGACGCGATCCGGCAGCGGTCTTCGAGGCCACCTTCGACCGCAACGGCTGGCCCTCGGCCTGGCGCAACGGCGTCTATCCCTTCCATCACTATCACTCCACCGCCCACGAGGTACTCGGCTTCGCCCGTGGCAGCGCGCGGCTCGTGCTCGGCGGGCCGGGCGGGCATGAAATCGTGGTCCACGCCGGCGATGTCGCCCTGCTGCCGGTCGGCACCGGCCATTGCCGCCTGGAGGCGAGCACGGACTTCCTGGTCGTGGGTGCCTATCCGCCGGGCCAGCAGCCCGACCTGTGCCGGGAAGCGCCCACGGCGCAAATGCTCGCGCACATGGCGAACCTGCCGTTTCCCGGAGCCGACCCGGTCTCCGGCGTGGCCATGCCGCTGACCAGCCACTGGAAGGCCAGATGAGGACGCGGCATCCGAACAGACGATGCATGAGGAAGGCGATCCGCCGACCATGACCCGGCACGTCATGAGGAATTCTGGCCGGCCGCACGACGTAGCACGGAAACATCCCCAGGAAAATGGTGGAGGCTCCCACTCTTCACCTTCAAGCCGGGCACGGAATGAACGCACCGGCATCAGGACCGACGACCAGGAGAGACGCATGACGATTCCATCCGAAAAAACCTCCCGCCCCCTTCACCGCTTTGCCGGCGCGCTTCTCGTCGCCGGGCTGGCGGCCAGCTTCGGCGCGGCCGCCGACACCATCGCGCTGCGGCACGCGCGGGTGATCGATGGCAGCGGCGGCGCCCCGCACGAGAACAGTACGATCCTGATCGAAGACGGCCGCATCGCCGCCGTCGGGCCGGACGCGCAGGTGAGACGGCCGGCGGGCACCCGTGAGGTGGACCTGTCGGGCAGGAGCATCCTGCCGGGAATGATCTCCAACCACTCGCACCTGGGCATGACCGACGGTGCTGGCGCCGGACCGCAGAACTACAATCGTGGCAACATCGAGCGGCAACTGCGCCAGTTCCAGCGCTACGGGGTGACCACGGTGACCTCCTTGGGCCTGAACGGCCCGTTGTTCCAGCAACTGCGCGCCGAGGCACGCGATGGCATCGGCGTCGGCGCGGACCTGTTCGGCGCCGACCGCGGCATCGGCGTGCCGGAGGGCGCTCCGCCGATGAACGTAGCGCCCGACCAACTGTACCGGCCGACCAGCGTGGAAGAGGCGCGCGTGGCGGTGCGCGAGATGGCCGCCCGCAAGCCCGACCTCATCAAGATCTGGGTGGATGACTTCAACCACACCCTCGCCTACAAGATGAAGCCGGAGATCTACACGGCGGTCATCGACGAGTCGCACAAGCACGGGCTGCGCGTGGCCGCCCACGTTTACTATCTGGACGACGCCAAGAAACTGATCGCCGCCGGCGCCGACATTCTCGCCCATGGCGTGCGCGACCTGCCGGTAGACGACGAACTGATCGCGGCGATCAAGGCCAAGGATGCCTGGTACATCTCCACCCTGGATCTAGACGAAGCTTTCTACATCTTCGCCACCCAACCGGAATGGACCCGGACCCCCTTCTTCCGCCAGGCACTGCAGCCGGCGCTGGCGGCGCAATTGGACGATCCGGCCTGGCAGCGGCAGACGCTGGCTGACCCGAAGAAGCTGGCGATCTGGGAACAGGGCGTGAAGACCAACCAGGCCAATCTCAAGCGTTTGGTCGAGTCCGGAGCGAAGGTGGGGTTCGGCACCGATTCCGGCGCCACACCACTGCGCATCCCCGGCTTCGCTGAGCATCGCGAGCTGCAGCTGGCGGTGGACGCCGGCCTGACGCCACTGCAGGCGATCACCTTGGCGACAGGCAATGCCGCTGCACTGCTCGGGCTGGACGACCGCGGCGTGATCGCGCCCGGCAAGCGTGCCGACCTACTGGTGGTCGCCGGCGATCCTTCGCACGAGATTGCCGACAGCGAGAAGATCGAGGCGGTCTGGCAGCAAGGGCGCGAGGTGTCCGGCCCCGTCGTGCCCTAGAGACGATCCAGAGCCTTCGGTAGGAGGCGGAACAGGCATGACCAACCACCGGAGGAGCACCTGTGCGGTCCTTTCTTCCCTACGCCTACGGGAACGCCCAGTCCCTGCCGGGCGGGCAAGCCGATCGGAATACTCCGAGCGGAGCTGGCGCAGATCCAATCCGGAGCGCAGGAGATTTTCCCCGCTCCGCCTGGCTGGGATGCCGGGACACACGCAAACCCGTCCCTTCGAGCGGAAAACCCGGCTCGAACACCGAACACCCCTTCACAGGAGTTCCAGGATGGTTTTTTCGGCCCGACGTGCCAATGGATTCAGGCTGGAGCGCATACAGGCCTCCCGGCAGTATGCCGACGGCGGTTTCATGAACACCTACCCCTCCAGCGTGCAGCGCGTGCCCGAGGGCCGGCCGACGTTGGCCGACTTCCTGTTCCGTGGCGAGGGCCGCACGCCGGCGAACTCCCTCCCCGTCATCGACCCACGGGCCACCTGGGCCCGGCCCGTCGAAACCGGGCTGCGGGCCACCTGGCTCGGCGTCGGCCTGCATCTGGAGACCTGGGGCGTGCCGGCCGAGCTCATCGTCGAACTCGACTCACACAGGCGGTGAATCAGAGCTCATAGATCGTCGCCTGCCAGGGCTGCAGCGATACGCTCGCGGCGCCGGGCTGCACCGGCTGCTGCGCGGCGCCGTTGTCCAGCACAGTGGCGGCGATCTTCAACCCCTCCGGCAGGCCATAGACGACCGTCTCGCGAGTGAAGTTGATCAGCACCAGATAGCGCTTGTCGTCGAGCGTGCGCGTGTAGGCGAAGACCTTGGGGTTAGCAGGATCGAGGTCCCGGAATTCGCCATGAATGAGCGCGGGAGTCTGGCGGCGTACCTCCATCAAGCGGCGGTAATGGTGATAGACCGAACCGGCATCCTCGACCTGGGACGCCGCATTGATCCGCGTGTAGTTCGGATTGACCGCCAGCCATGGCTTGCCGCTGGTGAAGCCGCCATTCGGCGCCGCGCTCCACTGCATCGGGGTCCGGGCGTTATCGCGGCTGGTCTGACGCAGGTGGGAGAGATACTCCTCCGCTGGCACCTTGCCGCTTTCCACGAAGTCATGCCATTGGCCCTTCACTTCCACATCGTTGTAATCCTCGATGCCGCGGAAGGGATAGTTGGTCATGCCCAGCTCGTCGCCCTGATAGAGGAAGGGCGTACCGCGCTGGGTGAGCATCATGGTCGCCAGCGCCTTGGCCGAGACGGCGCGCCATTCGGGGCTGTCGTCGCCGAAATGGGAGACGCTGCGGGGATTGTCGTGGTTGGTCAGGAAGCTGGTGTTCCAGCCATGGGTGCCGCCGGTGCGGTCGATCTGCGCATAAGCCGCCTTGAGCTGGGGCAGCGTCCAGTCCTTCTTGCGCCAACCATCGCGATCGAGCCGCACGATATCGAAATGGAAGATCATGTTGAGTTCTTTGCGGCGGGCATCGGTGAACAGCGGCGCCTGCTCGAAGGTGACGCCGAAGGCTTCGCCGACCGTCATCGTGTCGTAGCGGGACAGGACCTCGCGATTCATCTCCTGGAGATAGTCATGGACGCGCGGACCGTTCGCGTAGACGAATTCGGGATGAGCGAGCTTGTCCGCAGGCAGGTCGGACAGGCCGTTCTGCTTGGAGATGAAGGGGATCACGTCCATGCGGAAGCCGGACACGCCCTTGTCCAGCCAGAAGCGCATGGTGTCGTAGACTTCATTCCGGACCTTGGGGTTTTCCCAGTTCAGGTCAGGCTGCTTCCTGGCGAAATAGTGGAGATAGTACTGCCCGGTGGCCTCGTCCTTCTCCCAGGCCGAGCCGCCGAAGAAGGACGGGTAGTTGTTCGGCGCTCCACCGTCCTTGCCGTCGCGCCAGATGTAGTAGTCGCGATAGGGATTGTCCTTCGACTTGCGGCTTTCGACGAACCACTGGTGCTCGTCGCTGCTGTGGTTGACCACCAGGTCGATGATCAGACGCATGCCGCGCTTCTTCATCTCGGCCAGCATGCGATCGAAGTCGTCCATGCTGCCGAACTCGGCCATCACCTTGCGATAATCGCGGATATCGTAGCCATTGTCGGCATTGGGCGAGTCAAAATGCGGGCTCAGCCAGATCACATCGACGCCCAGCGTCTTCAGATAATCGAGCTTCGCCGTGATGCCATTCAGATCCCCGATCCCGTCGCCGTTCGTATCGTTGAACGAGCGCGGATAGACCTGATAGACAACCGCTTCCTTCCACCAAGCCGCGCCGGGAGGAATGGGAGCTTGAGGAGTGGCCGCGTAGGCGCTTCCATAGAGTGGCGCCAAAGACAGCGCCACAGCGGCCATAGCGGTAATGCCAAAGAACTTACGACGAAACATACAAACTTCCTATTGTTAAAATTATGGGTAAGTAATGTGCGCGTTTCCCTTGCGTATCGCGCTTTTCCTGAGGGTATGCGACCTCAGGGTTAATGGCTTCAAGGCCAGAAGTCGGTGGCTGGAAAAATCGACTTGTAATCGCAGAGGAGCATATTGGGCAGAATTCACGGTCTTCCTGCAGCAGAGTGGCTGCTAGGGAAAGACACAGGGCATTCAGGGGAAGGGTGGATATCGCCCCCGATCACGGGTGTATAGGCAGCTGGAAGCATAAGGAATCCCTCTCGACTCTGAGACCGCGCGCTCTTTGCGGTCCGTAACCTTGCAAAGCAGCGTCTGCCGCGGCCGTTTTGTTGTTTTAGTCAATTACCGTCAAGACTGTTCGGGCGGTAAGCAAGCCTGCGCCCAATCCTGTGCCATTGAAACAGTTTCACCTTAGTGTCGGATATTTCATTGACAAAATAGCCTTTCCTCGCACTTTACTTAAAGTGAATCGTTTCACCAAGAATTTTATTGATATTTCTGTAGGGCCTGTTGCCGTTTTAGCATAAGGCACGACGGAGGCCCTATGCGGCGTTGCGGGACGCATCGCCCTGCAACACGGCCCCAAGGTGCAGCTCGGCGCCTTGGGATTTGCCGGCTGCCGAGTAGCATGGTCAGAACAACGCAGGCGTGAGACCAGGACCATGCAATTCACCCACGAACAGGAGCCGGCGATCCGCTCGCAGGCCAGAATCCTCAAGCTCGTCGCCTTCGCCGGCACTGGCAAGACCACGACCCTGGTCGGCTACGCCCAGGCCCGTCCGCAGGCCAGGATTCTCTACCTCTGCTACAACAAGAGCGTCGAGGTGGCCGCCAAGCAGAAATTCCCCCTCAACGTGACCTGCAAGACCGCCCACGGCCTGGCCTTCGGCGCTGTCGGTACGAAGTACAAGCACAAGCTCGGAAACCTGCGCCTCACCGACATCGCCCGGGCCATCAACTCCCAGAACTGGGAGTTGGTGCGCAGCGTTCAGGAGACGTTGAACAACTACCTCGCCAGCGCGGACGAGAAAATCGGACTCTTCCACTTCCCCGCAGAAAAACTGCAGAACGAGCGCATGCGACGGGCCGCCGACAGTATCGTCGAGGCCACCCGCCGGCTCTGGGCGCAGATGTGCGACGTGAACAACCACGCCACGCCCATCCCCCACGACGGCTACCTGAAGCTCTGGGCGCTGTCGAAGCCGGACCTGACCACCCGCTTCGACATCGTGCTGGGCGACGAGGCCCAGGACATCAACCCGGTGATCGCCGGCCTCCTGGCGCAGCAGGCAGCCTACGGCATGGGCGTCGTCGTCTGCGGCGATGGTCACCAGATGCTGTACCGCTTCCGGGGAGCCGTCGACGCCCTCGATGCCCCCTGGCTGGCCGACGCCGAGGTGCACTATCTCACCCAGTCCTTCCGATTCGGGCCGGCAGCGGCCCACGTCGCCAATATGATCCTGCACTTCAAGGGCGAGCGCCGGCAACTGGCAGGCCTTGGGCAGCAGACGCGCATTGCCAAGGCCCTGCCCGCCGATCTGGAGCACCGGGCGATCCTCTGCCGCACCGTGGTTGGCGTCATCGAAGCGGCACTGGCCGAGGTCGAAGCCGGGGCGAAGATTTTCTGGGTGGGCGGTATCGAGGGCTACAACCTGCAGGACCTCGAAGACCTGCATGCCCTGTCGAAGGGCTGGCGCGAGCGGATCAAGGGAAAAAACTCCTCCAGGATTACCCCGACTACGACCAGTACAAGGATGTCGCTTTCGAAAGCCAGGACTCCGAAATGACCCGCTCGATCAAGATCGTCGAGCAGTACGGCAAGAACCTGCCGGAGCTGTTCGCCAAGCTGCGCCGCAACGCGGTCACCGACGAGCTGGAGGCCAGTATCACCCTGAGCACGGCGCACCGGGCCAAAGGTCTGGAGTGGGACGCCGTTCAACTCGCCGAGGATTTCTCCTTCGAGCCGTTCGACCCGGACAACGACCCGGAGGCCTGGGTGGACGAAATGAACCTGCTCTACGTGGCCTGCACCCGGGCCATGCAGGTGCTGGCCGTCAACTCGACCGTGCTGGAGATCATGCAGGAATTTGTCGATCGCCGTGATGGCAGGAAACCGGACGCGCCGCTGGCCTTCCAGAAGAAAGCGTCAGCAGCGGCGTAATCAGTCATCGGCAGGTAGCTCCTGTGCGACCGCCTGCACCTGCCGATACAACCCTGGAAGATTGCGGTGAATCGTCTTCCAGACGATTTCCAGATCCACCTTGAAGTAGCCGTGCGCTACGGCGTTACGCATTTGGTAAGCGGCCGCCAAGGGTAACTCTGGGTGAGCGGCGGCGAACTCCGGGTAGTGCGTGTCGATGTTGTGGCTGGCCTCGCCGATAATCTCGAAGTTACGAATCACGGCGTCCTGAGCCATCTCGCTCTCGAGAAACGCAACTTCGCTCATGTCCTCAGTGTAACGATCGATACGCTCGATGGCTTCGAGGATATGCGCCAGGTAGTCGGCCAAGCGTTGCATGTCTCGACTCATATCGGCACTGCTTCGGCAAGAACCTTCGTCCGGAACTTCTCGGGCAGCGCCTTCGGAGTCAGCACGTCCACTGGCACGCCGAGCAGTTGCAGCAGCTCATGCCGGATCGCCCCAATATCGAAGAGAGTCGTTTCCTGCGTCGGGTCGATGAGAATGTCCAGGTCGCTGCCCTCCCCATCGTCACCATGGACGACGGAGCCGAACACGCGAGCGTTGCAGGCGCGGTGGGACTCTACCACGCGACGGATAGCCTCCCGATTGGCGTCAAGAGCTACTGACGGTTTCATGCCATTCCTCTCCATAATGAAATCTGGGCAACCCCGTTTCAGAATTGCTTAACCCCGGGGGAAAGACAATAACCCTCAGCGCTCCAGCCCTCGGGCAGAGCAATTGGGGTGTCCATCGCTTTTCCTCGGTTATTTGTGGCCAGGATAACGGCAGCACGCCAAATCCCAAGTCGATAGCTACGAAGCTCTGCATTGCAACCGCTCCGCATGCCGCCCTGCGACCTACCGGCAGTTCCCAGCCCGGCGGAACCCGGCAGCCTCGGCATCCGCCGCCGAGCCAAACGAGACACGATTTTTTTCCTGCACTTGCTCGTAGCTCGGGCAGCCGACCGGCAGGTGGTAGACCTTGCTGGCGCTGTTGCCGATCACCGGGGCGCTGCCGTCCTGCTCGGCAACCTGCACCGGCTGCTCTACCGGCCGGCGGACCGGTGTAGACGTGCCCTGCCCGGCCAGACCTTCGCGGCTCAGCTTGTGCCCCAGCATCCAGGTGCGCTCGCCCGTCACGAACGGGTTGTGGTGCCCCATGACCTGCGCAATCCGCTGATCACGCTCGCTCTCCCAGGCGCTGGCCGGGTACATGCGGTTCCAGGCCATGAACAACTGCTGCTGCTGGCGCGACATCGACAGCCCGTAGCGGTCGTGCATGTAGAACTGCACCCGGGCAACCAGGCCCTTCACCGCGTCTCGAGGCTCGGTCACCCGCTGCTTGAAATCCGTCCTGGTTGGGCAGGCTCCATACTGCGCCGGCGTCGATGGCAGCATGCCGTAGCTGTAGTTGCTGCGGTCCGCGTTCACCTCCCCAATCGTGGGCGACAGGTTGTGCATATCCGCCTCCATCACGCGAAAAACCGGATCGCTGGTCTTGCAGTTCTCCCGGCCGCCCTTCTGCCAACACTGCCGCTGGTGGCCAAGCACCCAGGCCGGAACGATGTGCTCCCACTCGATGCGTTGGGCGCGGTTGCTGTCGGTCCGGACTTCGTAGCCGCAGGACTTCAGGTCGATACGGCCACCCGAGCGCCCCATCCATGTCCACCGGCAACCGCAATACAGGTCCCCAACGTCGGATGTTTGCCGGTCGAAGTAGACTTTCTCGCGCAGGGCGATCTTTGCTTTCTCGAATGACTCCGGGGCGTCGGCCAGAACATGCTGGCCGGCTATGGAGAGAATTAAGGCAAGAGCCAGGCTGCTCGTTTTCACAGAAAATCCTTGTTGTTTGGGCTAATGGAATGATCGGGCGGAAAGGACTGCTTGCACGAAAAATTCAAAAAATAATTGTCGTGTGCAGTCCAGCTATTGATTCATCAAGGTCAGTTGCACTCAGCTTTCAACAATGGCTCACGGAAGCGCCTTCGCACATCAATTGCCTTCTTGAGCTTATTGTCGTAGTTCTGCAGCCATGTTTTTTCGGTCCCAATATATACGGTTGTCGATTTACCGTTGAACGTGCTGACTTTGAAGTTATAGACAACGCCGTCTGCATTTTTGCCCTGCTTTGCCCTGACGGCAAGAGTAATGCCAATTGGCAGGTCGGGGTGCAACTTATTGCTGCGCGGCTTACGGTAGTTATTGATTCTGCTCTTATAGGGTCTGAGCATCGCGTTGAACTCCTTTGCCGCTGCATAGCTGGCAGAAGAATCACCGCGGTAGCTCACGTCGAAAAAAGGCTTGGGAGAGTGACCACTCTTGATTGGCAAAACATACCAGCCATCATCCACATTGTTTCGGACTATCCCGTGTTCGGGCACGATACTACTCATCTTTACCAGCCTTGAATTTTTTGCTCTTAGTTCATTCTCTCATGCGCTCTGGAAACGCAAACCTCGACGATTTGCGCTCCATTAGAAGGAGAGCGCTCGAGCTGCCTGTCACGCCTCCTGTGCGGTCCTGTGGGCCGGCTACGGCCCTTGTCAGAGGTAAGCCGCAGACACCCTCCGGTATGTTTCAAGCTGCAGCCCGGGGCCGGCTGAGAATGCCTACAGGGGTACAGGCGTATGCGGCGGCTGCCCTGCCGTAAACGCCTCGATATTGGCCAGGACACAGGCCTCCTGCTCCTGCGCCGCCTCGAGGGTGCTGCCGCCGATATGCGGCGTCAGGGCCACGTGGGGGAGCTCGAAGAGTTCGCCGGGGATCGAGGGCTCATGCTCGTAGACATCCAGTCCCGCGCCGGCGATCTGGCCGGTTTTCAACGCATCCAGCAGGGCTTTTTCATCGACGGTCGTGCCCCGGGAAACATTGATCAGAAATCCTTGCGGACCCAGTGCCTGCAGCACAGCAGCGTCGATTGCATGGTAGGTGTAACGACCTGCAAACGAAAAGGGCCCGACCTGCAATCAAGGCGATTTTCGACCGGGATTAACTGCGACTGACCGATCCGGCCAACCAGCATTAACTGCGAATGAACCTGCATTGATCCGCGCCGACCTGCATTCCAGTGCCGCCGACCAGGATTAACTGCAAATGGCACGGCTTAGATTGGCAAGCCTGCGGCCAGCATCTTGTCACGCAGCTCAACGGCCCGCGCCGGGTCGAGAGTGTTGCTGAACAGCGCCTTGATCTCCGTGGGCCGGGCGTCGAACTGCTCCACCAGGTCCTTGAGGCGGTAACCGTGGCGCGTGAGGGTCGGCTCCAGGTCATCCAATTGGCGCGACAGCACCGAGTGCACGAGTTCCGCCGACACGGGTTTCTCGCCGGTCAGGTAACCCGCTTCCAGGGCCAGGCTAAGGTGCAGTTGGATTTGCAGAGGCGTACGCAGCTTGGTAGCGAGCAGGTCAATGGCGTCTTCGGTCAGGATTGCCTCGGGCTCGACCTTGCCCTCCGTGCAGGTGTCCAGCAACCAATGAAGGTATTCGCGCTGGCTGCCGGCAATGCCGTCGAGCGAGAAGATGTCGGTGCGGTAACCGATCTCCTCCATGGTGGGCCGGCGCAGGTCGTTCCGCAGCTTAGGATGCCCGGCCAGGACGATGGACAGCCGCCCATCGCCGTCCTCGACCAGCTCCATCAAGCGCTTCAGGCCGGTCAGGGTGTGGCCGTTGAGGTCATGCGCTTCATCGACGAACAGGGCGACTGGACGTTTGTTCTTCCTCACCAGCTCGCGCAGATCGCGCTCCCGTTTTTCGCCCTGAGTCGGGATGCGTACCTGTTTCTCGGTGGAGAGGTCGTAGAAGAGCGCGGCGATGAAGGTGGCCAGCTTGATGCTGTGCTTCTCGATGGCCAGCGACTTGGAAACCGTGATCTTCTTTTCCTCTTCCATCGCTTGTTGCAGCCGGCGCAGCATTACGGTCTTGCCGCTGCCGATGACACCGCACAGTGCAATCAGCCGGCCTTCGAAGATCGCTCCCTTGATGTCCTTGATCAACTGTTGGTGGTGGGCGGTTTCAAAATACCCGGCCTGGTTCAGTGGCAACGCCAGTCCGTAGTGCTGCATCACTTCAGCCCGCATGCGCTTCTCCTGCTTTTTTATGGCGGAAGTAGCCCCGCACGCGTTCCAACACGATGCGGCGTGTCAGGGTTTCGCTCAACACCTGGTGGATGAATGCCTGATCGTCGGGTGAGAGCTTGGCCAGCGGCTGCGCCAGGTCATCGGCAATGGCCAGCTTGGCAGCGATGGCGTTGGGAAACCGGTATTCATGTGCCTCGGCATCGAAGGGTTGGCGTGGCAACGCCACGGGAACGGCCGGCGGCGTCAGCCGCACATCGTCACCGGCCAAGGCGGCGATGGGCAGGCCCAGTTGGTCGGCCAGCGAGCGGATGCGATCAGACCGTTCATTCGCCTTGCTGTGCTTGAAGGCGCGGTAACGATGCAGCGGAATGGGGCCGCAGACCGGGTAGTAAGGCCCGAAGCGCTCGCCCTCGAACTCGGCATAGAGTTCGTCATCGAACAAGCCCCAGAGCAACATCACGGTTTCGCCGGCCATGTCGGGCTCCACCTCGTAGGCCGTACCGTCGATGGTGACCCGCGCATCGACGCCGACCTTGCGCCGTTCCGGCTCGCGGGCGAAGCGGCAGAACTGCTCCCAGGTGCACATCTCGCGCAGGCCCTCGGCGGGCAGGTTGGTCAACCAGTCCTCGATCCGCGAGTGTGGCTCCGAGCGATGATCTTGGGTGTTGTAGCTGCGCACCAGATAACGCAACAGCCACTCGTTGGCCTGGGCTTCGGTTTCTGGCTTGTGGAAGTGATACAGCGTCTCGTGGGCTTCCTTCACCGTGCGAAAGGGGCGTTCCACCTTGCCCTTGGAACGGGCTGTGGTGCGGGTGCCATCCTTGCCGGCGGGGATGTGCGTCTGCCAGTCGATGCCCAGTGCCTGCATCACGTTCTGGAAGACACGGCGCTTGGTCACCGGGCCGTTGTCCAGATAGATCAGCTTGGGACGGCCCTGGAAGGGAAAGGCCGGGTCCGCCTTCGGCGCCATGGCGTTGAACAGAAAGCGCAATGCCGACTCCGCATCCTCGCCGTATACGCAGTGGTACTCCTGATAGGCCACGCCGCTGCGGTCGTCCACCACGCTGAACAGCATCAGCGTCGGCTCGCCCCTGGCCGGGTCGATCCAGTCGGGCCTGTCGATATGCTTGAGGTCCGAGGGCGACAGGTCGAACTGCCAACAGTCGTTGCTGTGCACCGCCTGAAAGCGTATGGCTGGAGGCTGTCGCAATAGGCGCGAGTGATCCAGATGCCAGCGGCTGAGGTATTGGTTCACCGTGCTGCGGGTCAGCACCCCTTTGGGAGCCTTGATCAAGCCTTGCTCGGTTTCGACCCCGTAGTCTTCCAGCAGCTCGATGGCGCGGCGGGTGGACAGGTGCCGCCCTTGCTTGTTGGTGGTGCGCAGTTTCAGCGCGGCGATCAGCTCGCAGTAGCGCTCCAGTTCGGCTTGCTGCAACACGCGCGGCTTGCCATGATCGGCGCGATGGACCGCGTGGGGTTTATGGATGAGATTCAGCGCCCGGTACACGGTGCTCGGCGACACCCCGTACAACTCGGCTAGCGCGACTACCTGGGCGATCCGCTCCGGGCTTTTCTTCGGCAGGCGGTCGAGCCGCTGCCGCAGCTGCATCAGCGAGTCGGTTGGGATGGCTTTACGCCGCCCGCTGGGCATTGCGTTCAGCCTCGGTGAGATAGTTGTAGAGCGTCGAACGACCGATACCCATCATCCGGCAGATTTCCGCCACGGTGTGTTGCCGCTCGTGGTAGAGGCGCAGGGCCAGTTCCTGCTTGGCCGGGTCGAGACGCTTTTTGCGCCCGCCCTTGCGTCCTCTGGCTCGCGCGGCGGACAAGCCGGCTTGGGTACGCTCGCGGATCAGGTTGCGCTCGAACTCGGCCAAAGCACCAAAGAGGTGAAACACCAGGCGGCCACCAATCGAAGCGGTGTCGATGTTCTCCTGCAAGCTGCGTAAGCCGACGCCGGCGGCGTCCAGTTGCTCGACCAGCCGGATCAAGTCCTTCAGCGAGCGGCCGAGACGATCCAGACGCCAAATCACCACGGTGTCGCCCTGCCGCAGCGTAGCCAGCAGAGCCGTAAGACCCAGCCGCTCGGCCTTGGCGCCGCTGGCCGTGTCTTCGAACACACGCTCGCAGCCCGCTTTCTCCAACGCATCGCGTTGCAGGTCGAGGAGTTGGTCGTCGGTCGAGACGCGGGCATATCCAATCAGCATGGTTTCGTCCAATAAATCAACAGATGACCAGTGTAGTCGGATATTGAAAAGTGGAAGCTATTTCTGGATGCAGACGATGCGGGTTTGCACGAGAGCAACCTGCCCAAAGGATAGCGTCCAATAAACCCTGGTTTGATGGACGACCCAAGCGAAGGCCGCTCATTCGCAGAAAGCGTGAGCCGGCGCCGATGGAATGCAGGTCGGCGCGGATCAATGCAGGTTCATTCGCAGTTAATGCTGGTTGGCCGGATCGGTCAGTTGCAGTTAATCCCGGTCGAAAATCGCCTTGATTGCAGGTCGGGCCCTTTTCGTTTGCAGGTCGTTACAGCTAAGGAGTGCATCACCCAGTAACGGCACGGCTTTGCGTCGAATGGCTGCTGCTGGATGTCACATTGCAGTGTTTCTCGAAACTCGGCTTTGGCGGCACACCATTACGAGAGCGATTTTCGAGAATCACTCGAGCAAGGCCAGCACTGGCGCGGGCTGCTTTCTCACGAAGCCCTCTCGAAAATGATCGTTTTCGAAGTCTGCATGGGGGTCTGTGGGACCTTAGCGTCACCCCTTTCAAGGTCTTTGCGTAAACTCCCTTCCCGAAAACCAGCGAGGGGGCAAGGCGATGTGGGACGAGGTTCTGGCGCGATTCGAAAAGCAGGCACCGGCCAGTGTCATGGCACGGCTGGCGTTGGAGCGGGCGATGCCGGCTGCCTGGGTCGACGAAGTGTTCGAGGCCAACCGGCAACGCCAATATCCCCGGGA
>Ga0209373_10002236_pt1 | contig 19910 bp, 15 predicted proteins | sample Higcelweek5metaG_FD_187173 | JGI IMG/M metagenome (GOLD analysis project Ga0209373, IMG submission 187173) | Freshwater pond sediment microbial communities from the University of Edinburgh, under environmental carbon perturbations - High... | ecosystem: Environmental > Aquatic > Freshwater >... | reverse complement strand
CGGTTCCGTTGGAACGTTGAGAATGGGGGTATGATGCAGCAAGAGGGGGCGCGCTTGCTACATGACTTTGTCGCTAGTCGCTACGATCCGGGATTCCGGACCGTTGACCATCTGGAAAGAGCTGTGGAACCCTATTTCCGCCTTGCCGCCGGAACAGGCGATAATTGGGATGAAAATTTCTTCTAAGAACCGGCTAGCAGGAGTCCAGATGGTTCCCGGGAAGAACAAGATGAACATCTTCCATTCTTCAGGAACTCCATTCTCAAGCATGGCTTCGGCATGGAACTGCCCGGCAGGCACGATGCCCTCCCTCTTCATGCAATGAAGAAAATCTTCCTGAGATATCCGGCCATGAGACAGGCTGGGAGAAAAAATGGAAAGCTCTTCGCCATCGATTATTCTCCTGTTCATCATGAATAAAGGATTATCGCAGCACGGCAACGGAGGGTTCACTTTCTCTGTCCCATAGGCATCCCCGCAACAAAACGGGATGTTGACCTTGCCGAACCCTTCGCCAGAAAGTTGGAAAGATGGCATGATTCACCCTCTTTGTTTTGACATTTGAATGAGCATCAATCCTTGATTCTTGATGCACAGCATACACTAACAAGGATGAATTTTTGATAAAATAAAGATAAAATATTTCTAAAATTTATCATGAACAATAAAAAGCGTCCAGGATTATATCCCGCTCACTTCTCCCATATCTTCCGTAATAACCTTTCTGGCTTTGAAAATCCTGGCAGTGAAAGATTTCTTGAAGCGCATATATTCTTCAAGACTCATGATCTGGCATATGACACTGAAGATGATCAGTCCGACTCCCGCAGAAATAGTCAATTGCAAAAACACGCCCATGAACGTATCCATATCGACAAGCCCGGCCACGATATATTTGAAAATCTGAACGCCGATTCCGGCAGAAAAAGAAGCGGCAGCAATCTTGCTTATCGAAGATATTATTTTCTTGTCATCCAGATATTCGAACTTCATCCTGAGAGCAAAAAGCAGGAAAAACATCTGAAAAAGATTGGAGAGCGAAAAAGCGATCGTAAGACCAAGGATATCGTATTTCCCGATAAGCAGAAGCACCGCTCCTATATTCACTACCTCAGAAGCGATCGCTATATAAAAAGGAGTCTTGGTATTCTGCATCGCATAGAATGTCCGCGTGAGAAGAGGGATAACGCTCTGCGCAAACAGGCTTAGGACAAAAATGCCAAGACATTCGAATGTAAGAGTCGTATCCTCCCAATCGAATTTTCCGGATCCGAGCGTCACACGCACAATCTGCGCCCGAAGGATAAGCATGAAGATGCTAAGAGGTATGACGAAGAAGAGAATCTGCCGGAATGTTTCTGAAAAAGCGGAAACGAAATCTTTCTCCTTGTCCTTCGTAGCAAGGCTTGAAAGCGTTGGAAAGACAGCGATCGCGAAAGACACCCCGAATATTCCAAGCGGAACACTCTGAAGATTCTGAGCGAAGCTGAAAATAGCAAGCGTTCCGGCATTCAGAGTGGAGGCGAAAATAGTGATGATGAAAAGATTGGCCTGGGTGACAGCAATGCCAAGCGTTCGCGGAATCATAAGCTTGCCGACATGACGGACATCCTTATTGGAAAAATATTTCCTGATGGCGGGAACATATCTGAAGCCAAGATTTTTTGCTGCTGGAAGCTGGACAGCCAAATGAAGGAACGCCCCCAGAACCACCCCCCAAGCGATTCCGATCGGCCCCATGAATCTCACTAAAACCAATACCCCGAAAATTATCCCGACATTATAGAAAATAGGAGCGATGGAATATATTAAGAATCTTTTATAGGAAGTCAGAATGCCCCCGACTATGCCGCCGAGTCCGAGAAACAGCGGGCTCAGGAACATTATGCGGGTGAATCTGACAACCAGGTCTATTTTCTCAGGAGGAAATCCGGGAGTGATGACTCTCATGAGGAATGGCGCGAAGGCGAAACAGATCAGCGACACTATGACAATGAAGAAGACCGCCAGGTTCATGACTCCGTTAGCCAGATCCCACGCCTCATCATCCTTGTCTTGGGAAATAAGATTGGTGAAAACCGGAATGAAAGCAGCGCTCAAGGCTCCCAAGATAAGGAAATTATAAATAAGATCCGGGACGCGAAAGGCTGCATCATAGGCGTCCAGCACATCCCCTGCTCCGAATGTCGACGCCAGGAAATGATCCCTGAAAAGGCCGAGCACCCGTGAGGCCAATCCGGCAATGGTAATCACCAAGGCTGCCGAAGCGACCGATCCTGACGGGCTGGAATTCAGGAATAGCTTATTGTTTAAAAGTTTTCTTATCATGATTTTTAGGATAATGAATTTCTAGCTTGGCGGATCTTATTTGAAAACATTCTTGATATCCATGATATTGCTTGAAGCGGAATCATCCTTCTTTTTGAAAGCCATGCCGATGAAATTATCCCGGGACAGATCGCTTCTGCTTTCCAATCCGGATTTTCCTTGAAGCAAGTCGGGAACAGCGTCGGTATTTTGTTCGGGAAATTTCCAAATGTTCTCATAGAAATCAGGATAGATTATCCTGGAAGAAAAATCTGATTTGACGCTTCCTGACTGCTTCTGGATCAGCAACGAATACGTATCAGCTGGTTTCGTAGTCAGATTGGTATCGATCTTGAAAGGCAGAAGATATGAATATGCAATCGTTGCTGTTTCCTTGGGGCTGACATAGACCCAGTTTCCGAAAACAGTCTTTCCTGAATCTTCATAAATCCTCGTCCCGCTTTCTTCGTCTATGGACATGGAATCATCTTCCATCTGAAGTTGGGAATCTTTTTTGAATCCCAATGCCGCATAATCGATCGGCGGGGAATCGAATTCCCTGGTTTGACCGCTCACGCCAAGAAGTTTCGATCCCTTGGGAACATAGACCCGCATATAATCAGCATTCACTTTGTTCCACCACTCATACTCCGCATCGCCTCCGTTATGATGCCTGGTAATCGTCACTTTGTCCACAATCGATCCATCATCCTGGATTTGGGCCTCGTGCTCTATTTTCTGATCGATAACGCCATCCGTTTTGTATCCGTTGATATTGGTGTTTATGACAGAAAGATAATCTTTGTCCGTATCGAGGATTTCCCCAGACCAGCCGTTGTTGGAAAGTATTTTTTCGATATCATAATTCCTGGAATAGATCAGGATGTGCTTCTCGCTCAGGCTGTCAACAAGGATGTTCATGGTCCTGGCTATATCTGAAACATTCTTCGCATTGAAAATGCGGTCGAGTATTTTCGGAGCAAGATCAGCCAATATCTTCTTGGGCTGATTGAGATCCTTGTCATAATCGACCTCGACTTCCTGTTGTATAGTTTCGAGGAAGTTGTTCTCGTCGACCGTAACGCCATAGTCCGGCATCTCGATCGGGCCGGTAACCGCCAAAAGCCTCTGCATGACTGTCGGAGTCATAGTAATCACTCCATCGACTGTGGGCCCGCCGGTCTTTTCATAGAACCATGCTGCCTTCTCGGCTGATTTTGGAAAATCAGGAAACCAGTTGCTATCATGCAGGCTCCAAGCAGCGCTTATTTTCTGAATCGGAGCAGGCGGGATTATCTTTTCCTTCAGCTGACCGTCGGGATTGAAAATCCCGTCCACGAAGAACTTCTTTATATGTCCATTGAAAATATCCAGCGTTGCATATGTCCCGATGAACCCTCCCGTCGCGCGCATCTCTTGGTTATTTTGGAAAAGGAACAGGTATTTCCGCGGACCGTTTCCGCCAAGAATGTCGGCAAATATCCTGCTTTCCTGATTATAACTCGCAAGGAAGCTGTTTATGTCAGGAAGCTTTTTCTTAAGTTCCGTGAATTTCTCTCGCTGTCCTTCCGGAATGTCCTCCAGGTTGACTTTGTCCAGATTGCTTTCAAGATCTTTCATGCTGGACGAAATTTCCCCGACTTTCTTATCGGATTCATTGAACATATCCAGATAGGAAACCGACTCATTCGCATCAAGAGGATTTTTGAGCCCATTGAGCGAATTCAGGAGATCCGTCGTCAGCGACCCTATTTTGGAAATATCCTTTCCGGCCGCTGCCAAATGAGCTCCCGTTGAAAGTTTTGAGAGGAAAGGAATGAAACGGGAAGACTCGACGATTATGGTGCCTAGGCTGTTCACATCGTTCGATATCTCGCTGAAACGTCCGTATGCCTCATCGAACTTGAGAGAAGCCGCATTGAAATCTCGATCCTTCATTCCATCCTTCGCCTGAATGAGATTCGCATATGCCACATTGCCGTCATTCATAGCCATGCTTCTTATTTTCATTCCTCTGGAAAAAATATTCATGCCAAAAATCGCAACCAGGATCAGAATGGAAGCCGCTGAAAAAACACGGAGATGCTGCCGCGGAGAATATCTTGAAAAAGCATACGAATATGCCGGACGGGCAAATATGCCTTCCAGAAAACCGGAAACGCCCTCAACTGTTCCGGAAATGATCTTACCTATGCCACAAGCCGCTTTCCATAAAACGCCCGCTGCGCCGGACACTCCGGCCGACAAGAAACGGACCAATCCGACGAAAATGGCTGCTGCCGATCCGAACATCCCAGCAACTGCCGAAAGCGCATCATGAATCCAAGACGCGTCAAAAGCAGGCTTGCTCATTTTCAAAACAGGCCGCTCAAAATACAATCCGTTTCCATATGAATCATTTGCGACCTTTCGGCGATCGCCGAAATAATCCTCCTCTGCCTGGCTGATCCCGGCACGATCCAGCATCGACAGCCGCTCTTCTATAAGATAGTCGTCATCGTCCTGGAAATAATATTCTTTTCTTGAAACCGGATCTGATTTTTCTTTCTGGGGGATATATTCAAAAGAATCGCGGGCTCCGTATCTTTGAGAAAATTCCGATTCGCTGCTTTTTTTCTCCTTTTCAATGAAATTCCTGAAGCGATCCGCCTCCGCCTTAGTATGATCGAAAACAGGCAGCGAAACATCCTTGATTAACCGCGAGCATCTTCGCGGACGGATAACGGATTTTTCTTCTTCGATAGTCTCAGGCTCTATTTTCATAACCGGCCGAATCCGGCCGATCCTTTCCAAATCCAAATTCCCCGCTTCATCCACGGGTCGCACATCGAACATCTGGGGAATTATTTTCTTTTTTATTTTTCTTTCCGGCATTTGTATATTTCCAAAGTATCCTTTGCCATTCTCATCCAATCATATTTTTTGACTTGTTCGAACCCTTTTGATATCAAATCGCTGCGCATTTTATCATCAGTCGAGATCTTTTCGATCGCCTCGGCCATCTCATCCGCATCATTGCCATCAAAAAAATATGCGCTCTCCCCCAATATCTCCTTCATGCAAGGATGATCCGATGAAATCACCGGAACGCCCCTTGCCATCGCCTCCAAAGGAGGCAGCCCGAACCCTTCATAGAGAGACGGGAAAACGAACGACCTTGCTGACCGGAATATCTGATCCAGCTCATCGTCAGGAACGAATCCTGCGAATTTGATGCCGCTTCGTGCCGGATCATCAATCGAGCTTTTGAGCCTCGAATAGAAATAGTCTTCCTTGCCGACAAGAACCAGCTCGAGGTCCTTAATTTCCTTTTTTGCCAGCAGGAAAGATTCGATCAGCCTCTCAAGATTCTTGTGCGGATAAGCGTTTCCGACATACATGATATACGGTTTCATTATACCACGATTCTTAAGGATATCGGCATCGTTTTTCACGTCTTTGGCATGATCGTTTTTTGCCGCTTCATAGGTCACCGAGATCTTCGTTTCCGGAATACTCGGATAGTTTTTCAGGATGTCGTTCTTGGTGAAATTGGAAACGGTTATTATGCTTTCAGAACGCGCTATGGCTGACCTTATCACCACTTTGTATGCCAGGAATTTCAGCCAATAGAAAAGCGGGTTGAGCGTCGTATTCTTCATGGTTGGAAAATGGATGAGTATAAGATCATGAACGGTCACCAGGAATTTCCGGCGATAAAAAAACGGCACATTGAAATGCGGAAAATGAACGATATCAAGATCGTGCTTATCGAGAAGCCTCGGGAAACCTATTTGTTCCAAGAAAGTATACCAGCGATAATCCGCCAGCACTTTCTTGAATTTAGGATTCTTGGGAACATATTCATCGAAGTTGTCGCGCCGAAGGAAAATAAAATAATCGTTTTCACGATCTATCTGTTCCAAATTCTCAATAAGTTTTTGAGTATAGCGCCCCAACCCCTTGCCGAGGGAACCAAAAAAGCGCGCATCGATTCCTATTTTCATAGCCTAATTATACCATGGAACACGTTCCGGAAATAAAAACACACATTGGAATCAATAAATGCTCTATATCAAAGAAGGATGGTATTCAAAATCAGACAACAAAAAAATAAAACCCGACCGAAAGCAATGCCTCCGATCGGGTTCCTTTTTTTCCCGTGAGAACAAGGGAAAGTGCTCATATGCGTTTAACAGGCTAGTCACCGACCTTATGAGGCGGCCTTGAGATTTTCCTTCAAAACGATCGTCATCTCATCAATGATTCCGTCGGCGGGCGCCTTGGGATTCATATTGATAAAGACATAGCTGCTAGTGAATTGAACCTCACTGGCGCTGGGGAATTTCTTGAAAATCTCGGTCGCGGTGCGAAACCGCGGCGTTTCCACCATACATGAGTGTTTCGGATCAACGCCACGCTTTATGGCATCGGGCCCGATATCGGAAACACCTTCGACCTTGAGCATGAAGCTCTTCTGGATGAAGGCGACCGATTTGAGATTTTCCTTCAAAACGATCGTCATCTCATCAATGATTCCGTCGGCGGGCGCCTCGGGAAGCATTTTAATGTGCATATAGACACCGTCGAAACTGACCTCATTGACACCGAGGAATCTTTCGAAAACTCGGGCCGCAATACGAAATTGCGGGGTCTCCATCAGGCAGGATGGCTTCGGCTCCACGCCTCGCTCAATTTTGACAAAACCGATATCGGAAACGCCTTCGACTTTGAGCATGAAGCTCTTCTGGATGAAGGCGACCGATTTGGGCTCGGTTTTGTGCTCGTCCAGGGTAATGATGCCGGCCAGGATAATGAGTGCGGCGATGATGATAAGGAGCATGATGTTGATACGCTTCATGGCGTGTTTCCTTTGCCTTCTCAGGCAATTTGAGGTTTTGGAATTTTCAACAACTAAGAATTATACACCTATTAATATATTTTGTCAATACCATCACTAAGCACACCAAAAAATACCTTAAGCAAGCCAAGATATCAGAAGATACCTTTAAGATTTTATGATTTCAAGGGTTCTCTTGGCTGTTTTTCTCCAATCGAACTCCCCCGCTCTCTCGATTCCTTTGTGAGCAAAATGTCGATAAAGCTCCTTATCTGAAAGCGTTTCGGCAATTGCCCGGCTAATCTCTTCCGGTTTGTCCGGATCGATAAGAATAGCCGCATCGCCGCATATTTCAGGTATGGAAGAGTTATTGGAAGTGATGACGGGCACACCGCACTTCATCGCTTCAAGAGGAGGAAATCCGAAACCTTCGAAAAAAGACGGATAAACGAAAAGCGAAGCCAAATTGTATATATATGCCTTATCAGCATCATCGATGAAACCAGGAAGCATTATCTTGTCCCTGAATGATGATTTTTCTATTTCCTCGAATATCTCCGAACTGAGCCATCCTTTTTCTCCCGCCAAAACCAAGGAGTATTTCTGGATTTCTGTCTCCCCTGCCTCGATAGCCTTCCGCTGCAGCTCATCATAGGCACGGATAATTCCGACGATATTCTTTCTCGGTTCTACGGTTCCAAGATACAATATGAATTTGAACGGCAGATCATATTTTTCTTTCACTTCAATGAGACGGGCGTCGTTCCTGCTCAATACCTTGAAATCATCAGAAACCGAGCTGTGGACTGTGAATATTTTTCCAGGATCTATTCCATAAACCGAAACGATATCCCTATTCGTCGAATCGGAAACGGATATTATCTTTTCCGCCCTTCGGCATATTTTCTTCGGATTGACGAACATGTGCCACCATCTCCGTTTTCCGGAAAAGAACTTCCCGTATCTTTCGAATGACAGGTCATGAATGGTGACAACCAATCTGGTTTTCCTGCTCACGCTTCCGAAAATTATATTAGGCATGAAAACGACATCCGCGCTTCCGACGATCCGGTCTATCTTCGGCCAAGAAAAATACCAGAAAAGAAAGTTAAGGAGCTTGTTAGGCAATCTCAGTTTCTTGATACTGACATTGGAATATTCGGAAAAAGCGGACAGATCGACTTTCGGATCTGAAAACGAATTCAAAAAAAGAACATATTCATTCTCCTGATCGATTTCGAAAATATCATGCAGCAGGTTGGTCGTGTATTCCTCGACTCCAGTGCGTCTTCCGCCAGCCAGGCATCTGACATCGATGCAGATTCTCATATGTTCAATCTTGTCTGAAATAATGCTTTATCATAACCGCCCAAAAGGCGACAAATGTTCCGAAAATGAAAGACATCACGAAAAGCAGGCGCGGATCCATATGATATTTGACGATTACCGGATCCTGAGACAGGATCTGGAACCACTCGGCATCCTGCTGATCCTTATTGAGAGCGTTGGTATTGTCATTCACTGTTTTGAAAACAGCGGCCGATATCTTCTTCGAAGTGCTGATATCCGAAGCGGAAAAACTCACCAGAACGAGTTGGGAAGACATCTTTTCCGGTTTCACGGCTTTCGAAAGCTGCTGCAGAGTCATTTTCGAAGTGTCTATTCCGGCATTATTATATATATCCTCCGCGACACGAGGAGACTTCAGCCATTCGACAACCGTTTCGGTGAATTTGTCATCGGCCTGCAAACGATAGAAGTTATCATATCTGAATTGATCAGTCTTCTGAGTTCCTGTTCGAGTGATGTTGAGCGCCAAGGAACTGTCATATCTCACCGGTTGAGCATATATATAGCCGAAAGCCGCCAGAATGATCATGACAACCACAGCAAGGAAGACTTTGCTATCTTTCTTGATTATTCTGATATATTCTTTCAGTTCCATGGTTTCTAGTTATTCTTCTTATGCTCTGCGTACTCCTTCTCTATGTATCCCCTTATATTATCCTTAAACGTCTCCCTGTCAAACTTGAGAACTTTGCTTCTGATGTATTCCGGATCGAAATCGGAATCATTGAATTCCATTACCGCCTCCGAAAGCGCTTCTGGAGTTTGCGAATCGAAAAATATCCCGCTCTTGCCTTCTTCGATATGCTCTGGAATATCCCCTCCCCGATATGCGATTATCGGCCGACCGGACGCCATCGCTTCGATTGCCACGATTCCGAAATCCTCTTCCTGGGGAAAAATGAAAGCTTTGCATTTGGAATAATATCCGCCAAGCTCATCATCCGGAACGCGTCCCAGGAATTCGATATTCGGCCCTGCCATCTTCTCGAGCCTTTTCATTTCAGGACCGCGGCCGATTATTTTCAATTTCAGCCCGAGCTTATTGAAAGCCTTGATAGCGATATCGAAACGCTTATAAGCGATCAGTCTCCCCACCATGAGGAAATAGTCGCCTTTTTCCTTACTCACGGAAAAATTGTCGACACTGACCGGCGGATGAATGACTGTGCTTTCTTTCTTATAATATTTCCTGATCCTTTTCGCCACGAAATTGGAATTCGATATGAGCCTATCCACCCTTTCGGCGCTCACTCTGTCCCAGATGCGGATATAATTCATAGCGAACGGGACGAGTTTTTTTACAATGTTCGGAAAATAGAAATCTTTGGTATATTTCTGGCAATCATCCCAGGCATAGCGCATGGGAGTGTGCATATAGCAGATATGGAGCGTCTCCGGGCCGGTTATTATTCCCTTAGCATAGCTTGATGAATCGGACAACACGATATCGTATTTCGAGAAATCGAACTGCTCGATCGCAACCGGCATGAGCTGAGGGAATATGCGATGGCGGTTCTTGGCGAACGGAAGCTTCTGAATGAAAGAAGTGCGGATATCCTTATCCGCAAAAACCCCGTGCATGAGCTCAGGGCTGTATACGAGCGTATATATAGGCGCGTCAGGAAAAAGCTCAGTGAAGCATTCCAAGACCCTTTCAGCTCCGCCGTATTGAACGAGATAATCATGAACCAGGGCTATACGCATATCTTTAGATGTTCCTTCTTTTCTTGAACAGCGTTCCGGCTGTTTTCAAACATATCACTATGTCCATAAGCAGCGACCAATTCTCGATATAATATACATCCAAACGATACTCGTCTTCGAAATCAAGATCGGACCGACCGGAAACCTGCGCCATTCCTGTCACTCCCGGTTTTATGGTGAGAAGCCTTCTGTGATAGTCCATATATTTCTCGACTTCCCTTTTTTGATGGGGGCGCGGACCGACCATGCTCATCGAACCGAAGAGGACATTGAAGAATTGAGGCAGCTCATCGATCGAATATTTCTCGATGAACCTTCCCACTCTTGTCTTCCTGGGATCGTCTTTTATCTTATAAAGCGGTCCCTTTCTCACGCTCTGCTTGGCAATCAGGGATTTTTCAAGTTCGATCGCCTTATCCAGATTCCCATTGGCTTTGGTGATGCAATGATCCCATTTCATATATCTGAACTTATAGACGAAAAACTTCTTTCCGTCGTTGCCTACCCGTTCGTTCTTGTATATGATCGGACCCGCGCTATCCAGCTTCACTGCAATCGCAGTCAAAATCAATATCGGCGATGTGATGATGATTCCGACTAGAGAAAAAAGGATGTCGAAAACGCGTTTGGCAATCCTTCCCCACCCGTCAAGCGGGGTGTTCCTGACCTCGATGATCGGCTCGCCGTTCAGCACTCCGATTTCGAAACGCGAAGTCTGCATGGTAGTCGGGATATATTTGTATGTTATGTTATGGATTGCGCAATAGTCGATCAGTTTTTCCTGCTCATCATCAGTGACTGACGGTTCGCAGAGGATGATCTCATCGATTCCGCGCTCTTCTTTTATGGCTTTGATGACTTTCAAATGAGCCGTTTCAATTTCATCGATGATTTTGTATCCGAGATTCTTTTTCTTCCTGAGAATCCACGAAATGGCTTCCATTTTGGAATTCTTCCCAATGAGAAGCACGCGATGCACTCCGATTCCCCTGGAACGCAAAAGCCATTTTTGAATGAGCTGGAGAAGATACCTGGCGATGATGACATAAACAGCGGCCAATGCCCACGCAGCAAGAATTATGAAGCGGGACGAAAACCATTCTCGTTTCAGGAATATGGCAACGATAACTATCATGAGGCCTATGGATGTCGCCATGAAGATATGGAGCGTCTCTCTTAATATCTTCCTCGTCGCACGGATATCATAGAGTCCTTCGATGGCATATATGAGAATGAAAACAGGTGCCACAAGAAAGACGATCCGCATATAATCATCGAAAGCAAAAGTATAAAGCTTGGGTTTCAGCTGGATTATCTGAGGGACGTTCCTGACGGCGAAAGCTGTCATGGCAGCAAGCACGATCATGAGAAAATCGACCGGCACCTGGACAGCACTGAAAAATAACTCTGATTTCTTCATAATGTTGGATTAGGGCGAAAAAAAACACGAAACAGCCTTTCACTCACTTGCTGGAATTATACAACAATTTCCATCGATAGTTAAGCAGGGTTTTGTTTCGCGTTTTTGGGATCATTAAAGCTAGCATTTATCAAGGCAAATCTATAAGCCGGATTCTGTGGGCATCTTTCGATGCCTGACAGTCATTTATCTGGACCTGCCATTGCTGGCGGTCTCGAGCGGCACTCACCGGCACAAAGCGCTCAAGGCTCAAATTTGAAGCCCTCAGCGCTTCGTACCAGTGCACGACCTTGCATCCAGGTAGGGATTTAGCCGTTTCATCGTAGCCTTTGGCGAAGACCAGGCCGAAGCTCGTAAGAGCGAAGGCTGGCCGACTCCTTATAGCTGCGCTCACCCTTGTCTTGCGACAGGGTGCCTCTTGCTTTCGCAAAAAAGGCGTCTCTGCTCGCACCCCTTAAGTTGCCCTAGACGGGAGTTACCCGCTACCCTTTCTCCGAGCACTCTCGTGCCCAGGTGTAGATGTCCGGACTTTCCTCCCCGTCCCGCTAAGCGGGACGGAGCGACTGTCCGATTTGCCTTGATAAATGCTAACTTTCAGTTCTAAGGTACTTTCTTTAATTATACTCCTAAATGAGCGTTTGGTCAATGTGCATGCGAACAATTTTTATATTTTATACACATACATATCTCCAGATTTGCCCGATTTAATAATTTTCACTGGCTTTATATTCTTAAAAGGAAATATATAAGATATTATCCACATATTTGAAACAAGGTCTTTTATTAGCTTATTTTCAAGTCTGTCCATATCGCCTTGTGAAGAAAAACAATATATAACGTCAGCATCACTAAATTTATAACCATAATAATCCGCTCTATACAATTCATATCGTTTAATGTCATTCAGCCATAAACCGAGTTTAGCAATAAAAAACATAAACGGAGAAATCTCAAATCCACATACATTAGCTCCAAATTCAGAATTTGCAACAATCATAACCTTTCCGGTTCCTGCGCCAAGATCATATATTTTTTTATTACTCGAAAGTCCGACAAATTTAAATGCCTTCAATAAGGCATCCTCTGGAGAAATTAATGGTCCAGCTCCGCTCCAAAACCCCTTTATAGTTGGTACGGCTAAATATAATATACCGGATATGAAAATTATTTTTCCAATTAAAATGACAACGTGATCATTATCCATATATAACCATTGTAAATGCTTATATCGAAAAAATGCTTTTGATAAGCCAGAAATACTACTCAACAATAATCCCGAACGGCTTCAGAAGCGACAAGACTCCAGGATATGATAATTTGATTCCCTTAAGCCTGTTCTGAGTCGGGTCGATATAGTAGTTTTTAGCGGTTGTCATGTCGGCTTTTTCCAGGATAGTGTTTTGGAATATGCTCCCCTGTAAATCGGAATCGGAAAAATTGGATTCTGTCAGGTCGGCTCCCATGAAATCCGTTTCTCTGATCATGCACTCGGAAAAGGCAGTTCGTCTCATTTTGAGATCCTGAAAGCTGCAAAGCTCGATCATCGAGTTTTTGAATGACCATTCGATCAATAGTGATTTTATGGTTAGAAAAAGAACTCCGATTATTTTGCAGCTATTGAACATGACGTTCTGAAAACCGCAATTATCGACTTTGATATTGGAAAGATCAGTATCCTCAAAAATGCAATCCGAAAACAGCGATCCCGAAAAATCGCACTTTCCGAAATCGCATTTCTTGAACGTGCAGTTATAAAATTCCTTATTTCTGAGATCCTGCCCAGGACAGATCACTTTCTGGAATGTTTCGTTTTCGAAGTTTTGTTTATCGAATTCTGATTCGGTTCTCATTAATTTATTCTGTTCTTTCCAGAATTATTCTTTCATTGAACCCACCGCGCTCTTCGGCTTTCTTGTAACGGACTTCTTCGAGATTATTCAAATCAACGCCTTTCAATTTGCATATGGCATGCAAGACTTCGAGGACATCAGCAGCTTCTTCGACAGAAATATTCTCTAAAAATTCCTTGACTTCTTCATGAAGCTTAGCCCGAAGCGCATCTTCATATTCCTCATCATCGGCGATATGAGTTATGACCTTCTCGCCTTTGTCACTTATGATGTCAGGAATTTTGTCCCTGACTAATTTGTTGAATTCCATAAAAATATGGACACCTTAAAATGCTTCGAGATTCCCTAATAATTCTTTTTGAACTTCAAGCTTTGATTTATATTCTTCCATTCGAGCCTTGCTTTCTTCGACGATTTCCTTTGGCGCTCCGGCAAGGAACTTTTCGTTCTGGAGAGTGCTTTCTATTCTAGCAATCGAGTTTTCGAGATTCTTAATTTCCGTCTGAAGCCTCGCCTTTTCCTTTTCGATATCGATAAGCTTGGCGATATCCAGATCCAGGATGATGTTTCCTTCCGAAACGCGCATGAGTTTTTTTGATTCCAGATGGGTTTCCGTAATCTTTATCCTGGCAAGCCTTTCGATGATTTCTTTTCCGGATATGTCGGAACCATAAGCATCAATCGCCATAGAAATATCGATCCTATAGCTAGCTCTGATGTTTCTTATGCGCGTAATCATATTCCTGAGATTATTGAATTCTGCCGAGGCGCCGTCATCAATGAGACTGCTGTTGACTTTAGGCCAAGCCGAAACCATGAGAATCCTCTTCTCAGCATGGAAATCCTGGAATATCTTTTCAGTAATGAACGGGATGAAAGGATGCCAAAGTTTCAGGATATTTCCAAAGATATACCCCAGTACCTTCGCATTCTTCTCGATCTTGTTGATTTCGATATACCAATCGGCGAAAATATCCCAAGTGAAAACTCTGAGTTTTTCTTGAGCAAGCGAGATATTCTTTGCTTCCATGAATTTCGTCACCTCTTGAATCGTTTTTTGAAGCTCAGAAACGACCCATCTATCAGAAACGGTTTTCAAGTCTTCGGCTGATATTTCATCAATGATATCGAAATTCTCATCGGACTGATTAGAGTAACGATAGATGTTCCAAAGCTTGGTCGTGAAATTCCTGAAACGTTCGATCTTTTCTTCATAAACCCTGAAGTCTTGCCCAGGGGTTGTGTCAGTGACCACGCTCAAGCGGAGAGCATCAGCTCCGTATTTCTCAATCATTTCTAGCGGGTTGATTCCGTTTCCCTTTGATTTGGACATTTTCTGGCCGTCCTTGTCACGGACAAGACCGGTAAAATAGAGATTCCTGAACGGAACTTCGCCAGTGCGATAGAGGCTCATCATGATCATCTTCGATGCCCAGAAATAGAGAAGGTCGCGTCCTGTTATCATCGAATCGCTCGGATAGAACTCCTTGTAATCCTTTCCGTCAGGATATCCAAGAGTTGTATGTACCCATTGTCCGGAAGAAAACCACGTATCGAAAGTATCTTCATCCTGTGTTAGTTTTTCATTTCCGCAATGCGGGCATTTTTCAGGCTTATCTAAAGATACGACATATTTGTCCTCACCGCATTTTTCGCAATACCATACCGGAATTCTCGGACCCCACCAGATCTGCCTTGAAATGCACCAATCGTGCAGATTTTCGAACCATTGGGACAGTATTTTTTTGAAATTTTCCGGATATATCTCTACCCTTCTATCTTCAACGGCTTTTTTCGATTCATTCTTAAGCGAATATTTTTCAGCATCGACATTGACGAACCATTGCTTCGATATCAGCGGTTCAATGGTTTCTTTGCAACGCTCACAGATGGATTTGTTTATCTTGACCTCTTCGATTTTTTCCAACAACCCAAGTTTCTCGAGATCACTCAAGACATTCTTTCTTGCTTCCAATACGCTCTGTCCTTCATATGTGCCTCCCAACCCAGTTATTTCAGCTTTCTCATTGATCACTTGGATTTCAGGAAGCTTGTGGTCGCGTCCTATTTCCCAGTCCAACGGATCGTGAGCCGGGGTTATCTTCACAGCTCCGGTTCCGAATCCCATCTCCACTCGCTTGTCGGATATGATCGGAATCTCTCTGTTCATAAGAGGCAGGATTGCCGTCTTTCCAATGAGACCAGTGAACTTCTCATCATCAGGACTGACAGCTATGGCCGTATCTCCGAGCATCGTCTCTGGACGCGTCGTTGCAACGATGATGAATTCCGTCGAATCCTTAATTGGATATTTTATATAATATAATTTCCCTTGGGTTTCTTTGTGGATCACTTCGACTTCGGAAAGGGCGGTCGCGCATCGAGGACACCAATTGATGATGCGACGACCACGATATATCATCCCATCCTCATGCATTTTGACGAAAGTCTCGAGTGCGGGTCTCAGTACCTCAGGATCAAGCGTGAATCTTTCGCGCGACCAATCAGCGCTGATTCCGATTTTCTTTTCCTGCGATCTCATATACCCGGACCTGTCCATACAGAAGTCGTACATTTCCTGATAGAATTTCTCCCTTCCAAGTTCATAGCGCGTTATACTGCGTTCTTCCTTTATTTTCCTTTCATAGACAACTTGAGATTGGATTCCGGCATGATCTTTTCCAGGTAGAAGGAGGACTTTCTTTCCTTTCATCCTATTGTATCTTCCAAAGATATCCATGACGGCGTATCCGCTGGCGTGTCCCAAATGAAGTTCTCCATTGGCATTCGGAGGCGGCAAAACATCAGAATACATCTCAGAGGATTCGATATTGTCCGGATTGAAATATCCGGACTCTTCCCAGAGTTCATATATCTTATCTTCCGATTCGGAAGGATTGTAGTTTTTCGGAATTTCTTTCATATTATTTCCTCACTTCCGCCCCGATTTCCTTTTCAAGAGCTGATATTATTTCCCCCATGACATCATCCACTTCCTTGCTTTCAAGCGTTCTTTCGTTGGAGCCGAGGTCGATGTGAAAGGCGAAGCTGTTCTTGCCGTCTTTTTCGAAGATGTCGAAAAGTTCGGATGAAATGACCAATTCTCCCCCGGCTTTCTTTATGATATCTGAAATCTTAGCGACCGATATTTTCCTGTCTATGAGCATGGAGATGTCGCGAGTCACGATCGGGAACCGGCTTATGGCAGCATAGACTTTCTCTTTCCTGGCAGCTTCCAAGAGTTTGTTCATATCCAGTTCGAAAATCGCCACGCGTTTCCCTATTTTGAAATTGGCGATGATTAGGGGACTCACTTCGCCGATATATCCGAGTTTTTCGTCCGCTCCTTCGATTTTGATTTCCGCCAGTCGTCCGAGATGCCATGTTCCGAGAGTGGAATCGGTCGGAGCTGGATCGAAATTGTCATAATAGAAGCCGGCAACGCCGAGATGAGACAGAAAATCGTCGCATATTCCCTTGGTTGCAAAAAAGGTTTCTGCGTCTTTGTCATTCTCCAAAACTTTCGCCACGATAAGCATTCTTTTCTCCTCAGGAGCGCCTCCGTTGGTCCAATAGGTCCTGCCGATTTCGAAAATTCCAAGCGCTGAAAAATTCTTGATATTCTCGCGGATATTCTTGAGGATATTCGGAATGAGGCTCACTCTGACGTATTCCTGGTCGGGATTCATCGGATTTAAAAGTTCGTAGTGTTTGATTTCCTCGAGTCCGGTGTCAGCTGCATCCTTTTTCGAATAGAAAGAATAGTTATACACTTCATCCAACCCGAAAGCGGAAAGGATGTTCCGCGTGCGCCTTTCAAGAATAGACATTTCGTTGATCTTCCTTGAAGACGGAGTTTCAGCCATGATCCGAGGCTGCACTTTGTCATATCCCCAAACTCTTCCGATTTCTTCGATCAGATCTTCCTGAGTTTTGATATCCAATCGGAAAGTCGGGATCAGGCAATCCAGATATTTATCCGATTGCTTCGTGCTGATTCCCAATGAATTCAGAATTTTGGAGATTTCCTTTTGCGGAACTTTTTCTCCCAAAAGCCTTTCGATATATTCAAGATCCAACTTTACCTTCCATGATTTCAATGGTTCCGAATATATATCGATGATTTCCTTCGCTTCTCCATCTGCGATATGTTCCAGAATCTCAACCAATCTCACCATTGCCTTTTCTGCCATGTTCGGATCGATATCCTTTTCAAAACGGCCGGACGAATCAGTCTGAATGCCTAGTCTTGTCCTGGTTTTCCTTATCGAAACGGAATCGAAACTGGCCGCCTCCAAAAATATGCTCTTGGTGTTTTCCGAAATTCCGGAATGAAGCCCGCCCATAATGCCGGCCAACGCCAAAGCTTTTTCATTGTCGGTTATCAAAAGATCATCGCTAGCAAGTTCCACTTCGGCGCCGTCCAGGAGGACAAGCTTTTCTTTCGCTTTCGCTTCGCGGACTATTATATTTCCAGAAATCTTCTCGAGATCGAACGCATGAAGCGGATTGCCCAGTTCCAGCATGACATAATTGGTCGCATCAACCACATTATTGATCGGACGGATTCCCGAAGCCTTTAGCCGGCCCTGCATCCACATGGGAGAATCCTTGATTTCGATATTCTCCATGAGAACGCCAACATATCGCTTGCATTTATCACTCTTTATCTCGACATTGACCTTCTTTCCCTTCTTCGCCTTCTTGGGAAATTCGAGACCATCGAAATCATAGTCGAATTCGATTCCTTCAAGAGCGGTGATTTCGCGCGCCACTCCGACATGACTCATGCAATCATGCGCCCTGTCTGGAAGGACTTTGATTTCAAAAACGCTGTCTGATTCGATTCCGAGATATTCAGAAAACGGCATCCCGATCTCGGTTCCCTCTTCCAGAATCTTTATCCCGTCGTGAGATGTCCCGAGTCCTAGTTCGTCTTCAGCACACAGCATTCCGGAAGATTTCACTCCGCGAAGCTCTGCTTCTTTTATCTCTATACCATTGGGCAGTTTCGCGCCCGGAAGGGCTACTGGGACAATATTGCCGATCTCGATATTCTTAGCCCCACAAACGATCTGCTTTGTTTTATCTTCCTTAATATTTGTCGTAATTTGCACGACTTGCAACCTGTCAGCATCAGGATGTTTTTCGATGCTGATGATTTTCCCGGTGACAACATTGTCTAATCCGCCGCCGACTTCTTCCAATCCCTCGACCTCCAAAGAATGCATAGTCAATTCCTCCCGCACCTCTTCGGCAGTTCTTTCTGTTCCCGATAATTCCTTGAGCCAATTGAATGAATATTTCATGTGTTTAGAATTGTCTTATGAATCTCAAATCTCCTGAATGGAAAAGCCTGACATCATCAATCTTGTATTTCATCATAGCGAGACGCTCAAGCCCGAATCCCCAGGCGAATCCGGTATATTTTCCGCGCGGATATCCGGCTGCTTCAAAAACGTTCTGATTGACCATTCCGGCCCCTCCAAGCTCCAACCATCCCCCATATCGGCAAGCTTTGCAGCCCTTGCCGTAGCAGACAGTGCAGGTGATATCGAATTCAAACCCGGGCTCAACGAACGGGAAATAGCTCGGGCGAAGGCGCACCTTCACATCCTGTTTGAAAAGCAGGGAAAAGAATTCCTGCGCAACGAATTTCAGATGTCCGACATTGATATTTTCTCCTACGACCAATGATTCGAATTGATAGAAGGTGTGCTCATGGGTCGAATCAGTTGCCTCTGAGCGGAAAACTTTTCCAGGAACGATTATTTTGAATGGAGGGGTATTCTGCTCCATATATTTCACCTGCGCAGCGGAAGTTTGCGATCTCAATGACAGCCTGTCTTCCTTGCCAGTTTTCTGATCCTTGGTTGTTTGTTTCAGCCAGAAAGTGTCCTGCATATCGCGAGCCGGATGATGTTCCGGAATATTCAGAGCGTCGAAGTTATAGAACTCCGTTTCTATTTCCGGACCATCGGAAATCTCGAATCCCATGGCGGTAAAGATGTCCTGGATTTCATTAAGAACCAGTGAGATGGGATTCAGATGCCCCGTGCCTCTTTTTTTCCCAGGAATGGTGATGTCTATTCTCTCTTTATCGAAATCAAAACCTGCATTCCTAAGGCTCGTCTTTTTCACTTCGATAGCATCGGCGATTTCTTTCCTCGCGCCATTCGCCAAAGGCCCGACGATTTTCTTGTCTTCAACCGAAAGAGAACCAAGACTTTTCATGATTTCCGTGAACTCGCTCTTCCTCCCCAGATATTTCTTCTCTAAATCAAAAAGCTCAACTTCGTTTTGAGCTGCTTCCAAATCGACGAAAAACTGCTTTTTTATAGATTCAATCTTTTCTTTTTGCATAGGTATATTATACACTACATTCCCAATTTCTTCTTCGCTTCCTCGAATTGGGCATCGGTTATCTGCCCGGTCTTTTCATCATTTTCATAGCAGCGAA
>Ga0209373_10002234_pt1 | contig 19912 bp, 19 predicted proteins | sample Higcelweek5metaG_FD_187173 | JGI IMG/M metagenome (GOLD analysis project Ga0209373, IMG submission 187173) | Freshwater pond sediment microbial communities from the University of Edinburgh, under environmental carbon perturbations - High... | ecosystem: Environmental > Aquatic > Freshwater >... | reverse complement strand
CATGGAAAGGGCCAGCCGCCAGCCGCCGGCGCCGCCCTGGGCGTTGATGTGCGCAAAGGCGGCCAGGATGCCCCGCTGGTATTCCACCCCGAGTCCCCGGGCCGGGCCGCTGAAGGCCGCGGACATGCCGAACACCAAGGTGTGCCCCGCCTTTGCCGCCAGCGCCGCCGGACAGCACAGAAGCCCCAGGCACAGGGCAAGGCAAAGCGCCCGGGCAAGAGGCCTTGCCGGGAGGTGCGCTACGGCCAAGGCCGGGCGGCGGGAAAACAAAAGGCGCTGTTCAGGCATGGCGTTCCGCTAGTAGAACGAGGACAGACCCCGGCCAAATCCGATATCGCTTCCACAGTGCCCTATTTCACGGGAAAATCAACGCTTCCTTTCGATTCAGGCAGGCCGCCGCGCCCAGACCGCGCGGCCACGCCCCGCACCTGCCGGCAGATGCCCATGAGCAGATTGAATTCGTTTCTACGCAGCCGGAAGCGCGAGAAAAAACGCCGCACAGGCATCATCCAATACTCCGCGTTCTGGTCCTTCAAAAAGTCTATGTCGGAAAGGGCGGCCTGCATGTTGGCGAAAAGCGCCTGCCGCTCCTCAAAGGAGGCGTCGCGCTCCGTGGGCGGGCCCTTGGGCTCAAAGGGCTTGGTGAGGGAGTACTGGAAGCACTCGTACAAAAGAATGAGCACGGCCTGGGACAGGTTCAACGACGTGCAGTCCGGGCTTGCGGGAATCATCACCAGCTGGTCGCACAGGCTGGTCTCGTCGTTGGTCAGGCCGCGGTCCTCCGGGCCGAAGACAAGGGCGGCCTCGCCGCCGTCGACCAGGCGGGAGAAGATCTCCGGCGCGGCCTTGGCCGGGGTGAGCAGGCCCTTGCGCCAGCCGCCGGTGCGGGCCGTGGTGCCCACGGCCAGGCTGGTGCCGGCCAAAGCCTCGGCCAGGGTGCCCACAATGCGCGCGGACTCCAGAATATGCCGGGCGTGCACCGTGGCCAGGGGCGCGGCGCGCTCGATGTCGTAGCCCTGCGGATCCACCAGAATGAGGTTTTGGGCCCCCATGTTGAGCATGGCCCGGGCAACGGAGCCCACGTTTTCCGCATACTTGGGCCTAAAAAGAACCACGCGCAGCTGTTTTGTCGGCATCATCTCTCCAGAGAACTCTCGTCCCCCCGCGGCGCACCCCTTGACGCGCCGAAAGCGGCATTCTAAGCTTGTGCTTCGTGCCGGTGTATCGGCACAACCCCGGACCAACCTTTACCCACAGGGAGAACCCGCATGGCGCTGTACACCAAAGAAGAGGCTCTCAAATACCATTCCATGAAGCGCAAGGGCAAGCTTGAGGTCGTTTCGATCAAGCCCTGCTCCTCGCAGAAGCACCTTTCAATGGCCTACACCCCCGGCGTGGCCGACGCTTGCCGCGCCATCCACGCCGATGTGGAGCAGGTATACGAGTACACCAACAAGGGCAACCTTGTGGCCGTGGTCTCCAACGGCACAGCGGTGCTCGGCCTGGGCAACATCGGCCCCGAGGCCGGCAAGCCGGTCATGGAAGGCAAGGGCGTGCTCTTCAAGATCTTCGCCGACATCGACGTCTACGACTTGAACATCCGCCAGCTGGACCCGGACAAGGTCATCGAGTTCTGCAAAATGCTGGAGCCCACCTTCGGCGGCATCAACCTTGAAGACATCAAGGCCCCGGAGTGCTTCAAGATCGAGCAGACGCTCATCAAGGAAATGAACATTCCGGTGTTCCACGACGACCAGCACGGCACGGCCATCATCTCCGGCGCGGGTCTCATGAACGTTCTTGAAATCAGCGGCAAAGACATCAAGAAGATCAAGGTCGTGGTTTCCGGCGCGGGCGCCGCGGCCATTTCCTGCTCGCGCTTCTACGAAGCCATGGGCATGGACAAGGGCCAGATCTACATGTTCGACTCCAAGGGCCTGCTGCACCTTGGCCGCACCGACATGAACGCCGAGAAGACCTACTACGCCCAGCCCAAGGCCTGCACCCTCTCCGAGGCCATGAACGGCGCGGACATGTTCCTGGGCCTCTCCGGCAAGGACGTCATCAACGCCGAGCAGGTCAAGACCATGGCCAAGAACCCGGTCATCTTCGCCTGCGCCAACCCGGACCCCGAGATCGCCTACCCGGTCGCCCGCGCGGCGCGCGCCGACCTCATCATGGCCACCGGCCGCTCGGACTACCCCAACCAGATCAACAACGTTCTGGGCTTCCCCTTCATCTTCCGCGGCGCCCTTGATTGCCGCTCCAAGGTCATCAACGAGCAGATGAAGCTCGCCGCCGCCAAGGCCCTGGCCGCCCTGGCCAAGGAGCCCGTGGCCCCGGAGATTTGCGCGCTGTACGGCGTCAAGGAGCTCAAATTCGGCATGGACTACATCATCCCGAAGGCCCTTGACCCCCGCGTGCTGGAATGGGTCTCTCCGGCCGTGGCCCAGGCCGCCATGGATTCCGGCGTCGCCACCATCAAGCTGGACATCCCCCAGTACAAAAAGGATCTGGCCGCCCGCATGACCGAGTCCAAGAAGCGCACCGCGCTCATGGTCGACAGCTTCGGCTACGACCTGTAAGACTCGCGACACGCACGCACCCCCCAAGGCCCGGAGGCGACTCCGGGCCTTTTTAACGCACGGTGGTTTTCATGGAATACGACATCCTCCCCGCTGTCCGTTCCGACGCCCCGGCCATTCTGGCGTTGCAGCGCCTGGCCTACCAGTCCGAGGCCCTGCGCTACAACGACTGGACCCTGCCGCCCCTGACCCAGCCCCTGGAAGCCCTGGAGGCGGAGTTCAAGCGTCTTGTCATCCTCAAAGCCGTGCCGCGCGACACAAAACCAACGGCCGAGCCAGCGCGCAAACCGGCCAACGCCTATGCCCTGGGCGCGCCGGGCCTCGAAACGCAGCCAAGCTCGCCTTCCGTGGTCGGTTCCGTGCGCGCGGGCTTAAGCCACGGCACCTGCCACATAGGCAGGCTCATCGTGCACCCGGAGCACCAGCGCCAGGGCCTGGGCACGGCCCTGCTCGCTGCCATTGAGGCGCGCTTTCCCGCGGCGGAGCGCTTCTCGCTGTTCACCGGGGCGCGCAGCGCGGGCAACATCGGCCTGTACCAGCGCCACGGCTATCAGGTTGTGCGCAGCCAGGAAATGACCCCGGAGATGACCCTGGTGTTCCTTGAAAAGCCAGGCCCCGGAGCCAAGGTAGAAGCCGAAGGCCAGAGCTGAGGCGTCGCGGCTGCGCAAACGCCCGGCGCAAACGCGCAACTTTTGCGCGCCCCGCCGTGATGGAAAAGAACACAACCCCGCGAAGCCGCGCCAGCGTTCAATCACCATTTTGGCGCGATGTTTGCTGAAACCTCCCCCAAAGGCCCGCGTCTTGACGATTGCTCGGGAAGGCGTATCTTCTCGTACAGATTTGGACCGCCAATGAGGGCTGCACGTTACGTGGACATTCGGCGGGGACCCCCCGCACAAGGAGGATTTTTATGAAACGCTTTATCGCTTCCGCCATGCTCCTCACCTTCCTCATGGGTTCGCTGGCCGGCTGCGCCGACAAGGCCCAGAGCGGCGCGGGCCTGGGCGCCCTCACCGGCGCCGCCGTCGGCGCGCTCACCGCCAAGAACAAGGTCAGCGGCGCGGCCATCGGCGCGGGCATCGGCGCCCTGCTCGGCTACGCCATCGGCAACGAGATGGACAAGTACGACAAGGAGCAGATCAACAAAACGCTGGAGACCCAGCCTTCCGGCAAGCCCATGGCCTGGAAGAACCCGGACAACGGCACCCAGTATGAGGCCACCCCGGGCACCCCGTACAGCTCCAACGACAAGATTTACCGCGACATCAACATCAAGGCCAACATCGACGGCCAGGAGAAGGACGTGAAGGCCAAGGCCTACCGCAACGCCGACGGCACCTGGGTTCTGGTGCAGTAGGCTCCTTCGCTGAGCATACGACAGCAAGGCCCGGCGTCCGCAAGACGCCGGGCTTTTTTTGTCGCGGCTAAAAGGTGAAGGTCTTGGGCGGCCTGCCGCTGAAGTCGAACATGTAGGCGCTGCCGTGGTCCACGCTGAACACGGTGAAGTCCGGGTTCTCCGCGGTGCCGTAAATGCCGCGCACCAGGGCGTTGGCCTCCAGGATGCGGCGCTTCACCCCCATGTCGTCGTCAAGGTTGGCCGTGCCCTTCACCCGCACTGTGGCCATATCCTTGGAAATGGCGGCAAACTCCAGCCTGGGATCGGCCACGAGCTGGGCGTATACCTCCTTGGTCTTGGAGGTGCAGAACCACAGCCTGTTCCCCTCCGCGAACTGGAACTGGAAGGGCCGCACCCGCGCCTCGCCCTTGTCCGAGGTGGCCAGAAACACCGCCCAGTTCTTGGTCAAAAACGCGATGACTTCCTGCATGATCTTCTCCTGTTGCTGTATTGTTTTTGGTTCGACGTCGAACAAATGCCACAAAAAAAATCACTACAGGTTGGCCAGAATCTCTTCCAGCCCGGCGGTGAGCTCCTGCCTGCGCGCCGGGTCCATGTCGCCCCAGATCTTGGCCAGCAGCCGTTCGGACGTCTCCGCGAAGTCGGCGCGGAAGGCCTCGCCCTTGTCGGTCAGGCCAACCATGGTCACGCGGCTGTCCGCCGGGTCTGTGGAACGCCGCACAAAGCCCGCGTCCTCCAGCTTGCGCACCAGGGTCGTCACCGTGTTCTTGCGCCGTCCGATGCCCTGGGCCAGGGCGTTCATGGGCAGCGGCCCGTGCGCGTACAGCATGGCCAGAATGGACCCGTGCGAGGGCACGAGCCCGGCGGGCCCCCGGCGGTCCAGCTCCGCCCGGATGCACTCGCCGGCGCGGTCATGAATCATGGAGATGAGGTGGATGATCTGCTCTGTGCGCATGGCCGTATAATTAGTTCGACGCCGAACAATTGTCAAGCCGCTTCGACGCCAGATGCAAAAAGGCCGGGCCTCCTTGCGGAAACCCGGCCTCGTGCTGTCGTTCAATGCCTGCTAGAAGCGGCCTTCGCCAGCCTTGTGCTCCGTGCCCACGGGCTTTGCGGTGTCGATGGGGCCGGGCTGCACCTCCTGGCGCACCTCGGGCGCGGCGGGAGCCTTCTCCTGGCCGGGGCGGCTTACGGAATAGGTGCTCAGGTCGTCGGCCTGCTTGGCCGGAGCCGGAGCCCCGCCTGGGCGGCGCACCTCGGTGCTGGAGGCGGAGACTTTGCGCTCGCCGCTGAAGCTGCTGCCCACCGCGCGGTCGCCCTGCGAGGCCTTGCGAGCCTTCTTGGACTTGCGAGAGGACTTCGGCTCGGTCGGCAAATCCGCCTGCTGGGCGGCCTCTTGGTCGAGCTTCTTTTCCGCCTTGGACTTCTTGCCCTTCTTCTCAACCACGATTTCCTCGGCGGCGCCCTTCTTGGACTTCTTGCCCTTCTTCTCGACCACGATCTCCTCGGCGGCGTCCTTCTTGGACTTCCTGCCCTTCTTCACGGCCTTTTCCGGCTTTTCCGCCACGGCCTCGGCCGCTTCCTTCTTGGACTTCTTGGACTTCTTCTGCGGCTTTTCGAGGGCAGCCTCGTCCTGGGCCTTCTTGGACTTTTTGCCCTTCTTACCCTTCTGCTCCGCAGCCTGGGCAATCTCGTCCACCTTGGACTTGCGGTTCTTTTTGGCGGCAATCTTCTCGCCGGGCTTCACCTCGACCCAGCCGCCCTGATCCTGCCCGGGCACGGCCTTGCCCGACTTCTTGGCCTTTGTGCGCGTGGCCTTCTTTTCCTTGAGCGCTGTGGCGCGCTCCTCGGGTTTCATCTTGTAGACCTTGGCCTCAAGAGGCTCCACGGCCAGCAGCCCCAGCATAAGCGCCACGGCCACAAGCACGGTACAGAGTCGATGCATTCTTTGCCTCCTTGAAGGGGGGAACACCGCCACGAACAATGTCGCAGCGTCCAAGTTTTAAATCATACACGACGAACGCCCAGGCCGTCCAGCGGCCGGGAAGCCGCGTCGGCCGGGGTTATTTCAGCAGCGAGTCCAGACGCGCCGAGTCGAAGCCTTCCACGCGCGCGTCGCCCACGAAGATGATGGGCGTGCCGCTGATGTCCATGCCGGCGGCCTTGGCGATGTCGGCGGAGACCGCCTTGGCATAGGGCGAGTCGTTCAGCGCGGCGACGATGGCCGCGCCGTCTTTGCCCAGAGCCGAAAGCTCGGGGAAGCGCTTCAGGAAGGAACCGGCCACCTCGGCCCAGGCCTTCTGCATGTTCTCCGGGCTTTTGCTCGCCACCTTGGGCAGCGGCAGGTCGGTGTAGGCGAAGCGCACGAAGTCCGCCAGGCGCTGCGGGTCCTTGTCCGCGGCCCAGGCCATGAGGGCGCAGGCGATGTCCGCCCCGGCGTGGGAGGCCAGGGGGAAGTGCGCCAGCCGGAACTCGGAATAGGCCGCACCCTTGTTCATGAGATAGGTGAAGGCCGTGCGGCAGTACGGGCAGAAAGGGTCGGAAACGAAGGTGACCACGGGCTTGCCCGTACCCTTGAACACCGTGTGGCCCAGGCCTTTCAGGTCCGTCACGCGCACGCGGTCGCGGGCGTCCTTGAGGATGCTTTTGCCCGCGTTCAGGTCGACGATGTCGGACACATAGAATTTGCCGTCCGCGCTGACGAACATGGTGAAGGGCTGCGCCTGGCCGCCCTGCGGCGCCAACTGGCCGCGCACCACGTAAATGTCCAGCCCGCCGAAGGTGGCGGCCTTTTCCGCGGCCTCCACCTGCACGTTCTCGGCGGTCAGCGCGGGCGCGTTGGGCCGCCCGGCGAGTCCGGCCACGAAATTCTTGCGGAAGGATGCGGCGTCGAAGCCGGAAGGTTCGAGCGAGGCGGCGCAGGCGAGCTGCGCGGCCAGAAGGGTCAGCATGAGGGTGAGGATGCTGCGGAGCAGAACGCGGCGCATGGGGTCTCCTTGGGCTTACAGGTTGCGGGACCATGCGGCCAGGCGGTCGCAGGCGGTCTCGATCTCGGCCTCGTCGCCGCCGAAGGACAGGCGCACGTGGCCCTCGCCGCCGGGCCCGAAGGCGCCGCCGGGAATGGTGATGACTTTGGCCTCGCGGATGAGCCGGATGGCCAGCTCGCGCGAGTTCTCCACGGGAAGGTCGGCCTTGGCCATGACGTAGAACGCGCCCCGGGGCCGGATGTGGCTGAAGCGCGCCATGGCGTCGAGCCGGGCGCAGATGAGGTCGCGGCGCTTGCGCAGCTCGGCCTTGAAGCCCGCGAAGATCTCCTGCGGGCCGGTGAGCGAGGCCAGGGCGGCGATTTGCGAAACCGTGGGCGCGCAGATGGCCGCGGCATCGTGGATCTTGAGCATGTGGCCGAGCAGGGCCTCGTGCGCCCATACAAAGCCCACGCGCCAGCCCGTGAGGGCGAAGCGCTTGCTGAAGCTGAACACGCCGATGAGCAAGTGGCGCAGCTCCGGCAGGCTGGCCAGACTGAAGGCCCCCTCGGGGTCGGGACCGTCAAAGGTCAGGGCGTCGTAGGTGTCGTCGCAGATGACGAAGATGTTGTGCTTCAGGGCCAGGTCCGCAAGCTGGAGCAGGTCCTTCTTGGCGAACACCGCGCCGGTGGGGTTGTGCGGACTGGAAACGATGACGGCCTTGGTGCGCGGAGTGATGCAGGCCGCCACGGCGTCCACGTCGAGGCTCCAGTCCGCGCGGCGCAGGGGCGCGAACACCGGCGTGCCCTCGGCCATGAGGATCTGCTCCACGTGGGAGGGGTAGAAGGGCTCGGGCACGATGACCTCGTCGCCGGGGCCGACCAGGGTCAGCATGGCGCACAAGAGGCCTTCCATGCCGCCCACGGTGATGGCCACCTCGCGCTCGGCATCGGCAGGCAGGCCTTTCTCCACGCGCAGCAGCTCCGCCGCCGCGCGCCGCAGCTCGGGCATGCCGGGCTGCAACGAATATTTGCCCGCGGCCGGGTCGTCGCGCAGGGCCTTGGCCACCGCGTCCACCACATGCGCCGGGGTCTTGAAGGACGGGATGCCCTGGCCGAGGGACACGCAGCCGCCCACCTTGGCGGCGATCATGGGCATCTCCTTGGTGGCGGAGATCTTGATCTGCTTCACGCGGCGCGAAAGCCGCGCTTCCAGTCCGCTGGCGGTGTCCATGCTCACAGCGCCTCCTTGGGGAACAGCTTGCCGGGGTTCAGGATGTTGTTCGGGTCCAGCAGGGCCTTGATGCCGCGCTGCAGCTTGAGGCTCACGGGCGCAATCTCCAGCGGCAGCAGGTGGCGCTTGGCCAGGCCCACGCCGTGCTCGCCGCTCATGGTGCCGCCAAGGGCCAGCGCCAGGCGCACGCACTCCTCGGCCGCGGCCTCCACCCTGGGCCGCGCGGACTCGCGGGGCGCTGTCAGGTTCAGGTGGATGTTGCCGTCGCCCGCGTGGCCAAAGGCGTAGATGACGATGTCGTGCTTGTTCTCCACCGCGGGCAGGGCGGCCACCATGTCGGCTATCTTGCCGATGGGCACGGCTATGTCCTCCGGGATGTACACGGCGCAGGAGTCGTGGATGCGCGTGCTCACGCTGCGGCGCACCTTCCACACGGCCTCGCGCCCGTCTTCGTCCGGCGCGGGCAGAATGTCCAACGCGCCCAGCTTGCGGCAAATGGACTCGATGTCGTCCACGGCGCGCAGGGTCTCCAGCTCGGAGCCGTCGCACTCGATGAGCACCAAGGCCTCGCCGCCCTCGCCCGGCGCGCCCGGCAGGCCGGAGCGCACGTGCTCCGGCAGCAGGTCGCCCACGAGCCGCAGGCAGCGCGCGTCCAGAAACTCCATGGCCGAGGGCAGGTGCCCGCGCGTCATGACGCCGATGATGGCGCGCATGGCCGCGTCCAGGTCCGCGAACACCGCGGCCAGGCACGCCTGGTGCCCGGGGTGCGGCAAAAGCTTGAGGGTGAGCTGGGTGATGACGCCCAGGGTGCCCTCGCTGCCCACGATGAGCCGCGTCAGGTCGTAGCCCACCACGCCCTTGCGCGTGGCCGTGCCGGTCTTGATGACCTCCCCCGTGGGCAGCACGGCGGTGAGGCCCAGCACGTAGTCGCGCGTGGTGCCGTACTTGACGCAGGCCGGGCCGCCCGCGTTCGTCGCCGCGTTGCCGCCGATGGTGCTGGTGTCCAGGCTGGCCGGGTCCGGCGGATAGAAAAGCCCCTTGGCCCGGGCCGCGCGGCGCAGATCGCCCGTGAGCACGCCCGGCTCCACCGTGGCGGTCACGCTGTCCGCGTCGATGACGATGATGCGGTTCATGGCCGACATGTCGAGCACCACGCCGCCGGTCTCGGCCAGGCAGCCGCCGGCCAGGCCCGTGCCCGCGCCGCGCGGAATCACCGCGAAGCCGTGCTCGTTGGCCAGGCAGACAAGGCGCGCCACCTGGGCCTCGTTGCGCGCCAGCAGCACGGCCGCGGGCGGCAGGTCCAGGCCGGATTCGTCGCGCCCGCGCGGGGCCAGGGCTGCCGCGTCGGTGAGCAGGTCGGGTCCGAATTCTCGGGCCAGCAGAGAAAGCGTGTCGGAACTGGGAGCGCCGGGGTATGGCATGGCCGACTCCAATTGGGGGCTTTGCGTGGCGGGGTGAAGCGTCAGGCCTTGGGGCGTTCGAAGCCGGGCACGCTCAGGGCGTTTTCCAGCAGGCGCAAGAGCCAGCCCGCCACCGTGACCAGCAGCAGGTAGAACACGCCGAGGGTGCAGAACACCTCGATGTTGCGCCAGGAATTCTTGGCGATGGTGGTGGCCGTGCCCGTAAGTTCGTTCACCGTGATGATGGACGCGAGCGACGAATATTTGATGAGGTAGATGATTTCGTTGCCGCAGCCGGGAAGCGCCCGGCGGAAGGCCTGGGGCAGCACCACGTTCACCACGGCTTGCCGGGTGGTCATGCCCAGCGCCAGGGCCGCGCGTATCTGCCCGCGCTTGATGGAGTTGAGGCCGCCGCGGATGTACTCGGACTGGTAGGCCCCGCTGCACAAGCCAAAGGACAGGATGGCCGCGGGGATGGGGTCGAGCACCAGGCTCCATTCGCCGAACTTGATGTACGGCAGGGCGAAGTACCAGAAGAACACCTGCACAACCAGCGGCGTGCCCCGAAACAGCGAGACGTAGCCTTCCGCGAACTTGCGCACGGGCCAGGGCCCGTACACGCGCAGCACCCCGGCGGTGAGGCCGATGAGCGCGCCCAAAAGCGCGGAGGGCGCAATGACGATGATGCTGACCCAAAGGCCCTCAACAAGTCCGGGCGCCAGGTCGGCCCGCAGGAACTCGAGGTACGGCGTGCTCACAAACGGCACTCCCCGTCCGAGTCGCCGGTGAGCTCGCTGATCTTGGAGCAAAAGGCCTGGGTGCGCGAGCTGGAGCCCTTGCCCAAAAGCTCCGCCGGAGAGCCCTGCTCCACCAGCCGGCCCTTCTCCATGAAGATGAATTCATCGGCCAAGCTGGCGGAAAAGCTGATCTGGTGCGTGGCCATGATCATGGTCATGCCGCCCTGGGCCAGGTCGCGGATGACCGCGAGCACCTCGCCGATGAGCTCGGGATCGAGCGCGCTGGTGGGCTCGTCGAGGAGCATGACCTTGGGATCCATGGCCAGGGCCCGGGCAATGGCCACGCGCTGCTTTTGCCCGCCGGAGAGGTTGGCCGGATAGTGCGTGGCCCTGTCCGCCAGGCCCACCCGCTTGAGCTCGGCAATGGCGCGCTCCGTGGCGTCGAGCTTGCTCATTCCCTTGACCTTGATGAGCGCCACACGGACGTTCTCCAGCGCGCTCAAGTGATCGAAAAGATTGAAGTCCTGAAAGATCATGCCCACCTGCTGGCGCAGGGCGCACAATTCCTTCTTGCTCGCGCCGTCCACCTCGCGCCCTTCCAGCAGAATGTGGCCGGAGTCGGGCGGCATGAGGAAGTTGAGGCACTGGAGCAGCGTGCTTTTGCCCGCGCCGGAGGGTCCGATGAGCACCTTCACCCGGCCGCGGCCGATGTTCAGGCTCACGGAGTCGAGCACACGGTTGCCGCCCAGGATCTTGATGAGGTTTCTGGCCTCCAGAATGGGAGTGGTTTCACTTGGGGACATGAGGTCAGGCTGCTCCTTGGCGCGTATAGCCCGCGATGCGGACCTTGTTTTCCAAAAGCGAAAGGGCCTTCACCCCGACCCAGGTGAGGGCGAAGAAGATGATGCCCGCCACGAAGGACATGCTCACCGGCTCGTGGGTGGTGGAGGCTATGGCGCGCATGCGGGCCATTATCTCCACCACGCCGATGGTGAAGGCCAGGGCCGAGTCCTTGAGCAGGATGGAGTATTCGTTGCTCCAGCCGGGAATGGACAGACGCAGGGCCTGGGGCAGAATGATGCTGCGGATGGCCTGGGCGTCGGTCATGCCCAGGGCGCGCGCGGCCTTGAGCTGGCCGGCCGGCAGCGACTGGATGGCGCCGCGGAAAATTTGCGACTGGTACGCGCTCGACGTGAGGCCAAGCACCAGCACGGCGGCCACAAAGGGGCTGTCGAGCCCGAGTCCGGTCAGGCCCGGCAGGCCGGAAATCCACGCCAGGAGGCCGAAGTAGAAAATATAAAGCTGCACCAGGATGGGAATGCCGCGGAACAGCCAGACGTAGGTGGAGACCACGCGGCGCACGGGCTTTGGCCCATAAACCTGCAGCACGGAAAGCGGCACGCCCAGGGCGAGCCCGAGCAGCATGGCCCCGATGATGAGCCCGGCGGTCCAGGTGACCCCGCCCAGCATGTAGGGCAGCGACTCGCGGGCGGCGGTGAAGGCGACGTTGAAATCCATGTATGCCTGGGCGTTCCTGTAGGGTGAATAATGGCGCGGAATTGCGCCGCCCCTGAAAAGGCCGAAAGGCTCCGGCGTGATCCCGAAGCCTTCCGGTTGACTTTTCAGGCGCGAATGCGGGGTCTAGTCGACGTCGTACTTCTTCTTCAGCTCCTGCCAGTAAGGATCGGCCATGAGCAGCTTGAGGCCCTCGTTGACCTTCTTCTGCAGCTCGGCGTCGTCCTTGCGCATGGCGTAGCCGTAATTCTCGGGCTCGGCGTCGAAGGTGCCAAGAACCTTCACGTTCTTGTCCTTCTTCAGCACTTCCTTGGCGATGGTGTTGTCCATGCCGGAACCGTCGATGCGGCCCACGGGAAGGTCCTGCATGGCCAGGTCGGTGGAGTCGTACTGCACCAGCTTGAACTTCATGCCGGGCTTCTTGGTGAGGTCTTCAAGGTACTTGGCGGTCACGGTGCCGCGCTGCACGCCGATCTTCTTGTTCGTGGTCAGCATCTGCTCAAGGGTGGCCTTGCTGTCGCCCTTGACCACCAGCTGCTGGGTGACCTTGTAGTACGGATCGGAGAAGGTGACGCGCTGGGCGCGCTCGGCCGTGGCGCTCATGCCGGAGCAGATGATGTCGATCTTCTTGGCCTCAAGGGCGGGGATGATGGCGGACCACTCGACGGGCTGGTGCTTGACCTTGAAGCCCATCTTCTTGCCGATCCACTCGATGGCTTCCACGTCGAAGCCGACGGTCTTGCCCTCTTTGTCCACAAAGGCATACGGGGGGAAGCCGCCGCCGTCGATGCCGTTGATGATGGTCTTTTCCTCAGCGGCGGTGGCGTTGGCGGTGGCGTTCTCGGCGGCCTTCTCGGGCGCCTTCTGGCAGCCCACCAGGGCCAGGCCCAGAACCAGGGCAACAGCAAAAGCAAGACGTTTCATGCGCGAACCCCTTTGTTCAAACACTAAGTGCGGATATTCCCCGAAGCGCCCCACGCGCCCCCAAGGACAGCCAGATCCTGATCGCCAGCGCATAACAGACTGCGCCCCCGCAGGCAAGGACCTGCAGGGGCGCGTCGGTATCTGTCGCAGTACTGGTTCTAAGCCTTTTCGCCCTGCCCGACGCCGGGAATGGCGTCGCTCACGGAGCCGTCGAGGATCTCCTCGGGCGAATCCTCGGCCATCTCGTCCTTGCCGGAGAAGGCCCTCTGCAGGGCCGGCATGTCCAGCGCGCCTTCCCACTTGGCCACGACGATGGTGGCCACGCCGTTGCCGATGAGGTTGGTGATGGCGCGCGCCTCGCTCATGAAGCGGTCCACGCCGAGCAGGATCGCCATGGCCGCCACCGGGATGGTGCCGAGCGAGCCCAGGGTGGCCGCAAGGGTGATGAAGCCGCCGCCGGTGACCGCGGCCGCGCCCTTGCTGGTCAGAAGCAGAATGCCCATCATGTACATCTCGTCGCCGAAGGACAGCGGCGTGTTGGTGGCCTGGGCCAAAAACACGGAGGCCATGGTGAGGTAGATGCAGGTGCCGTCGAGGTTGAAGGAGTAGCCCATGGGCAGGGTGAGGCCCACCACGGAGCGGTCGCAGCCCGCGACCTCCATCTTGGCCATCATGCGCGGCAGGGCCGCCTCGGAGGAGCTGGTGCCGAGCACGAGCAGGATCTCCTCCTTGATGAAGCAGAGGTAGCGCCACAGGCTGAAGCCCGCGAGCTTGCAGACGATGCCGAGGAACACGAAGATGAAGATGATGCAGGTGGTGTACACGCCGGCCATGAGGTACATGAGCTGTTGCAGCGTGCCCACGCCGAAGGAGCCCACCACGTAGGCCATGGCGCCGAAGGCGCCCATGGGCGCGAAGTACATGATGTAGTGCACGACCTTGAACAGGCCCTTGCCGAATTCGTCGATGAAACGGGTGACGGTCTTCGCCTTCTCTCCCAGGGCCGAAAGCGCCAGGCCGAAGAAGATGGAGAAGAACAACACTTGGAGGATTTCGCCCTTGGCGAAGGCGTCCACCACGTTGCCCGGAATGATGTTCAGGATGAAGTCGACGGTGGAAAGCTTTTTGCTTTCACCCGCGTACTTGGCCACAGAGGCGGCGTCCAGGGAGGCCACGTCGATGTTCATGCCCACGCCGGGCTCGTAGACCTTGACCACCACCAGGCCGATGGCCAGGGCGATGAGGGTCATGGTCCAGAAGTACAGCATGGCCTTGATGCCCACGCGGCCGACCTTGCCCATGTCGCCCATTTTGGCGATGCCGACCACGACGGTGCAGAAAATGATGGGAGCGATGATCATCTTGATCATCTTGATGAACGCGTCGCCGAGGGGCTTCATCTGCGCGGCGAGGTTCTCTTTGCCGGGAAACAGCATGCCCAGGGCGATGCCGATAAGGATGCCGGAGATGACCTGGAAGTAGAGCGATTTGTAGAGGGGCTTTTTCACGGTTTCGACTGCCATGCGACTGCTCCTTGAACCGCTTGCGGCGGCTCCTGGTTTTGCTTGGGGTCTTTCGGCCCTTTGCGGCGTTTTGGCCGTTTAAGGCCTCCGTGCGCGCGCAGCCTGCAGTGTCCTCGACGCGATAGGGGGGGACCATGCTGGTTGGGTGTGCTGATAGCCCGCTTGAGCAATCGCCGTGCCAGCCCTCGCGAGCTTTAATCCTGGAATGAGATTACACCTGGGCGCGTGTCATTTCAAGGAAGTAAAGCCTTTTTTCCGCATCTTGGGCGGGGGGCGAAACCGGTGGAGAATATGTGGCATATGCCACATGTGTGGCGCCTCGAAAGTGTGGCGCCACACTCGTAGGAAGGGAGGATTGAAGAATCAGGAAAACTGATATTTTGCCATGTTGCGATAGAGGGTGCGGCGGTCCACGCCCAGGATGCGCGCGGCCTTGGCTTTATTGCCTCCCGCTTGCGCCAGGGCGGCCAGGATGTCCTCCTGCCGCAGCCCGCCGCTTTGCCCCAGGCGCGGCGTCATCGAGACCGGCGTGGGCCTGATCTGGCCCTGCCCTTTGCTGAAGCGCAGCAGGTCGGCCGGCAGGTGGGCGGAGGTTATCTCTCCGCCGGGGCACAAGATGCAGGCGTGCTCCAGCGAGTATTTGAGCTCGCGCACGTTGCCCGGCCAAGGGTAGGTCATGAACACCCGCATGACCTCGTCCGAGCATTTGCTGAGGTGCTTGCCGAAGCTGGCCTGGAAATGGGTGATGAAGTGGGCCATGAGCAGCGGAATGTCTTCGGTGCGCTCGCGCAGGGGCGGCAGCTGGATGACCATGACCTTGAGGCGGTAGTAGAGGTCCTCGCGGAAGAGCCCCTGGCGGATCTTGTCCAGCAGGTCCACGTTGGTGGCGGCCAGCACGCGCACGTTGGCCTTGCGCGTGCGCGAGTCGCCCACGCGCTCGAACTCCTTGCGCTCCAGCACGCGCAGAAGGTTCAGCTGAATGCGCGGAGAGATGTCGCCTATTTCGTCGAGGAAGATGGTGCCGCTCTCGGCGGCCTCGAAGCGGCCGATCTTGTCGCGGATGGCTCCGGTGAAGGCCCCGCGCATGTGGCCGAAAAGCTCGCTCTCCAGCAGGTTCTCGGAAAGGGCCGAGCAGTTGACCTTCACCAGGGGGCCCTTGCTGCGCGCGCCGCCAAAGTGCAGGGCCTCGGCCACCAGCTCCTTGCCGGTGCCGCTCTCGCCGGTGATGAGCACCGTGGACTCCACGTCGGAGAGCTGGTCCAGCACGGCGTAAATGTCTTGCATCACCTTGCTCTTGCCCACAATGCCCCGGTGGCTGTGCAGGTCGGTGAGGCGCTTCTCCAGGTCGGCCAGGCGGGTTATGTCGCGGATGACGAGCACCGCGCCCGCGAAGTTGTGCTCGCTGTCGAGCAGGGGCGAGCTGTTGATGACCACCACCTTGCCGGGCGAGTGGGTTTGGCACTCCACGCGGTGCTCCTGCACGGGCCGCCGCGTTTCAAGCGTGGTGCGCAGAACCGTGAAGCAGGCGCGGTTGCACGAGCCGCTGATGCAGCTGATGTCCTTGTCCTGCGAAAGCTCTGAGCCGATGCAGCAGACCTCGCTCAAGGCCCGGTTGGTCTGGATGATGCGCATGTTCGTGTCCACGGTGATGATGGCGTCGGGGATGGAGCGGAACACGGCCTCCAGGCCGGAGCGCAGGCGCTCCTTTTCGGCGTTGATGGCCTGCATGGCCAGCTCGGTCTCCACGCGGTCGTTGATGTTCTGCACCATGGGCAGCAGGTAGAGCGCTTTGCCGGACGAGTCGCGCACGAGCCCGGCGGAAAGGTGTACCCAGACCTCGCGCCCGTCCTTGGTCAGGTAGCGCTTGTCCTGCTCCCAGGAGTCTATCTCGCCGCGCTTCACGCGGTCGTACTGGAACAGGCTTTCGCCGCGCTCGTCCGGGTGGGTTATGGAGTCGAAGGTGATGGTCTTGAGTTCGGCCTCGGTGTAGCCGGTGATGCGGCAGAAGGCCTCGTTGGCGCGCAGAAAGGTGTTGTCCAGGCTGACGATGGACGCGCCGATGGGCGACTGGTCGAAGGTGTGGCGGAACTTCTCCTCACTTTCCCGCAGTGCGCGCTCGGCCTCCTTGCGGGCGGTGATGTCGATGTTCAGGCCTTCGATGTACTGCAGCTCGCCGGTGGCGGGGTCGCGCACCTCGCGCGCGGTGAGGGAGATCCACTTGGTCGCGCCGTTCTTGCAGATGAACTGCGTTTCGAAGCCGGTGATCTGCCCGGTCTCGCGCAGGACCTTGAAGAGGGTGTCGCGGTCGGCCGGGTCCACGTAGAGCTGGCTGCGCAGGTCGTTGAAGTGGGCGATGAGCTCGGCCGGGGAGTCGAAGCCGAGGATGGAGGCCAGCCCTGGGTTGACCATAAGGTAATGGCCGCTCTTGGTGGACTGGAACACGCCCTCGATGACGTTCTCGAAGAAGCTTTGATAGCGGGCCTCGGCCTGGCGCAGGAGCGAAAGGTCCGTCAGGGTCAAAATGACGAGCTTCCGCCCGTCCGCGCGCACCACCGGGCGCGAGGCCAGAAGCACGGGCACGCTTTTGCCGCCCGGGCCGGGCAGCCGGCATTCCACGCCGTGCATGCCTTCCGCGAGTTCAATGAGGCGGAACTCCTGCCGGGGAAAAAGCGTGGCCAGGCTGGGCGTTTCGTCCCCGCCGCAGAGCATGGCGCGCACGCGGTCGTTGGCGCAGAGCACCTCTCCGCTTTGCGCGTCGAGCACCAGCACGCCCGCGTTCACGGCGTTCAGCAGGTCGGTGTCGCCGGGCAGGGCGTCCTGATCCGTGCAGCGGGGCGGCGCCTGGCGCATGGGCGGCTAGGCTCCCTTGGCGTTCAGGCCGTCCAGCAGGCCCAAAAGCTCGCCGGGCTGGCTGATGATGTGCCGCGCGCCGTTGGCGGAAAGCTCGGCTTCGTCGCGGAAGCCCCACAACACGCCGACGGGCAGCATGCCCGCGCCACGCGCGGTCTTCATGTCCGTGGCCGAGTCGCCCACGAAGACGATGGAGCCGGGCGCGAGGCCAAGCTCCGCGGCCAGGGCCAGGGCGCCGGCCGGGTGCGGCTTGTTCGGCACCTCCGGCCGCGCCCCGCGCACGATGGTGAAGGGGCTGCCGGGAAAGAACGCCTCGATGGTGAGGTCGGTGTAGGGCTGGGGCTTGTTGGAAAGCACGCACACGGGCAGCCCGCGCTGGCGCAGGGCGTCCAGCAGCTCCTTGATGCCGGGGTAGGGCAGGGTCTTGTCCTTCCAGCGGCGTTTGTATTCCGTCACGATGACCTTGGTGGCGGTTTCCACGGTCTGGGCGTCGCGCTGGGGCTCGGGCAGCATGCGGCGCACCAGCTCCTCCATGCCCAGGCCCACGAAGAAGCGGTAGGCGTCTTGCGGGTGCTGGGGCAGGCCCAGGGCGGCCAGGGCCGCGTTGCCGGAGTCGGCCAGGTCCGCCAGGGTGTTCAGCAGAGTGCCGTCCAGGTCGAAGATGATTGCGCGTGCGGGGGGCGTCATGGGTGTCCTTGGTTCGCGGCAAGGCCGGAAGAGGGTGCTCGGTTGGCCTTGCGTGTACACCGGCGGCCGTTTGCGCGCAAGCGGGCGGGGCTGCTTGCGCCGCTAAGCCCGGCGCAACGTTCAAGAGGCCGGGCCCTTGCCGCCGTGTGGCTATCGTGGCATGACGGGGCATGGGCAAGCCTTTTGTGTTCCGACTGGAAAAGGTGCTGGAGTACCGGCAACAACTGGAGGAGCAGGCGCGCCTTGCGCTGGCCCAGGCCCAGGCCCGGCACGACTCGCAGCAGCAGATCATTGTGGACATAAGCACGCGCCTGGCCGCCCACAACGAGCGGGGCTTCGGCTCCCACGCCACCCAGTCGGACATTTGGCTGTGGACCCAGTACCGCGAGGCCCTGGAAAAGGACCTTGTCAGCGCCAGGGCCGAGCTGGAACGGCTGGCCTCGATTTTGCAAACATGCCGCCAGGAGGCCGTGCTCCGTTCCAGGGAAAAGAAGCTCCTGGAAAAACTGAAGGACCGGCAGGCCAAAAAACACCATGTTCAAGAGAACCAAAGAGAGCAAAAAGAGTTCGACGAAATGGCAACGATTCGCCATAAATCCCAAGATCGTTAGCGTCCTTGCGGCGCTGGCGGTTGTGGCCGCACTCAAGCTCACCGTGCTTGGCGCTTTGGGGATCAACCTCTGGGAGCAGCTCAAGGGCGACGATATTTTGCCGCTTTCCAAGGCGCTTGCCGCGCAGACCGGCAAGGCGGAGAAGCAGCCCGCCCCGCCCGACGTGGCCCCCGCGGCCGACGCCTCCGCTGGCGAAGGGGACATGCTGGCCGAGAACGCCATTCCGCAGACCCGCGTGAACGAGAGCCAGACCGCCAAGGACGCCAACCGCCGCGAGGCCGAGCTGGCCGCCAAGGAGCGCGCCCTGACGGCCATGGAGAAGAGCGTTGACGACAAGCTGGCCGAGCTCAAGCGCGTCGAGGCCTCCATCAAGAAGCTGCTCGACCAGGCCGACGTGCTGAAGGACGAGCGCATCAAGCGCCAGGTGGCCACCTACCAGGCCATGAAGCCCAAGCAGGCTGCAGAGGTGCTCTCGAACATGGACCAGGAACTCGCCGTCAAGATTCTGACCGGCATGAAGCCCAAGGTCGCAGGCGAGATAATGACCTACGTGAAGACCGACAAGGCCGCCAAGCTCACCGAGGCCATGACCAAGGTGCAGGCGCCCATGCAGGGCCCCGGCCAGTAGTCCGTCAACAACGCGCGATTTCGACAGCCCCGCTTGGGCCGTCCGCCGGGAAACCCCGTGGACGCCCGGGCGGGGCTGTGCTAGTTGCCGCCCATGACGCGCATCAAGCTCATCATCGCCTACGACGGCACCGATTTTTCGGGCTGGCAGCACCAGGCCAACGCGAGGTCGGTGCAGTGCGTGGTGGAGGCGGCCGTGGCCAAGATCGTGGGCGAGCGCAGGCCCGTGCAGGGCGCGGGCCGCACCGATTCCGGCGTGCACGCCCTGGGCCAGTGCGCCCATGTGGACCTCCCCGAGCCCCTGGCCAGCCGCGTGCCCTGGCGCATCGCCCTCAACAGCAACCTGCCCCTGGACGTGCGCGTGGTGGAGGCGTCCATCACCCACCCCCGCTTCCACGCCCAGTTCGACGCTGTTTCCAAAATCTACGCCTATACCCTGTGGCACGACCGCGGCTACGTGAACCCCATGCGCCGCCGTTTCGTGTGGGACGTGCCCTCGCTGGACGAGGCCGCCATGGACGAGGCCGCCGCCGTGCTGGTGGGCCGCCACGACTTCAACAGCTTCCGCAACCTGGGCACGAAGCTTGGCGCGCGCGGCACGGTGCGAAACCTCATGGCTCTGTGGCGGGAGCCCGGCTCCTGCCCGGCGGAGACAGTGTGGCGCGCCCGGGCCGACGGCTTCTTGAAACAGATGGTGCGCAACCTCGTGGGCTGCCTGGTGGCCGTGGGCAAGGGTAAAGCAACGCCCGAGGACGTCCGATTGATCCTTGAACGCTGCGACCGCAACCACAGCCTGCCCACCGCCCCGCCCCACGGCCTGTGCATGGAGCGGGTGTTCTACCCCGGCGATGCCGGCGAGTCTGGCCGGATAGGTGCGCCAGGGGCGGATGCGGGGACCAA
>Ga0209373_10002233_pt1 | contig 19932 bp, 20 predicted proteins | sample Higcelweek5metaG_FD_187173 | JGI IMG/M metagenome (GOLD analysis project Ga0209373, IMG submission 187173) | Freshwater pond sediment microbial communities from the University of Edinburgh, under environmental carbon perturbations - High... | ecosystem: Environmental > Aquatic > Freshwater >... | reverse complement strand
TCTTTTCGGTAGAAGGGAGAACCCTTTTCACACTTACAACTCAGGCTCCAGAAACCGTAATTCCGGTATCTAAACTGAATGCAAGCGGAATCGTATTGGTGAAAGTAAGTACAAATAGAGGAACATCGGTATCGAGAATACTGTTGAAATAGTTTAATGATTAGTTCTTAGTTAATAAATTAGGTTGTTTTAAAGGGTAGCTGTATGGCTGCCCTTTTTCTTTTATGGAAAAAGGAGGCAGGTCGTCGTATTTCTTCTGTTCGCTTATCTGATTTGACTGTATTCGGGCACTTCTTTCAAGAACTGGAACTTCTTATTTTCGAAATCGGCCACACAGCAAAAGTGTTGCAGTCCGTTGGTTACAAGTAAATAGGGAACTTTTAATTCGAGGTTGTACACTGCAATTTGGTCGAATGTTTTTTGCGAAATGGTTATTTCGGGGGCTTTACATTCAATAAGCAAAAGTGGAGTGCCCCGGTTCGAATAAGCAACAATGTCGTAACGTAAATTCACACCATTGATCGAGAATCCTTTTTCAACAGCAAGCAGGCTTATGGGGTAACCTTTTGCATCGCGAAGGTAGTGCAGGCAATTTTGCCGTACCCATTCTTCAGGATTCAGTGTTACATATTTACGGCGGCTCACATCGAAGATGAGCATTCTGCCTTGCTCTTCTTTCAGTTTAAATTGCGATTCAGGAAAATTCAGTCGTGGAAGCTGAGGAAACATGTGTCTTCTATTCAAATTCGACCAAAACTAGCAAAAAACAGTGAAGTTGCTTCTTCCTTAATTGGGATTTTTGTAGTTAATTGCAGCATCAAAAAACAATCGATGATGAAATCGAAAGAAGAAATTGTTGAAAACTGGTTGCCCCGATACACTGGTGTTCCTTTGGAAAAATTTGGAAAGTATATCTTGCTGACCAACTTCATTAAATATGTCGAGATTTTTGCGCGTAAGTTCGATGTCCCAGTTGATGGGCTCGACCGTAATATGCCAAGTGCTACCGCAAATGGGATCACTATTCTCGACTTTGGAATGGGCAGCCCCAATGCGGCTACCATTATGGATTTGTTGAGTGCTATAGCTCCAAAGGCGGTGTTGTTCCTTGGTAAATGTGGCGGATTGAAAAAGATCAATCAATTGGGCGATCTGATTTTACCAATTGCAGCCATCAGGCACGATGGTACTTCGAACGATTATCTTCCGCCCGAAGTTCCCGCGCTTCCTGCGTTTAACCTGCAACGTGCAGTTTCGAGTGCGATTCGTGATCACGGGCGCGATTACTATACCGGTGTGGTTTTTACCACCAATAAACGGGTTTGGGAATACGATAAATATTTTAAAAAATACTTGACGCGTACCAGGGCCATGGCCATTGATATGGAAACAGCGACCATTTTTATAACCGGTTTTGCCAACGAAATTCCTACTGGCGCACTGCTTCTGGTGTCCGACCAGCCCATGATTTCGACCGGTGTGAAAACCGATGCGAGTGACAAAACAGTGACCACAAATTTTGTCGATGACCATGTTCAAATTGGAATAGATGCGTTGGGTGAGATTCGTGACCATGGAAAATCTGTAAAACATCTAAAATTCTCCGATTAATGACTTTTAACGAAATACTTAAAAACCTCGAAAAGAAAATCTATCATCCGCTGTATGTATTGATGGGCGAAGAAACTTACTTTATCGACCAGATTTCGGATTACATTGCACAAAATGCATTGACCGAGGCCGAGCGTAGTTTTAATCAAACCGTTATTTATGGGAAAGATGCGACCATTGATATGGTGCTTACTGCTGCCCGACGGTTTCCAATGATGGCTGCTTATCAGGTGGTGATCCTAAAGGAAGCTCAAAACATATCGACACTGGAAGAAGGGTTGTTAAGTTATGCCGAGAACCCAATGAAAACGACCATTCTGGTAATTTGTTACAAATACAAGTCGCTCGATAAAAGGAAGAAATTTTTGAAGGTGGCTACCGAGAACGGAATTGTTTTCGAATCGAAGAAAATATATGAGAACCAGTTGGCACCCTGGATTCAGGATTACGTTTCTGAAAAAGAGTATAAAATTCAGCCTCAGGCCACTGCATTACTTGCCGAATATTTGGGAACTGAAATCAGCAAAGTAGCCAATGAACTGGACAAGTTGATGATTTTGTTGCCTGCGGGGTCAACCATTACTCCTGCCGACATTGAGAAAAATATTGGGATCAGCAAAGATTTCAATGTGTTCGAATTGCAGAATGCATTAGGCAACCGCGATGTGTTGAAGGCCAATCGTATCATCAACTATTTTGGGTCGAATGCAAACCTTAATCCGATCCCAAAAACCATTACCATGCTCTATTCTTATTTTAGCAAAATATTGAAATTTCAACTGATGCAGGATAAATCGAAGCCAAATGTGGCTCGTGAGTTGGGCATTTCGCCTTTCTTTGTCGACGATTACATTAAGGCGGCAAAGAATTATCCCACTAAGAAAGTGGTTGAGATTATTGGTATTTTGAGAGAGTTCGATATGAAATCGAAAGGGATTGGCAATGTGTCGGCTTCGCCCGAGGATTTGCAACGAGAAATGATTTACCGAATAATGCACTGATATGACGTTAATAATATTGCTCATTACAATTGGAGTTTCGGTATACGCTTTTTACAACAGAAACGTATACGAAAGCCTTAGTTTGAAACCAACATTGGTTTATCACCAGAATCAATTTCACAGGGTATTTACCCACTCCCTTGTTCATGCCGATTGGACCCACCTAATTGTGAACATGTACGTGTTTTATATGTTTGGAGCGGTATGCGAAGACTATTTTAAGTACTATTTTGGCAATTCGGCAACCTTAAGCTTTGGGCTTTTGTATGTGTTAAGTATCGTTTTTTCGAGTGCGTATTCTATTTTTAAGCACAAGGATAACAGCCATTACAGTGCAGTTGGAGCATCGGGGGCGGTTATGGCAGTGGTTTTTACCTCCATCTTCTTCGACCCTTGGAATAAGCTATGGTTTTTTGGGATAATCCCAATTCCTGGAATTTTGTTTGGCATACTTTATCTGGCCTACAGTTTTTACATGGGAAAGCGAAATGCCGATAATATTGGTCACGATGCACATTTTACCGGGGCTATTTTCGGGTTTTTGTTTCCCATAATCAGGGAGCCGTCGTTGTTCAACGATTTTATAAGCAGGCTATTGCACCCATAAAAATTGTACATTGACTTTTCGGTTGGGTGTTACTAGAATAAGAATTTAACAAGTGGTAGGGGATATGATTATTGGGGAATGAACTTTTTCTGATGACTGAATATTAGTTCATGCTGGGGTTTTCGGGGAAGTTCTGCCATATCGAATATTTTTGGCCAAGGTTTTTGACCATTTCCTTCCATAGTGATTCGTTGCTGCTCATGACCATTTTACTCGAAATATCAGATACCAGCCAAGAGTCTTCGGCTAACTCCTCGTTTAACTGTTCTTTGTCCCAACCCGAATAGCCCAGAAAAAAGCGAACTTGTTCGGGTTTGGCAATGCCCGAATTGATCAAATCTTTCAGGTGTTCAAAATCGCCACCCCAATAAAGGTCGTCTTTAATGTGAATACTGTTTGGAATGTGTTTTCCAAGAGTGTGTACATAATAAATCGATTCGATATTTACAGGGCCGCCAAGGAACAGGTGGTTTTTGTTTTTTGGAAATTTGCTATCGAACTCATCAACAGGGAAGTCGACAGGTTTATTCAGTATAAACCCAACTGTTCCTTCTTCGTTGTGATCGACTAAAAGCACAATAGACCGATTAAAATAGCTTCCGGGAAGAAAAGGTTCTGCGATAAGAATGCGTCCCTTTTTCGGAGAAACATTATTCGTCTTTATCCGGAATATGTCCAAATTTAAATCCATTGTATTTTTTCTCATGCTGAAGCAAGATATAAAAATATCGATTTAAAACAAATCAAATTAACGATTAAACTTGCTAAGGTGCTGACTTAATTAAGGTTTAAGTCGAATATCAAGCCTGTTTCGATGTATTCGGCAATGTAGTAGTGGGCTTTCAAATTGGTAACAAATCGTATGTGATCGGTTAAATAGTATCCAAACCCAATGCGCTCATAAAACCCAAACCCAATTTGGTCAAAATAATACCATTGAAAAGGTTGGTTTTTAAGGTATAACCCCAGCTGGGTAAGGACTGTAAACTTGTTGATGATGAATTCGTGCGAAACGTGCGCGGCAAACGTAAACAGTTTTGAATTATCGTAAGTTTTGTCGGGTCTGTAGGCGTAATAGCCGCGTACTGCTTCGTTATAGGCAAATTCGCACCCGATGCCCACCCTGCGTTTAAACCCGGGCTGATAATAAATAGCGGGTGATATCAGAACTTCGCGGTAGAGTGGTTTTGGTTGGTTGTATGTTTTGAAACCCGCTCCAACATAGGTGTTGATTTGCCATTTTTTGTCGAACGGCAGCTTTTTCCCTTTGTTCAGAATGGGCTGAAATTGGGGCTGGTACCGTAATCCTAGTTTTAGGGTACGAACATTGATGCCCATGTTTGGAAAACCCAGCGCTCCGTTTGAAATGTGTGTGAGCCCTTCGGTTGCAAACAGATCGATATGTTTTCCAATGTTTACCGATTGTTCTAAGTAAAATCCCGATTGGAAATTTGCCGATGAACTGATGGCAATATTTTGAGGGTTGGTGATTGAATCGAAAGGAGCCATTCCTGCACAAAAGCCAAAGTTGACTTCAAAATCGAGCCTGAACCACTTGGTTGTAATTTGTGGAAAGCTTGTAAAAAAGTAGGCCCCCAAAGGATTACCAATAATGGGATTTTCGAATTTGCTATAGTTTAGGCCAACACCAAAACTGGGGTATCGGTAGGCAATTTGCCAATCTTTTTTTCCAAGGGTTTGCCATCCAAGCCTTAGGCCAAAGCCTTGGTAATCTGAAGTAAGTGCATTTAAAGAAGCACGTTTGGGTCGGTAATAACCTGTTCGGTAGTCGGCGCTAAAAAAATAGGGGGTCTTTGGTTCGCTTTGAGCAGGCAGCAGAATTGGAAGTAACAATGTTGGTAACAGAAGTAGTATTGTGAGTCGTTTTTGCCTGTTCATTTATCTTCATCTATTATCACATAAACCTCTTCGTTGTCTTTTTTAAGATAATATTGTTCGCGAGCAAGGCGTTCAATGGCATTCGGATCGTTTTTCAGAATTTTAAGTTTCTTTTTATCTTCTTCGATTTTGGTTTGAAGAACAATCCTTTCCTTTTCGAGATTCTTTTGTTTGTGCTTGTCTGAGTTTATTCTAATTACATTAAACTCATCGAAGAAGAAGATGTAAACAATGAAAACTAAAATAATAATAACGTATATCTTGTTCTTTTTAAGATACGCTATCAATTGTTCCTTTTTTTCTTTTTTGAGTTTCACGCCACAAATCTAATATAAAGCTTCTAAAATTGGAGCAAATTGATGGTGAAGAATTGAAATAGTTTATCACAAAAGGGGTACGTTTCTATATTGTTGAAAGCGTACCCCTCATGTAGTTACGAACTAAAACTATTCCTTATCGGCTAAAAAGCTGGGATACATAAAATTTACGGGTGAAACAAATGTTTCTTTAATGGTTCGGATCGATGTCCACCGTAAGAGGTTGAATACCGAACCTGCTTTGTCGTTTGTTCCCGAACCGCGGGCACCGCCAAATGGTTGTTGGCCTACAACTGCTCCAGTTGGCTTGTCGTTGATGTAAAAATTTCCTGCGGCATTTGCCAGTCGTTTCGTATATTGTTCAATATTGTAGCGGTTTTGCGAGAATATAGCACCAGTCAAAGCATAATTCGACGTTTTATCTACCAAATTTAGTGTTTCTTCAAGTTCATCATCGTTGTAAATATAAACGGTAACTACGGGCCCAAATAGTTCTTCGTGCATGGTAATGTAATCGGGCTTTTTCGCCAGAATTACAGTGGGTTGAATAAAATATCCTACGGTTTTATCGCAAATTCCACCATAAATTACTTCAGCATCATTGTCGTCTTTAGCCCTGTCAATAAATCCTTTGAGCTTGTCGAACGAAGCCTCATCGATCACTGCATTGATAAAGTTGGTAAAATCTTCGGGAGCACCCATTTTCATTTGGTCGAGCTGAATTTTCGCTTTTGCCCAGAATTCGGGCCATATGCTCTTCGGGATATATACCCGCGAAGCAGCCGAACATTTCTGTCCTTGAAATTCGAATGCACCACGAACAAAAGCCGTTGCCAATGTTGATGTATCGCTGGTGTTGTCAGCAAAAATGAAATCTTTTCCTCCTGTTTCGCCAACAATTCTTGGATACGATTTGTAGTTGAAAATATTGTTGCCAATGGTTTTCCATATGCTTTGGAACACCTGGGTTGAACCGGTATAGTGGATGCCCGCAAAATCGGGATGGTTTAAAATAATGTCGGCTGTTATTGGACCAGGGGTGAAAACCAGGTTGATCACACCATCGGGTAACCCTGCTTCTCTGAGAATTTCCATAATCACAGCGGCCGAATAGATGGCTGTTTTCGATGGTTTCCACACACACACATTGCCCATTAGAGCAGGTGCTGCAGGCAAGTTCCCTGCAATTGATGTAAAGTTGAAAGGGGTAAGTGCAAAAACAAAACCTTCGAGCGGGCGAAATTCGTTGTAGTTCCATATTCCGGGTGCCGATTCGGGTTGCATGTTGTAAATCTCTGTCATGCATTTTACTCCAAAACGGTAAAAGTCGGCTAATTCGCAAGCTGCATCAATTTCAGCCTGAAACGCATTTTTCGATTGCCCCAGCATTGTTGCTGCGTTAATTTTTGCACGGTAAGGGCCTGCAATTAAGTCGGCGGCTTTCAGAAAAATAGCTGCACGGTGTTGCCACTGCATGTTGGCCCAGTTTTCTTTAGCTTTCAGAGCAGCATCAATTGCCATTGTTACATGGCTTGCATCGCCTTGATGGTAGTAGCCCAGGGTGTGTTTAATCTCGTGAGGTGGAAATATCCGCACGCGGTTGTTGGTAGTTATGTCTTCGCTGCCAATGCGCATCGCAATTTCAATTTCGTACGACCGCAACGTGGCGATCATTGCTTTTAATTCATTGCGCTCGGGGCTATTGGGTGCATACGTTTTTACCGGTTCGTTTTTTGCGACAGGCACTTGATAAAATCCAGTTGACATACAGACAGTATTTTAAATAATTATTTCCCTTTTTTCGATTCTCTTTTGAATAATTCAAATTTATGATCTTAAGGATTTCTAAAAGCTAATAAATGTCACTGGGGATTGTCATACAGATTGTGGAAAAATAAGATTTGAAAGTTGTATTGAGATCTTTTACATCGTTGTTTGCCAATGTTTTGGTGTGTTTTGGTGCCGGCTGAGATTCTGGATGGAGGATTAATCAATCGATGATCTGCTCGTTTGTGAATTGAACAGCTGATATCCGATCAGCCTGTCGTAACGGTCGGTAATACGGCCATAGTATACAAATATCTGATAGTCGTTTTCTGTTTCGAAATGGCTTCCTTCAATGTTGTACATTTTAACAATGGGCTGTTTGTAGTCTTTGTATGCATAAGCAAAATTGTAGTAGCCCTGTTTCAGTAGCATGGTTAATTCGTATTGGTTTTGTTCAAAGTTCCAAACCATTTCGTTTTGTTTCAAACATTGCCAGTTACTGAGTTTTCCGAACACGTAAACACCTCCACCCAACAAGGGTTGTGGCATTTTTAGCGTGAAGTGCACAAACATGTAATCGGCTTCAATTTCAGGGTAATCTGAACTGTATGTTTCAATTGAAAAGTTGCCATTCATTTCCTGAAAATAGGAATAGCGATCCTGTACCCTTAATTCATGGGGTAGAAGCGTGGCATGATAGACTGGATTGTGAAAACTGATTTCGGCAACACCTTCGCCCTCGTATTTAATTCCTCTGATGGCGAAAAACCTGAATTCGTTTTCACCTTTGAAAGTATTCTCAAAATTGTAATCGTATTCCAGAATATTTCCGTTAACATATTGTGGTTTAAGATCCGATATGGCATTGTCGGTACGGTTGTTTTGAGTTATAACCACTTTTATGTCTGAAACAGGATCTTGAATTGGAAAGTTCCCTTTGTCGATTACAAAATCTACTTCTTGGTTTTCGCCATTTGAAGGATCGTGGGTTGCCCTGTGGATGCGGGCTGCGATGCTTATTTTAGGCTCAACCACATAAAACCGCCATGTAAGAATGGGTAGGTTTGGGTTGTTTCTGTCGAAAACAACCAACGCATAATTGCCTGAAAAACGGATGGGAACATTCTCGTTAGGTATTCGCAACATATAATTTACAAAACCAATTTTGGTGTTAATCGAATACTCGTAATCGGTTAAAGGAAAATCGACATATGAGTCGAGGTATTCCTGTTGAGCCAACCCAGAAATGCGCCAGTCGCGTGTGCAGTGATAAATAGTATAGTAGTAGTCAGAGCGTTCGTTGTTTAGGTCGTCGAAGCTGAGGATCAATGCCTGATCGCTGTTGAGATTGATGATTGGGTTCGAAATTTTCCATCCGTCGCGGTACATTACAACTGTTTTAATGTTGTCGGAATAAATGGTGTTTTCAATCACTTCGGGTAAATCAACAGCATAAAGCTGGTTTGTTGACACTAACAAAAGCAGTAATATAATGAGGTAATGTAATTTCATTTCGATAGATGATTTCTGCAAAAATAATATTTACTCGTGAGCAAATGTGAATAACTTATTCTTAAAGAACGAAATCGATTGTGGAAAATTTTTAAGATGTTCCGTTTTATTCAGGGGTTTTTTTCATATGGGCAGGGAAAGCCCCTCGAAAAGATAAAATCATTTTTAAATTCGTTAAGGATAGACATTGAACTCAAATGATATTTTGCTATAAATAATTATCTTAGTCGAATAACGAAATCTAGCATTTAGCGATGTTGAAAACTATTAAAATTAGAAAAGGTCTAAACATTAAATTGAAGGGAACTGCTGAAATTTCTGTTGGAGAAGCAAATTCTGCTTTTTACGGGATAAGGCCATCCGATTTTCAAGGTGTTACTCCAAAACTTTGTGTTCAGGCCAACGATATTGTAAAAGTGGGTTCAACTCTGTTTTACGACAAAAACCGCCCCGAAGTGAAGTTTGCTTCGCCTGTTAGCGGGAGAGTGGTTTCTGTTAACCGTGGTGAACGTCGACGCATTTTGGCAGTAGAAATTGAGAGTGATGGGAAATTCAATTCTGAAAATTTTTCTATTGAAGGTGCATCGTCGTGGAGCCAAGAATCCATCAAACAACTTTTGTTAGAAAGCGGCTTATGGCCTTTCATTATCCAGCGCCCGTTTGGGATCATTGCTGATCCGGCCGATACCCCGCGCGATATTTTTGTTTCTGGTTTCGATTCCGCTCCGCTTGCTCCCGATTACGATTATACGTTGAACAACGATATCTCTGCGTTACAAGCAGGTATCGATGTGCTGGCAAAACTCACCGATGGTAAAGTTTATCTAGGTGTTCGAGGTGGCTCAAAGCTTGCCGATGTAAAAAATGCGGAAGTTAATGTTTTCGAAGGGCCTCATCCTGCTGGAAATGTTGGTGTTCAAATTCATCAGTTAAAACCAATTGATAAAGGAGTTAAGGTATGGACGGTTGATCCACAGGCTGTGGTTTTCATTGGACGTTTGTTTGCCAATGGGAAACTGAATATGAGTAAAATAGTGGCGTTAACCGGTTCGGAAGTCAAAAATCCAATGTATTACAAAACAGTGGTTGGTGCCAAAATATCATCGATCGTTTCAGGCAAAACAAAAGGTAGTTGTAAAGAACGGATTATTTCAGGCAATGTGTTAACAGGCTTAACTTCAGAGCTTGATGATTTTATAGGGTTCTATCATAACCAAATCACCGTTATTCCCGAAGGCGATAATTACGAATTCATTGGTTGGGCTATGCCAAGGTTCAACAAGTTCAGCATGTCGCGTGCTTACTTTTCATGGTTGATGCCTGGGAAAACCTATCGGGCCGATGCGAATTTGAACGGCGAAGAACGTGCTTATGTAATGACCGGGCAGTACGAAAAAGTACTTCCCATGAATATACTTCCGGTACACCTGATCAAATCGATTATGGCCGATGATATTGAAAAGATGGAACAACTCGGTATCTATGAGGTGATTGAAGAAGACTTTGCCCTTTGTGAATATGTTTGTACATCGAAAATTGAGGTTCAGCATATTCTCAGGAAAGGAATCAATCTGATTGTAAAAGAACTTGGTTAATAAACAAGATAATATCTCTAAATATCGATGAACTCACTCAGAAAATATATCGACAAGAAAAAACCGCTGTTTCAGAAAGGCGGGAAATTTGAGAAGCTGGGGTCAACATTTGGCGCTTTCGAAACCTTTTTGTTTACACCCAACCGCACATCAAAAACCGGTACCCATATTCACGATGCCATCGACCTTAAACGTACGATGATCATTGTGGTTATTGCCCTTCTTCCTTCTCTCATTTTTGGAAGCTGGAATATTGGATATCAAAACGGACTGGCTTTTGGTGTTGAACGCACGTTAATGGAGAACTTCTTTTTCGGATTTCTAAAATTGTTGCCAATTATTGTGGTATCGTATGGAGTAGGGCTGGGTATCGAATTTATTTCGGCTCAAATTCGTGGGCACGAAGTAAACGAAGGTTTTCTTGTAACCGGTTTGCTCATTCCGCTTATTGTTCCGGTAAATATTCCTCTTTGGATGCTGGCTTTGGCGGTTGCTTTTGCCGTAATTTTTGGAAAAGAGATTTTTGGTGGAACAGGTTACAATATTATGAACGTGGCTTTAATTGCACGAGCATTCTTGTTCTTTGCCTATCCGTCTTACATGTCGGGCGACACGGTTTGGATCGAAGGTTTGACCAGTCAAGCTGCTATCGACGGTTTTTCGGGTGCAACACCGTTGGCACAGCTAGCACAAGGTGCAACTACCACAACTGCTTCAATAAGCGATCTCTTCATGGGATTTATTCCCGGTTCGGTTGGAGAAACATCAAAACTGGCCATTCTGATTGGGGCAGCCATCCTTATTTACTCAGGCATTGCAAGTTGGAAAATTATGCTTTCGACTGTAATAGGGTTACTGTCAGTGGGTTTGTTGTGCAACGGATTGGCTCTTAATGAATACATGGCTGTTCCTGCTTACTATCATTTGCTTATAGGTGGTTTTGCCTTTGGAGCTGTATTTATGGCTACCGATCCGGTAACCGCACCGCATACTGAAAAGGGAAAGTGGATTTACGGGTTCATGATCGGAGCTTTTGTTATTCTGATCAGGGTGTTCAATCCTGCTTACCCAGAAGGAGTGATGTTGGCCATTTTGCTGATGAATGTTTGGGCACCATTGGTCGACTATTTTGTTGTTCAATCGCACATTAAGAGCCGACTGAAACGGTTCGGAATTAAGAAAAACGCATAAACCTAAACGCAATGAAGAACTTTAGCAATACCTATATTTTTATCTTCTCGGCGGTAATGGTTGTGTTGGTAGCTCTGTTGCTTTCAACAGCTGCTTTGCAATTGAAACCATTTCAGGATAAGAATATCGAAGTAGAGAAGAAACAGAATATTCTTGCTTCATTACGCATAAAATCGACACCAAAAGATGCGGTCGACTTGTATGCAAAATACATTACCAGCAGTTTTGTTGTAAACAATAAAGGTGAAAAAATGGAAGGCGATGCTTTTGGCATCGATATCAAGAACGAATTGGCTAAACCTGCTGCTGACCGCAAGCTACCTGTTTATGTGGGTACGCTCGATAATGGGACCAATGCTTATGTGATGCCTGTACGGGGCAAAGGACTTTGGGGCCCAATTTGGGGTTACATTTCGTTGATGCCCGATATGAATACCGTATATGGTGCTGTTTTCGACCATCAGGGAGAAACTCCTGGATTAGGAGCTGAGATTGCAACAGAATTCTTTCAAAAACCGTTTATCGATAAACAAATATTTAAAGATTCAACCGAATTTGTGTCGATTAAAGTATTAAAGGGAGGAGCTCCCAAAGGAGACCTTCATGCAGTTGATGCTATTTCGGGTGGAACCATCACTTCTAAAGCACTTGAGGAAATGTTGGACAGCTGTTTGATCCAGTACAAAACATTCTATATTCAAAATCGTCAATAATTAAATACTGATTGAGATGAGTATCTTTTCATCAAAAAATTTCAAACTTTTTGCAGGCCCGCTGAATCTTCAGAATCCTGTAACTGTACAAATTCTTGGTATTTGTTCAGCACTTGCGGTTACCGTAAAATTGAAACCTGCCATAGTAATGGGTATATCGGTTTTAGTGGTAACAGCCATTTCCAATTGGGTGATTTCATTACTGAGAAATTATATACCAGGCCGTATACGCATTATTGTTCAGCTTGTAGTGGTCGCTACCATGGTTATTTTGGTTGACCAGTTCTTACGTGCATTTGTATACGATGTAAGCAAGCAGCTTTCGGTTTATGTGGGGCTGATCATCACCAACTGTATCATTATGGGTAGGCTCGAAGCCTTTGCAATGGGCAACAAACCATGGCCTTCGTTTATAGATGGGGTAGGCAATGGTGCAGGTTATGCAATGATTTTAATTGTAGTAGCTTTTATACGTGAGTTATTCGGGTCAGGTACTGTACTTGGATTCAAGGTTGTTCCACAAGCCTTTTACGAAGCAGGTTATGTAAACAACGGGATGATGATTATGCCTACCATGGCGTTGGTTCTGGTGGGTTGTATCATCTGGATTCAGCGCAGTTTTAACAAAGAACTGATCGAAAAAGATTAAACTCTTAAAATACACCGATTATGCAAGAAATGATCAACATATTTATAAAGTCGATTTTTATCGACAATATGATCTTTGCCTTTTTTATTGGGATGTGCTCTTATTTAGCCGTCTCAAAAACGGTAAAGACATCAATTGGTCTTGGAGTAGCGGTAATCTTCGTTCAAATCATTACAGTTCCGGTAAACTACTTTTTACTAGAGTATGTAATGAAACCTGGAGCACTTTCGTGGTTAGGGAAAAACTTCAGCGAAGTAGATCTTTCGTTCCTTAGTTTCATGGTTTACATTGCTACAATTGCAGCAATGACACAGTTAGTTGAAATGATTATCGAAAAATTTTCACCTGCTTTGTACAACTCTCTGGGAATCTTTCTTCCGTTAATTGCTGTAAACTGTGCCATTCTAGCAGGTTCGCTTTTTATGGAACAACGCGAATACCAAAATATTGGTGAAGTTTTCGCCTGGGGATTGGGATCCGGAACCGGATGGATGCTTGCAATTGTTTCATTGGCTGCGATTCGCGAAAAGCTGAAATACAGTAAAATACCTGCTCCACTTAGAGGTATTGGTATCACGTTTATCGTTACAGGGCTAATGGGGCTTGCTTTTATGAGTTTCCTGGGTATTAAACTTTAATGACAAAAACTGAAATACAATGATATTAGGTTCAACCATATTCGTTATCCTCACCAGTATTGTAGCTTTTTTGGTTATTGTATTGGTATTGGTGATAACGTTGCTTTATGCCAAGGCTAAACTTACAGCATCGGGCGAAGTAAAAATAAACATCAACGGGGAGAAAGAACTTGTTGCAAGCCCTGGAAACTCACTGCTTTCAACTCTTTCTGAAAATGGAATATTTTTGCCTTCAGCTTGTGGTGGTGGTGGTACTTGCGGAATGTGCCGTTGCCAGGTTGAAGAGGGTGGTGGTTCAATTCTTCCCACCGAGACAAGTTTCTTTACCCGAAAAGAGCAACAGAACCACTGGCGTTTAGGCTGTCAGGTGAAGATTCGTGAAGATGTAAAAATCAAAATACCGGAGGCCGTACTGGGGATCAAAAAATGGGAATGCGAGGTGGTTTCTAATCACAACGTTGCCACATTTATTAAAGAATTTGTGGTGCGTTTGCCCGAAGGCGAAACACTCAACTTCCAATCGGGAGGATACATTCAGATTGACGTTCCGAAATATGAATGCGATTTCAAAGACTTCGATATCGAATCAGAATACCGCGATGAGTGGGATAAGTTTAAATTGTGGGATTTAAAAATGAAAAACACAGAAGAAACTTACCGTGCTTATTCCATGGCCAACCACCCTGCCGAAGGTAACATTGTAATGCTTAACATTCGTATTGCTACTCCTCCTTGGGACCGTCAAAAGAACGGATGGGCAAATGTTCCTTCGGGGATATGTTCGTCGTACATTTTTTCCCGCAAGCCCGGCGATAAAGTAACCATCTCGGGGCCTTACGGCGAATTCCATATTCAGGATACCCAAAACGAAATGCTGTATATTGGAGGTGGTGCAGGAATGGCTCCATTGCGTTCGCACTTGTTCCACTTGTTCCATACGTTGAAAACAGGTCGTAAAGTTTCGTATTGGTACGGAGCACGCTCGGTTCGTGAAATTTTTTACGAAGAAGATTTCCGTGCCATAGAAAAGGAATTTCCAAATTTCAAATTCACCATCGCCTTGAGCGATCCTCAGCCCGAAGACAACTGGGATGGTCCCGTAGGTTTTATTCATCAGGTGATATTCGATAACTATTTAAAAGATCACGATGCCCCTGAAGATATTGAGTATTACATGTGTGGCCCTGGCCCGATGACCAATGCCGTGAATAAAATGTTGTACGACCTGGGCGTTGAAAAGGAAAGCATTTATTTCGACGACTTTGGAAATTGAACATCAGCAACCATAGGGAAAAGCCATTTGATTATTTCAGATGGCTTTTTTAAAATTTGTAATTTTCTTATTTACAGTAGGTCTGTTGGTTCTGTACGTCATGATTTACTTCGTTATTTTTTTTACTTTTACTGCACAACAAAAGTTTACATCTAGTCATGCGAAATAGTTTAGTCATCATTTTGGTTTTTACCATATTTACGTCGTGTAGTCATGTGAAAACGGCACCCAAGTACATTTTTAACGAAGGTCCAATTTTTGGAACCATGTACCACATCTCCTATGAAAGCCCTGATGGCAAAGATTTTTCTTCTGAAATACAGGAAGAACTGAACCGTCTTGATGGTATTTTTTCGTCATATAAAGAGGAGTCGCAATTATCAAAGGTCAATCGAAACGAAGCTGTCGATCTCGATACCACTTTCGGAATTGTATTTAATGAGGCCTATCAAATCGCTGAATTGTCTGACGGAGCATTTGATGTAACAGTTGCACCGCTTGTGAATGCATGGGGATTTGGATTCAAAAAGAAAGAAAACGTCACCCCTGAAATGATCGACAGCCTAAAAACAATTGTCGATTATAGAAAAGTAAGATTTGTCGACGGCAAAATCATCAAGGATGATCCACGAATTTCCTTAGATTTAAGCTCATTGGCTGAAGGTTATGGTGTTGATGCTGTTGGTATTTTGCTATCGAAAAAAGGGTGCAAAAATTATATGATCGAAATTGGTGGCGAAGTATTGGCTCATGGTGTTAATAAAGAAGGAAACCCATGGAGGATAGGCATTAACGAGGCCAATGATAATGAACCAACCAATCCAACTTCGCTGCAAGCGATTGTGTCAATTAGTAACAAAGCAATTTCGACCTCTGGGAACTATCGGAAATTCTATATCGAGAATGGCAAGAAATTTGCACATACAATAGATCCAGCAACAGGTTATCCGGTTGAACACAATTTGTTAAGCGCAACAGTTATTGCTGATAATTGTATGGCTGCCGATGCTTGGTCAACCGCATTTATGGTGCTTGGAGTTGAAAAATCGATGAAAATTGCAGCATTGGTAAACAATATCGAACTTTTTCTGATTTATGCCGACAAAAACAATGAAAATCAGGTTCTCATGACCAAAGGCTTTGAAAAATATTTAATGAAAGATTGAGCTGAATAAATTTAACAAGTAATTGAATGACTATGAAATTAAGGTTGACCATTCTGCTTATTCTGGCGTGTTTTTGTGGATTTTCACAGGTGCGTATTAATGTTCCAGAACCTTACGGCGATAATTTTATCGAGTCTGAATTGATACAGGAAGTGACCTTTGTCCCATTAAAACCAGAAAAAATTGCAGTTGTAAAACCTGAGATGGAGATGAAGTGCGATGCAGGGAACTTTTTTATCCTTAATAATGACTCCCAATGTGTATACCGATTCAACGATAAGGGCGAATTGATGAAATCTATTTTTGCGTCAAAACAAAAAACAGCATTGGAAAGAGGTACGGTACTTACTAATCCTGTTAAATTCAATTTGAATCCCTATAAAAAGCAGGTTGAGATATACAGTTTCGAAAACGCAACCATAACCAGGTTCAACTACGACGGAACTTCACAAGGGAAAGTTTCAATCGAAATTAATCCTTCCGATTTTGTGCGCGATGCTACTGGAAACTATTGGATTTACACTGGTTGGAACAATAAGAATACACAATACCGTTTATTGAGAGCCGATGCTGCAGGAAAAACAATAGATCGTAAAATGCGGTTAATTTCTAAATGTATGCCAACCGAAGGGTTCTCTTTTTATGCAACTCCAACAGGTATTTGTATGTGGGAATTGTTTGGTAATTCAACATATTTGATAAAAGGCGATGTTTTGACCGAGACGTTCCGTTTTAATTTTGGAGCGCGTAATTTAATGCCCGATTTTCACTCAATTGATCCTTACGAAGCATTTAAAGCCATCAACGAAACCGGATATTATACGGTAAAGAAATATCTCGAAAACGAAAATTATTCTTATTTCTTCCTGAATTTTACGAGTATGGAGCAAAAAGAAATGTTTCATATTCTGTACGATAAAAAAACGCAGCAAACATATACCTACACCGAAAATAGTTCTATTGGTGCTTTCGATAAAGCTCAGGATCTGACTTCGGAAAATGAATTGATTTTCTTGGTTTCACCTCGTAAAATTAGGCAACTATTGCGTTCGGGAGTTGAATTTGTTCCGGCTGCTTTTGCTTCTTTGGATGAATCAATAGTTGATTTGCGTGACCCTATTATTCTAAAAATAAAGCTAGGTTCGGGCGAAACCCAGGATGAAAAAGTTGAAAGCCCTTACGAACAATAGCTATTTGCCGAGTGTAACATTTTTAAACTTTGGCTGTTTGTTTGCTTCCTTCTGTTCCATCGTGTCCCAAGTTTTAGCACAGGTTATTCCTTGTTTTTTCAAATGCTTATTGCTGCCAATATGCGTGTTTGGAAACTTGTGGGTCTTTTTAAAAATCACCTGAATAGCTAACCCAAAAATTGCAAGGATTAGGATCACAACCACAAGAAGTATTGTAAGCCAGTAATTCATAGTTTTCTATTTTATTTTCCCTCAAAGCTACTTCAATTTATCTACGATCGATGTTTCGTAGGGTGTTTAGTAACTCAGAAATATCAACGCTTAATTTTGAATCATTTGCAATTAGCTTTTTCAGTAGTTTATGCACTTCTAACAACAAATCGGACTTTGGATAGTTTTTGGTTGAAGCAAAATTTAACCATTTTAATACCCTGAATGCATCGAAAATATGAAAGAACCGTTTTCGAAATATTAAAATATTGCTGCAATTTGAAGCTAACAGTTTAAGCTCATCAGTTAAAAAAGTTCCTTCAGCGAATTGCATAAAAACAGGGTTGCAGCTCAGGTGTTTCGATTGGAGATTTTCACCCATTTGGTATATGTTGTCGATGTTGGTAAACAGTTCGACCAAAACGTCGAAGGCCGCTAGAGGGTAAGTAGCCAATAAACTGGAACTGCCGTTTAAATGATTGGCAAGTGCTGGTCCGGTGCCAAAAGGAACCCTGTTCGAAACTCTTGCCGATGGTCGAACACAGGTGCAATTTATTTCTCCTATATGCCCGTATTGCAGTAGTTTGTTGAGGAAATAGAAATCTTCTCCTGCTTTTCTTCGATTCATTCCGCCCTGTGCCACGTAGGCTTTTGCTTTTACGGCAAAGCACGATCCCACAGTATAAATAGCCCACGGAAACCCAGTTGATTGCAACGCCAATTTGTAGTAGCGCATGTAAATTTCATACAGTGTAATTGCTTCAGCTATTTGTGGTTGTGGCTCATTGGTGCGATGTTCAAAATAGAGTGTTGCTGCAATTGAATTGTGTTGTTTATCGAAGAAATCGAAAATTGAAGTGAAGTAGTTTTTATCAACAACGCAATCGGCGTCGAGCGATATGATGATCCCATTTTCATTGGTGTGTTGGTTAAAATGGGTTATTGCCCAGTCCATGCCAATTTTTCGCGCCCAGCCGGCACCAGCCCATTTTTGTGGGAGGTGATTGGCATAAATGAATTGGAGAGATATCCATTGAGGTGCTGTGCTTTTTAACAGACTTAATTCTTCAATGGTTTTACAATTTTGAAAGGTTACTTCGTCGCTACTTTCGTCCGAATCGTTAACAACAACTAAAACCGTGGTTTGGCAATTTGGGTTGTTGGCTTCAAAAAGCGATTGCAGTGTGGCTGAAAGCTCGGGTTCATTGTAACATGGAATAACAACAACCATTTCAGTCGCAGCTAACTCAACCGGAGCTTCGAAAAAAAACAGCCTGTTGTTTTTGGAGATATAACTGTTGGCAAAACTCATAATATCAAAAATAAAAAAACCGTGAACAGTATTGAACACGGTTTTCAGAATATCTTTTGATGTTGTTAATTTTTCGATTTCGCATAGCGGGCATTCAGTCCATCGAGAATATCCTTGCTAATGTTGAATTGCTGGCTACCAACAATAATGTTGCCTGCATTGCTCAGAATGTAGGTGTAATTGTGCTTTTTGTTATACTCTTTTACATACACCACAATGCTGTCGGCAAGTTGTTTGTTAATTTGTTGCTCCATGCCAGCAAGTCTGTTCGAGAGCTCATAGTCCATTTGTTGCATCTCTTGTTGTTGACCTAAAATGCGGTCGCGTTCTTTAACTGCACGGTCTTCGTTTAAAAAGCCACCACGCTGCACTTTGTCTTGAAATTCAGCAGCCTGGCGTTCAAGGTCTGAACGTTTCTTCGAAAATTCATTCGTAAATTGTTGCTGTTGTTCAACAAACCGAGCATTTAGATCGAGAGCAAGTTGGTAATTTACCAAAACAGAATCGGTGTTTACATAGGCAATTTTCAATGCACTTTCTCCTCCAGTTGAAGGCGAATTTCCCGATTTATCCGAACTTCCGGTAAAATTCAATATTAATAAAACGATCACTCCAACCAAGGCAGCGATACTGAGAATCAGAGGTAATTTCTTCATTTTTTATTGGTTTTTTAGACTTAGGCAAAGATACTTTTTATAACGAGTTTTAAAAGAATGAATTAATGTTTTAACCCATTTTAAGAGTTCAGAACAGAAGGAAATGGATCTCTTATTCGCAAAAAATCACAATAGGATACAATAGAATGCCAAAAGTCATATACTCTGGCTGACAATGATCATTCATTCAACTTGCCCAAAATCCTAAATTTAATCGTGAAAGAAAAACAAAAAACCGACACATTTAAATTGTGCAAAATATGCTGAATAAAGTTGTTGCAAATACACTACCTCACCTTCCAAAGAAATTTGTTTGGATGTTCTCAAAACGATATGTAGCCGGAGAAAATATCGATGATGGAATTTCTATTTCGCGCCAGCTGAATGAAAAGGGAATTCAAGTTACAGTTGACCTGTTGGGCGAGTTCATTCATACAATTGAAGAGGCAGAACGCAATAAAACCGAGTATGTCAAAATTATCGATCGATTTGTGTTGGAAGGGATAAAGGGTAATTTTTCGGTAAAACCTACCAGTTTTGGTTTGCTTATCGATGTCGGAAAGTGCTACCAATTTATTCGCGAAGTGGTTTCCGAAGCGGCGCGGAACAATAGCTTTGTTCGCAT
>Ga0209373_10002231_pt1 | contig 19947 bp, 8 predicted proteins | sample Higcelweek5metaG_FD_187173 | JGI IMG/M metagenome (GOLD analysis project Ga0209373, IMG submission 187173) | Freshwater pond sediment microbial communities from the University of Edinburgh, under environmental carbon perturbations - High... | ecosystem: Environmental > Aquatic > Freshwater >... | reverse complement strand
TACAGCCTGACTGTCCGTGTTATACCGGATCATGCCAGCCACACCGATGGGTTGCTGCGCATTCGTTCCTTTGGGCAGGATAACTGAATCTGTCCGCGCACTGATATCCAATGAGCTCCCGCTCGTAATCGCCGGAGCCCCAATCGCCACAGCCCCAAGGCTCAAGTCGCCATAGATCGTGTTGCCGATATTCAGCCAGTTATTCGTATCCGCAGCAGGCGTCGTAACCGCCGACGATGTGCCAATCAAAATATTCGACGACCCCGAAACCAGCGTCGAGCCACCAACCCCATACCCAAGTGCGACGTTGTAAGAACCGGTATAGTTTGGTCCACTAGGATTGCCCTCAACATCAAGACGCGTCATGGCGTAGGAACCCAGAACCGTATTCCCCTTCCCCTCATTGGCCGCTAAGGCCAAATGCCCCATCGCGTTATTATAGCTTCCTTCTCCATCCCCATTGCCGGTGTTGTCCGATAGGGCCAAAAATCCTATGGCGTTATTAAAACTGCCTGCATTCAGGCCGTTCGCGGTGTTGCGCGCCAGAGCATTAGACCCAATCGCATTGTTAAAGCTGCCTGCCCCCGTGCCGCTCGCGGTGTTAGAAGACAACGCTATGACTCCGATTGCATTGTTTCCGCTGCCTGCATACTTGCCGCTCACGATGTTAGAAGACAATGTATCACGCCCAATCACGTTATTATTGCTACCCGCGCCGTCGCCAGTCGCGTTGTTCGTCGCCAATGCTCTGTCCCCCAGCACATTATTAGACGATCCCGCCTCATTTCCGTTGACGTTGTTGGTCTCCAAAGCACCGCTCCCCAGCGCATTATTAAAACTTCCTGCATAATCACCACTGGCTGTATTACTGTTCAGGGTAAATGGCCCTATCGCGTTATTAACGCTCCCCGCCGCATAGCCGCTCGCGATGTTTGACTGCATCGCAAACTCTCCCATTGCATTGTTGTCGGCTCCCGCATAATCGCCATTCGCGGTGTTCGTCTGCAACGACTGATATCCAACAGCAAAGTTATATCGGCCCGCATCTACTCCTGTTGCATTGTTCGTCTGCAACGCCTGATGACCGAAGGCATAATTGTAAGCCCCCGTCCCAGTCATGCTCGCTAAGCTCTGCGCCCCAATCCCCGCGCTTGTATAATCCGTCCCGACATGGTGCAGCATATTCACGCCTGCGATGGCATAGCCATCTGTTGCGTTTGTGAGATTCACGCCCGTCGCCGTCACCGCCAGTTTCTCTGTGCCACTGATCGCAACCTTGACGGTGGAGGCCGTATCGCTAAACAACCCCGTCGTGATGTCGTCGCTGCGACTGGGGCTCGTGTGCGCTGCATCGGCTCCCAGATATTGCGTGGAGCCTGCGGTTGACGTCATCCCGAGAGACAACCAAGACGTCCCCTGATAGACCTCTACAGCCTGACTATCCGTATTATACCGGATCATACCAGCCACACCGATGGGCTGCTGCGCATTTGTGCCTTTAGGCAGGATAACTGAATCTGTCCGCGCACTGATATCCAATGAGCTCCCGCTCGTAATCGCCGGAGCCCCAATCGCCACCGCCCCAAGGCTCAAATCTCCATAAATCGTGTTGCCGATATTCAGCCAATTTGACGTTGAAGGAAGCGGCACATCGACCGACGACGATGTGCCAATCAAAATATTCGACGACCCCGAAACCAGCGTCGAGCCACCAACCCCATAGCCCAATGCGACGTTGTAGGAGCCTGTATAGTTTGGTCCATTAGGACTGCCATCAACATCAAGCCGCGTCATAGCGTAGGAACCCAGAACCGTATTCCCCTTCCCCTCATTGGCTGCCAAGGCCCAATGCCCCATCACGTTATTATAGCTTCCTTCTCTGTCCCCAATGCCAGCATTGAACGATAAAGCCCTATATCCTATGACGTTATTGTAACTACCTGCAGCCATCCCACTAGCCGTATTTACGGAAATCGCATAATTCCCAATCGCATTATTCTCACTTCCTGCACCGACTCCGTCCGCTGTGTTTTGTGCTAGCGTTCCACGCCCTATCGCGTTGTTTGCGCTGCCCGCAAACTCGCCGCTCGCGGTGTTTTGAAACAGAGCCTCCATTCCAATCGCATTGTTAAAGCTACCCGCGCCATCGCCATTCGCGGTGTTTTGAGACAGTGCCCGCGACCCAATGACGTTATTCGAGCTGCCTGCCCCAAGACCGGTCGCGGCATTTGTATGCAGGGCCCATCCTCCTATCGCATTGTTTTCACTGCCTGTATAATCACCATTCGCGATGTTGTTTGCCAATGCACCGCTCCCCAGCGCATTGTTGTAACTTCCTGTCTCCGTTCCACTTGCCATATTATTTCCCAAAGCAGAAGGCCCAATCGCATTGTTCTCACTCCCCGCATACAGGCCACTTGCGGTGTTAACAGACAGCGCAGACTGCCCAACCGCATTATTATAACTGCCGACATTCTCGCCATACGCGGTATTTTCAGACAGTGCCCCCTGCCCAATCGCGTTATTATAACTGCCGACATTCTCGCCATACGCGGTATTTTCAGACAGTGCCCCCTGCCCAATCGCGTTATTTCCGCTGCCCGCGCGATTGCCGCTCGCAGTGTTAGAAGAAAGTGCCCCATATCCGATCGCGTTATTCATGCGACCCGCCAGCTCGCCGTTCGCGACATTTGCAAACAGAGCCTCCGTTCCAATCGCAGTGTTCTCGCTCCCCGCTTGCTCGCCGTTTGCGATGTTTTGATGCAGTGCCCCCTGCCCAATCGCGTTATTCCAGCTGCCCGCACTAGCACCACTTGCTGTGTTAGCATACAGGGCCTCATTTCCTATCGCATTGTTACTGCTGCCTGCTTCATCACCACTCACGGTGTTGGTCTGCAGAGCCAGATATCCCGCTGCGTAATTATAGGAACCAGCATCTACTCCTGTTGCATTGTTCGTCTGCAACGCCTGATGACCGAAGGCATAATTGTAAGACCCCGTCCCAGTCATACTCGCCAAGCTCTGCGGACCAATCCCAACGCTGGTGTTATCCGTCCCGACATGATGCAGCATCTTCACGCCTGCGATGGCATAGCCATCCGTTGCGTTTGTGAGATTCACACCCGTCGCCGTCACCGCCAGTTTCTCTGTGCCGCTGATCGCAACCTTGACGGTGGAGGCCGTGTCGGAGAACAGGCCCGTTGTCACATCATCACTGCGAGAAGGACTGGTATGCGTTGCATCAGCCCCCAGATATTGCGTCGAGCCTGCCGTCGAGGTCATGCCAAGCGACAACCAAGCCGTCCCCTGATAGACCTCTACAGCCTGACTGTCCGTGTTATACCGGATCATACCAGCCACACCGATGGGTTGCTGCGCGTTCGTTCCTTTGGGCAAAATGACTGAATCTGTTCGCGCACTGATATCCAATGAACTCCCACTCGTAATCGCCGGAGCCCCAATCGCCACAGCCCCAAGGCTCAAATCTCCATAAATCGTATTCCCGATATTCAACCAATTTGACGTTGAAGCAAGCGGCACATCGACCGCAGAAGACGTACCAATCAGGATGTTAGAGGAACCGCTCTGCAATGTTGTTGAACCCACTCCAAAGCCAAGTGCCACGTTAAACGACCCCGTATAGGTCGCTGTCGTATTACTCAAAGCATAGGAACCAATCACCGTGTTGCCAGAGCCGGTGTTCTTATAAAGGGCCTGATACCCCATCACGTTGTTATAACTGGCCGCATAATCACCGATGCCGGTATTATACAAAAGAGCCTGATACCCCATCACGTTGTTATAGCTGGCGGCGTTACCACCAATGCCGGAATTATACCGCAGCGTAGATAGCCCCAGTGCGTTGTTATAGCTCCCCGCAGACGTCCCGCTCGCCGTGTTCTGGTACAACGCAGAGTCCCCTAGTGCGTTGTTATAACTCCCCGCAACGAACCCACTCGCCATGTTCTGGCGCAACGCGGAGCTCCCCAGTGCGTTGTTATAACTCCCCGCAACGGACCCACTCGCCATGTTCTGGCTTAACGCAGTGCTCCCTAGTGCGTTGTTACCGCTCCCCGCAACGTCCCCACTCGCCGTGTTCTGGCTCAACGCAGAGCTCCCTAGTGCGTTGTTATCGCTCCCCGCAGATGACTCGCTCGCCGTGTTCTGGCGCAACGCAGAGCTCCCTAGTGCGTTGTTATTACTCCCTGCAAACGACCCACTCGCCGTGTTCTGGTACAACGCAGTGCTCCCCAGTGCGTTGTTATTACTCCCCGCAAACGACCCGCTCGCCGTGTTCTGATAGAGAGCCTGATAGCCAACAGCCGTATTATACATGTCTGTCGCGGTCTGCCCCGCCAGCGCGCCAAGCCCCACTCCTATCGACGTGCTGTCCAGCCCAGCCGCACCCATATTCAAAATCGAGCTTGTCGCCGTCACGTTGGTGAGGTTCAGCTTAATAGCTCGCCCGATGTTCAGGTAATTGCTTGTGCTTGTCGCCGGAGTCGTCACGAGCGACGATGTACCGATCAAGATATTCGCGGAGCCTGTCGTAAGGCCAGTCTGCCCCACGCCATACCCCAGCGCGACGTTGCGCGAGCCTGTCAGTGTCGCCGTATTATTCCCAAACGCATAAGAGCCAATCGCCGTATTGCCGGAACCCGTGTTGTTATAAAGCGCATAATACCCGAACGCGTTGTTATAGCTTGCGGCGTAAGGAACCAACCCCGTGTTATTACGCAAAGCATAGGTACCTATTGCATTATTGTTGCTGCCTGCAAACAATCCACTCGATGTGTTGCTGTTTAAAGCATAGGAGCCAATCGCGTTGTTGTTGTTGCCGACCTGCTGGCCAGTTCCAATATTAGAAGACAGCGCGTAGGTACCTATCGCATTATTAGCTCGACCAGCAAGAGATGAATCCATAGTAATAACGGACATCGCATGTGTACCGATCGCGTTATTATCGCTTCCTGAAGTGGTTCCATTCGTGGTGATGGAATTGAGGGCATATTCTCCCATCGCGTTATTCGATGAACCAGCGCCGCTTCCCGATGCGGTGTTGATTTCTAACGCCCTATACCCGATCACGTTGTTATACTGCCCAGCGTCCATGCTGATTGCATTGTTGCTGTTGAGTGCTCTATAGCCCATAGCATTATTAAACTGGCCGGAGCCCTGACCGGCCGCTGCGTTAGTCTGCAATGTCTGATACCCGATAGCGGTATTAAAAGAACCTGACTGGCCTTCAGAATTTGCCGTATTAGCCTGTAAGGCCTGATACCCCTGCGCAATATTATACGCACCCACGCCATAGCCGCTCGCCGTGTTTGTCTGCAACGCCTGATAGCCCGCTGCGTAATTGTAGATGCCCGCCAATTCCCCATTCGCATTATTTGTCTGCAACGCCTGATACCCAAACGCAGAGTTGCCATATCCAGTCCCCGTCATCGCGGCCAAGCTTTGAGGCCCGACACCGATAGACGTAGTATCCGCCCCCACATGGTGGAGCATATTGACGCCAGCAATGGCATAACCGTCCGTTGCGCTTGTGAGATTCACACCCGTCGCCGTCACCGCCAGTTTTTCTGTGCCAGAGATTGCAACCTTGACGGTCGAGGCCGTGTCGCTGAACAAGCCCGTTGTCACATCGTCGCTGCGGCTGGGGGCTGTTGTTGCGGCTGCCGTTCCCAGATAGTTCGAGCCGCCTGTCGATGCGCCAAGGCTCACCCACGCTGGGGTTGCTCCCTGATACACCTCTAACGCATTGTTCGTCGTGCTGTACCGGATCATACCTGCAACAGGCGTGGCAGGCCGCGTCGTGTCGTCTCCCTTGGGCGGGATCATCGAGTCCGTCCGAGCACTCATATCAAGTGTCGTCCCCGCCGTCACCGCCGCCGCCCCGATGGCAACACTCCCTAGGCTCAAATCTCCGTAAATCGTGTTGCCGATATTCAGCCAGTTATTCGTATCCGCAGCAGGCGTCGTAACCGCCGATGACGTGCCGATCAAAATATTCGACGACCCCGAAACCAGCGTCGAGCCACCAACCCCATAACCCAATGCGACGTTGTAGGAACCGGTATAGATAGTTGTTTTATCGATGGTTCCAGTGGCGGTCAGCCGCGTCATGGTGTAGGAACCCAGAACCGTATTACCCTTCCCCTCATTGTGTGCTAAGGCCCAATACCCCATCACGTTATTATAGCTTCCTTCGCTGTCCCCAATGCCAGCATTGTACGATAGTGCCCCAGATCCTATGGCGTTGTTATAACTGCCTGCATACAGGCCGCTCGCGGTGTTGCCATACAGTGCCTCCACTCCTATCGCATTGTTTCCACTGCCTGCATAATCGCCACTCGCTGTGTTAGAATTGAGCGCGGCCACGCCTATCGCATTGTTTTCAGTACCTGCATAATCACCATTCGCAGTGTTGAACTGCCATGCACTACCACCCAGCACATTATTATCACTTCCTGCCTGCGTGCCGCTTGCCGTATTATTTACCGAAGCATAGGCCCCAATCACGTTGTTTCCACTGCCCGCGCGATCACCGCTTGCGGTGTTTTGAAACAAAGCATAAGACCCAATCGCATTGTTATAACTTCCTGACTCTATACCATTCGCGATGTTTGTTTTCAGAGCCTGCGATCCAATCGCGTTATTTTCACTACCCGCGCGATCACCGTTCACGGTGTTTGTACTCAGAGCCCCAGATCCTATGGCGTTATTTTCACTACCAGCAACCTCGCCACTTGCGGTGTTTTGAAACAAAGCATCAGCCCCAATCGCATTATTATAACTTCCTGAGCCCAAGCCATTCACGATGTTGGTCTGCAAAGCAGCAAACCCTATTGCATTGTTCGCGCCGCCAGCCTCTTCGCCCGTTACATTGTTTGTCTGTAGTGCCTGATGACCGAAGGCATAGTTATAGGCTCCCGTCCCCGTCATACTCGCCAAGCTCTGCGGACCAATCCCCACGCTTGTATAATCCGCCCCCACATGGTGCAGCATCTTCACGCCTACAATCGCATAGCCATCCGTCACCTGCGTCAGGTTCACGCCCGTCGCCGTCACCGCCAGTTTCTCTGTGCCGCTGATCGCAACTTTTACAGTTGAGGCCATATCGCTGAAGAGGCCTGTTGTGACATCGTCGCTGCGGCTGGGGGCTGTTGTTGCGGCTGCCGTTCCAAGATAGTTGGAGCCGCCTGTCGATGCACCGAGGCTGACCCACGCCGGGGTTGCTCCCTGATACACCTCTAGCGCATTGTTCGTCGTGCTATACCGGATCATCCCCGCAACCGGAGAGGCTGGCCGCGTCGTGTCGTCTCCCTTGGGTGGGATCATCGAGTCCGTCCGCGCCGACAGATCAAGCGTCGTCCCAGCCGTCACCGCCGGAGCCCCGATGGCAACACTCCCAAGGCTCAAATCTCCGTAGATCGTGTTGCCAATATTCAGCCAGTTTGACGTTGAAGCAAGCGGCACATCAACCGCCGACGATGTGCCAATCAGGATGTTCGAGGAACCACTCTGCAACGTCGTGGACCCAACCCCAAAGCCAAGTGCCACGTTAAACGATCCAGTGTAGGTCGCAGTCATCGCGCTCATCGCATACGAACCAAGTACAGTATTCCCCGACCCCGTGTTGTTATAAAGAGCCTGATACCCCATCACGTTGTTATAACTGGCCGCATAGTCGCCGATGCCGGTGTTGTGGTACATGGCAGCCGTACCTATCACATTGTTGTAGCTACCTGCCTCCGTGCCGCTCCCTGTGTTGTATTTAAGTAAGTTAAACCCAAACACATTATTGTTACTTCCGGCATAAGTGCCCGTCGCAGTGTTATAGGCCATTCCGGAAACCCCTATAACATTATTGTTACTTCCTGCGGAGTCTCCGGTTACCACGTTATTGTATAAGATACCCGCACCCAACACATAGTTATAACTAGCAGCATAATCGCCAATACCTTGATTCCAACGCATCACTTGTGGACCAATTGCAACATTGTTGCTGGCCGCATATGAACCTGAACCCGTATTTATATACAAAGCCCCCGAAGCAATCTCGCCGGGGCCCATTGCAACATTCCCAGATCCAGCGCCGATTCCTGTGGCCGTCGTTGTTTGCAATGCCCCCGCCCCGATGGCAATATTCTTGGAGGCAGAACTTGTTCCTGTTGCTGTGATTTTCCACAAGGATTGGTACCCGACGGCGGTATTATAGTTTCCTGCAAGCGACCCTGTCGCAGCATTGTTGCCCAAAGAATCACGTCCTACGGCGGTGTTATAACGGGACGTCGTGGTCTGATTCTTCAAAGAACCAAGCCCCAAACCTATCGACGTATTATCAAGCGCGGGCATATGCAAGATCGGGCCGCTAGCTGTAATATTGGTCAGATCAAGTTTGACCGCGTTGCCGATGTTCAGGTAATTGCTTGTGCTCGTCGCCGGAGTTCTGACGAGAGAAGATGTGCCGATCAAAATATTATTAGAGCCAGTCGTCAAAGTTCCATACCCTACACTGGTCCCAATACCGACGTTACTTGACCCAGAACTTAAACTTCCAAGTGCTGATGCTCCCAACGCCGCGTTATATTGGCCCACTGTAGCAAACGACAGGGAGTCAATCCCAACTGCAGTATTATAATTACCTGTCGTGACCATGCGTAAGGCAGAATGACCAACGGCAGTGTTTCTCATGCCTTCGGTTAAACTCATCAGAGAAGTCTCACCGATAGCCGTGTTCATATACCCGCCTGACGCACTATTCATTGCGCCGGCCCCAAGGGCAATATTGCCGCCAAAAGTACCATAAGGAACCCAAAGAATCCGGCTCCCAGAAACCGCGTAGCCAGATGTCGTATCATATATAACGCTTGAAAGAACCGAAGTCTCCGAGACCGCCAGTTTCTCTGTGCCGCTGATCGCAACCTTGACGGTGGAGGCCGTATCAGAGAACAATCCCGTGGTCACATCGTCACTGCGGCTGGGGGCTGTTGTTGCGGCAGCCGTTCCCAGATAGTTCGAGCCGCCTGTCGATGCGCCGAGGCTCACCCACGCGGGGGTGCTGCCCTGATAGACCTCTAGCGCATTATTCGTCGTGCTATAGCGGATCATGCCTGCAACCGGAGAGGCTGGACGCGTCGTGTCGTCTCCCTTGGGTGGGATCATCGAGTCCGTCCGGCCAGACATATCCAGCGTCGTCCCCGCCGTCACCGCCGCCGCCCCGATGGCAACACTCCCCGTGCTCAAATCTCCGTAGATCGTGTTGCCAATATTCAGCCAATTGCTCGTATCCGCAGCGGGGGTGTCAACGGCAGAGGAGGTGCCGATCAAAATATTCGACGAGCCGGTGGTAAGGGTTGTGAAGGCGACGCCATATCCCAAAATCGTATTATTCGCGCCTACGTCAAGTGCTGAACCAGCATCGCCCCCTATAACAACATTACTTACCCCTGATAGATTTGTAGCAGCGGCACTCCCAACTGCGACATTATATTGGCCCTCTGAACCGTTAGCCATCGCTTGGTCACCTATAGCTACATTATTGTAACCAATGTCATTTGTTGACAGCGCATTATGACCGACAGCCGTATTACTATTCCCTGTTGTGTTTATCCTCAAAGCCGAGGAGCCAAGAGCCACATTATTTGAGCCAGATGTATTCAAGTACAATGAATATGCGCCAAACCCAGCATTTGCGTGTCCGACTGTCGTTGCATTCAAAGAACCGTAACCAAACGCAGCGTTCCAATATCCAGTGGTGGTGGCCTCCAATGCTTTGGCCCCAAAAGCGGCATTCCACAAGTTGGTTGCGGTTTGCTGTTTCAACGAAGAAAGTCCCACGCCGATGCTCGTATTGTCCAAAGAGTTGCCGCCCATGGATATAATCGGATTCGTCGCCGTCACCGCCGTCATATCCAGCTTGATCGCGTTGCCAATGTTCAGGAAGTTCGATGTGCTGGCAAGGGGGGTATCCACCGCCGCAGACGTGCCAATCAGGATGTTAGATGAGCCTGTCGTAAGAGTTGTGCTTCCAACACCGCTCCCAACTGCCGTATTGTTATTTCCAGTCGCGTTATAAAGTGCGCTAGAGCCAAAAGCAGAATTATTCGTTCCTGCCGTCGCCGTGACAAGCGTCCGGAACCCGATGGCTGTATTATTGCTGCCCGTCCCATTATTCAAAGCAGCAGCAGCACCGACCGCAGTATTAGCAGTTCCTGTGTTGTTGAGGACGAGTGCTGAAGCACCCAATGCGGAATTCCACGACCCAACAGTATTTACCGCAAGGGTATTTGTGCCTATTGCCGTATTGTGGACCCCAGTCGTAGTCATGTACAGGGTCTGATACCCAAGGGACGTATTATAGCCACCCGTTGTAACCATAGTCCCCGCGCCGCTGCCCAAAAACATATTATAGAGCGAGGTGTATTCCGTTTTCGCGTCGGTCAGGTCGTCCAGAACCTTGGCTCCGCCCATACCGAACCAGCTTGTGCCGTCGCAGCCTTGGAAGGTGGTGCCTGTCCACTGCAACATACCCGCTTTGTTGGCATCGCAAAGGGTGTCGGCGTAAGGCGGGCTGGTCAGCGTGCCGATGTAGAGCGGGGCTTTTTGGAAGGTGCCGCTGACGGCATCACTACATTGGGCAATCGTGTCGAAATCGGTTGAATGGGCATAAGTGGCGCAGGCTTGGCCGATCTGGGTTTCGCGCAAGGTGGGCGTTGTTTGGGCAAGGGTTGGGGTTGCGAGAGAGATAAACAACATCGTCATGGCGAGCGACCGGATGGAGCGCGACAAAAAAACATCGTCACCCCGCCTTTGATGCGGAGTCCAGTAAGACCAAAACTTGAAAGAACTGCCCAACCGCGTCATTGCGAGGAGGCCTTGGCCGACGAAGCAATCCAGTCCTCCCGCTTGGAACTTGGGGACTGGATCGCCGCGTCGCTGCGCTCCTCGCGATGACGAGCTGGGGATCGTCACGTCGCCCTGTGGCCTCTTCGCAATAACGAAGAGATCAACACCTCGACCCAACAATTTGCTGGCTAAGAATTTCTTGGCTTTTTGCACAACGGACGTCATTGGACCAGAAGACATCGACCTATCCCGCGAGAGGGTGGAACTGAAAAGAGATTCGCGAGGGTTAGGTTAAAGTTTGTTCATAAAATGTAAACACTTTTTTCTGCCACATTTGTCAAGGAATCGGCAGAGTTATCCACAGAACATCTGCGGCGCTTCATCCGTCTCTCATTGTGCGCGAAGAAGGCTTTCCAAGCGCGATCGGGTAAATACGTCAATCGTACACTTTGAAAATGGTGCGCCCTAGAGGATTTGAACCTCTGACCTACTGCTTAGAAGGCAGTTGCTCTATCCAGCTGAGCTAAGGGCGCATGGGTGAGAAAACAGTTTAGCCAAACAGTGCTAAGAATTGGTTTCCGTATAGGAAATCCACACGGCAATGGCAAGGTTTCGTTTACTTTTAAGCCTTTTTAAAGAGGCTCTCACGCCGTGCGCACGACCACACATTTAAGGGCCATATCATAGACGGTCTGGCGTTTGGCGGTGGCAAGCGGAGTCAGGCACGGGATAAGAAGCAACAGGAACCACAGGAAGTTGACGTTCACAAGACCAGAGACGACGTTAATCGCCAGATTGCGGCCAAAGGCGGCACTGTAGGAAATGCCCCCCCCTTCCAGATCGGCGACCTTTATCTTGCAGTGACGCTTACCAAAGGTCGCGCTCATCTCGCCGCCTTCCAGCCATGTGCCATAAAGCGTGCCGATGACAACCTGCGCAAGGAAGATAGCGGGAACAACGGTGGTGACATAGCTTTCGATCACGCTAGGGTCGGGAAGAGCCTGAAGGCCATTCGCAAATATCTGGCTGTAGCCTGAATAAATCCAAGGCGACAGCAGGACGAGAACAACAAGCTGGATAATCGACTGGTCGATCATGTACGCATAAAGCCGTTTCCAGAATCCCGCATAGGCAGGCACGGGTTGCGTTTCATTTGCCATTAGACCTCCTGCATAACTGGCAAGCCGTTTGCCAAAAACAATGGGACCCCAGCCTTCGCTGGGGTGACAGTGTGATTTTGGGTCAAACTGTTCTCAAAAAAAAGCGTGTCATGCCAGCGAAGGCTGGCATCCCATTTCTCTTTTCACTTCGGTTGGGCAAGGGGCCTATTGTCATCCTCTTATTTCCCCGCCAGTAATTGTTCGATTGCCGCGATAGCCTGAGGCATCGCCTGATCGTTGGTGCCACCAGCTTGCGCCATATCGGGACGGCCACCGCCGCCCTTGCCACCAACAGCCTCGGCCCCGACGCGAACGAGATCAACCGCGCTGACACGCCCCGTCAAATCCTCGGTCACACCGACGACGAGCGAGACTTTGCCTTCGCATGAGGAAACAAGCGCAACAACGCCCGACTTGATTTGCGCCTTGAACGCATCGGCCATGGGCTTCAGGTCCTTGGCGGGCATATCGGTCATTACGCGGCTGATAAAGTTCATCCCCGCGACTTGCTTGGGAGCCTCCGCCGCGCCGCTTGATGCGCCGCCGCCCATCGCGACCTGTCGCCGTAGATCGGCGACTTCGCGCTCCAGCTTCTTGCGCTCTTCGACCAATAGCGCGACACGCGAGGGCGCATCGGCGGCGGGTGATTTCAGAGTCTCGGCGATTGATTCAAGCTGCTTTTCCTGCTGCGCGAAAAAGGCCAAAGCCCCCGCGCCGGTTAACGCCTCGATACGCCGCACGCCAGCCGACACGGCACTTTCCGAGAGAATCTTGATAAGGCCAATATCACCCGTGCGCTTGACGTGTGTGCCGCCGCAAAGCTCGACCGAGAAAGCGAACTTCGCTTCATCCGCGCCGCCCATTGAGACAACGCGCACTTCGTCGCCGTATTTCTCGCCAAACAAAGCCATCGCGCCCGCATCCATCGCTTCTTGCGGAGTCATCAGGCGCGTGGTGACGTCTTCGTTCTGGCGGATCAGGTCATTCACTTCAGCCTCGACTTCGGCCAGAACATCTACGCCAATCGGAACAGGCTGGCTGACATCGAAACGCAGACGATCTTGCGAGACATAGGAGCCCTTCTGGGTGACATGCGTGCCGAGCTTGCGGCGCAAGACTTCATGCAGTAAGTGGGTTGCCGAGTGGTTGGCACGGATCGCGGCGCGACGCTTGTGATCGACGATCAGCGCGACATTGTCGCCTGTCTTGAGGCTGCCGCTTTCAACGCGACCAACATGCACAAAAACGCCGCCCGCTTCCTTGCGTGTGTCGGCAATCGCGACAACCGCGCCCGAAGCCGTTTTGATCGTGCCCGTATCGCCGACTTGACCGCCCGACTCGCCATAGAACGGCGACTGGTTCACGATGATCTGCACATCCTGCCCCGCTTGCGCATCGGCCACGCGCGTGCCATTGCGGACAATCGCCGTAATCTGGCCTTCCGCCGTTTCGGTGCTATAGCCCAGAAAATCCGTCGCGCCGAGTTCATCGGCAAGCTCGAACCAAATCTTAGACGTGCTGGCGTCGCCAGAGCCAGCCCAGCTTTTGCGCGCCTCAGCCTTTTGCTTGGCCATGGACTCTTCAAAGCCCTTTACGTCAACCGTCTGGCCGCGTCCGCGCAGCACGTCCTGCGTCAAATCCAGAGGGAAGCCGAACGTATCGTAAAGCTTGAAGGCCACGGCTCCGGGCAGAGCCTCGCCGCTGCCCAGCGGGCCAGACTCCTCATCCAGAAGCTTGAGGCCGCGATCCAGCGTTTGCTTGAACCGCCCCTCTTCCAGCTTCAGCGTCTCGGTAATCAGCGTTTCCGCGCGGACAAGTTCGGGATAGGCGACGCCCATCTGCTTGACGAGCTCGCGCACGAGGCGATAGATCAGCGGCTCCTTCGCGCCCAGCAAATGCGCATGGCGCATCGCGCGGCGCATGATGCGGCGCAGGACATAGCCGCGCCCTTCGTTACTGGGCAACACGCCATCGGCGATCAGGAACGAGGTCGCACGCAAATGGTCGGCAATCACGCGGAAGGACGGCTTTTGCGCGCCTTCGGGATCGACCTTCACCAAATCCGCCGTCGTGCCGATCAAGGCTTGGAACAGGTCGATGTCATAGTTCGAGGCTTTGCCCTGCAACAAAGCAGCAATGCGCTCCAGCCCCATGCCCGTGTCAATCGACGGCTTGGGCAGCGGGACGCGGCGACCATCCGCCGTTTCCTCGAACTGCATAAAAACGAGATTCCAGAACTCAAGGAAGCGGTCACCGTCTTCATCGGGCGATCCGGGAGGCCCTCCTTGCAGCTTTTCGCCCTGATCGTAAAAGATTTCCGAGCAAGGCCCACACGGGCCAACATTGCCCATGCGCCAAAAGTTGTCGTCCGTCTTGATACGGATAATCTTGTCGTCCGAAAAGCCAGCAACCTTCTTCCAATAGCCGATAGCTTCCTCATCGTCGTGATAGACCGTGACGAGCAGCTTGTCCTTGGGCATATCCAGATGCTTAGAGATCAATGTCCACGCAAAATCAATGGCATCAGCCTTGAAATAGTCCCCGAACGAGAAATTACCCAGCATTTCAAAGAAGGTATGATGCCGCGCCGTATAGCCTACATTCTCAAGGTCGTTATGCTTGCCGCCCGCCCGCACCGACTTTTGCGCGGTGGTTGCCCGCGTATAGGACCGTGTTTCGTTACCGGTGAACAGGTTCTTGAACTGGACCATGCCCGAGTTCGTAAACATCAGGGTCGGATCGTTGCGCGGCACCAGCGGCGACGAGTCCACGACCGTATGGCCCATGGATTCGAAAAAGTTAAGATAGGTCGAGCGTATGTCGGCGAGCGTTTTCATCAATTTGTCTCCATCATTCGGACGAGCATATTTGCCAATATTTATGGCTTTGTCCATGGGGAAAGCCGCTGCTTTCGTCTTTAAGCTGCAACGGAATGTGTCCCCTGCGCCACAGGCTGCCAAATTGCTGCCGTAATTCTTAAAATCGGATTCATTTTAGTAAATTACTTCTTAATGGACACCCGTGGTTATGGTATAGTTATCCACAGATTGAGCGACTCTCCGGCTTTGCCCTTGTCTGGATGTCCTATCCACCGCCGGTTGCTCTTTTAAGTCTTTCTTTTTACGAGGTTCACGTGGCCAAGTTCCAGACGAGTCTCTCGAAAATCGATGTGATTGACCTTTTGCCCGAACCGGCCAACAGCGATGCGGTGATGCCCGCCATCACACCGGATCAAAAGATCATTTCATGGCTTTTCCGCATGACGGCGCGCAGCAACAACACCGCGCATACCGCCGACATCCTCAAGAGGCAAACCCGCAATCCCTTTGATAAATCAAGTGCCTTCCTGATCCAACGCGCCCAGCAACCAACCGACGACTGGCAAACTATCGCCACGCTGTCCGGTCACAGCTTTCAGGATTTCCTTGATGCCGGTGCGCCGCTGCCCCTGACCGCCGCCGAAGTGGACCATTTCCGCCGCAACCATCGGGAAACGGACCGGCTGGTCGGACGCGATTTCCTGTCTTATCACAACGAGCTCCCTTCTCCGGTCGCCGAGCTGTATGGCCTGTACCGTCACAGAGCCCGCCTTGACACCGAGGCCACGCTTTTCGTCGCTCAAGCCACAGGTTCCACCTCGATTGCGGAGAAAATGGCCGATATGCTGGCCGTCGGCAGCTTCGCGAACGGTCATGAATGCGTCGGCCACCTTTCCAAAACCTATTCGGTCCCCGCAGCCTTCGACACCTCAGAGCTGATCGACCGCACCTGTGAGGAAGCCGTCCGTCGGCTCGCCCTTCCCATCGAGAGTCCCGCCCATCTCTTGAAGCTCTCACCTGACGAAATCAGCGTTCTGGCCAACCACATTGTCGAGCGGCATGTTTTGTCATCCCGCGCTTTTTTGGAAAAGGCTAACTTGCTTGCTGAAGCGCGGCAAGACGTCCATCGCCTTGAACCCAGCCAACGATTCAGCACAGCCTACCAAGAAGGCGACCTGCCTCAAGACCTCGCCTGGGGGCTGCGCCTGAAGAAGGCCTATGCCACGCTGTTTCCGGCTTGGTCAGGCACTCTCGACTAAGCCACAGCCTGGCGTTTGGATGATGCAGAAATAACACATAAACCCTGTCATGTGCGCTCATCTGGTTACACCCGTCTCCCTTTAACCAGATGTCAAGCTGTGTCCGGTATTTTGCCGTACTAAGGGCACATTTTCGAAGTTTATTGAACAGGCCATCACACGGGGACATCATGACAAAGCATCAAGAAAGCCACAGTGAAGCTCTGGAACTCGCTGGCAAAGTCGCAAACCGTTATGGACGGTTGGCCTTGGCCCGCGCTGTTGGCGAAGCGGCCGCCGCCGAACGTCAGGGGGACACAAACCGCCGCGATCTGTGGGCCAGTGCCGCAAGCTACCTGCGCCACACGCTGCAACAAAAATCTGTCGCTCCGGCCTGATCTTCCTGTTCTCTCCCCAAACCCCGCCTCTTCTGTGCGCTCAACTATCGTTTGATCGGGAGAGATAGGGATGTTTACGGGCTCGCCAAGGGCCATGGGGCCCCTGCTGTTATCAGCCCCTTTCGCATCCCCCAAAGACTCACCTAATTACGATCTCAAAACAAAAGCCGAAACACGGGCGTGTTCTGGCCTTAATATTCAATTAAGCATATTTCTCATATTCTCGAAGACCACCAGTTGAAAGGAGTCTTCGAATGAAAGTGACCAAGCTAGCATGCCTTATCATGGGGTTAATGCTCTTTTCCTTTAATCCCGTTCTGGCCTCGGATACGCATGGGACGAAAGAGGAAGCCAAGGCTATGGCCGAAAAAGCCGCAGCTCTTGTTAAAGAAAATCACGACTCTGCTTTTGCTACCTTTCAAAAGAAAGATAGCGGCTTCATTGACCGCGACCTGTACGTCTTTGTTTTCGACAGCAAAGGCAACTTTAAAGCCCATGGGGCCAAGCCCGTTTTGGTCGGCAAGGGCGGTCTGGCCATGAAGGACGTCAGCGGCTTCCCCTTTGTGCAAGCCTTCCTGAACGTCAAGGACACGGACTGGGTTGACTACAAATGGCCGGATGTCATGGACGAAGGCAAAGTCAAAAACAAATCGACCTACGTCATCAAGGTCGGCGACTACACGGTGGGCGTCGGCTATTTCAAAGACTAAATCGTGCCAACAGGGGGGCTTCAAACGGAGCCTCCCTCCTCCTTCCATCCTTTAAAATCACGGGTTTTCCCATGCGTATCATTGATAACATGCCCATCAAAGCCAAAAGCCTTATCTCTCCTCTCTTTGGCTGTCTTATGACACTCGTTATCGGTGCCGTTCTCTATACTTCCTCAAGTGATATTACAGCTGAGCTCAAACAAAGTGCCCATAGCCGCGAGTTGTCCGGCATGATGATCGCGGCAGAAATGGCCCTCGCCAACACGCATATGGATCTCTACAAAGCCCTGAACTGGAAGCAAACGAGCGTTGAGGAAAAACTGGTTGAAGCTACGCTTCAAGATGCAAGTGCTTCCCTTTCAACAGCCAAGATGCTGATTACACGGATCGTTCAGGACTTCCCCGAACTCGACACCAAAGACGTCGAGGCGATCCAAAGCAATATGAAAGCTTACGAGGAAAGCGTCGCGCAGGTCGCCGATCTGATCGGTGTCGATATTTCTATGGCCAATATCTTCCTGAACGACTGCCAAAGCCGCTATACCCCGCTGCATGACACCATCGAATCCCTTGCGCTTGGTACAGATACAACGGCGGAAATCGCCACACAAAAACTCCGTCTGACTGTAGCAACAAGCCTGCGGATCGGCATGATTTGCGTGGTCCTGACCATCGTCCTCAGTCTTCTGTTCGGCAACATCATTGGCCGCGCCATCTCCAAACCCATTCAGGCCATCACCACTGTCATGAAACAACTGGCCAGTGGCAACAAAGCCATCAACATCCCCCACCTTCAGCGTAACGACGAAGTCGGCGCGATGGCTCAGGCCGTTTTGATCTTCAAAGAAAACATGATCAAAAACGACGAGCTTGAAGGCAGGCAGGAAGAAGAACGCAAAACACGCGAATATCGCGCCAAACTCATCGAACAATATGTCGGCGAGTTTCAGGGAACCAGTGCGAGCGTCGTCTCGTCGGTTTCGGAAGCCGCAACCCAGCTTCAAGCCAACTCGCGCGACATGTCGCACACGGCCCAAGAAACAACCGAACGCGCCAACATTGTCTCCAATGCGGCGCAGGAAGCCAGCAACAACGTCCAGACCGTCGCATCAGCCGCCGAAGAGCTGCACGCCTCAATCAACCAGATCAAGGACCGCGTCCTTGAGTCCACCCGCATCGCCGCCTCTGCCGTTGAAGAAACCAACCAGACCAACCAGACCGTCGAGGGCTTGGCACAAGCCGCCGAGAAAATCGGCGCGGTGGTCAAACTCATCAACGATATCGCCGGACAGACCAACCTGCTCGCGCTCAACGCCACCATCGAAGCGGCCCGCGCCGGTGATGCAGGTAAAGGGTTCGCCGTCGTTGCGCAGGAAGTTAAAGGCCTTGCCGACCAGACCGCCAAAGCCACCAAGGAGATCGCCGACCAGATTCAGGAAATGCAGAACATGACCAGCGACACGGTCAGTGCCATCAAAAACATCGGCAACACAATCGCGCGGGTCAACGAAATCTCAACGATCATCGCGACCGCTGTCGAAGAACAATCCTCAGCCACCAATGAAATCGCGCAAAGCATCGAACAAGCCTCGCAAGGAACGCGCACCGTTTCAACCAACATCAGCGGCGTGACCGAAGCCTCGACCCAGACCAGCCACATGGCCAATCAGGTGCTGGACGCTGGCAACCAGCTAGCCCACGAAGGCAACCGCCTGCGCCAAGAAGTCGAGGCCTTCATCCACAAAGTCCGGGGTGCTTAAGGCTACCCCAAGACATAGGGCCACCACCTTCAGCAACCTTATCCAAAAGCCCCCCTGTTCGTCGGGACTGAATCTCCACACCGTAATATAATCCACTGAAATCAAGATTGTTTTGGCATTAAGACACACCTCCGTGTGGGTTAATGTCATTGTTTCGCCTACCCTTTTTGTCGTTTTGGTTGCGCAAGTATTAAGCGAATTATAAAATATCCGCATATTCACCCCTTATACTCATGGTCCTGTTATGACAAATATGAAAAAAAAATATCGCCCTGAAACAGCCAAGCAAATTAAGAAGATTGTCCCTCAAGTCTTCAAAGTTGGCGGCTTAACACCTGCCTGCGTTCATGTAACCGCTGCCGAAACAATGTTCATCGCCCAATCTCCAGTTACAGCTCACAATCAAGGCTTGGGATCGACTGTCTCGGTCATCAGCAAGCATCATGGCAAGCTACAGGGGGCCAATATTTACGTTCGCAAACCCAAGCATGAAAACGGGGCAAAAGAGCCCGTCGCCGCAGCCATCGGCGTCTTAGGGTATCACGCCAAGAACTCCCTCAGCAGCGTCGTTTACAAAGGCGTGATCGAGCGCGTCGCAACAGCTGCTGTTCAGAACTGCATCGCCATTGCTATGCGCCGCCACGAGCAAGTCCGCCTGAACGCTGCCGAGATTTGCGAGGCTTTGGGCAAACACCTCAACCTTACCCTTGAGACACCCAACAAGGCAAAACCGACGTCAACCTATGTATCCAAACTGTACGCGCTTTTACCGACGAAGAAGCAGCAGGCTACAGCCAAGCGGATTGTTGGGTACAATGTCGGAATCGCCAAGCGCCGCCTTGCTCGTTATATCAAAGGCGACCCGGACGCTTTCACGAATTCCTGAAGGCCAGCGTGAAGCCTTGAGGTTGGTCCAATAAGGCTGGATCGACTTTTCTTGAGGGGGCGTCTATCTTCCCGATTGTCTTTTCGCCGTGCGCGAAGACATTCTGGATATAGTACGTCCCC
>Ga0209373_10002230_pt1 | contig 19959 bp, 20 predicted proteins | sample Higcelweek5metaG_FD_187173 | JGI IMG/M metagenome (GOLD analysis project Ga0209373, IMG submission 187173) | Freshwater pond sediment microbial communities from the University of Edinburgh, under environmental carbon perturbations - High... | ecosystem: Environmental > Aquatic > Freshwater >... | reverse complement strand
ACAAAGCCAATGGACAATTGTATTCCATGAAATACATGGGTACAGAATTGCTGAAACAAGGAGCGCAACTCAATGTTTGGCGTGCTCCTTTGGCAAACGAACAGGACGACTGGACCACTTATTCGGTTGATGTATTTCCTAGAACCGAGGGCTACGGAAGGATGGTTGCCACGTCATGGTATTCCGTCGGTCTGGATAAAATGAAGTCAAAACTTGAATCATTTCGGGTTGAAAATAAGGCTGAAAATACAATTGTCACTGTTCGTGAAATTGCTCTTTTTGGAAATGGACGCGGTTCAGGCTTCGAAAATGAGATGATTTATACCATTACGCCCGACGGTGAAATTAGTTTACAGCACACGATGATTCCGAATGGAAGAATGCCCATGTCGTTGCCACGCATAGGAACAAAATGGGTTTTCGATGACCAAATGCAAAATGTAGCATGGTTTGGACGTGGGCCACAGGAAAATTATCCCGACCGCAAAACCGGCTACCGTATCGGGCTTTATCAGTCGACAGTTGATGCGATGTTTGTACCTTATTTGATTCCTCAGGATTGTGGCTTGCGCACCGATAACCACTATGTGCGACTGACAAATACTGAAGGAATCGGAATTGAGTTTTCGGCAGCTACACCTTTCAATTTCAACTGCTATAATTACAGCACCGAAAATTTATCAAAGGCAAAATATACCTATGATCTGATCAAATCAGATGGTGTAACATTCAATTTTGACTACCAAACCACCGGGGTAGGGTGCACGGCAATTGGGGTGCTTAATAAATATCAAACCATTCCTCAAGCCATACAGTTCACAAGTTCGATAAAACCATTTAAAATCAATAACTAAACCCGATAATCTTTGAGATAATACGAGTTCATATTCAAGCACTTTGTGCCTGGGCTTAACTAAACGACATTGAATAAGGAATATATTTTAGTTAGCTCTGCTGAACTCTCATTGGTCGTTTGCCTATGCGATGTAATCGAGAGAGTGGGGGAGTAATTCCATTTAATGTGATTATGTTCTTATCGGTCTTCACTGTTACTGTTTAGTTTAAAATAATTGGCTTTATTCTTTCTTCTATAAATTCAATTCGATCAAAAACTGTTGGCTTAAAATAAGAAGTTACAGCAATCGCTAGATTATTCTCCTGATCGATATAAATAACATTTCCACTATTACCAATTGCGGCGTAGATGTTTTTTTCTTCATTAATTATCCACCAGAGATAACCATACATCATATTCATGAATTTATTTCCTGTTGTAAATGTTGGCTTTGTAATTTCGTCAATCCACTCAGAAGGCACAATTTGATTTCCATTAAAATTACCCTTGTCTAAACAAAGCTGTCCTATTTTAGCCATATCTTCGGCTGAAAAACACAACCCATAGCCAGCAGTTCCAACACCCTGCGGATCGCAAAACCAAACATTTTCCTTCGGTTTTTTATTCATTGTGAAGTCCTTATGCTCTTCGATTGTTTTAGCCAGGTAATTAATGTGTCCTTGCACTCCTATAGGTTCAAATAAATACTTATTAGCAAAATCGACAGGAGTCATAACACTTACTTTATTTATTAAGCCTGTTAGTATGTGCAAGCAAACTGTTTGATAGTTAAATTCGTTTGTGATACCTTTTCTTCCGCCTAAAAAATCTAACGATGTTAAAGTCCAATCATTACTTGAACATACTTTTGTCCATGGGTCTCCTTTGCATTTATAGGGAGCTTTCATGGTAAGTAAATGTTTAATGGTTACATCGTATATGGTTTTTTCTCCCCGTTTAACGTTGTAGTCGGGAAAATAATCCAGCACTCTATCGTCAACACTTTTTATTAAGCCTTGGTCTAATGCTATTCCAATTAATAATGATACAATGCTTTTGGTTGCCGACATAATGTGAGTGCAATCACTTTTTTTGTAATTATTCCACTCATCAGAATATATTTCTTTGCCGTCTTTATAAATAACTACTTGACAGATGTTTGGTTGTTCTTTTTCAATTAAACGATGTAGTTTTTCTTTATCCATATTATTTCCTTTTTTAATTTTATGCGCGGTTCTTCTTGTCAGACACTCAACGTCCGTACTCCTCCTCGTTTAGCTTGCGCAACGAGGAGGAGTTGGGAGTTCAGCGGAACTCATTGTTATCTAGTTTTTGTTATAGTTCGTTTTTCATTCATTTTCATTTATTATTTTGATCATTTTTAGATGAATATGCTCAAGTTCATTGTCGTGATTTTCACAATTTGTCAGAACTTTAGGTTTAATTTTTTTGATAACGTCATCTAAGATTTTAATTGAATTTTGTCCAACATTGTAATCGAAAGCTGTATAGTCAATCCATTTTTCATAATCGACTGAATACAATTTGTTATTTTTTAATAATAGAAACTCACATGGAAACTGTTCAAAATATTCCCTACAGACTTTGCTTATATACTCAGATAAGGCTCCGTCAGAGGTTCTTAGAACACTATTAAAAACAAATAAATAAAATTCTTTTGTTTCTTGGTTGTTTGTCAATACACTGTCAAGAAATGCAAAGGTTAATGTATCATCCGATACAGCAAATTTTCCTTGATAATAAAGTTTTGAATATTTATCAATGTTCGGGTGATTCAAATAAAATGCAATTGGCTTGTTATTAAGTGTATCCACAAACCATTTATTTGTTGAATTTGGAAATTTTGCTGGATTATTCAGCTCTTGATTTTGGCAAAATACTGTCAATGAATCTTTTATTTTATTGTTTTCGGTATTGCTTTTATTGTTATTTTCAAATTCATCAATAGCTAATTTGAATTTCAAGGTATCTGGTGCAATATCATTTTTCATAGCCTCCGCAAACCTCCATGTTTCATTGAAAAACCAACCTAAGCAAAACGAAATTAATCCAATACTTATATATACCAATGCTCGTTTCATAGTGCCTAATTTCTATTCCATTTTAAACTTTATTGGGATACAGTATTTAACAGGCACAATCTGTCCGTTACATTTCCCTGGTCTCCATTTTGGCATCTTATCTATTATTCTAATAGCTTCATTGTCTGCAAGATTGTATATCCCTCTTAAAATTGATTTGTTAGTCAAATTCCCATCTGTCTCAACAATTACAGATACATAAACAGTTCCTTGAAAATCGACTTGTCCATCATTTGGCCATTGCATATTGTCGGCGACGAATCGTTTTAAAGAGTCCAAACCACCAGGGAATTCGGGAAGTTTGTCAACCATCAAATATACCGTCTGGTTTGTAAGTGTGTCAAACTGAGATTTACATGCAGTCTTGGTATAATTTGTCTGAGCAAAAAGAAAAACAGACCAAAATAGAATAGAAATAGTCAGTAAATATTTCATTGTCTCGATTTATTTCAATTATTTGTTAGATGTATATACCAATTATCGGTCAAGGAGCTATATGAATTATCTGGCCTTTCATCATTTGTCCAATAAATTATTCCTATCCTAACATCTAAAAATCCCCAAAGTCCATAATAAATTTCGTTGTCTGATTTTGTGATAACATATACATCTAATTTCTGTCGCAAATTAAGAAGATTGTCTTTCTCTATCTGAGTCAAAACTCCATTCTTGTCATTTATTCTATCATTAAGTATATCAATTTCACCAATTTTATTTATTAAAATCCTATTTACAGCAGCCAATTCAGTCTGATTATTTTTTATGAAAATTAAGTACGAACATTTAACAAGTACTGGTTCTATCAACCATTGAACGGTCACTGAGAATAAAATTACAAGAGTCCAAATGAGTTTTGATTTGGAAGACTCTTTAGTAAGCAAAATTGTCAAGTAAAATACCAATGAAACTAACAGTCCTCCAAAAAGCAGCAAATGATAAATTACTTGTTGTCGCCCAAAAAACAAGAAGCTAGCCATCAATGATAGCAGCCCTAAAATCAGTGCTATATGTTTAATTTTGCGTGTCATTAACGTATGGAACTATATTTGCAGTTGCCAGTTGCGGTATGTTTTAGCTTCGTTGATTTACAATTACCACTGGTGAACTTCGTTTAGCGCAGCTAATTGAAACAACGTTCACCAAAGGTAAAATTGGCAGAGCTAAACGGCAAACGACATATAGTTTTTGTTATTGGGCGTTTTCTAGTCATGTCCCAGTATTTCAATTATTTTACCTTTTTGTTTGGAAAAATACAGGACAGTACCACCACCAGTATCACAGTCAAAGCAATTAAGATTAATCAATTTTGTCGTACTGTCTGCTAAAACTTTTTTAAGTGCTTCTTTGTCATTTACGTACCCCCATTTAATAATCTCCTGAAATTTAGGTCTGTCAATAAAAGAGATATTGTCGAAAAAATCCTTTACACTTTTATTGAAATATGTCTTAAACTGACCAATTGTCAAAGATTTACCATACTCCTCTCGATATGTCTCATAATTTGTGTCTTTCGGAATCTCTATTGGCTCAAAGATTCTCATTAACAAAGCAAATGAGTCAAAAACTTTGGAATAAATTATTGTACCGTTGCTTGATTTTATTTGAAATTCAGATTTTGAATTCTTTACAAATCCAGGTCGAACAATTAAACGGAATATGTCTTTGGAATTAGAATCTGAAAAATAATATGATTTTGAGCTAAGAATAGTGTCACTAAATGAAAGCTTTAAATTTTCTCTGAATGGAGCATAAACTACTTGCTCTTTTATATTCTCTTGTTTCTCTGTCGATTTGTCAATTAGTTCTTGGCCTGTAACACTTGTCATACTAGCAAAAACTAAAATTACAGTGAAAAGGAAAAAGCATTGTCCACTTTTAATCTTCTGTCTCATAGTTGATTTGTTTCTTTTTTAAATGCCCAACGTACGGAACTATATGTAGTTGCCGACTGTCACGCCAACGGCGTGATCGAGCCGCACCGTCACGCTTAAAGCGTGATTGCGGGCTACACGGCTTCTTGTCAGCACGGAATCGCAGATCAGCGTAGCTAAACGGCAAACGACCAACGGGAGTTCACCGAAGGTAAATGACATATAGTTTTTGTTATTAGTTGTTGTTCTTTTCTGTCTGGTTTGTTTTCAGTGCTACAAACCATTTTTATTTAAAAATTTATTTAATTCTTCCTCTAAAAATCTAAAATTACAATAATTCTTTCCGATAATAATTCCATCGGGATTTACAAGCATATTACTAGGTACACTTTTTATATCATACAATAAAAAAGCTTCATTATGCCAACCTTTTCCATCTGTAATATTTTCCCAAGGTAATGAATCACGTTCTATCGCATAAATCCAATTTTTCTTTACCTCATCACCTGCTACTCCTAATACCTCAAATCCTTTGGAATTATATGTAGTGTAAATTTTCACAAGTTCATTATTGCTACCTCGACAAGGGGAACACCAAGAAGCCCAGAAATCAACGAGAACATATTTGCCTCTGTAATCGGACAATCTTATGGTGTCGCCATTGGGATTTGTTTGTTCTATTTCTAAAGCTTGTTCTCCAATTTTAGGAACACGTGGTAACTTTAAATAATTAATGATTTGTTGTCCTTTAATTGAATTCTTATATTCATCACTAAGTTGATTGTATACAAATAATATTTCCTCTTTGTTTAGCTGCATACCACCCCAAAAACATTCCTTAAATAGTGTCGATAGAGTTACGATAGATTTATGATCACAGAGGAATGTTATAATTCTTTTATTCAAATTTGATTTTAGAGAATCAAGAGTTTTATTTGATTTTTCTTTTTCAATTTGATTATCAATGTACATTAATTGTATTCGATACTCTTCTATTTGTTTCGAGTCTTTTCCTGTCAGTTTTATATATTCTAACTGTTCGGTGTTGGAGCTTGATCCTTCTACTTTCAGATTTTTTAAATATTCATAGTTGCCTTTAATTGAAATGTCTGAAGGTTCTAACCATAAATACAATTTGTCACGAAAATCGTATTGATTCCTCTTGTTGTGAAGTAAAAAATATTGAGGCTGATTTAATTCAAAATCTAATTGAAAATTCCCATCTTTTACAAGTATTGAATCAATCAATTTCCCTGATTCACCGTCTTCTAAATATAAGAATAGTTCTTCATTTGTATTTTCCAAAATACCACTTAAGTGACACATCTTATCGTTACTTTGACAAGTTAAGAATATTAGAAAAAATAAAAGTGATAGGTAAAATGTCTTAATCATAGGTAGTCATTTTAAATGGTTTGTAACGTGAGTATAAGTTTGCGTTGCCGATCTCGAAGCTCTTTCCTGTCGAGCCGCACCGTCACACTTAAAGCGTGATTGCGGGCTGCTTGGCTTGTTGTCCGCACGGGTACGGCAAACGACCAACGGGAGTTCAGCAGAGCTAATTTACATATAGTTTTTGTTATGGCAAGTTTTTTATTCCTTATATCCTTTAAATGTATAATAATCAGTTTTGCAACTAGTCGTGTTACCGTTTGTTTCACAGCGATTAAATTTTATGGTTATATAATTGTCGATATATTCAAAAAATCCAATAATTGAATGCTTTTCATCGATTTGAAGAACTATAAATTTTGAACAGTTGCAATTATCTATCTTAAAATTTGCTAATGAAGAATCAATTTTGTCTTTATAGTCAAATTGAAAATTTACGATTAATGAGTCACTATCTGAATCTTTTGTAATTGTCACAATTTTATTTTCAACTGTAGATGACAAGTATTTTCCTGTAAGATCGACATTCTCTGGCTTAATGGCGTTTATGAGATAGTTGCGTCCTGTATCCAGTGACTTAATTTTAAACTCAAGCTTTTTGTTTGCTTTGGAATAATGACCAATGCCAGAAAGAGGTCTTGTGTGGTGAGGAAATTCATAAATATTTTCCTGATATGGAATAATTAAGCTATCGCCACTGATATAAAAGTCAAATTTATAAAAGTCGGGAATATAAAGACTTATACTTAGTGAGCATGTTAAAGTGTCTTTTGTTTTCTCAACGATTGTGAGGTCGCCTCCATTTTCAAACTCATCACCAATATTACACCATCCACAAAACTCGCCGATTAAAAGGCTATCTGGAAATTCGAATCTTGTTCTATTGGATTCTCTATCATTCCGTTTATTCCTATTATGAGTATGATAGTCTGGATAATAATCTATACAAGAGGTTACAAATGAAGTCAAGACAATAAAAAAGATAATTTCCAACTCTCTATGTTTTATAAGCTTTCTCATTCTTTGGTACCGTTTTTCATTTGTCGTCAGTTAAAATGCCATAACGGCCGGCGGTATGGCCAGTAAGAGATTGCGAGTGATTACTTGTCATGTTACACCGAACTTTGAAGCGGGCTGCAACCTTTCACATACCACTGAAACCCTTACTGGCTATACCGTGTGTTGTGTGCTGAAGCTTTATAAAAATTTCTCAATACTTTCTTTAATCTCTTTGTCGGTAATTTCTTTGCTATATCCTTTTATAACCTTTCTTATAATCCGATTTTCATCAATCACAAAAAATATAGGTACAGAAGATACTCCATAGGACTTTGTTACTTCATCAGTTGATTTTAAAAATCTAAAATTAAATTCATTTCTCTGCTGATATCTTTTTAATCCTTCCATATTGTTACTCCAAGTTTCAATACTTAAAAATTCAAAATCTCTTGATTTATAGTCATCCACAAGCTTCTTTAGAAACGGAATTGAATGATGGCAAGGTCCACAACCAACACCTGTAAATTGGATTAAAAGCACTTTACTTTTCAAATCGCTTAATTTTACATTTTGAAAATCAATATCTTGTAATATCCAATCTGGAGCAATTTTGCCAACTATGCTCTCCTCTTTTTCAACTTGTTTTTCAGCTTGCCCTGGGGCATAAGGGTCAACATATTGAATATCAAAATAAGATGGAAAATAGTTGTTTGCAATTAGGACTGTATCTTTAGTAAAGTTAAAATCTGCATTATGACACGATTCAAAGAATGTTGAATGATGCCATTTACTTCTCATTCGATAAGGCATATCGTCCTTTTTACTGAACCAAATATCAAATTGAGAAATTTCATCTTCGGGAATATATTCATTTTTAATTACAATCGGTTTGATGTGGAAATAAACATGTTTATTGATAATTTTTAAGCTAAAATGAATTGAGTCGCCATAATCTTTAAAATCTGTTTGTATGCTATCTGTTGTAGTCAATGTATATTTTATAATCTCATTAATCTTCGTATAAAAAGGATAATGAACAAGCCTGAAAGGAAATGGATGATTTTTAAAACTATCTATTTTTACGTATTGCTCATCCCAATTTACTATCCCTCTGACATTACCATTGTAAAAATCTGTCATTTTCGTTGTGTCTTCAGCTGAAAAAGTGGCTGAACTTGAACCGACCAAAGTGTCTGATGGATTAATAAAAATTTTATAATACAATTCACTTGGTTCAGTAAACTCAACAGTATCTCCTGGCGCACTTGCTATTACTATGGAAAAATATGAGGCAGATTTAATCTGGTCCAAATTCTCAGATACTTTTTGTAAATAGTCGTTCTCACTAATATTCGGCTTCCATCCTATTAAAGCGAGTAATAAAAATCCTAAAATTTCTTTTTTCATTATCTTAAAATTTAGTTGATTCGGTAATCATCTTGCTTTTGCACATAACGTTCGAAACTATATGCAGTTGGTGATTGTCACGCCAATGGCGTGATTGCGGGCTGCGAACTTTGTTGTCAGCACGGAATCGCAGATCAGCGTAGCTAAACCCCAAACGACCAACGAGAGTTCACCGAAGGTAATTGACATATAGTTATTGTTACCTGCAGGTGTTTATTCTCTAATTAAGCTTAACACTTTGTCTTCTAATTCTTTTCCTCTCAAATCTTTCGCTATAATTATTCCTTCTGGATCTAGAAGGAAAGTAGTTGGGAATGTGTTGACTCCATATGCCTCTTTTACTTTATTTGAATCAGTTGAAAGTATCTGTGTCCAAGTAATGGAATCATTTTCAACTATTTTTTTAAGTTGATCAGAAGAACTTCTTCCAACAATACCAATTATCTCAAATTTTTCCCGATCAGTTTTTTCATAAAGGTCTTTCAATTTTGGAATTTCCTGAAGGCAAGGGCCACACCAAACTGCCCAAAAATCCAAGAATACATATTTCCCTTTTAAATCTTTCAATGAGATGGGAGATTCAGTCATAAAATCTTTTCCTTCAAAGGGTATTGACTTAAATCCTATTTGTTTAGAGTACAATTCACTCTTTGTCAATGACATCTTTTCTAAAGTCAACGTATTGCTATTTGTATTTACACCGATATTTTTATAAAGGTTGCCTCTTATTTCAATAAACTCATTTTTTGCAATTAAATTCTCATAACTGATTTTATCTCCATCTTTCAGACTATCATTAATTAAAGCAATGCTGTAATCTTCGTATGACATATCTGTAAAGTCTTTGCAGCAAAGAGCTATTTTTTTTCCATCTAATTCCGTTACATAATATTGCGGAAAATTGCACATGAAAATATCATATAGAGTCATATATACAATTAAAATCGGAGCAGTTATTAGTTGCTTTTTGCCATTCACCAATCGTTCAAACGAAATATTTATAACCTTGCTTAATACAATTGAATCTTGGTTGATTGTTTTACTTGGTGTGAAATTAAATGGGATGAAGCTTTTATCGTCACTAAAGTCAAGATTATTATTTGCATCAACTATAATATTTGTTACACCTACAGAATCTTTACCAAAGGCAAATGCAACTTTAGTTTTTAATGGTTCTTTTGATAATGCAAGAGTATCAGGAACCCAATTTATCCTTTTTTGATAATCTTCATAAATCTCTTTAGTAATGTTTCCAAGCAAATAGTCTTGATAAGCTGACTGACAGTAATTTATCTCAATGCATCCAAATTTTACTTCAGTCCAATTTTCTGGTGCACCTGTTACTGTCAAAAAAGTTTTTCTCCAAGGACTATTCTCTTCATCATAGTATGGTGAAATTTCACCAAGCCCGAAATTAAAAAAACCATAACCGTTCTGAAGACTTAATGGTAGTTCAATTGTTGTTTTCTTCTCTTTCGAGCAACTGACTAAAATTGCAGTGCAAATTGCAATTAGGGACAGTGTTTTAAGTTTCATTTTATCAGTTTTAAGTTGTAATTTTATCATTTGTTAAATATTTGGCTGCATCTCACACTTGCAGGTAACGGACGGAACTATATGCAGTTGCCGACTGTCACACCAACGGCGTGATTGCGGGCTACGCAGTTTGTTGTCAGCACGGGTACGGCAAACGAACAACGTGAGTTCAGCGGAGCTAATTGACATATAGTTTTTGTTAGCTGCTAGCCATTTTTTTTCGTTTATATTTCTTTTTGACAATCATAACGACAATCTGCAAAGGATGCTGTTTTTAAATGTTATGGCATGCCATTTAAGCTTTCTACCAATCATCCCAAAAATAACCATTGGGAGACTGTCGATAGAATCGGCCTCTTACTTCTGCATTTTCAATTAACAAAAATTCTCCTTTTGAATTTTTCAATAAACATGAGAATTTCAGAGTAGCATCAATAGCTGCAGGAAGTCCATTGTTTCCATGTGGTCCAGGACCAAAAACAGGTTCAATTTTTTCAGCATCACTTACGTTGATTTTGAAACTCGTGTTATCTACATCAATTGAAGAATATTCAACATCACGGTCTTGATATTTAATAATTAACTTTCCAGAGTCTTCACTCTCAAAAGCAAAGTTATAATCGCCATTTTCTAATAAACGATAAAAAACCTCTTGAGTACTAAAGCCCTCATAGCAAAAAGGTAAATCAATTCGTAAATACCTTAACAACGTGTAGTATGGTTTAGATGGGTCATATTCATATATTGAAATTCCAGTAATCAGACATGGAATTATGTTGACTGAAGAGGCCGAACCAACAGAAACAACTTGAATTGGGTATTGATCATTCCAATAAATATTTTCTTCTTTGCTTGATTTTGCTTTTTTTTCGATTAAAGGATTTTTCGAATAAAAATTTAAACGCAATAATCCATAAAACTCAGTTGATATTTTATCTTTCTCAAGGGGTTCAAATTCTTCTTTTTCGCAAGATATCACTGCAAAAAGAATCATGAGAATTAATACTTTTTTCATTGTTCCTATCATGTTTGTTGTCATTTTTTTATTCTCTTTCTGTCAAACGAGGAAAAGTCCTCCGTGAAAAACTGTCCGCCCGAAATGAAAAACGTCAGCAGCCAAACCCTGAAAACCTGTCGTTTGCCCGGCTGATATGGTTGCAGCTAACGGACGGAACTATATGCCGTTGGGGATTGCGGGTTGCTTTAGCTTCGGTGAACTTCGTTTAGCTACGCTGATTTTACCTTCGGTGAACGTTGTTTCAATTACCTCCGGTGAACTCCCTCTGGTCGTTTCCTGTCGAGCCGCACCGCCGTTGTTGCGGGCTACACAGCTTGTTGTCAGCACGGAAACGGCAATTGACATATAGTTTTTGTTAGCTGCAGTTTTTTTTTTAGTTTATTATTTTATTTAGAAAATATACAATAATCAATAATACTCCAATAATGATTGGAATTAAATTAGACTTGGCTCTGTATTTTGTTTCCTTACCAATAAATTTCCACCATAATCTGCTATATACAAAATAAGATAGAAATCCATTAATCCCCCATATTGCTCTAGTAAAATGACGTCTTTCAGTGTATGTTTCTGGTTCAAAAGAGTTATATAAAAAGTAAAAAACAATAGAAAAAAGTAATGAAATAAACAGTACAATATAAATAGATCTAAGTTTTTTAATTTTGAATAGATTATATATCAACAAAATCCCTCCGAATAGACCTGTAAATAAGAAAGTCGAAACAAGTATTGTTGTACGAGAAAATAATTCAGGCGCTGAATTGTCGTTTATAATATTAAAATTCCAATCAGAAAGGAAAAACCTATACTTTTTCTCTTCTTTAATTTCTTCAATATCTGAAATCTTCATTAATTCAATCTTTCCCTTTTCCTCTAGCGTTAATTGAATTCCTCGATTATTTAATTCTTTTTCTACAAAACGGACGAATTCCTCTTGATAATCCGAATAGTTTAGCAATATTTTTTTTAAATATTTATCAGATTTATTAAATAATATCTGGTTGTATTTATTATCCATTTTATCTAATTTTCCTTACACGATCATTAAATATTCATAATTATCAGTCACTTTTAATCCTCAATTATATCGACTACTTAGCATTGTGTAGGCTTTATCAAAATTGCAGCCAACGGACGGAACTATATGCAGGGCTGGAATTCGGAGCGACCCACTGTCTGCCGATACACAGCTGATGCGAGAACGCCGCTACGCACGCCCTCCGCCGCCAGACTTGACATATAGTTTTTGTTATGCAAAGTATTTCATAGTTTCTCTTCAAGTATTTTTACGGTTTCTTCAATCGTAGGATTTATTGCTACGATTATTCCTTCATTGTCGATTAAAAAAGTAGCACCACCCGAATTCATAATATTATATTTCTCCCAAATTTTATTCTTATTCTTAATTTCTATCAAATTCTGCCATGGGAAATTTTGATTATCTATTGCTTTCTCGTACGATTCATTATTTTTTATTCCTCCGACAACTCCAATAACCCCCAAGCCAGAATCCTTGTATTTTGAATAAACAGGAACCATTTCTTTTCCCTTTTCAATGCACGGTCCGCACCAAGGAGCCCATAAATCAAGAATAGTTATTTTATTAGTTGAAAATATTGTCGAAAATTCAATTAATTGTCCCACTTTGTCTGGAGCATGAAAGTTTGGACATTTGTTACCTACTTTTAAGTTTTTGACTGTTTCAATAAACTCAGAATATGAATAATCGGGAAACTTTTTTTGAAACGACTCAGCTATTTGTATAAGATCTTTCTTATTCATAAAATGAAAATAGTCAATTACTTGAAATAGTTGAACCAACATTGAGTAACCAACAATATTTTGATTTTCTTTAACAAATTTTACTTTGTTGCCAAAAAAAACTTTATTGATAGAGTCACGATTTTGATGGTTTCTATATGGTTTCGTATCCAACCACTTTTTTTCTTCTATTTCAAACTTCAGCAATTTTGTTGTTAGCTTACTACCTATAATTGTATTTTCAATCATACGATCTATTGAATGGATTTTAAATTTAATCGTTTTGTTGTCAGCAAAGAAATTTACCGGATAACCATAACCCAAATCAAATGCTTCCTTACTCATGAGCGAATAACGTTCTGACGAAGGATTGATAATCGTGTATTCAAATGAATTATCCTCATTAAGCTTTATCTCCTCACTTAAATAGCCTGGATCTTGATGAGATTTAAAAAGGAGAAGAGTTTTGCAATTTTCATATCCAATAACTTGTCCTTTAATAGTACAAACATCCTTGTCTTTTGAAGTACAAGAAAATAATAGAAGAATTGTCATAAAAATGAGTACTGTCTCTTTCATAGTTAACTGTTTGTTTCTTGGGTTAATATTTTGCCCAACTAGTATATACACGTATAAACATCCTACTTTTCCCAACTTTTCATTCGTAAATAATTTGTTTTTTAAGGCCGAATGGAACTCGCATGATGAATTTTAACTACCGTTGATTTTCAATTCATCTGTGTTTGAGCTTAGCAAATCATGCTCGTTTTATTTTTTTTAAAGCCTCAAAAAAGCGATTTGGTTTGTTATTACAACCATAGTTGTTAACATCACCAAATATATAAATAGTTTTTTGATTAAATTATTCTTTAACTGTATAAATTTTAGCATAAAACAATTGAATTTGTAATAAAAATGAGCTGATCTGTTGATGTATTAATTTAATCGGGAATAAAAAAGACCGTTTGTGTTGTGTCAGATACCCGATTTGTCGTGTCAGATACCTGATTTGTTGTGTCAGATACCTGATTGGTCGTATCGGGTATCCGATTAGTCGTATCGGGTATCCGATTTGTTGTGTCAGGTACCTGATTGGTCGTATCGGGTATCCGATTAGTTGTGTCAAGTCTCCGATTAGTCGTATCGGGTATCCGATATATTGTATTGGGTATCCGATTGGTCGTGTTAAGTACTCGATTAGTCGTGTCAGATACTTGATTTGTCGTGTTTGGCATCGGAATAGAAATGTGATGCCAAATTGTGGGTATAAAGAGAAGTGTTTTACTGTTATTCAATTAAAATTATACAATGCGCATATTAAAATGACTATTTATTTTAAATTAAAATAATTGAAAAAGCCTTTATTTACGGGTGTTTCAAAATTAAATGAAAAAAAATGGTTGAAAATTAGGTGTATGCTATTGCTTTTGTATTTTACTTTTTTTAACTTTCATAAAATTAACTAAATATTTATGCTTATGAAAATAAAAATAGTTTTGTATTTAAGTGACAGGAACAATGCGGAAATCCTTGTCGATGCTGACAAATATGTAGCAGAAATGACCAATAATCCGTACTTTTCATCTTCAGAAATTGTTGCTCAAATTGAAAAAATAACTACAGCAACAAACGACCTGCGGATGTCGATAAATGCACCTTTATCTGAAAATAAAACGCAAACCATAAAGCTTAACCGCAATGTGGTTGACCGGTGTTTAACAAAAATGGCCAATATGGTTGAAGATGTAGCCAATGATCCGGAAGTTGCCGACGACAAACGCGAAATTATTGCCATCAGCTCGGGTATGTCGATAAAAAATCAAACCCGCCCAAGTAAACATGTGTTTTCTGCAAAAAACGACTTAATTTCAGGATCTGTTGTGCTTAGTGCTGCTGGTGGTAATAAGGCCAACGAGTGGCAATATACAACTGATGTTGTAAACTTTACCAACCGAATCTCGGCCGATACAACTACTACATCAAAAACCAAAATTCAGGGGCTTGAAGTTGGTGTTAAATATGCTTTTTTCCACAAAGCAATTGTTACCGGCGGAAAGAACGATTGGGAAGGACCAATTTTCCTTATTGTAACATAGTAAAGAAGGCGTTAAAAGCTAATTATTAAGCAAACTATTTAATTCTCGAACTAAAAGGGTACAAGCATAACTTGAACCCTTTTTTTTTGTTGCAACAATAATTGCCATACTCCCCTTCGTTTAGCTTGCGCAACGTGGGGTTGACTGTTTATTGTTTGTAACGACACATTGTTATTTTATGATGTAGTCATTCAATAACTAACGTATTACCCATAGGTTGGTCTAAACACAAAGGAAAGAAGGGTAAGCACAAAGGAACACAATAGGCACATTAGGGAACAATAGTTTTTGTATTCTTTGATTGTGTTGTAATGTTTTGCTTTCGCCCCGTTGGGGCTTATGGGTTGGTGTCCATCTCTCAACATAGGGCGATGCCCTATGCTATTGCTTTTAGGCCGTTGGCCTTTATGCCGAAGGGAGCTTGAGTTGCCTACACCTTTAGTGAGTTGCCTACACCTTTAGTGAATTGCCTACACCTTTAGGTGTAGGATTAAGGTGAAATAACATGATACAATGGGCTTTAGCCCAATATTTAACCATTTTGGCTAAAGCCAATCGCAACACACAACATTCATCAAACCCCCGCCATAAATGGCGGGGCAATTCAAGCTTCCTCTAGCTAAAGCAGGAGACAATTTATACCTCAAATCATGCCAATCATTTTAATCATAGGAATCATAGTTCAGACAATTAATAAGGTGAATAAGGTTATTGAGGGGATTATATTTTCAATTTTGCTACTGAGGTTTAATTGTAAAATAAGGTTTCCCTCAGTATGGTAGATGTCTCAAATCAAACCTTATTCTATTTCCCAACTTTAGTAGCTTATATGAAACACAAAAACATGAACCTTATTCACCTTATTTCTTAAATTAATAGTCACATTCCAAGTTTTTTACAGTTCATTTCCCAAATCATGCCAATCATTTAAAAATGAATAATGAATATAAAGATCAGCGTATTGGGCATGTTAAGTGGTGGCCTTCCAATAAAAGCAATTTGAATCAAAACAATCGCTTAGTAAGACCGGGAAGCTTCTCTCGTGGGGGAGAGAAGATCACCCGGCCGCACTTAGTGATTGTGAAGATGAAGACGCTTTTATTGGAGAGCCTTGACTTTTTTGCTTCGTTTTTTGGTCAAGCAAAAAATGAAGAGCCCAGCCGGCTTGAGGCGAAATGTAGATCAGAGAAACAATCTCCATTTTGGCTAAAGCCAATCAACAAAAAACATCTTCATAAAACTCCAGCTGAAGCAGGAGGCAACTCATCCCTCAAAAATCACATTAATCATTTTAATCATAAAAATCACAGTTCAGACATTCTTAAACACAAAGGAAATAAGGGTAGCTCAAAGGGACACAAAATGATTGTTTATGATGGGAGCAGGGTATATTCATAATCATAGAAATCCTCAAAGCAAACTTCATTCTATTTTAAAACCTTATTTCAGCTTCAAACCTTAGTAGCTAATTGTTAAACACATAAACATAAACCTTATTCACCTTATTTTTTAACGTATTTCCGATGGAGACGCAGCATGCAACGTCTCTACTGTTTATATAATTTAATTGTTTTTCCTAGACCATTTGCCGATATGAAATAGATGCCTTTAGATAAATTAGAGACATTCAGGCTGTTTTTCCCAATAGCAATAGGAGTTGTTGACACTAACTGCCCGTATATATCGTAAATGTTGGCTGTTAATGGCGTTGGGGCATTATTTACTATAGTAACATTCGTAGTTGCCGGGTTAGGATAAACTTTTATTAATTGATTGTTATATAATTGTGTTTCTATGCTATTCGTAAAAGATGAATAATAGTAAAACAACTTATCGGTAAGTAACCAATTTGCAGATATAGTATCCCATTTAAAAATTACTTCGGTATAACTTGATGAAACATCTGAATATTCATAATTACGTTTTTCAACATCAGCCCAAATTCCACTATTATTATCCCATTCTTGAAAGTAAAATGTTGCGGGCAAATTGTCGTCGTTATATTCGCTATATTTTTTGTGTGTAAATGCCCAGTTATTTGTTATTGTATCCCATGAATATTTTATAACACAAGTATCTTTTTCAGCATTATTAAATAAGCTATCGTATTTTTGAATTCCATACCAACCATTAATAGTATCCCACCTGGTATATTCATATTTTATGCAATGGTTTTCAGTGTTTATATATAAGAAATTGGTTATACGTTGAAGCTCACCCGAGGAATAACTTTTATAACATTGGATAGAATCTTTACCAAATTTGTCGTAGAAAAAAGCACTTGATTGGTCTGTAATCCAATTATTCGTTATTGTGTCGAAAATAAAGCTTTCGCTTGTTATTTCTCTATTTGAGGCTGAATCTAATTTAATAATTTCCCTTGAATTTTTATTCCATACACCGTTTTTTGTATCATATATAAAACGTACCGATGAAATAAGATCATTATTGGTGGTATCGTAGTCTACCTTATAATCATAAACCCATGTGTTAAGTTTAGTATTCCAATTATAATAGTAAATATTTGTAAATTGAGTAAAATCGATATTGTAAAAGAATTCTGCTTTATAATTAAATTCCAATTTTTTTGTATCGCGATCGTAGTAATACGCTGTGTATATTTCATTTTGTAATGCACTGTTTATTTTTCTTACATATTTGTATGCACATATTGAATCAAAATTTTCATCGGTTTCGTATGTCTCGTAAGTGGTTTCGTTGGTTTGTGGGTTGTAACTTCTTGTATGTTTAAATAATATATACCACTTTTCGTTGTTCCATGAATAACGTGCAAATTCAGAACCGTCATCATTAAAACACCTCTTTGTTTGAGGAACCCATTTTCTTGTGCCTAAGGGGATATAATATATAGTTGTAGAAGCCAGATTTCCATTGCTATTATAATTGTTTATTTCTTTCATGCGTGGAAAAGAATCGGGACGTGAAACGGTATTAAAGGTGCAATAATATACAGAATCTAATTTGTATTTGTTGGTTGAATCGGACAATTTTGAGGTGCTTTGCAGGTAATTATATGGCATTGAAAAATAAAATTGTTTTTTTATGTCATCATAACTATTTTGTTCAAAATGATTTTGCTGTATTGACAGAAATGTTGTCTGCGCCAGTGTTGTATGTACAACCAATAACAAACATGTAAAAACGGTTAAGCTATAAAAAATGGTTTTCATCACGTAAGATTTAGTACGACAGTTATAACTTTTAAATAAGAATGGGATAATTATAAGTAACTTTTTCATTTTGAGATGATATAAAGATTGAATGATATTGTTGAATATATTTTTGATTTAACGCTTCTTTTTTAAACCTTATTTTAACTTCAAACCTTAGTAGTAAAATATGAAACACATAAACATAAACCTTATTTACATTATTCTTTAACGTATACCGACAATGACATTAACCGTTGCCGATCATAGGAGATAAATACAAATTATCGTATCGAATTTCTATGACAATAAGGTTAATAGGGAAATAATATTTTCAATTCTGCTACTAAGGTTTTATTAAAAAATAAGGTTTTCTTTTCAGATTAATAGATATTATCAATGCAAACTTCTTTTATTTTAAAAACCTTATTTTCGCTTCAAACCTTAGTAGCTAATTATGAAACACATAAACATAAACCTTATTCACCTTATTTTTTTAACGTGTCTTGATAATACATGATGAATTTTTCATATTCTTCAATAAAACTTACTTTCTTATGGTGTTCTGGCTGTGAAAGAATGTATTTGCAGACTCGTTCTATGTCTGATTTTGAAACAGAAAAAGCCGAAGCTGACTGTTGCCAATGAAATGTAGTTGATATCAATTTGTTTTCATTAATAAACCATTCTGAACTGTTGGCAATAATTGTCGCAAGTTCCTCTTCTGATATGCCGGGGTCGCGCGATATCAACATGTGCATGTGTTCAGGATTTGCATATATTGCATAGAGTTTAGATTTTTGTTTTGAGACAATTCCTGTGATATATTTCTCGATGCGAATACGATTTTCTTCTGTTATTAACCGTTGCCGATCATAGGTGGTAAATACAAAATGGGTATACAAATTATTGTATTGAATTTTCATGACAATAAGGTGAATAAGGTTAATAGGGAAATAATATATTCAATTCTGCTACTAAGGTTTTATTTAGGGAATAAGGTTTTCTTTTCAGATTAATAGATGTCCTCTAAGCAAACTTTATTTTTTTTTAATTCTGCTACTAAGGTTTTATTTAGGGAATAAGGTTTTCTTCTCAGATTAATAGATGTCCTCAAAGCAAACTTTATTTTATTTCTTAATTATTGAAGTTGACGTTTTATTATAAAAATAATGTTTTTTATAAATTTATAAAATAAAACGAAGCAGATCAACAAATAATCAATATTTTAATCAAACTTCATTCTATTTTAAAACCTTATTTTAGCTTCAAACCTTAGTAGGTAATTATAAAACACATAAACATTAACCTTATTAAACCTTATTAACCTTGGTTTGATAAAAGAAATAAGGTTATTTTTTTTCCAAATTTACAAACCCGACAGGTTTTCAAAACCTGTCAGGTTTATAATTAATGATATCCAATTATTACCCAATTATTGCGCTGTACATGGCACTCCACGGACCAGTTTGTTGCCGTTTGTTGATCCATCGGAACCAGTAATAAACAACCTTGCCTGTTTTGTTGCCTTCAAAATTGATTAAATGGCTCGATTTTGTGGCTGTTGACTGATACGATAATTCGGAGGCCTCTTTGGGGGCTTCGCCGTCGATTTTTGCCCATATTTCGCAACCTAACACGCCTGTTGGTTTTGAACGGCGGGTTGGCAAACTGTCGTCAACAATAGTAAAGTTGTGTTGCAGGCGTACCGAAAAGTCGATCGATACCATTGGACTGGAAGTTGGAACGGCAACAGGGGTGTGACTGCCACT
>Ga0209373_10002229_pt1 | contig 19965 bp, 14 predicted proteins | sample Higcelweek5metaG_FD_187173 | JGI IMG/M metagenome (GOLD analysis project Ga0209373, IMG submission 187173) | Freshwater pond sediment microbial communities from the University of Edinburgh, under environmental carbon perturbations - High... | ecosystem: Environmental > Aquatic > Freshwater >... | reverse complement strand
CACGGATTGCACCTGCATGATCTTTGATTCTTGTTTTTGCCCAACCACGGCCAAGGTACGCTTCTGAATTTTTTTCATTTTTCATCAGCGCTTCCGAATAATCAGCAATCGCACCCGAAAAGTCTCCCAACGCACCTTTTGAATGAGCCCTGAATTGATACAGCAGATCACAATCCGGCTTCAATTCGATTGCTTTATCATAATCAATAACAGCTTCACTATAGTTCTTCATTTCCTCTCTGACACTGCCCCTCAGAAGATATGCATCGAAATAAACCGGATTCAGATCAATCGCTTTATTCAGATCAGATATTGCTCCCGTTAAATCATACATAGCTGATCTGATTAAAGCCCGAATATAAAAAGTAGTATCTATCAGGTTTTGCGAAACAGCAATATTGCAATCAGAATAAGCCTCATTGAAATTTCCATTCATCGCTTCAGCCCTTGCCCGCCACAGATATGCATTTGTATTACCTGAATCTATTTCAATACTCTGATCAAAATCGGAAATTGCGCCACCAAAATCCAACCGATTAAATTTAATGACAGCTCTTTGATAATATATATCAGCGTTGGCGGAATCAGCCTGGATTAACGCATTAAAGCGATCCAAAGCGCCTGTTGTATCAACATTTCCAACAGTCGAATTACAAGGAAAAGAATTATAAACTGAAGATTGACCGGATAAGCCAGAAACAACAGCAAAAGAAATCAACATAAAGGTTACTAAATTTTTCATCCAATTCAAAATTTGTATTTGCAAAAATAACAAATCAAATATTGCAAACATTGTATAGAATAAAAGCTGGTAAACACAATAGCTATAGTTGACTTGCTCCTCACTCTTTCACAAACAACAATGCTGCTGAGCCTGTCCGGAGTATATATACGCCGTGTTTTAGCACACTCACCTGAATAGAATTATCAGCCGCTGAGCCAGATAAAATCACGCGCCCACTTGCATCTGTAACAGTGTAATTATTAATTGCAGCGCCCTTCACATACAAAACATCTTTTACCGGATTCGGATAACATTGCAGATTTGAGACTGTTGCATTTTCTTCGATACCAGTATACAATTCGCCGAAAATATTTTCAAACACATAGCGCAACATGGATTGAACTTCATCCTTATTCATGTAATAAAGCGGGAATCCAAGGGTAAGTGTTTTGAAATCGGAACCATCGTATAGCACACCGACATTTTTATATTTCAGCTCACCTAAAGCCTGCGCGGTGTCGTAGGGTGAATTGTACCAATACAGTTTCGCCGCTTCAGATGTGGGATTCAGCACTTCTGCAAATTTCAATTTTCCTCCGGTTTTAGAGGAATCGCAATGTAAAGTATCAAATAAAATCATCTCGGGAACAGCGCTGCTCATAAACGAATACAGAGAAATTTCAGAACTTCCGACTTTCAGAAAACGCTTAAAGAAACTATCATCATTATGTTCAATAATTCCGAATGAAGTATTTTGACCAATAGAATTATATGGTCTGTACGCAGTTAAGAAGAGATTTCCACCAGAGGACAGATAATTTTCAATATCCTTTAATGAGTTTCTGATTGATGTTGCATTATTGGCAGAATTTATATGCCACAATACCGAAGAATACCGGCCCAGTGTTGCCAGATCGATACTACCAATGCTGTCGGCCGCATATTCTGTGCGTTGTAAACCAAAAAGCACATCGTTGTAAAATGAATCAATCTGCTCATCCGTTGGAGTTCCAACGCCACCATCGGAGCCGTCTACAATCAGGATTCCTTCATTAAAGCCGCAATAAACCGGTGTAATATAATCCTCATTCAGCATACTTTCAAAGCCTTCGCTGTTTATGGCAGACACGGCAACATAGCAGACAATACCTTGTGTCAGATTATCCATCAGAAAAATGGTATCCGTAACAAAAACAACGGTATCGTAAACACCGGATGCAGAGCCGATGTACACATTGTATCCGGTAACATTCTGATCGTTCGAAGGACTCCAGGTAACCAGTGCATCCATACAATTATTGCTGTTTACCACACTGAAATTCCGGACAGGTCTTGGAGTAAAGGCGCCATTAATCAGCGACCCACAAGAGATTTTTGCAATTTCGGTACAATATGGAATATTGCAATTCCCGACGGTATCTCCCGGCGAATGATAAAATGGGCTAAAGTGGTTTTCCTCTAAAAAAGTGGCTTCAAAACCATTTAACCAGAAAGAATAACTGTCGGAGCCATCCAGATTAGCGTCAACCACAGCAGGGATAAGGTAAGTGAATTGCTGACAGATTTGCATTGCAACATTAAAAACATAATCGCCTCCATCATAATGGCATATATTGACAAGCGAATCGCCGGAACTGTTATTCGAAATCATATCCATGTTCACATAAAATCCAATATCCTCATTGTCCAGCATTGCGGTATTCGCATAATGCCAGCTTCCAGTAAGGCCATATTCTTCAGCAGCAAAGCAAACAAATTTTAAGGTTGCTTCGGGCTGAATGTTATTGAGCGCAATTACACGCGCAATTTCAAGCGTTGCAGAAGTTCCTGACGCATTATCATCTGCCCCCGGCACAAATGAAGTGGAATCATAATTCTGCAATCCATTTATGTAACAGTCGTAATGAGCACCGGCAAGATATTGTGCTGAACTATTTCCTGCTCCCGGTAAGATGGCAACTACATTGTACTGCATTAATGAAACATACGGAGGATAATCCATTACATAAAGAAACGAATCGAGTTCAACATTGGTGTAGCCAAATGAAATAAATTTATTTTTCAGATATTCCGCTACATCTTTTCTGTTTGGAGCCATGAAAAAACGAGTACCAAACCCCTCCAACTCGCGCATGTAATGCTCAATTGAATCTGCACTGATATCGGCCAGACAGGTGGTGATCAATGAATCTAGATTGAATGCCGGTTGCGCTTTAGTGTTTTGTTGCTCAGCTGCAGCAAGTAATTTTGATTGTGCATGCGTTGCAAAACATGATATAACGCAAAAAAGAAATGAAATAAAAATATTCTTCATACAGTAAAATTTTACCAATTTATAGAAACAACTTAAAATCCTGCCGCAAACAACAAGTAAACGGTAAAAATAAACAAGTTAAAGGAAATATTTGACAGACTTGAAATATCTTTCTACTAAACCTTATTTTAAATTTGGTTAAAATGCATTAATCGAATAGACTGAAACCAAAAAAGATTGTTATGCTTTCCTTTGAAAAGCTTCAACTTCGGCTTTTATTTTCAACTTAACGGATTCCCATTCTGCAGGCATCAACATTTCAGGCATCAGATCATTTTCAGCATCAGAAAAATAAACAAGACTCCTTAGCGCCATGAAATCCGAGCCATCGTGATATTTAGACAAATAGAATTTCACAATTTCACTAACAGAAAAATCCTTGAGCAAAAAGTACAAATCAATAAAATCTTTTTTTGTACCACGATTGGTAATTGCTGCAATTTTCATGGCGGCAACATCTCTGATATCAGCCAACCTGATTCCATTCGTTTCAATTTCCGGAAACAACCATGGATACGGATAATTCACAATATCGGTCTTGATATTATTAATGGAAAAAACTTTAATATTTTTTGTTTGTTGAATGGTCTTCAAATCGTTAAAAACACTGAGCGAATTCATCAATTCGATATCATCGGCATCAATCGCTCCAAATAAATCAATATCCACAGACTTCCGGTGACCTTTTTGCAAAGCCAGTCCTGTTCCGCCAACCAGACGCAGATTTTCCAGAGTCGGAATCTGCATTAGTTGTTTCAGAAGTTCCAGTGTTGGGGTGTCGATTGTTTGGTAGTGTAGCATAAAAAATCCTCTTCGGGTATTTTGGCTATCAGAGCTATAAAGGCATGTGATTTTGGATCAAGATCGCGGATTTGCTTAGCAATTTCACCGATTTCCTGAATGCCATACAAACGGCAAATAAGCTTCCAGTCATTCATCAGGCCGCAACTGAACACTTGCCTTACGATATAATGACGGTCGCGCATTACATCAATTTCAGCTTTATTCACATCCCAAAACATATGCTTTGAGAAATCTGCAACTGTAATATTTCCGGCTTTTTCGTCCATTACGTACATTGTGAATATGTACAAAGATACAAAAATCGCTTTTATTTCTTATCTTCGTATGAATAAAAATGCCGTTATATGTGCGGGCGATTCACTGCGAATGTAAAGAAAAAAGATCTGGAAGAAGAGTGGAATCTGGCGGTACCACCCGAGTTCAGACCCCGCTACAATATTGCACCTTCGCAGGTGGTGGGTGTGATTACCAATACCGAACCCGGCTCCCTGTCGTTGTTTCGCTGGGGGCTGATTCCGTCGTGGGCCAAAGATCCTGCTATCGGAAGTAAAATGATCAATGCCCGTGTTGAAACACTGACCGAAAAACCCTCGTTTCGTACCCTCGTGCAGACCGCCCGCTGCCTTATTCCCGCCACATCGTGGTTCGAATGGATGCAGGCTCAAAGTCGTCAGCCTTTTGCTATTAAACCGAAAAATGCAAAGCTATTTGCCATAGCCGGCCTCTGGGATACGTGGATTGATGATGAAGGCAAACAAGTGAATACCTTTACTGTTATTACTACAGAAGCTGCACAAAACATCAGACATATTCACGAACGCATGCCGTTGATTGTTCCCAAAGAACTGCAGCACGACTGGCTTACAAACAATACCGAAGCAGCTGCCATTGCTGTACAAGCCGGACAACTCGAATTTGATTTTTATCCTGTTTCGTCGCGGGTGAATAATACAAAAAACGATGATGAGCGCTTGCTCGATGAGTTTCGGGAGACTTTGCTTTGATGGAAAAACAATTTGTTATAAAAGAGTAAAACGATTAAACACCTTGAGTTGAATTAATACATTTGTATATATCACTCACCCATAAAACCAAACCACATGATCAGAATTCTCTTTTTTATCAGCTTTGCAGTTGCTTTGACTTCGTTTGCAGGAGCGCAGAAAACCACCTTCCCGGATGCTATTGCATTCAACGATTATCTGGTCGGTCAACAACTTGCAATTTATGGCGAGCTGAATAAATTTACCGATGCTATTGAACTGGAAGAAAGCGACGAGGTAATCTGGAGCCGCTATAACAACCTTGTAACCTTTACTGATAAAGTATTAGCAGATCTTGACAATGTTGTTGCATATGATGAAGGCTCAAAGCTGTACAGCTCTTTCAGAAGTCTGATCTGGTTTTATACGGAAATATTCAAGACAGATTATAAGCGAATGACTGAAATTATCGTGATGGATGTTGTCGGTGATGAAGAACAGACAGAATTACAGAATATCCTGACAAATATTGAGGAAAGAGAAGCGACCTACGACAAATCCTTTTTAACCGCACAGGAAGAATTTGCGGCTTATCATGGATTTACGCTGGCCCCTGCTGAATAATTTTTTCATACTTGTTGCTGCTTGTTTAAAACACATCTGATGTCTGAAAAGCAGGCACAATTGTACTGTTTTGTTCAATCGCAATACTGAAAACTTCTGAATTATTTCACCATCACTCTGTTCAGATCCTTAAAGAAATCCGGGGTTGATTTTGAAACAGCTTCTGCGTTGTTTATAACAATGGGTGATGTACTGATTGCAGCGGCAATAGCCGCACTCATGGCCATCCGATGATCGTTAAAACTGTCCACTTCGGCACCCGTGAGTTGTCCGGTTCCATGAACAATCAATTCATTGCCTTTGTTTTCCATCTTCAAACCCATCTTTCCAAACATATCGAGAATGGATTTCAGACGATTCGATTCTTTATGAATCAAACGATCGGTACCGGTCAGTACCGAAGTTCCATTGGCTGCTGCAGCCAGCACTACAAGCGGCGGAAACAAATCAGGGCAATCGGTCAGATCGACCGAAAAAGCATTTTTATTTTTCTGACTGACACTGATAAAATTGTTCAGCACTTTCACCTGTGCACCAAAATCGACCAAGACTTCTCTTATTTTCATGTCGGCCTGAAGTGAATTCTGATTCAGTCCAGTCAAATCAATCTTTCCTGAAATAGCAGCACCTACCATATAATTAGCGGCCGAGCTCCAGTCGCCCTCTACCGAGTATTCCTGTCCTTTGTATTGTTGGCAGCCCTTAACATAGAACTGGCGGAAATTATTGTTTTCGACAGCAACGCCAAATTCGCGCATAATATTCAGCGTCATGGCAATGTAAGGGCGACTTACCAGTTTATGCACCGTAATTTCGGTATCATGCTCCAGCAGCGGTGCAGCGATGAGTAACCCGGTAAGCATATGCGAGCTGAAAGAGCCGTCGAGTTCAATTTTACTTTTACCGATTGGTCCGCATATAATAAGCGGCAGTGCGCCATTGGTGGTTTTCACCTGTACCCCCGACTGCAGCAGCGACTCCACCAATGGCTCTACAGGCCGGCTCATCAATGAGCTCATTCCGGTGAGTTTCACCGTGCGTTGTGTCAATGCCGCAATAAAAGCGAACATACGGAGGCTGAGACCAGATTCATCGGCATCAAGCAGAATTTCCTTTTGCAGATCGGGTTTGCCCGGGACAACATGAATTTTGCCGCAACCTTTTACAGTAGCGCCCAAACGCGTAATAATTTTCACCGCAGCTCCGGCATCGGCCGAAGGCGTGAAATTTTTTATCAATGTAGGTCCACTGGCCAGACTGGCAATCGCCAACGCCCGTTGCAAATAGCTTTTCGAAGCAACGGCCTGCAGGACTCCATCAATGCTATAATGGCAAATTCGCTCTGTCATCAAAATCTCCTTTCCTTTCCAAAATATCACCAAACGCCAGCATGTCGGTATACGAAAACTGGCCAAGGGCGGTTGTTTCAGCGTTATCGGGATGTGCATAAGAAATGCCGAGCCCCCACTTCATTGCTGTTATGCGGGTTTCGCGACATTCTTCGCCCAGACAAAACGCTGTAATATTTTTAAATCCATGATACAAATACAACATGAGAGCAGCATCCTCCAATCTATTTCCCATACAAACCATTTTGATGGCATCGGGACCTGATGCAAAAATATCTTCGCGTTTCTTCAACAAAAATTCACGGTCAGGTGTTTTTTCAAAGTCGTGCCACGAGTACATGATTTGTATACCTGCATCCCGTGCTGTTTTCAGTAGTTTCTGTGCACGCGGATCCTGCAATAATTCAACATCAAAATCCACAAAACGGATTTTACCGGTCAATGCTGCATCGTATAATTCTGCGCCATCAGCCTTTTCCAGAAATGGCTCTCTGACTGCGATAATCCATTCATATCCGGATTCAATCAACTCAGAAATTTCCTTTTTATTCATGTCAATACGGTCGAGACGAAGTTCAGCAAAAGGAGCATCGCCCAATTGCTGCCTGCACTCGCTGAAAGTCTTTCCTGATAAAGAAAGACAAATCCGACGACGATATGAATTTTCCGGAACGAATCTCATACTTCAAAAGTACGTAATTTATTTATGAACTGCAAAGTGAAATAAGTCCTGATTTTCAGAAAATGTCCAGTAAATTAATTTATAAAGGTAGAAGTTATCCTAATTTGAAAAAGATGATAAGCCAAAGGAATATTATGTATTTCATTACATGGTAAATGCCGGCAGAATTATTTGGACTACAATATAATTCTCTTCGGTATTATCAAGTATAAAGGTTATGTTTTCGTGCCTTCGTGTCCTTGTGGCGAAACGCAAGTAAAAAAGAGCCGGATTTCTCCGGCTCTTACCCTTTACTTATAAATACAAATGTTGCAAAGCAACAATTATTTGATCATACCGAGTTCTTTGCCAACCTTGGTGAAAGCAGCAATGGCTTTTTCGATCTGCTCAGTGCTGTGTCCGGCTGAAATCTGAACGCGGATACGGTCTTTGCCTTTTGGTACCACCGGGAATGAGAAAGCGGTCACATAAATGCCTTCTTCGAGCATGCGGTCGGCAAATTTAACGGCCAGTTTTGAGCAATCCGGATATTTACCAAACATGATCGGAGTAATCGGATGTTCACCAGGGATAATATCAAAACCGGCTTCCGTCATTTTTGAGCGGAATAGTTTGGTATTGGTTTCCAATTTGTCGCGCAGCTCGGTTGAAGCTGTCAGAATATCCATAACTTTAATGGTAGCACCAACAACAGAAGGAGCAACCGTGTTTGAGAACAGATACGGACGTGCTTTATTGCGCATCCAGTCGATGATGGCTTTCGGGCCGCTGATACATCCGCCGGAAGCTCCGCCGAGGGCTTTTCCAAAAGTGGTGGTGATAATATCAACACGACCCATCACGCCGCGATACTCATGCGTTCCGCGACCGGTTTTTCCGAGGAATCCGGTTGAATGGCTGTCGTCAACCATAACCATGGCATCATATTTTTCGGCCACATCACAGATTTTATCCAGAACAGCAATGTCACCGTCCATGCTGAAAGAACCATCGGTAGCAATCATAATGAAGCGGCAACCTTTAGCACGTGCTTCTTTCAGACAACGTTCCAGACCTTTGGCCATTTTGCCGGTAGCAGGATCTTCTTCTTCCACATCGCGCATGTCGCTGTGTTTGTAAGCCCAGCGCTGAGCTTTGCAAAGACGTACGCCGTCGATAATAGAAGCATGATTCAATGCATCGCTGATGATAGCGTCATTTTCACCAAGCAGTGGCTCAAAAACAGCACCGTTAGCATCGAAGCAGGATGAGAAAAGGATGGTGTCTTCCATTCCCAGGAAGTCAGAAACTTTTTGCTCAAGAACTTTGTGAATGTCCTGTGTTCCACAGATGAAACGAACGGATGATAAGCCATAACCACGATGATCAATTTCTTCGTGAGCAGCTTTAATCAGTTCGGGGTGTGATGAAAGCCCGAGGTAGTTGTTGGCGCAGAAGTTCAGTACTTTCTTACCTTTTACAACGATTTCAGCTCCCTGTTCGCTTTCGATAATTCGTTCAGTTTTGAATAACCCGGCTTCGCGAATGATGTCGAGTTCTTTGTTCAGATGTTCAACAATTGTTTTATGCATTTGGTCTGTTTTTAAATTCAGAAGGCAAAGATATGAGTTTCATGCATTCCAACATTAAAATGCACTTCTTTTTTATGTCATAAAAAAACTTGCAATACAACAATTAACACTCCGGCACCCAAATGAATTTTTAATTATTTTTGCTCCCTGATAATCAAACAAATCAAATCACAAGAAATATGAAAAACATCCTGGTAATTGGTGCCACCGGACAAATTGGCTCAGAGCTTACAATGGCTCTTCGCAATGAGTTTGGCAATGACAATGTCATCGCAAGTACCCGTAAAACACCACCCACTGAAACTGTTAACAATTCGGGTCCTTTCGAATTTTTCGACATTGTTGACCGTCCACGAATGACCGAAGTATGCAAAAAATACAATGTAGACACCATCGTGAACATGGCAGCCATCCTGTCAGCTGTCGGCGAACAAAACCCGATGATGGCCTGGGATATCAACATGAATGGACTGATCAATGTACTTGAAGTGGCCCGTGAAATGAACATGAAACAGGTGCTCGTTCCCAGCTCAATTGCTGTTTTCGGCCCTGGCACCCCGCTCGAATGCGCTCCACAGGAAACCGTTCTGAAACCAACCACCATGTATGGCGTTACCAAAGTAGCCGGCGAACTTCTTACCGATTATTACGTGAAAAAATATGGCCTCGATGTCCGCGGTCTCCGGTATCCCGGTATCATCAGCTACGAAACTCTTCCCGGCGGCGGAACAACAGATTATGCAGTCGGAATTTATTTCGATGCCATTAAATACGGTAAATATACCTGCTTCGTTAAAGAAGATACCCGTTTGCCGATGATGTACATGCCCGACTGCCTGAAAGCCACCATCGATCTGATGAAAGCCGATTTCAGCAAACTGAAACATCACAGCGACTTCAATGTGGGCGCCATGAGCTTCAGCGCAGGCGAACTCGCAGCCAGTATCAAAAAATATATTCCTTCATTCGAAATCGAATACAAACCCGACTTCCGTCAGAATATTGCCGATTCATGGCCAAATGCCGTTGACGACAAAGCCGCCCGCGAAGAATGGGGCTGGAAACCAGGATTCGACCTCGATGCCATGACGCAGGATATGCTTAAGAATATTAAAATCAAACACGAAAAAGGGCTCATCTGATTTTAGTCCGCCGCGGCGGATCAGATTTTTGATCTGTGATTTTTGATCTGAATTGCGATTGAACTCTGAACATTCCGACGCTGTAGGTCGGAACTATAGCCGAACCTCGATCAAGGAATGAAGAAGTAAAGGCAAAAGTATTTGAAGTACCGTTCTACTTTATAAACTTTAAAACTTTATAAACTTCAAAAAGATCTTCCTCAAAATAATAAAGGCGCTGTGCGAAAGTATGGCGCTTTTTATTTGTTGAAATAATAATATTCACCGATTCAAATACGTCTCACTTTTCAGCACCGAAAGCCGCTTTGATGGACTTTCGATGAAGTCTCCGACGCCGTAGGAATGCCATTTTTCATTCACAAGATTGACAATATCTTCTGACATAATGGTGGCTGCAGGCCAGCGTCCGCCTGGGACTGCACGTTTTCCGTACACGCAGGCATTGATTACGAGTACGCCTTCGGAAGGCAGGCTGCGGATGAGCGAAAAATCGCGGGCCGGGTCGATGGCTGCCAGCACATACCAGAGCAGAATATCGTCCGGTGCATCTTTCATGCGTGTGTCGGTAATAATGTATATTCCTTTTTTTACTGAATCGTTTCCGGCAGCCATGCCCAAATACAAATTACCACTTTCGGCCACGGCATGATCAGAAAATATCACGTGTATCGACTTGCCGAATGTCCGCATGGAACCTGATTTTTCAGCTGTTGTATCGGTCGGAATATTTTTTCTTTCTTCTGTTTTCAATGTACAATCAAATCCTGCTTTTCCGCCATGCGAAAAGGATTGAGCTGCATGATCGAGTATATCGTACGGGCCGGCTGACATATGCAAATCGTGCACAGGACTGAAATTCCTATTTATTGCATCAAGCACTGCATGCGGATTCCGGATATCGGTTTCTTCGCTGAAAACCATAATACATTTGGTAAACATCATTTGTCCTGCGCCCCACAAAGCATGCATGACTTTGACTGCCTGTCCGGGATATTTTTTACTGATTTTCACCAGCGCCAGATTATGAAATCCGCCCTCCGCAGGCAGGTACATATCGAGAATTTCTGGTGCAAAAATTTTCTGAATCAACGGAAAAAATATCTGCGAAGTGGCATGACCGAGATACTGATCTTCCTTAGGCGACACGCCCACCAGCGTAGCAGGATATATGGCGTTTTTACGATGTGCAATACGCGTAATATGCAATACCGGATATTCATCGGGCAGCGAATAAAAACCCGTATGATCGCCGAAGGGACCTTCGGTGCGCAAGGACTCTGAAGGATCGATGTAGCCTTCGATGACAAAGTCGCTGCATTCGGGAATCCAGATATTGCTGTTGTGACTTTTCACCAACCGGACACGTTCGTTTTTCAAAAATCCTGCAAGCATATTTTCGCTGATACCTTCGGGCAGTGGTGCCGTTGCAGCATAAGTCAGCACAGGATCACCGCCAAGAGTCACGGTTACCGGCATGCGTTTTCCTTTTTTCTTCCATGCTTCGAAATGAGCTGCCCCACCCTTGTGGCGGTGCCAGTGCATACCGGTTGTTTGTCCGTCGAACACCTGCATGCGGTACATGCCGGTGTTTTGCTGACCTGTATCCGGATCGATGGTATGTACCAACGGCAACGTGAGAAAACGTCCACCATCGTGTGGCCAGCACTGAATTACAGGAAGTAAATTTAAATCAGGATTCTTCTGTACAACAGCCATGCAAGCGCCTTTGCGACGCATTTTTTTCGGAGATGTTTTCCGCAGGCTCAGGATTGACTTCATGCTTTTGCGCGACAGGCGCGGCTTTGAGTCCATCATGGACAACAGATTCTGCACACGCGAAAAATATCCTTCTGAGCCTGTAAGGTTCAGTAATTCATCGGTAATTTCTTTATTGGCAAACAAATTCATCAGCAACGGAAACTCAGTTCCATTCTGCGAAAACAACAATGGTTTGCTGTGTTGCTCATCGGCTGCAAAACGATCGGCTATTTCAGATGCTTCCAATATCGGACTGATGTCCGTTCCAATTTCGGCTACCAGACCGCGTTTGCGGAGCATATCAATGATTTCGCTGAGAGAATGAAACGCCATACAAAATTGAAATTACAATATACAAAGTAAGCGAATTTATGCGGATTAATGACCACAAAAAAAGCAGCTGCAACGAATAAAGTTCCGAAAAAAAACGGGATCATAGTTACACAGAGTCCCGCAGAGTTTGGCACAGAGTCACACGGAGGAATTAGTGTATACAAAAGCCAGATTTGGAAAACACAACTTTGTTGTGTTTAATCACAAGCAGCACTTTGTCGTCCGTCCGACATGTTTTTGCAAAAAAGAGCGGACACGGAATCGTTGGGTGCATCGAAATCCCATTCCCCTGACGATTCCAGGTCAGCAATGCTCTCTTGTCAACCTCTTCTAGCTGACGCTAAAATGTCAGGGGCACCCATTATAATTGGCACCTCAAAAATTGATTTGACGAGAATTCATTGAGTGAATTAGTCAACCATAAAAGGAAGTGAAACCGTTGTATTCTGAGATTGAATCATCATATAATACATACCAGGTTCAAGATCGCGGACGTCGACATTTTCAGTTCCGGTGAAGCTGCCGGAAACAGGCGCTGTAACCGTTTTACCAAGAATATCGGTGATGATAATGGATCCATTTTCAACATTGTAATCTGAAAAATCGACACTCAGAAAATCGGTAGCAGGATTTGGATACACATGAATGTTGGCGCGGATATAATTCACATCGTCGAGACCAGCAGTGCAAACGCCACGACCATCGAGTAATCCGGTTGACGCGCCTGAAGGATCGAGCCAGCATTTGAGCTGCTTATCTGTGGCTGCATTGTACAACCATTGTTTGGCAAATTTACCGTAAATGTCTTCCTTGTCAGGTCCAAATCCTACCTGGATACTGTCGACAGAGCAAGCCGAACCGCCTCCCGTAAGCGTTCCGATCATGCGCTTATTCTGATCGTATAACGGTGAACCCGATGAACCACCTTCTGTAACACCATGATTGGTGACTGTTGAAATCCATTTTACGCCCCAGTGTGTTGTATAATTAGTACTGATTCCACTATAGGTACTGATTTTTTTGATATCGCCATTCGGATGATGAATGCCAACGCCGCTGGTGGGCGCCGAATTCAGATATGACCAGCCATTGTAATGCGGGTTATACGAAGATGGCACCTGATTATTCAACTGACAAAGAAAAAAGTCGGGACCTGTCTGTGTCTGTCCATATGTATCAGAAGCTTTATACGTACAGCCGGTGAGGGATTGCGTAGTTGCCGTAGTACCGTTACACGTTGTTGACTGATAATTGAATTTAAACACCCATTGATTCAATTCGACAGTGGTGACAACAGCGCTGCCAACCGAACAGTGATCGGCCAGTAAGAAATATGGTGTGCAATTCTGACCAGTGTTGTTTACAAGACTTCCCGTGCAAAAATAAATATAACCACCCATCACTTCCTGAATTTTTGCCACACTCTGACGCTGAATGGTCCAGTTATTTCCTTCGGGGCAAACTACGTTCACTTCGCATCCACCAGAGCTTTTGGGGTTGTTGCTGCTGTAAAAAACACCGCGGTAAAAATATCCGATACCGTTGATTTCGAAACCAAAATCGGCGTTACGATCGGGCATGAATAATTCAATAATGAGTTCTTTACCGGGAATATCCTGTGTGGCCATCAGGCGCGATTCATGATTGTTCACTTCGGTAAATGCGCCCAGAACAAATGATTTATCGGTTGAATACACAAACAACTCCATGCCTGGTAAAAGCATATAATCGGAAAAATACAGGCACTGCGCCAAAGCGTCTTCGGATGCGATTTTCAAGCGCCAGATAGCGGAACCATCGGGCAGAAAATCCCAAACGCCGCTGTTGTTGGGATTGATGGACACAGTTTGTACAGTACCTACGCGGTACGCCTTATTCTGTGCATCGTTAATTTTATCCTGCGTCAGCACTTCGGTCAGATCAGGCTTTTCAATATTCATGGTTGGAACCACCGAATGCAATCCGGGCATGGTAAAACTTTTGGGCGTTCCGCCCTGACTGAGTTGTGCATGCGTGCTGAACGCAAAAACGAGCATGCAACAAAGCAATAAAGTAAAAATCTTCATGGTGTGGTTTTTTACAAAAATACGATTCACAGTAAAACAGACAGACAAAAACTTTATATAGTTGCCCGGTGTATAATTTATATGTTTGTAATTTTCAACATACGCACGGATTTGCGCGAAAGTCCTGGCAATGGCTATTCCACTACAAAAGTCAGCGAAACGCTGTTGTTTTGAGATTGAATCATCATATAATACATGCCTGGATCAAGATCATGGACGTCGACATTTTCAGTTCCGGTGAAGCTGCCGGAAACAGGCGCTGTAACCGTTTTACCAAGAATATCGGTGATGATAATGGTTCCATTTTCAATATTGTAATCTGAGAAATCGACACGCAGAAAATCGGTGGCAGGATTGGGATACACATGAATATTGGCGCGGATATACTGACTATTGTCGAGGCCGGTAGTACATATGCCACGACCATCAAGTGTACCTGTTGAAATTCCGGCAGAATCCAACCAGTGTTTTAATTGTTTGTCGGTGGCTGCATTATATAACCATTGTCTGGAAAATTTTCCAAAAAAATCCAGTTCCAGCGAATCTGCACAACTTGATAATCCATATGAAAAGGTTCCAATGACTTTTTTATTCTCATCAAACAAAGGTGCACCCGAAGATCCGGGCTCCATAACACCATGTCCGTTTGCCGTTGTACTCCAGGAAATTTCGAGATTATCTGTAGTCATTCCGTACAAATTCAAATAGGTGCTGACTTTTTTAATATCCTCCAACGGATGATGAATACTGACACCACTGCTTCCTATTACAGGTGCAATAATAGTCCATCCATTGAAATACGGATTATACGAAGCCGGCACTTCGTTGTTGAGCTGACAAAGAAAAAAATCGGGACCGGACATGGTTGCAGTAAAAGTATCCGAAGCCTTATAGGTGCAACCAGTGAGTGATTGAGACGTTGCCGTAATTCCGTTACATGTTGCAGCCTGATAGTTGAATTCAAATACCCATTGATTCAATTCTGCGGCAGAAGCATCAATGCTGCCATCGGCAGAGCAATGATCGGCCATTAAAAAATACGGCTTGCAATCCTGTGCAGTATTGTTCATGAGGCTGCCGGTACAACTGTAAATATTCCCGTTTACCAGACACTGTACTTTCGCAACACTTTGCCGTTCGCTTGTCCAATTGTCGCCTTCAGAGCAGGCAACATTCACTTCACATGCGCCCGAACTTTTAATTTTGTTCTTTAAAACACCGCGGTAGAAATATCCGATGCCATTGATTTCGAAACCAAAAGCGGCATTCCGATCGGGCATAAATAATTCAACAATAAGTTCTTTACCGGGAACATCCTGCGTAGCCATCACGCGTGATTCGTGATTATTCACTTCGGTGAAAGCGCCCAGGACAAACGATTTGTCGGTTGAATAAATAAATAATTCCATGCCTGATAAAAGCTGATAATCGGAAAAATACAGGCACTGCGCCAAAGCCTCTTCCGATGCTATTTTCACGCGCCAGATAGCGGAACCATCGGGCAGAAAATCCCAAACACCGCTGTTATTGGGATTGATGGACACAGTTTGTACAGTACCTACGCGATAGGCTTTATTCTGTGCATCGTTTATTTTATCCTGTGCCAGCACTTCGGTCAGATCAGGCTTTTCAATATTCATGGTTGGAACCACCGAATGCAATCCGGGCATGGTAAAACTTTTGGGCGTTCCGCCCTGACTTAGTTGTGCATGCGTGCTGAACGCAAAAACAAACATGCAACAAAACAACAGAGTAAAAATCTTCATGGTGTGGTTTTTTACAAAAATACGATTCACAGTCAATTAGACAAACAAAAATATTGAAAAGTTGTCCGCATACTACTGGGCACCTCTAAAAACCTCATTTTGTGTGCAATCAACAAGTCTATTAAAGTATTACAAAGCTGATATTTAGTTGATTGTATCGATATTTCGACTCCGCTCAATATGACAAAAATGGGTTTTTCGACGTGCCCTACAATCTATTTCTTTAATTAGCTTCAGAAACAACAAGCACTTTACTAGGTTTTCTGCAATTTCTTTTTGGCAGCGGGAAACAACACATTATTCAGAATAAGGCGATAGCCCGGAGAGCTGGGAAACATGTCAAGTTCAGTCGGTGGATCGTATACAAAATGCTGATAATCTTCGGGGTCGTGACCGCCGAGATAGGTCCAGGTTCCTTTACCATATTCGCCATGAATGTAGCGGGCCTCGCCAATGGCTTTGTATTCGCCCATTACCAGCACCGAAGACTTCAGCGTTGAAGATCGGAAGGCTGTTGTTTGTCCCATAAAACCTTTGATAATACGTTCGTGATCCTGGCACAGCATGGTAGGAACGGGATCCCATTTTGCCGAGAATTCGAACAGGGCAAAATAATCATCTTTGGGTTGCATGGCCGTTCTGGTCATCGATACATCGATGTTTGAAATTTCGTATTCGTATGGATTGGTAGAAATTTTAAAATTCTCGAATGCAAATGTTTTTGAGAAATCGAGTTTGCTTTGCGCCTGCGGATCGATGGGATCGCCGTCGAACTGCGAGGTACAGATATCCACGCCTTCGGCGGCCAACGCTATATCGTAGCTGTCGGGCGCACTACACATTGCAAACAGGTAACCTCCGCCTGCTACAAAGTCACGAATTTTTTTTGCCACCGCTAGTTTCATTTGCGATACCTTACCAAAGCCCATTGCTTTGGCTGTTTTTTCCGATTCAGCCACATCGCGGATATACCAATCGGTGTTCTGATAAGCCGACCAGAACTTTCCGTATTGACCGGTAAAATCTTCATGATGCAAATGCAACCAGTCGTACTTGGGCAAATCGCCACGCAGCACCTCTTCGTCATAAATCTGATCGTACGGAATTTCGGCATAGGCAAGTACCAAAGTCACCGCATCGTCCCAGGGTTGATTTGTTTTTGGCGCATAGACAGCTACTTTCGGCGCTTTAGAAAGTTTAATAATATCCATATTGACCGAAGGATCGGCAATCTGATCGCGGATACTGGCCACCTGAGCGTCGGATAGCACTTCGACCGAAACGCCGCGTATATTACATTCATCCTGAATGGTTTTCGAAAAACCGCATAGAAAGCTACCTCCACGATAATTGAGCAACCACTCCGCCTCATTGTTATTGGTCAAAATCCAAAAAGTAATGCCGTATGCTTTCAGATGATTTTTTTGTGCATTGTCCATCGGAATCAGCAGATAGGCAGCTCTTGAAAGCGCAGGAATCAGCAACAAAGCAATTAAAAAAACAATGGATTTTTTCATAGCAGCACGGGCCTTTCAACAATCATGCATTAATCAGAGGTCGGTTTTACGGATATTGAAATCGTCCATGGGATCGCTGTTCATGCGCGAAGGCATGGTTACAGACGAGGAGCGGCTTTCGCCATGTTCGGACAACATCCGGATAGCGTTGGAAAAATCGGCATCATCTTCCTCGTAGAAACGCGCAAAGGCGCCGAGAAATTTCAAATGAATCGTTGTCAATGGTCCGTTACGATGTTTTTCAATAATTAATTCCGCTTTGTTTTTATATTGTTCTGCATCCTGTCCGTTTTCGCCGTCTTTGAAATAATATTCAGCGCGATAAATAAACATAACAATATCGGCATCCTGCTCAATGGCACCAGATTCGCGAAGGTCGGACAACTGAGGACGTTTGCTGCCCGGTCGTTTTTCCACTTCACGGCTGAGCTGAGAGAGACAGATGACCGGAATATTCAGTTCTTTTGCCAGCGCTTTCAGTGAACGGGAAATGGTGGCAATTTCAACTTCACGGTTGGCATTTTTATCCACTTTCGAGGTCATCAGCTGTAAGTAGTCAATGACGATACACTGAATATTGTGCTGTTGCTTCAGGCGGCGGGCTTTTGCGCGTAGTTCAAACACGGATAGTGCCGGCGTATCGTCGATAAACAGTTTGGCTTTGGACAAATTGTCCATATTGTCATTAAGGCTTTTCCATTCCTGCGCAGTGAGTCTGCCGGTTCTCAGACGTTCGCTGCTGATGCGGGCTTCGGATGCGATCAGACGCATAACGAGCTGCAGGGCGCTCATTTCAAGCGAAAACAAAGCAACCGGCACATCGCAGGTCATGGCCATATTACGCGCCATTGAAAGCACAAATGCGGTTTTTCCCATACCCGGGCGGGCTGCGAGGATAATAAGATCGGAAGGCTGCCAGCCAGCTGTTACATCATCGAGCGATTTAAAACCGCTGGGGATTCCGGAAATAGAACCTTCGCTTTTGGCGGCTGTTTCAACCAGTTCGCGTGCAGACCGCAACAGTTGCGACATTCCGCTGGTTTTACGGCGCAGATTTTCTTCATTAATTTTGAACAACTTATCCTCCGCACTATCCAGCAAATCAAACACATCGGTGCTTTCTTCGAAAGAATCGTTGATGATTTCCGTCGAGATTTCAATCAGTCTGCGTTGGATATATTTCTGCGCAACAATTCGCGCATGATATTCAATGTTGGCACTGGAGACCACACGATTGGTAAGGTATGTTACATAATAAGCTCCGCCTACGAGTTCCAGTTTACCCTGCTTTTTAAGTTCTTCGATCACCGTCAGCATATCAATGGGAGAGCTGCGTGCAAACAGCGATTGAATAGCTTCGAAAATATAACGGTGCGCTTCTTTGTAAAATGTATCGGGTTGAATAATATCGATGACCGTGTTAAGTGCATTCTGTTCCAGCATAAGCGCGCCGAGAATTACCTCTTCGAGATCGACTGCCTGTGGCGGCACGCGACCATGATCAAACGCTGAAGCTTTTACTGCAACAGGCTTTACATTACGTTTTGTGTACTTCTTATCCTTGCTTTCTTCCATGTTTCAAAAATACGATATAATCTGCATCGGATTTCTGAATGTTGAAAATTAAATTTCAGCCACAATATTTGTTGTTTTGTCGACACTTTAATATTGATTCGAGAAGAGCCTCCCCGACCGAAATCAATTCAAACCCTGACCGCGCCTGTTAAAACTTCCAGACCAAACCCAGTAAATAGCTACGGGTGGACTTATACTGCATGGTTGTTTGGGTTACTGTTCCGGTGCTGGTTTCAACTTCCTGACAGAAAGTGATGTTTTGCTTCAGCACATTTTTAACCTGTGCTTTAATTTCAATATTTTTACCGATTTTTTTACCAAGACTGACATCAACACGGTTTGCCGGCATTTCGTACACATGCGGATTTCCGGTGTATGGATCGCCCACAAAACTGATTCGTTTTCCGGCCACATTGTACATGATGGCAGCGTTGAAATTCAGCGAATCGTTCTGATAAAACAAAGCGGTATTGAGAATATAAGGCGACTGACCTTGCAGCGGGCGGTTTTCTTCGAGGCTGTTGTCATCAAACATAATATTGCTTTTCATCAGCGCAGCATTAAAAACAAGAGTCAGGTCGTTCATAAATGTTTTTTCACTTTTCTGAGGAGCTGCAAGGCGCAATTCCGCTTCGATTCCACTTACCCTTGCTTTGGGTGTATTTTGAAAAGTGTATTGCATGCCACTTCCGGTAGGAATAATCTGATACTCGATGGCATTGATGAATTGTTTGTGAAAAGCGCCCAGACTAAACAT
>Ga0209373_10002228_pt1 | contig 19966 bp, 14 predicted proteins | sample Higcelweek5metaG_FD_187173 | JGI IMG/M metagenome (GOLD analysis project Ga0209373, IMG submission 187173) | Freshwater pond sediment microbial communities from the University of Edinburgh, under environmental carbon perturbations - High... | ecosystem: Environmental > Aquatic > Freshwater >... | reverse complement strand
AGCCCAGAATCAGCAGAGACAGCGGCAATGAAAAGAAATTCCCGTTCAGAAAAAGTGAAACCGGTAAAAGAAGGAGGAGCGGAAGGGCGGCCCGGCTCCAGCGGATCAGGTTCTTTTCCGTGTCTTTATAAAGAAACAGAAGGAGAAGAGCAAGAAGTCCGGCCAGACACCATCCCCACGGAAATGGGGATGGATTGATTTTCAGGCGGTAATCGACCATATTCATCTGGAGAATGACGGAAAACAGATTCCGGAAGCCGGCCGCCAATGAAAAAGAACAGCAGGCAAGCACTGCTGAGTGAAGGAAGCATTCAAAAGTTCCTCCGGGATTTTTCTGATGGAACATTTTCAAAATAGACATGGGCGGCTATGATTTTCCACAAAATTAAACCAGTTCATATGAAAAACATTTCCGAATGAAATAACAAGTTTCGGACGAGGAAAGAAATGCAGTTTCCCGGCAAAGCAAAGGGATGTTATCCGGCTTGCCCGGGAAAAAGAATTTTTTTCTGACGGTGTTTTCATGAATGTGCAGAGTGAATTTTCATGAAATGACCTTCTGTTCCCGGAAACGGGCGTAAAGCCTCGCGGCGGTTGAATTCAGTCCGGAGGGTTCGGCGGCTTGCCCGCGTACCATGTTTTTTTCGGCTTCGGAAATCGAGGGATACACCTCCAGCGCGGTCATGCCGATGACCGCCGCCCCAAGCAGGGACGCCTCGGAGTTTTCAGGGAGGAATTTCTGCTGGGTGAAAAGCCTGCCCGCACACTCCCGGACCGGCTTTTCCCGGGAGGCCAGCGCCTGAAGCATCAGATTCGGACGGGGTCCCGTCAGGGCCTCCAGCATGTCCGTGCACTGCCGCAAGGGACAAAGAGTTCCGAAGATGGCACCCAGACACAGGTCAGGGAGTGTGTGCGACGCTTTCAGATGAAGCCATGCGCCGTTGGGCTCGTAGTCCATATAGGGGGCGCCGCGTCCCAGCAGATAGGGAAGGAAAATCGGAAGGGATTCGTCGAATTGCGCTTTTTCGGCCTGACGGAAGAAATCGTCCACGGAAAGGTGGTGTATCCGGGCGAGCCATTCAAAAGAGAAGCCTCCGGACGGCACCGAACCGAGATACAGCTCGTGTTCTGGGTCCGCGTGTGCGAAAACGAAAAGTTTTCCGGCGAGCTTCCGTCCGGCTCCGCGTTCTCCGCTGCCGAGAAGCTGTCCGGCGGTTCCGAGAGTCAGCGAGAGGGTTTCGTCGTTTACGCCCCCTCCGAGGGCTGCGCTGGAAAGGTCGCCCGATCCGGTGACGACGGGTGTTCCTTCGCGGAGTCCGGTTCGCCGGGCGGCTTCCGCGGTGACCTTTCCGCAGAAGGAGGCGGAAGGCAGAATGTCCGGCAGCTTTTCACTGTCCAGTTCCAGATCGTCCAGAAGTTCCTCGGACCAGGAGGAATTTGCCAGTTCCATCAGGAGGGTTCCGGAAGCGTCCGTGGGATCGGTAACGAAATGTCCGGTCAGGGAATAGGATATGAAGTCCTTGCTCTGGAGGAACTTGTTGATCCGTGCATAGAGGCCGGGAGACTGTTTCTTCATGCGCAGGATTTTGGGAAGGGTGAAGACCGGAATGGAACAGTTGCCGAACTTGTCATACAGGACATTTCCGTAACGGAGGTTCAGAAAATCCGATTCCTCCGTGGACGAGTTGTCGCTCCAGAGGATTGCCGGGGTGAGGGGGATTCCATCAGGATCGACCCCCAGCAGGGCATGCATGTTTCCGGTGAGGACAACGGCGTCGATGGCAGGAGACGGTTCGGCCGTCAATTCCCGCAGAAGTTCGTCGGTGGTCGCGGCCCATACGAGGACATCCTGAAGATTCGGCGAGGCGGTGCGGGCCAGCCTTCGGCTCAGGAGGCGGCTCATGGTTCCTTTTTCGTCGAAGAATGCGCATTTGATCCGGCTGGTTCCAATGTCGATCGCAACAAGATTCGGCATACTGTTCTCCGTCAGGGAAGCATGAAGGAATCGCGGATTCCCGGAAGGTTCAGGAGTTTTTCATTCTGTTCGCGTCCGCCGGGGACGTTGGAACTGAGAAACACCGGCGGTTCGATCCCCATGGCGACCAGTTTTTCCACGGAAAGCGCAGAGACGGTCTGCATGATGAACGAGCCCGCGATGGTGGAAAGCGGCCCCATCCGGCATTGTCCGGCCTGAATGGAGGCGTCGCCTTTCGGCACATGGTTGTCGATGATGACCGCTTTGGAGCGGAACGCCCACAGATTGGCGATTTTCGAATGATTCCCGACTTGGTCATGATAGGCTTTGGAGGTGATCAGGATCAGCTTTGCGCCCCGTTTGAGAGCGGTATCCGCGACGGCGACCGGAGCGCCGTTCTTGCCGGAGGTGGAGGCGATCACGATCACATCGTTTTTCGAGAGTTTGGAACATTCGATCACGGCGGTGCCGAGTTCTTCGCTGTGCTCCGCGGCGCTGGTGAGGAAACCGGGCGTGGTGGTGATGCTCATGCCGGGGCCCCACAGGGGACGCCAGAAGGCCGGAGCGCCCGCGCGGTAAAAGACATCTTCCGCGAGAATGGCCGAGTGGGTGCATCCGAAGATGTAAATATTGCGTCCTCTGGCATAGGCATCCGCGATCAGTCCGGCGGCGGCTTCAATGTTCTCTTCCTCCTCTTCCGCGATTTTCCGCAGAATGACGATGCTTTTTTCCAGATAATCCGAAATGATTTTTCCCATTTGGACACCTCCTTGTGGACAACCGGTGAGATTATTGACAAAATTCAGGATCTTCCCTCAACAGGCGGTCAAAGTATTCGATGGTTCTGGACAATCCTTCGCGCAGCGGGGTGGTCGGTTCCCATTGAAGCAGATTTCTTGCCAGAGAAATATCCGGTCTGCGCTGTTTCGGATCGTCCGCGGGAAGTTCCTGACGGATAATTCCGGATCGGGAGTTGGTCAGTTCGATCACCAGTTCGGCGAGCTGGAGGATGGTGAATTCTCCCGGATTGCCGATGTTGACCGGCCCGGTGACTTCATCGGGGGTGTCCATCATACGGATCATTGCATCGATGAGATCGTCTCGGTAACAGAAACTCCGGGTCTGGGAACCATCCCCATAGATGGTGATGTCCCGGTTCTGGAGCGCCTGAAGGATGAAGTTGCTCACGACGCGGCCGTCGTTCGGGTGCATGCGCGGACCGTAGGTATTGAAGATGCGGACGATTTTCACGGGCAGGCTGCATTGCATCCGATAGCAGCTGAAAAGGGTTTCGGCACAGCGTTTTCCCTCGTCGTAGCAGGAACGGATTCCGATCGGATTCACGTTGCCCCAGTAGGATTCCACCTGGGGATGAACCACCGGGTCGCCGTAGACTTCCGAGGTGGACGCCTGAAGGATTTTCGCCCGGATGCGTTTGGCGAGTCCCAGCATGTTGATCGCGCCGTGGACGCATGTCTTGACGGTCTGGACGGGATCGCGCTGGTAGTGGATCGGAGAGGCGGGACAGGCCAGATTGTAGATCTCGTCGACTTCCACATACAAAGGGAACGTCACATCGTGCCGGATCAGCTCGAAGTGCGAGTTCCCCATCAGGTGCATGATGTTCCGCTTTGCGCCTGTGTAGAAATTGTCCACGCAGATGACTTCATTCCCCTGTTCCAGAAGTTTCTCGCACAGGAACGATCCCAGAAAGCCGCTGCCTCCCGTGACCAGAATGGATTTATTTCCCATGACAGTCGAGTCCTTGTTGATTCATTCAATTATATTATTAGCGCACGGCGGAAGATTTTCTGCGGAGGAAAAAGACGAAGTACTTCCGGAGCAGATAGTTCCCGAAGAACCCGATGACGGAGGCCAGCGCCTTGCTGATGATGAGGCCGGCTCCGACGGCGATCAGACCGTACGTCACTCCGTAGTCCAGCAGTCCCATGATCGCCAGGGTGATGACATACGCGGCCAGTTCTCCCGCCGTGCTCCAGCAGGCGTTGTGGCGGAACAGGATCAGGATGCACAGAATGTAGTTGACCGCCGCTGAAAAGACGTAGGAGCCGATGACCGCCGGGAAAAGCGGAACGGAATAGCTGACCAGCAGTGCGAAGCAGAGCAGGTTGGCCAGAGCCGCCGTGCCGCCGATGATGAAATACAGGAAAAGCTGCATCGGGACCGGCGCGCGGCAGGCGCCGTAGTGGAGAATGCAATAGAGCGCGCGCAGTCCGTCTTTCCAGCCGATTTTCTTTCCCTCGCTGTAAGACCTTGGATTGTATTGTATTGCGCATTCATAAACGCGGTATTCCCCTTCCGCGACATAGGCGGTGACCTCCGGTTCGAAGCCGAAGCGGTTTTCTTTCAGTCGCGGGGCGATTTCCCGGATCACTTCCCGGCGGAACAGCTTGTAGCAGGTTTCCATGTCCGTGATGTCGAGGTTGGTGAACATATTGGAGCAGGTCGTGAGGGTCTTGTTCATCCATGTGTGCCAGAAATAGAGAACCCGCCTTGTGTCCGGACGGAGATAGCGAGAGCCGAACACCACATCGGCTTTTCCGGCAAGCATCGGTTCCAGCAGGCCATAGTAGTCTTCGGGTGCGTATTCCATGTCGGCGTCCTGAATGCCGACATAGTCGCCGGTGGCTTCCATGAATCCCGTCCGGAGGGCCGCGCCCTTGCCCTGGTTGACCTCATGACGGGCCAGTTTGATTTCCGGATGTTCTTTGGAGAGTTCCTGCGCCACATGGTAGCTGTTGTCTTTGGAACAGTCGTCCACAATCACGATCTCCAGCGACAGGTCGTCCCTCCGGATCTTCAGGACCCGCTCCACGATGCTTTTGAGCGTCAGTTCCTCATTGTAGCATGGAACGATCAGGCTGAGTTTGACGGACATGCGATGCTCCTTGTTTTTCCCGGGGGGATCTCCCTGTATTCGCGGTTCCCGTGCGTCGGGCACTCCTGAAAAAACGGCGAAAAAACAACCGTATTTTTGCAATATACACCGCAAAGAAATTATTTCCAGCAGGAAAACGGAGGAACGGAGTCCTTTTTTAAATATGAGTACCCGGCCGGGATTTTTTTCCGGACAAGGAACTCAGCCGGAGTCGGATCGGGATGATCCGGAAGGGGATCATCATTGGAAAGCCCGCATCTTCTGTTGTGAAAATCGTGTTTCCGGGGGTTTTTTCCGCAGTTTTTCGGATAAAAATTCCTCTATTTTGAAATTCAGACTTGCGATTGCGATAAATCGGGGTAAATTATAAGTTCTTGTTTCAGAATTGAAATTTAAACATTTGGAGAATAAAAAAATGACATCCACCATCGTAATGTTCGCACAGCAGATCGCGGAAAATACCACCCCGAAACAGGAAGCGCCGCAAAGTCTGTTCGGGTCCATCATGAGCCTGCTGCCCATGCTGATTGTCATGGGCGTGCTGATTTACTTCATGTGGCGCGGACAGAAGAAGGAACAGAAGCGCCGTCAGGAGATGGTGGAAGGAGTGAAGGTTGGCGACAGCATCGTCACCATCGGCGGCATCGCCGGAGAAGTTGTTGCCGTGAAAGATGACCGCTTTGTGATCAAGACCGCGGAGAGCACGAAGCTTGAAATCATTAAATCCGCCGTCAGCGCGGTTCCCACCAAGGAAGAAGCGCCCAAAAAATGAATAAAAAGCCCATTATTCTACGGTCCGCGTTCGCCTTGCTGGTGCTGGGGGTTTTCATCTTCTCCATGTACCCTCTGCAGGAGCGCAATTTCTTTGATACTTTCAAAGAGATTTGCGTCGATCCTGGCAACAAGGAAGTGCTTGAACTGATCGCCCTCGCCAAAGAGAAAAAGCAGAAAGACCCCTCGTTGTATGACTCTGTCGCTCTGGAAAGCGCCGCCCTGGATAAAGGGGTTTCCCTCGACAAGTATGTGAAGCCGATTCTCATCAAATCCCAGAAAATCTCCAACAGCCGCGACGTCCTTTCCGTGATCCGCAAGAATTCCGCCGGTTCCATCCGGCGCGGAATCGACCTCAACGGCGGTGCGGAATTCCTTCTGGAGCTGATTCCCGACCCGGCCGACAAGGACAAGATCAACAAAGACTTCAATAAATATCGCGACCTTGCCATCGAAACCCTTCGGAAGCGTTTGACGCAGAAGAATATTTTCGAGGCGGACATTTCCCCCGCCGGCGGACGTTATATCTCCATGCGTGTCCCGATCGTTACCCGCGAAGAAAAAAGCGTCATCGAAAAACTGATCAAGATGAGCGCAAAACTTCAGTTCAAGCTGGTGCATCCGAACAATCACGAAGAGTCTGCCAAATATCTGGCCGATCCGAAAGGCTATCAGCCGCCGGAAGGCTATGAAGTCAAGGTCAGCTCTGAAACACGCAACGGGAAATCCTCCCGGATGGTCTATATCGTGGAGCGCGCCGCCCAGATGGACGGCAAGGAAATCAATGACGCCTATCCCACGATGGACCAGTACGGCCAGCGTGAAATCATCCTTTCGTTCAAGCCCGCCGGAGCCGCCCGGTTCGGGGAAATCACCAGCAACAACGTGGGGCGCGAACTCGCCATCATCCTGGACGGCACACTCTATTCCGCTCCCCGCATCAATCAGGCGATCACCGGCGGAAACGCGCAGATTACCGGCAGTTTCTCACGGGAAGACGCCGAGAACATTTCCAATGCCCTCGTGAGCGGCAGCGTGCCGTTCTCCATGACGATTCAGGCACAGTCCGACATCGATCCGACCATCGGCGCCGAAACGGTTCGCGACGGTCTCTACAGCGGTATCGCCGGCATGGTGCTGGTCATGATCTTCATGCTTGTCTACTATACCCGGAGCGGTATCGTGGCCAACATTTCGCTCTTCATCAACGCCCTCCTGATTCTGGGTGCGCTGGCCGCGTTTGACGTGACCCTGACTCTCCCCGGCATCGCCGGCATCATTCTTACAATCGGTATGGCGGTGGATGCCAACGTTCTGATTTATGAACGAATCCGGGAAGAAGTGCAAAGCGGCAAGACGATTCTCAATTCGATCGATCTCGGCTTCAACCGGGCGTATTCCGCCATCTTCGACTCGAACATCACTACCTTGATTGTCGCGGTCATCCTCCTCTGGCAGGGAACCGGCGCCATCAAGGGATTTGCAATCACTCTTGCCATCGGCGTGTTCACAACCCTCTTCACCGCCGTGTTCCTGACCCGTCTGCTTTTCGACCTGATGACCCGCTTCACCTCTTTCAAGAAGCTGCGGATGCTTTCCTTCTGCAATACTCCGAATATCGACTTCCTCGGACTGAAGAAATACGCACTTGCCTTCTCCGCCATCATGATTCTTGCGACTTTTGTCGTGGTCGGAGTGCGCGGCAAGGATTGTCTCGGAATCGACTTTACCGGCGGCACGCAGATCACCTATGATTTCGTGAAAGCCGTTCCCGCGGAGCAGATTTCAGCATTCCTGGACACCAAGGGCTTTGAAAACAAGGTCACATATAAGACCGGCAGCGCGGTGGACGCCAAGAAACAGCTGGAAATCGTGATTCGGGAAAAGAGCGGCCGCAACAAGGAACAGACCGCTGAAGCCGGAACCAATTTTATGGAGACCATTTCCAAAGACTTGAATTCGAACTTCCCGGACGCCAAGTTCAAAGGCGAATCCCAGTCCACTCTTGGAGCCTTGATCGGCGAGACCTTCATGAAGTCGGCTCTCATTTCGATTCTGCTTTCTTTTGTGGTGATGATTCTTTATATGACATTCCGCTTCCAGTTCTCCTACTCCATCGCCGGAAACGTGGTGCTCCTCCATGACGTCATCATCGGCGTCGGACTTTACCTGATGTGCGGCGGACAGATCACTATGAACGTGGTGGCCGCCTCACTTACCATCATCGGTATTTCCATCAATGATACGATCGTCACCTTCGACCGTGTCCGTGAAAATCTCCATTTGGTCAAGGACAAGTCCTACAAGGATATCATCAACCTGAGTATCAATCAGACTCTTTCCAGAACCATTCTGACCACTCTGACGATTCTGATGGTGCTGGTGATGCAGCTGATTTTCGGCGGTTCCGGTATCAGGGACTTCGTCTCCGTGATGCTCTTCGGTCTGATTGTCGGAACTTATTCTTCCATTTTCATCACAAACTTGATTATCTCCTACTGGCACAATCCGGTCCAGAATATCAAGGAAGCCACTGCGGGAACGCCCGCCGTTCCTCCTCCGGCCGCAGAATGACAACTCCTTCCCGGCCGTCCTCAAAGGCGGCCGGAAAATTTTGATTCCTTTTGGGGCATGCCTCCGACGCTTTGCATCGGCTTTGAAGCGGAAAAATGCGCTGACATTTTTTTGGGTCAATGGCATTGTCCTTGTCGCGGTTTAGCGCCGATGCGCTGGTCGTGCAAAGCACGAAATCTCGATCCTCCGCTTACGGCGGGGGGATTCATTTTTCCAGAGACTTTTCCATGCCGGTACGCACGGTTCTTCAGAGGATCGCGGGCTGGAAGGTATCCCGGACAATCAATTTGGAATTGAGCCGGATGGAGATTCTTCCCCTGTAGCTGCTGAGCCAGGACTTATCGCAGATCAGCCGTCCGAAGACCTCCCCGATCTCATGAAAGGGAATGGCCATCGAAGTGAAATTGTAGGAACGGTAGAGCGGATTGTCATCGAAGGAGATCAGTGAAAAATCGCCGGGTGCACTGTATCCGAGCGTTTTTGCCGTATCCGCGAAACAGGCGGCGAAAACATTGTTCACGGCGACAATGACGGGTTTTTCATATCCCCGAATAATTTCGCCGAATCGCGTCTTCAGTTCCTCTTCGGTTTCTCTCCCGGACAGGTAAAACGGCCGGCAGTCGATTTTTTCGGCGGGATTTTCTCCCCGCAGTCCCATCGCCAGTCCTTCGTGGCGTTTCCGTCCCCAGAACATAGGGTTTTCAGGCAGAAGCATGAAAATATTCAGGCAGTTGTTTTTCTTCAGAAGACGTCCGACTATCACGCCGTCTCCGAACGGATCGGTTGAAACAAAGGAAACCATGTCCAGCGGCATGGGTTCCCCGCTCCGGTTGAGCATATAGACGGGCATCCGGAAGTCCAGCAGCAGATCTCCGGTTTCCAGCAGAAACATGGAATCCTCCGCGTCCGGAAAAATCACCAGCGCGGAGGCGCCTTCCGCGGAAATCTGCTCCAGCAGTTCCCGGTATTTTTCGCGGCCGCCCCCGGTTGGAATGTTGCGGTAGGTAATGCTGTATCCCTCCGGATTCACCACCTGTTCAAAAGCGGTGAAGGATGACTCATTCCAATGAATCCAGTGTGGGGTCATGGAATAAAGAACGAAAATGCTCCGGTTGATGCGTTTGAGCTGAACCGAAAGTTTTTCCCGGTCAAGGAGCTCGACTACGCGGGTGCCCGCCCGCTTTTTCCGGATGACGAACTGTTGGTCCGCCAGCAGACAGACCGCCCGCTGGGCGTTCATGCGGGTTGTGGAGAACCGATGCGCCAGTTCGATTTCCTTCGGGACCGGCCCGTCTGGAACCAGTATCCCTTTTTCCAGATCCTCCAGAAGCCCTTTGTAGATTTTGCGGATGTCGTTGTTCATAATATGCTCAATATAGAGCTTATTATTGAAAAAGTCAAATCGGAAAATAAAAGAATGATATTTCAGCGGAAAAGTAATTTTTCTCTTGACAAAATACTATGTCGCATTTATAATATGCTTAAAATGATTGAGCATATTAGAAGGAGGATTTCCCGTCATGAAGACTTTTATGGAACAAGAACCGTCCCTGCCGTCCGAGGAAAGCTGGAATTTTGTCCGCGAGCTTGCCGAACGTTCCGTCCGGCGAAGTGCCGCATCCGTGCCTTCCGGAGCGAACGATCTGCGAGGAGGCGTGCAAGTCCTGCGGAACTTCCCTGATCCGGAGCACCGTCTGGACACCGCGTATGAGGACCTGGAAAAGTTTTTTGCCGAAAGCGGTGTTCCGGCCGGTCAAGGATATCCGATCGAGACCGAGCTGATCCGGACGGATATCTTTGAAGCTTACCGCGTGGAGATCACCTCCGGCGGCTGCCGGATTCAGGCGGCGGATACGGAAGGCATCCGACGGGGAATCTTCTTCCTTCAAGACCGCATTCTGGAAGCGGGCGGAACGGCAGTGGTCCCCGGCGTCTATTCCCGCAAGCCGTGGGTGAAGACGCGCCTGTCCCGCTGTTTCTTCGGTCCGATCAAAAGGCCTCCTTTCAACCGTGACGAGCTGATGGACTCCGTGGACTACTACCCCGATGAATATCTGAACCGTCTGGCGCACGAAGGGGTCAACGGTTTGTGGCTGACCATTTCCTTTCCGGACCTCTGCCGGACCTCGTTCCTGACGCCCGATCCGGATTCGGAAAAGCGTCTGGCAAAGCTCCGCGCAACCGTGAACAAATGTCTGCGCTACGGAATCAAGACCTATGTCTTCTGCATCGAGCCGCGCGCGATGTCGCCGGACTCGGAACTGTTCACGAAATATCCGGAGACGAAAGGTTCCCCGGTGTTGTGGGATCCCTCCCGCTACTGTATCTGCACCTCGACGGAAAACGGGCGCCGCTATGTGTATGAATCCGTCCATTTCCTGTTTTCCTCCGTTCCGAATCTGGGGGGACTGGTCAACATCAGTTACGGCGAACGCCCGACCAGCTGTTTGAGCACGGAATTCGGAAAGGAATGTCCCCGGTGTTCGAAGAAATCTCCGGGCGAAATTCTGGCTTCCACAATGGAGCCCATGGAACGCGGAATGCATGATGCCGCACCCGATGCCGAACTCATCTGCTGGCTCTATGTTCCGCAGAACGGAACGGGCGGTTCTCTCCGTAGAAAAGAGATGCTCGATCTGGCGGAGAAGCTGCCTCAACGGGTGGTCCTCCAATACAACTACGAATCTTCCGGCGGCAAGGAACAGCTCGGCGTCTACCGTCACGCGGGAGACTACTGGCTCTCTTACGAAGGACCGAGCGATATTTACCGGCAGATCGCGGAGATCGTCGTCGCAAACAACGGGCAGATGTCCGCCAAAATTCAGGTCGGCTGTTCGCACGAGGTTGCGACGGTTCCGTTTGTTCCGGTTCCGGGACTCCTTTACCGCAAATACAAAACCATGCGGAATCTGGGCGTGTCCCATGCGATGCAGTGCTGGTATTTCGGCAACTATCCGGGGATCATGAACCGCGCGGCGGGCGAGCTGTCTTTCGAAGAGTTCGCCGACACAGAACACGATTTTCTGCTGCGTCTGGCCCGGCCCGAGTGGGGCGATTGCGCTGAAAAGACGGTCGGGGCGTGGGAATCCCTTGCCGACGGCTACAGCCATTATCCGCTGGAAAACATGTTCCAGTATTACGGCCCCGTGCACGACGGTCTGGTCTGGCCGCTTTCCCTGATCCCGGCCAACAAGAACCTCGCCCCGACCTGGCGTCTGGACTATGGCACCAGCGGCGACCGCTTCGGCGAATGCCTTGGGGCGTTTACGCTGGAGGACGTCCTGACACTCACGCGCACCATGTCGGAAAAGTGGCATGCCGGAACTCTGCTTCTGGAAAATCTCCGCGGGAAACTCGAAGGAAACGGAGAACGTCTGAAGGATATCCGGGTGACCGAGGCGCTTGATCTTCAGCTTCAGACGGCTGCCGCGATTCTTCAGTTTTACAGTCTCCGGGAAAAACTGCTGGAGGGGGATGCATCGGTTCTGGACACCATGGAACGGATTGTCCGGGAAGAGAAGGAACGGTCCCTCCGGATGGCGGAATTCTGTCGCGGGGATTCCCGTCTCGGATTCCATTCCGAAGCTGAAAACTACAAATATTTCCCGGAAAAACTTCTCTGGCGCTGCCGTGAGCTCGACTTCCTTCTGGAAGAGGAATTCCCGTCTGTCCGCGAACGTGTGAAAAACAATCTTCCCCCTCTGGAGCCGGCTTCCCGGAAAACATATTGCTGCGGCAGCGGCAAAACCGAGTCGTGCAATTCGTTTTCATGGAGTGCATCATATGAAGGCGGTGTTCTCAAAGTCCGGATTGCTTCGGAGAAAAGCGCGGACTACCGGATCATTGTTGAGCCGAAGGCCTTTTATCCGCCGGTGGAATATTCTTTCTCCGGAAAATCGGGTGAAATCGATATTCCGCTTTCTCCGGAGAAAAAGTGTGTTGGATTCAACATCGCGCAGAAACAAAGCGGAGAAGGATGGGCCGGATGGAGTCCGGTGACATACCGTCTGGTTCTGAGTGATTACAATCCCGCCATGATGGGGTGTCTGGTTTTACGGTAAAAGAGCGGCCGCTCTTTCTGCATACCTGATAATCGTTGCCGGGAACCATTCCCATACACGGTTTTTGCCGGGGGGATTTGCAAAACAGTCTCTCCGGCGTTATCTTACTCCTGATATTGCCTCCGTTTTCATTTCTGTTTTCCATGGACGGCGGCGGAAAGGGGGAGTTTGCCGTGAAGTTCCTTTTTTGTTTTCTGTCCCTTTGCTGGCTGACTTTGGCGGTGACTGGAACGGAATCCGTTTCAGCTACGGCAAAACCGTTCGATTACACCTTAAAACAGGTGGAAGCCACACCGGAATACGTGGTATACCGCCTTGAGTTTCCTTCTCCGGGTCCCGCCCCTTTCCGGGAAGCGGAGAATGTCGTTGCCTACTACTATAAACCGCTTCGCATGGCCGGGAAAAAAGCTCCGGCGGTAGTCTGTCTTCACATTCTTGGCGGCAACGGCGACCTCACAAGGCTGATCGCCTCTTATTTCGCACGCCGCGGAATGCCTGCGATCATGCCGCTGATGCCCCTGTTCCTGGAACGGATTCCACCCGGCGGACGCATGAAGGCTCTGGCCGCTCCCGGCGGAGGCCGGATGCTTGGCGTGACCTTTTTTCAAATACCCGGCGACATCCGGAAAAGCATCGACCTGCTCGTCAGTTTCCCGGAAGTCGACTCCTCCCGGGTTCATCTCGTCGGCACGAGCATGGGAGGCATTCTTGGTTTTTCCGCCGTCGGGCGTGACCCCCGGATCGACAAAGCGGCTTTTCTGCTGGCCGGCGGGGGACTGTCCTCCATCATAGCCCGTGACCGGAAGGAAACCCTGCCGATTGCGGCGGCCATCCGGGCCGCGTCTCCGGCGGATCGGGAATATGTCAACCGGGCCATTGCCGGACTTGAGCCGATGAATTATGTCAATGTGCTTGCGCCCAAGGCCCGTGCCGGAAAAATCCGGATGATCAACGCCGCCGAAGACGAAGTGATTCCTCCGGAAAACACCCGTTGTCTGGCCGATGCCCTCGGATTGATCCATGACCGCGATTTCATTCTGCTTCCCGGAATGGGACATTACAGCGCCATTGCCGCCCTCCCTGGATTGCTGGACAATCTGGCGGAATTTTTTGGAGGCGATGCCATTCTTCCCCTGCCGGAACGTCCGGCGACCGCCGATTCCGAGGTGATCAAGCAGGTTTTTTCCGAGATTGTCACTTTTCTGCGCTGGAATCCGCCCGAAGGAAAATCTCTGAAGATCGCCGCCCGGTTCGAATCGTTCAAAAAGGACAAATCCGTGTATTCCGGCAATCTCACGCTTCTGCGCGGATCCGGCGGACGTTTTCTGTTCCGTCTGGAGGATGCCTCCGGGCTGGGCGAAGTGAATCGCTTTTGTTTCGGGCGCGGCGAATATCCCTGGATGGAGTCCCGCGACCGCACGGTCTTTGCCGGGACACTTGCACCTGAAAACCGTCAGGATCTGGAACAGATGCTTTCCGTCCAATGGAGAATCGCACAGCAGACCGCGATTCTGCTGTCGCAGCTGGTCGCCGCCAACGGCCGGATGGAGACCCTGGAAAAATTCGTGTCGCTCAAGCTGGCGGACACTCCGGACGGCGGACGTGAAATCCGGATCGGAGACAAGAAACTGGATGCCGCCGTCCGCCTCGAAAAGAACCGCAACGTCCCGGCTTCCATAACGGTCCGTCAGGGGAACCATTTCACACGGGTTGCCTTCACCTGCTGGGAATCCGATTTTCCCGGTTGTCCGGGGGACTTCGAGCCGCCTTCCGGCGGGAAGGTCCGGAATGTCGACTGTCGGACTCTGGAAAGAGTTTTTGCATCCGGCATGAACTTCCTTGTAGAAACGGGGTTTGGCAAATGAAAATGAAGAGAAACGGGTTGCCTGTCTTGATTCTGTTTTTTCTTTTCGGATTCGCTTTGATTTCGGAGGCCGCCGAAAAATGGAGCGGTTCCGGGATGCTTCTGACCGAACCCGGACAGGTCCCGATTCTGTTTCTGCGCGGTAATCCGGCGGAAATGGGACGCGCCCACGGCGAGCTCCTCAAGCCGGAAATTCAGGAGATGTTCAACCGGATACTGCTGGTCGCCGGAGCTTATATGTATACGAAAAACGACTGGTTTCCCGATCGGATCTCCGAGGTGGAACAGCGTTCCGGAAAGTTCACTCCGCCCCGCTTTCTGGAGGAAGCCGACGCCATGTCCCGTGCGGCTGGACTGACCGTTCCCGAAGGCCGTGCGCTCAACTTCTTTCCGGAAATGTTCCATTGCAGCGGCATAGCGCTCCATGGCAAAGCCACTGTTGGCGGACGTGTCCTTCATGCGCGGGTGCTGGACTACATGCGCGACATCGGACTCCAGAAATTCGCGGTCATCCAGGTCTTCATGCCGGAAAAATACAATACATGGGTCAGTTTCGGTTTCGCCGGGCTCAACGGCACGGTGACCGCCATGAACATCGAAGGTCTTGCCATCGGGGAAATGGGCGGACGCGGCGAAGGAAAATGGGACGGACTTCCCATGAGTTATCTGATGCGCCGGGTGATGGAAGAGTGTAGAAATGTCGAAGAAGCGCTGAAAATCATCCGGGAGACCCCATTGACTTGCGAATACTACTATGTGCTGTCTGACCGTTCCGGAAATATGGCCGCCATTGAGGCTCGCGCCGGTTCCCCGCCCGTTGTCCTCCGTCCGAACGAAAAACACCCGCTCCTGCCTGCCGCTTATGAGGATGTTGTCTACGTATCCGGAGGCGCGCGGGCCTCCCACTTGAGCAACCGGATACGCGATCACTACGGCAAGTTCACCCCTGAATTGCTGCGCGAGATTATCCGGAGACCGGTGGCGATGAAGTCGAACCTCCAGAATGTGATTTTCCAGCCGGAGACGCTGGATGCGGATTTCGCCTATGCCGGAAAAACCTCTCCCGCCTGCGATGAACCCTATACGCGGATCAACCTCCGCAAACTGGTTGAATATTACCGCGATGCCCGCACGAAACACCTTCAAGCCCCGGAATCATCGGCTTCCCGGACCTCTCCCGCGAAGAAGTGATTTCCGGGTGAAATTTTATCCATATTTCCACTTTTTTGCAAAAAAAATGAAAATGGAACTTGACATCGCATTTCCGGTATGATAAATTCAAAGGCAGGAAGTACAAACGTTTGCAATAAGGATAATATTATGGCCGTCCGCTTGAAAGATCTTGCTGAAAAACTGAAAATGAACCCGGGTTCCGTTTCCCGTATTTTGCGCGGGGGCGCTCAGTCCGAGCGTTTCAATGCCGCCACCCGGGAGAAAGTCTTTTCCCTGTCGCGCGAACTGGGCTATCAGCGGGATGAATTGGCGGCGTCCATCATTACAGGGAAGACCAATACCATTGGCCTGTTTCAGAGTTTTCAATCGGGCGACTATAACTACCGTCTTCTGAATTCGCTGATCTGTGAGGCTGGAAAATATAATTACTTCATCAAAACATTGAACTGGGACGGCTGGATGTCGGCGGAGGAGATCGCAAAAATCTGTGTCAGCCAGCGTTTGACGGCGCTTGTAGCTTATGGAGCCGCCCCGTTGTATCCGAAGTTGAAGCTGCTTCTGGATAAACATGGAATCATGCTCATTCTCGCCGGCGAATGTCTCATCCGCGGAATGAAGCAGGAACCCATTGCCGTTGTTTCAATGGATGGATATGATGGAGGACGCCTTGCGTTCGAACATCTTCACAGTCTGGGACATCGAAGATTCGCCATGATGGGATTCCTGGACAGTTCCTCTGATTGGTTTCAGAAGTCGAAGGCATCCGATAATATCGAGAAATATTTGATGGAGTGGCAAATGAAACGCCGGGAGGGATTCCGCGATGCGGCGCATGAAGCCGGAATTCCGAAAAAAGATGTGGTCGACATCGCGATCGATTACTCTCCGACGATGGACTATGACGAGGCAATGCTCAAAAAGTATTTTAAGGGCAGAAATCATATCTCCTCCATTTTTGCATATCCGGGCGATGCCCTTGCCGTCAACCTCATTTCGCGTCTGCACCGGGCCGGCATACGGGTTCCGGAAGATGTTTCGGTCATGACGTATGGAGGCACAAAATTTGCGACCATGGTATATCCCACATTGTCTCTGATTGAAGATCCGCTTGAAGAAATCGGCCGTCGCTGCATCCGGATCATCATGGAAAACCGGGATTCCAAAACGCCGGACATTTCTGCCCGGTCTGAAATCGTTTCCGGAAAAATCATTGCCGGTAACTCGACCGCCCGATATGTCTGAAATACGACTTCTCCGGTCCGGAGAGGTCTTTTCATAAATTGCATGGAGAAAAATGGATAAAAATGAAAAACGTAAGGAGGCTCTGAAAATGAAAAGATCGTCTTTTACACTCATTGAACTCCTGGTGGTGGTCGCTATTATAGCGATTCTTGCCGGGATGCTTCTGCCGGCGCTGAACAAGGCAAAAGCCAAGGCGAGAGCCACCCAGTGCACTTCGCAGCTGAGACAGGTCTATGTGGCGCTGCGGATGTACGCCACCGATGACAAGGGGGAATGGATGCCATTCGGTTTGGGCAGCTCTTCCTGGCCGACCACCGAATATTCGTATTCCTTCAAGCTCCATCATCTCAAATATATCAACGGACGGAATTCGAAAACGAACAGAAGTCTGATTTTCGAGTGTCCCGAATCTCTGCCGGGCGAATCAGACAGCATGGGAACCGGATACGGAATGCGCGGCTCAGGACAGAATGCCGCCGTGGGATGGCGTTTCAACGGCAGCCGGGTTCAATGGTATTGCTCCACATGGATCATCCGGGACTATGACATCCAGATCGGGAATTTCATTCTTCTCGGAGACAGCCGGCTTCATTCAACCGCGGAAAACAATGCCAAAGAACGTTTTTACAGCAGCGCCGTGATGCAGGAAAACAACTATACCAACAAGAATTCTCTTCCGGCCATTCTTCATTCCAAACGCGGGAATTTTGTTTTCGCCGCCGGACATGTTGCGCCGGTTGACGCCCCGACTCTTATCCGCGGGTATTCCTGGGGAACGTTTTACCGGTTTGACGCCTGCTGGCTGGGGAATCAGAAAGTAGGATCTTCCACAAACTGACATACAGAAGAACTGAAACAAACAGCAAAGGAATAAAAGATGAAATTCGCAACGGTTGTTTTCATGCTGATGCTCATGGGCATCCTCCCGGCTATGGAGCTGACGAAAAACGGAAACGCATGTGTGGACATCGTCATCAACGGCAGAGATGTGATTCCGGCGGAACGCACGGCCGCGAATGAACTCAAAAATTATCTGGAACAAATCACCGGGGCAAAATTTGTTCTCCGGGATGAAAATACTGCGGGAAAGAAGGACGCCATTTACATCGGACACACGGCTTTTGCCGCCTCGAAAGGGATCAACTCCAATCCCGACACTTCCAGAAAGGAAGATTGGATTTTGAAGTCGGAAGGAAATTCCTTTGTGATTACGGGAAGCCGTCCGCGCGGAACCCTATACGGAGTTTTTGATTTTCTGGAGCGTTTCGCCGGTATCCGTTTTCTTGCATACGACTGCACAGTGATTCCGGAAAAGAAGGAATTGTCCGTGCCGGATGGCATTCACATCGAAAAAGGACCTGTTTTCTATTCCAGGAATTATGTTCCCGGCGTATTGCCGCGGAATTCTCAGGCATTCTTCCTTTTCCTGAACCGGAACCGGTACAATCCTGCCTATATCACGCCGGAAAGGGGCGGACTGGAACTTTTCGGGCTCCCCGGAATGTGCCATACCTTTTATGCTTACTCGAAGGATTTCCCGGCGGACAAGCCGGAATATTTCTCCCTGAATGCCTCGGGAACGCGGGAACGTGCCGTCAGCGGAGTCGGCCCCGGTCAACTTTGTCTGACGAACCCCGAGGTCAGACGTCTCATGACTGAAAAACTGGCTGCATACATCAAAGAAGACAGGACCCGCACCAATCGGGTCTATCCCCCGCGCATCTACGTCATCACCGGCAACGACAACACCAGCTATTGCCGTTGTGACTTGTGCATGGCGTATACGAAAAAAGGGGGAAACTACACAGACACCACGCTCGAATTCATCAATCATATCGCCGAGAGCGTCGGGAAGGAATATCCGGATGTGAAAATTCTTACGATGGCGTATACCTATACTCTTGAACCGCCGAAATTTGAAAGACCGCGCAAAAATGTCATTGTCCAGCTCGCGAATCTCGGGAAGGAGTTTACGAACAGCGGTCTGTCCGAAACACTCCGTCCGATCGGCGATCCTTCCAACAGGGAATTTGCAAGAATCCTTGAGGCATGGAAGAATATTTCCCCTGAACTTTTCGTATGGGACTACTGGATTCTCTACTGCAAAGGATTTCAATTCCCGTATATCAATACGGTCCGGATGGCCGGGGATATGAAGAAATTCGCAGAAAGCAATGTCAAGGGAATGCTGATCGAAAGCGAGGCTCCGGACGGCTCCTTCTTTGCATTCAGGCAATATCTCGGGATGCAGCTGATGCTTGACCCGTTCCGGGATAAAAATGTTCTCATCAACAACTTTTTTGACGGATACTACGGCAAGTCTGCCGAAACGATGAAGGAATATCTCAAACTCGTGGAGGATTCCGTCCTTCGGGAAAAAATTTCCTTTGCAATGGGGCTGCCGCGCCAGTTTTCCTATCTGAACAAGGACTTTTTTGAAAAGGCGAATACTCTCCTTGACCGGGCGGAAACTCAATCGGCCGATTCTCCCGCAATTCGTGAGCGCATCCGGCTCGAACGGATTCCGGTTGACCGCGCGATGCTCTCGCTTGGCTTGACGCATGACCGAACCAAAGTTATGGACAGACTGGAGGCCAACGCGAATCTTCTTCTTGCAAAATATCAGTTTCCTCCGGAGATAGTGAAAACGACCCGGGATGTCGTTTCTGCCCTGCGGATGAATCTTCAGCTCCCCGAGCAATTCAAGGGGAAAAATGCGACGGATTTCACATGGATCGACCTTTCTCCGGCGCCCCACGTCAATGTCAAGCTTGTCGATGATCCCGGAGCGTGCGGCGGAAAAGCAATATGCATCGGTCAATACGGAGGAAAACCTACGCACAAACTCCCGTATGAGACTGGCGTTTATAACCGGCTCTCGAAAACTTTCGGTCCGACTCTCCGCATCAAGGAGGTCCCTCAGGATGGTCAATATCATCTTTTCAAGATCGGTGAGTTCAATATTCTACCGGGAACCATTCTTCATGCACCTTGGAACTGGTACTTCCAGACGAGCCTTGACAAAGCGTATCCGAATGCTCCCGAAAACTTGTGCGAGGTCTATGTCTCACTCAAGTTCACAGGTCCCGCCTATGTAAAAAACAGCAAGGACGAAAACGCCGTCTTTATCGATCGGATCATCACCGTGCGGAAATAATTCTCGCACGAAAAGCAAGATATCTATGCGGACCGCATCCTGAAGATTGGATACGGTCCGCTGACTTTTTTGTTACTGGGGAGGGGAAGTTTCCCGTACACTTGTTCAGTTGGGGAAAGAAGTCTCTCTTTATAGAATGGGCGTAATTTGAGTCTGTGGAAAAGGGTGTTGGGATGGGGATGGGCTCAAAAAAGTTCAAAAAAAGGTAAGAGAGCGGGTTGACAAAACGAGGAAGTGGTGTATAATAATG
>Ga0209373_10002226_pt1 | contig 19967 bp, 16 predicted proteins | sample Higcelweek5metaG_FD_187173 | JGI IMG/M metagenome (GOLD analysis project Ga0209373, IMG submission 187173) | Freshwater pond sediment microbial communities from the University of Edinburgh, under environmental carbon perturbations - High... | ecosystem: Environmental > Aquatic > Freshwater >... | reverse complement strand
TCAACACATTAGCAAATTCGTACATCAACACATTAAAAATAGTATTTTTGTATCAAAATTCACCAGTATGAAAGCAATCGTTTTCCCGGGCCAGGGTGCCCAGTTTCCCGGAATGGGAAAAGACCTTTATGACCGCTTCCCCATGGCGAAGGAGATGTTCGATCAGGCCAATACCATTCTTGGTTTCAACATCACGGACATTATGTTCAGCGGTACCGAAGAAGACCTGCGTCAAACCCGCGTAACCCAGCCGGCTATTTTTCTGCACAGTGTGATTCTGGCCAAATGCATGGGCGCTGCTTATGCTCCCGACATGACAGCTGGTCATTCTCTTGGCGAATTCTCGGCACTGACCGCTGCCGGTGCATTGTCGTTCGAAGATGGTTTGAAGCTCGTGTATGCACGTGCCATGGCCATGCAGAAAGCCTGCGAAGCGCAACCTTCAACAATGGCTGCCATCCTTGGTCTCGACGATGACAAAGTAGAAGAAGTGCTCAAAGGAATTACCGACGAAGTGGTTGTTCCGGCAAACTATAATAGTCAGGGACAGCTTGTCATATCAGGTTCGGTTCCCGGAATCGAAAAAGCATGCGAAGCTCTGAAAGCCGCTGGTGCCAAGCGCGCACTGCCGCTCAAAGTCGGTGGTGCATTCCACAGCCCGCTCATGGAGCCAGCTCGCGTAGAACTTGCCGCAGCCATTAATGCTACTGATTTCAAAAACCCTATCTGTCCGGTGTATCAGAATGTAAGCGGAAAATCGTTTACCGATCCCGCACAGATCAAGGAAAATCTCGTTGCTCAGCTCACCTCACCCGTGCGCTGGACTCAAACCGTTCTCAACATGGTTGCCGACGGCGCCACCGACTTTATCGAAGTCGGCCCGGGTAGCGTGTTGCAGGGACTTGCCAAAAAAATCGCTCCGGAAGTAAATGTTGCTGCCGGATCCGTTGAATAATTGAATCATGAACAGCGAACACTGAACAAGGAATGACGAAGTATTCTGATTTCCACCTTACTTTGTAATTCAACATTCCTTGTTCTATGTTCAGTGTTTTGCAACTTTGTTTTAAGTCAGAATTATATGGATTTATCAAAAATCATCGCAGTGTCCGGAAAGCCCGGATTATTTTCTCTGGTCTCTCAGACCAAAAGCGGAATGCTCGTTGAAAGTCTTCTCGACGGCACCAAAATTCCGGTATTCCCAACCGATCGCGTCAGTGCCCTGGCCGACATCAGCATTTACACCACCGGCGAAGATGCACCTCTGAAAGACGTTCTGGTAGCCATTTTCAAAACCCTTAACGGCGAAAAAGCCATTGAGGCAAAAGCCGATAAAAAGGAAATGATTGCCTTCATGGACAAGGTGTATCCTGATTGGGACAAAGAAAGAGTGTATCCAAGCGATATTAAAAAGCTTTTTGTGTGGTACAACATTTTGGTGGAACACAATCTGATCGACGACAAACCCGAAGAAGAAGCGAAGGATGAAGCATCCGAAACGCCCACCAATGAAGAATAAGAGCAAGGATTTGCTTGCGGTGCTGAAGAACACAAAACTGAATGCTACACATTTTGTGCTCACACTTCAGCTTCCCAACGGCCATCCGGAAATATGGCCAGGACAATTTGCCGAAATTCTGGTGGAAGGAAGTCCGCAGACATTTCTGCGCAGACCAATCTCGGTGCACGATGTGGATGAAAAAAATCACACACTCGATCTGCTCGTAAAAATTGTCGGAGCGGGAACAGAAAAACTTTCGCAACTGTGCGAAGGCGATCATGTCGATATTGTATATCCGCTCGGACACGGCTTTTCGATGGTCCGCAAAAACGAAAAAGTCTTGCTGGCCGGCGGCGGATGTGGTGTTGCTCCATTATTGTATCTCGCACGTAAGCTCAAAGAAGCAGGCGCAGACTGCTGTGTAGCTATTGGCGGCAAAACAGCGGCGGACATTCTTCGCGCCGATGCTTATCGCGAACTGGCTCATGTGGCCATTCTTACCGAAGATGCATCGCTCGGCGACAAAGGAATGATCACCGCACATCCGTGGTTTGGTGCGGATTTCAAATCATTTTCAAAAGTATATGTCTGCGGGCCCGACCCCATGATGAAAGCCGTTGGAAAACTCGCTACCGACGCCGGCGTGTATTGCGAAGTGTCGCTCGAAAACCTGATGGCATGCGGCATTGGATCGTGTCTGTGTTGCACCGTCAGCACGCACGAAGGCAATGTGCGCGCCTGTATGGAAGGCCCTGTTTTCGACGTAACGCAACTGAAGGACTGGAACCATAATCCTGTGTGTCATGGCTGATCTGAAAGTAAACATCGGTAATCTTGAATTACAGAATCCTGTACTCACAGCCAGCGGAACATTCGGCTACGGCTACGAATTCGAGGATTTTCTGGACATCAATAAACTCGGCGGCATCATTGTAAAAGGCACCACGCTCGAGCCACGGCAAGGCAACGCATATCCACGCATGGCCGAAACCGCAGCAGGAATGCTGAATGCAGTGGGTCTGCAAAACAAAGGCGTGCATGTTTTTATTGATGACATTCTGCCAAAAATAAAACATTATCAATCGCGCATTATCGTGAATCTGGCTGGCTCAAAAGTGGAAGACTATGTTGAAGCTGCCGCAATTCTGAATGAAGTGAACGAAGTTCCCGCGATTGAACTCAACGTGAGCTGCCCCAACGTAAAGACAGGCGGAATGGCCTTTGGCACCAGTTGCGCTTCGCTCACCGAAGTAGTGAAAGCCGTCCGCAACGTGTATAAAAAACATCTGATGGTGAAGCTTTCGCCCAACGTGACAAACATTGCAGAGTTTGCAAAAACCGCCGAAGACTGCGGCGCTGATTCCGTATCGGTCATCAACACCCTCATGGGAATGGCTATTGATGCGGAAACCCGCCGACCGAAACTTTCCACAATCACCGGCGGATTGTCGGGACCGGCCATCAAACCAGTGGCGCTGCGCATGGTGTGGCAATGTTCGAAAGCGGTAAAAATTCCGATCATCGGACTGGGCGGCATTATGAGCGCCACCGACGCCATTGAATTCATGCTGGCCGGTGCCACCGCCATTCAGGTAGGCACCGCCAATTTCATCAATCCATCCATTGCAGAAGAAATTGCAGATGGCATCAATGAATACTGCGACCGCCAGGGCGTGAAACAAGTGTCGGAGCTGATTGGAGCGCTGCGCGTGTAAGTTGAAAGTTTGTAAAGTTTGTAAAGTTTATAAAGGCTTGTAAAGGCGTCGTGTTAGTCCGCCGCGGCGGATCAGCAAAATACGCTGACCGAATCGTCAATGTTTTGCGCGGTAGCTAAAAACGTTTACCCCAAAAATTAATATAGTTGGTTCCTTTGAAAGGGACTACGAATGTAGTCCAATATTAATAGCCCGATGCCCTTTAGGGCTGCGGGGACCTGTCTGCCAGTTTAACTGCAACAGGCAGGCCAGGCAGGTAAAGCACGCGAAGCACCTTTGAGATGGAAGGTCACGCGGCGTGCCGCGCCTCCGCCGCGGTGGACGCGAAGTGCACAAAATAAAAGTTCGCAAAGGCGCATTGTGATGATGGGCCTTTTTTGTTTTTGGTTGAGTCGGCGTATATAGTTCCCGGCCGAAGCTGGAAACAGGACAAAGAAAAGATCATAGCTTGCGAAGAGCCGGGATCTCCCCGAAAGCCTTCACAGCCCTTGCTATATCTATATCTCATGAGTGCCCAATCTTTGGCATATTGACACTATTGCAGATAGAACACTGCAATTGAACTTCACCTGTCATTCACCGCACTTTATCGCACATTTTTACCAGTTCCATCAAACAAAAAATTATAAATCATTTGGTTTTGAAAAGATTTGGTGTATATTTGTGGAAAAACAGCATGGATACAAAAAGCGTTTTTATTTTTATAATTGTCGCCTTTTGGGCACTAACTTCGCATTCGCAATATAGCCCAGTAATTGAAAATGAAGCAAAATGGGTAATCCAAAAAGCTGAATTAGAGTTTTATTTTCCACAAGAAATTATCTTAGGGGATACAAATGCAGATGGCTCAATCAATCTGCTGTATAAATATTTTGTGTCTGGAGATTTTGTTCCCTCTGGTACTGTTTGGCAAAACTCTGATAATAGTAAGATTTGGTACAGTAAAACAGGGAGTGAAGCCGACTCAGTCCTAATTTACGATATGAATCTCAATGTAGGTGATACTTTCTATTTTATTCCAAACATATCGTATTTCAGCATTGTTGATAGTGTCTATTGGGAAAGTGGTTTGAAAATAATTCGGTTTATAGATCAACCAAATAATTTCAATGAAAAATATAAGTTCGTTGAGGGCGTTGGCCCAAGTTTCGGTTTGAATTATTTACTAAACAACGATACCCATATGCATTTTTGTACATGTAAGTTTAATGGGGACAGCCTCTTTTGGCATACATCTTTATTCCCTTTTCAGGATTGCTATTCTGTAAATGATGTTTTCTCTATTAATGAAGATGGTTTATTTGTATATCCGAATCCCAGCAAAGGAAAATTTGAGTTAAGTAAAGATTGCAATGGTGATTATTACATTATTCTTGATGAATTTGGACGAATTATTAAGGACGGATATGTGGAAAATAATTTTATAAATATTGAAATGATTGACACTGGAATTTACATTTTCTCAATTAAAAGAGCGGAGTCTTGGATCACAATTAAAATTCAAATAATATGAAAATCGCAGTTTTTCTACTTTTGTTGGTCATATCCATTTTGCCAACAAAAAGTCAAGTATTTGATAGCACAGTGTGTTAGGTTTGGGTTGAAAATCCGCTTTTAGTTGCATCCAATGACACAGTTCTGTGTAAGGATGCTTTGTTAAAATCAAGATTGTATAGTCATGGTGTTATTTCTTACAAACAGGCACTACCATTTGCGAAAAATCCTGAACTCCTAAAAATTCATGAGATAAAAACTTCTACTAATGCAAATATTGACAATGTTATTATTATGTTGAAAACAAATTATACATCCGATTTTGATAAATTTTCGAAATTTGAAGTTGATACATCAAAAATGCTATTTGAACCAACAGATTATTTGTATGAAAGTGGGTACTTATGGCATTTGAATAAGATACAAGCGAATTTGGCTTGGGATATTTCTCATGGTTCAAGTGATATTCATGTAGCTGTTATCGATTTCGACGTGGATATTTCTCATCCAGATTTAGTCAATAAAATAGAGCCCAATTTTGATCCTTTCACACTTGCAAATTATGATTGCAGCCCTTGGAATGATCATGGAACAACGGTTGCAAGTTTTGTCGCTGCAGAGACGACTCCATCAGGAGGATCTTCTAATGGGCAGCTAGCTTCAGTAGGATTTAACACAATGTTGCATTTCTATAATGCAAATGTTTCAAGACAAGAGTTTCTAGCAAAAGCTTTACATGCTTGTAATGTAATGAATGCTGATGTTATTGTTTCTTGTGCTGGAGGTGCATTATTTTGCAGCCCAGATTTAGCGACTGGTGAGGATTTAATTGTCCAGGAAATATTAAATAATGGAACTGTTATTGTCATGGCAGCCGGCAACGGGCTTGGAGGAACGCATTGTGGTTCAGTAGGAAGTTATTCTGGATTTTACCCTTTTAATGCAGAATATGACGACAGAGTAATTGTTGTCAGCAGTACAGACATTAATGACTATCATTATTATTATAATTCAAATCCACTTCATGATAAAGAAGAAACTCATTCACATTTTGCAGATGTAGATGTTTGTTCTCCAGGATATGAGGTGATGGGGGCGAGTCCAACAGATTGTGGAGCAGATACATGGCCCTATTTTGGAAGTTTTAGTGGCACTTCATTTTCGTCGCCGATTGTTGCTGGTTTGGCTGCCCTAATATTGAGCGTCAATCCTTGTCTTGAGCCTGCAGATGTAGAGTATATTATCAAAAATACTACTGACCCGATAGCTGATGCAGCTAATTATCCAGGACAAGTTGGTACAGGAAGAATAAATGCATATAAGGCTTTAGTTCTTGCTCAAAGCTATGGTGTACTTCCTCCTATTACGACGGATGTTACGTGGGATAATGATATTTTTATTAAAGAAGATTTGGAAATTGAAACTGGAGGTGTACTTACAATAAATAGTAGAGTGCATATTGCAGCAGATAAAAAAATCATTGTTAAGCCTGGAGGTAAATTAATCATTAACAATGGAATACTAACAAACGCAAAAGGATGTAATAATTCCCTCTGGCAAGGCATCGAACTCCAGGGCAATTCAAGCCTGAGTCAGCTTACACCCGGCGCACAGGGACAAGTGATTTTGAAAAACGGTGCCGTTATTGAAAATGCAATGGATGGTATAACTACTATTGCAAATGTTGAAGATATGAGTAGCTGGGATTGGAGCAAAACCGGCGGCATAATTAAAGCAGAGAACAGTACATTTAGAAATTGCAGAAGAGGAATTCAATTCCTGACGTATAACAATGTTCATCCCACTTTAGGCTCGAACTTGCCAAATTTGAGCACTATCAGGAATTGTACATTTGAAACGACAACAGATTTGCCGGACGGTATCATGCCATATGCCTTTATTTCGATGAATGAAGTAAATGGTGTGAAATTATACGGAAACACCTTTCAAAACACAAATCCTAACGCTAATTGGTTTACACTTGGAATGGGCATATATAGTATTAATGCTTCATATCTCGTTGATCAGATTTGCTTGTCACCAACAATTCCGTGCAGCAATGCTCAGAAAAGCCAGTTCATCAATCTTCATTATGGAATCAGATCTACCGCAACTCCAGGATTAAAAGCTGTTACAGTTAAAAATTCAGTTTTTGATTTATGCCATTTTGGAGTTTATTTTTCGGGACTGGAATATCCGACAGTTATTAATAATGATTTCATTGTTGACGACTTTTCCTTTCATATGTTGAAAAATGAGTATGCATATGGTTTATATCTGAATCAATGCAATGGATACAAAGTTGAAAACAATAATTTTCATTCTCCCAATTTGCTTGAAAGAGGCTGGACCGGCATTTACGTCAACAACTCAAATACTGGAAATGGTGCAAACAGCAGTAATGAGATTTACAGAAATACATTTTCAGATTTATATTCTGGCATTGTGGCTCTAAATGATAATGATGGACCCTTACAATCAGATGGTCTCAGATTCAATTGTGAAACTTTTACAGGGAACACGTACGATATATCTGTTTTACCGAAGTCAAACTTAGAACTTGGGATTAGTCAGATTCAGGGAGTTTATATGCAGGGCTCATTAGATCCTACATCAATGGTTAGAAATAGTTACTCGGCTCAATGCGTTAATGATGAAAATCAATTCAAAATAGACTGGAATCAGAATGCCAATCCAAGCGACATCTGGCATTCAAATTATTATGGATTTCCTTGGCAACCCCAATGTTATGACCTGATACTAGTGTCATGTCAACCATGAATTGACGGATATAATTTCTTCAATTTTATTCTGGCATCTTTTGTTGTAAATTGCCAGTCAATCTTGTTCACTTTTCGGTTGCGGTAGGATTCCCATGCCTTTACTTCCTGCTTTATTGTTTCAATGTTGTCTATATGCCTGTTTAAGCAGCGACCATTAAGAACATTCAGCTCTATTTCAGCCATATTAAGCCAACTCCCATGCTTTGGAGTGAACACAAATTCGATTTTATCCATTAATCGCTTGGCCTCTTTGGGACTGAATGTTTCGTATAATGAACCTGTAGCGTGCGTTTTGAAATTATCCATTACAAGTGTGATTTTCTTTACCTTAGAATAGTAACGATCGACAACCTCTTTAATAAAATGAGCCCAGTCTTTCTTTGTCTTTTCGTTAGTGATTTTAACAAGCCGTTTTCCAGCCAATGGCTCATTACACATGAAAATATTTACTACACCTTTTCTGATATATTCATAATCCTGAGTAGCTGTCTTTCCAACTTGTAATCTTTGACCAATGCGAGCTTCCTGTATTAATTGCTTCGGTGATTCATCCATGCAAATTACCGGGTTTTCCTTGTCGTATGGCCGTTTGTAAACATCCAGAACCTTTTCCATATCGGCAACAAATTGCCCATTACTTTCCGGCGGAATCACCCAGCCTTTGACCTTCCAGGGCTTCAAGTCGTTTTTTTAAAACGGAACGCACCGTTTCATGCGAAATGCTTTCAACATAATCAAGCTCAACCATCTTGTCTGCTAATAGTCTCAGAGACCATTTGCCAAAGCCCTTGGGCGGCTCGCTGCAGCAAAGTGCTACAAGCTTAGCCTCAATATCACCGTCAGCCTTGCGCTCATAAACGCGTGTTGTTTGTTTGCGTTCTAAAGTGGCCTCCATCCCTTCTTCTAAAAACCGTTTTTTCACTCGGTCAATTGTACGCATTCCTACTTTCAAAACCTTGCTCATCTCCAAGTTCGTGACTTTTTCCGAATACTTACCCTCGTCGCAATTCAGCAGTATATAAGCATTTCGAAATGTTAGTGACGTGTGAGCACCTTTGTTGATGATCTGCATCAACTCGTCTCTTTCAGACTTTTTCAAATGAACAGTGTACTTTATTGCCATGGCTTTTTTTGGCAAAGATACAAAATATATACGTCATATTACAGTTGACATGACACTAGAACTTCCAACTCCAGATGATTTTAATGAGACAATAACTCCTTCACCATCTCATTGTCCAGATAGAACAATCGTCAATCCCATATCAATAGGCATTGAATTGCAGTCTGTAAATATTAAAAAACAAGAGTTAAACAATTTGATTGATGGCGGACAGACTAACCTGCTTGTCACATTTGCTCAAAGCAATATTCCTGACGGTCAAATGCTTCAGACCATGCTGGAGTTTTCGCCATATTTATCTGATGAAGTTCTTATGACCCTTATTGAACGTCCAAATGCTTTATCACCAGGCACAATGCAGCAGATTCTTGCAGCCAATTCACCATTAAGCGATGAAGTTTATCAGGCTGTTCTATCTATGCAAACACCACTTCCAAAAGGTATCCGAAATCAGATTGCAGCCTTGCAGTCCGGTGAAATTTCAGCAAGAGATATGGTGCCGTCAGGAATCGCCTATTATGAACATACACAAAAGCTTCTTGAATCTGATTTGGTTCGTTACTATCTGAATGATACCCTTACTGTTAATCCTATGGATAGCGTCGTGAAAATTCTTGAACAGACAACTACCAAAAACTCAAAATTAAATCTGGTGTCTGCTTACATTAGTTCCCGCCATTTTGCAAAAGCAAATCAGACACTCGACAGCTTAGTCAATATTGATGCGGATCTTGTTTCATATTCTGAAAAACAGAGAATGAATATTCTTACTATGGACTTGCCTGGAAAAGAATTATCATTGCTGTCAGACAGTTCAAAGATGCTGGTTCTTCAATCAATAGCCAATGACACGCTGCAATACGGGGCTGTTTATGCTAAAAACACTTTGGAATTACTGAACGATACTTTATTTGCTGAACTTACATTGATTCCCATGCCTGAAATTGATAACCGCAGTATGATTGCATATTCATCCGGTAATCAACCGGAAATCGAAAAGGGTCTTATCACATGTTATCCCAACCCGGCAGGAGAAAAATTCACTGCTCATTATGAGGTTGAATCAGCATGCACTGAAATGTTCCTCGTAATTCACAACGTCATGGGAAAAGAAGTATCGCGAATCAGGGTGAATGAATGCATAGGTGATGTTGAACTCAATTCGCCTGCCGAATCCGGCACCTACTACGTTTATATTGAATCCTGCGGACAATACATCGCCATTGACAAAATTGTTGTAACCCGATAATCATGAGATTGGTTATCACTTTAATATTTATCACCTTTGTGTTTGTGCAGAATATTTCTGCACAAACACAATCTTTTTACCGGCTTTATCCTGATCTGGATACAAATTATTCGTATGGTGAAGCCTTGCATTTCGACAGTGCCGGCTATTTCTTGTTGTATACTTCAAAAGATGTTGTTCTTGGAAATCAATATCAGAATTATATTGCCCGTTATACTACAAATAATACTCTTCAGTGGGTACAACCATACATTTCTGGCACTGATGGGTGCTCAACTTATAGTGACATTGTTTTGACAAATGACAGCTGTATTGCTTTTTGTGGAGGTACGACAGGTAATCCAAGAAAAGGCTTACTTGTCAAGGCCGAACAACAATTTGGATCAACTCAGTTTTTTGAGATCTGCGGAAATAGTTCAAGTTTTTATTTTTATAAATTAATTGAGACAAGTGATTCTGGGTTCATTGTAATAGGTTGTACTGATTCAATAAACACTTCAAGCTATTGGGATTTATACATCATGAAAATTGATCAGGTCGGTACTAAACAATGGGATACAATATTACCATTAAACAATTATTCAATTGTCGAAAGTTCGATTATCAGAATAAACAATATCTACTATTTTACAGTAATTAAAAACAGAAATACTGATGTTAGCGACACAAAACTCATAGGAATTAAAGAAGATGGCACAATCGTGCTTAATAAAAATATCGTTCTTGCAACCTACGGAAAGTATTTGGGTGGAATTGCAAAAACGAAAGATAACCAGTTGTTGCTGAGTGGTGAGAAATGCGATTATTACTGGCCGTATGGATCAGGAGGAGCAATAAATGATGCCCCGTATGGCAGAATGTATGTAGCCAAATACGATACATTGGGAAATAAAATCTGGGATAAAGAGTATTTTCCGTTGAACCTTATACAATATTCATCGGAAATTCTTTCTGTGCCGGGTGGTTATATCCTTGGGGGCGGTTGTGGCTGGGGTTGGTATTACAAAGGAGATGGGCTTAATTACAATGAGCCATCCAGTTCATTTCAGGACAATTTCTTCATGAAAATAACCGAAACCGGTGATAGTGTCTGGATGCGAATTTACCGGAATCAGGATGGTGTCTGGGGTTACAATAATGTCTGGGCAAGTCAGGATATCATGGAAAACATGGTTCTTACTCCTGATGGTGGTATTGCCGCAACCGGTTGGCTTTATCCAATATCAGCTATTTCCTGGGAATACAAACAATACGCTTGGGTGCTTAAAACCGACAGCAACGGCTGTGGCAAGCCGGGTGTGCCTTATGGCCTGTGGCGCGAAGAACTGCCCTACAATGCCGACAGCAGCATTGTGCATCTCACCTGGTTAGATGATGATGCAACAAACATCTGGCATCATGTGCAGGGCTCGAAAGACGGGCAGTGGTACTTTTGGGAGCTCACACCACGCATGCTTACCACAAACGAATTTTTTGATACCGTTCCGAAATATCACAACTATTGCTACCGTGTTTTTGGATTAGATACCACCTGGGCGCGCACCTGCGAGAGTGCCGAAATATGTATCACAACAGGCATAGATGAGTATGCCCCTGAAAGTGGCTTGCTGTCGGTGTATCCAAATCCAGCATCCGATGTAATCAACTGTGTACTGCCGGAGAATGAAAAATTCGAGATTGTTGTTTTTGATGTTTCGGGCAAAGTAGTTTTGCATCCGGATAAAGTATTTTCTTCAACCGAAAATATTATTAATATCGGGGCGCTTACTCCGGGCATCTATTTCATCGAAGCGCGCGGAGAGAGGGTTTTGAGAGGAAAGTTTGTGAAGGAGTAGCGTTTTGCCACAAGGGCACAAAGACACGAAGTGTTTATTTTTGCGGCAGACAGGTTCCATGTTCAATATTATTTTTGTGTCTTGGTGCTTTCGTGGCAAATCAACCAATTTCGTATCTTTGCATAAAACGCAGCACATGTATTTCGACAACTGGCAGGAAAAACAGCCGAGCATGGTAACGCCCTCGTTGCTGTGGGAATACAATATGAATAATTTCGACTGGAATAAGATGCGCGTTGTGGTCGTTCAGCGCGTCATTGAACGTGGTTGGCTGAATGATTTTTACGCCATTCTGCATCTGTATGGGGGCCTGGAAAACATCCGCGGCATCATGCGCGAAATACCGCATTTGTCCGACAAAGACATCACCTTTGTATGTGCTTTTTTTGGATTGAAAAAAGAAGAATTGAAGTGCTGCACACTCAAACAATAAATGCTGCAACATTTGCGCTGCTGAAGCAATTGATGAACGATCAGAAACTTGCATCATTCAGTCTGGCCGGTGAAACAGCGTTGTCGCTCTATATCGGACATCGCGTGAGCATAGATCTGGACTTGTTTTCTGATCATGAATTCGATGCGCTGGCACTTGAAAACTATTTAATTTCATCCTATAATTTCAAAGGCGACATGCTGGAGAAAAACGCATTAAAAGGATCCATTGAAGGTGTTAAAACAGATTTTATTACGCACAATTATCCACGACTTCAGGATTTTTTCACCGAAGAAATCCCGATACGTCTTTATTCAATGCAGGATATTGCCGCAATGAAACTCGCTGCCATTGCCGATAATGGAACACGTTTAAAGGATTTTGTTGACCTTGCATTTCTCTCAACAAAGCTATCACTCCAAGACATGCTGAATACCTATCAGGGAAAATATTCAAATACCAATTCAGTCCGCGCGTTGAAAGGATTAATGTATCACAGCGACATCAACTTTGAAGAGCCCATCCGGCTGATCTCCGAAAATTTTGAATGGAACTTCATTTCAAAAAGACTTTCGGAAATGATTGAAAACGAAAATACGGTTTTTTCACAGCCGCCTTCCGAATAATCATCAGCTCATTGTTGAAACTGATTTTCAGTGTCTGTGCCTTCGTGTCCTTGTGGCAAATTTCCATTTTTATTGCGGGATACAAAGCCACTCCAAAAATTTCTTTTTTATAAGGTATTTTACCGTACCTTTGCACCCTGATTTTTCAATCACTAACTCACTGATTTCATGTCATCCGGCAAAAAAATAAGCTCAGCCCTGATTTCCGTTTACGATAAAACGGGACTGGAACCCATTATTCACCGACTGAACGAATTGGGTGTTACGCTGTATTCTACCGGCGGCACGGCTGATTTTATTCAAAAGCTGGGCGTGACGGTTACTGATATTTCTGAACTCACCGGTTATCCGCCCGTATTTCATGGCCGCGTGAAAACCCTGCATCCTGCCGTATTCGGTGGCATTCTGTATCGCCGCGACAATGCCGGAGACCTGGCTCAGGCAAAGGAATTCAACATCCGCGCGATTGATCTCGTCGTGGTTGACCTGTATCCATTCGAAGAAACCCTGAAAAAAACCAGTGAGGAAGCTGAACTGATTGAAAAAATCGATATTGGCGGCATCAGCCTGATACGTGCTGCTGCCAAAAACTACAACGATGTGTTGATCGTTCCTTCGGTTGAATATTACGGCGATCTGCTCGATATTCTCCAAAGCGGCGAAACGACAAACGAACAACGCAGACTGTTTGCCACTCGATCATTCGAAGTATCTTCGCACTACGACTCACAGATTTTCACCTGGATGAATGGCCACCACGATATGGACGCCATGAAACTCAGTCTCCGCAATGGAACACAACTTCGTTACGGAGAGAATCCGGCACAGAAAGCCCGTTTCTACGGCAATTTTGATGAATATCTCACAAAACTCAACGGAAAAGAACTTTCGTACAACAACCTCCAGGACATTGGCGGAGCACTCGATCTGTTGGGCGAATTCGACGACTGCGCCTGTGTGATTGTAAAACATACCAATGCCTGTGGTGTGGCCGAAGCCGGCACTGTTCACGAAGCCTGGACCAAAGCGCTCAGCTGCGATCCCGTTTCTGCATTCGGCGGCATCGTTGCCTTCAATAAAAAACTTGACGTTGAGACCTGCAGCAAGCTACACGAATTTTTCTTCGAAGTGTTGATTGCTCCTGATTTCGACGAAGCCGGATTGGCGCAACTAACCTCCAAGAAAAACCGAATAATTGTCCGCCTGAATAAATCACCCCGGGCAACATCGATGCTCAAACAACTTTCGTTCGGCTGCCTCTGGCAGGAAACCGACCAACTGAAAGAAAACCCGCAACAATGGGAGCTGAAAGCCGGTAATACGCCGACTCAGACTGTCGTTAACGACATGCTTTTCGGAATGAAAGTCGTGAAACATTTAAAATCAAACGCCATCGTGTTGGTGAAAAATGGTTTACTCATCGGCAGTGGCATCGGGCAAACCAATCGCGTTGATGCGGTAAAACAATCCATCGACAAAGCGATAAAATTCGGATTCGACGTTTCGGAAAGCACCTTGTGTTCCGATGCGTTTTTTCCATTCAGCGACAGCGCTGAACTTGCATACAATGCGGGCGTAACTGCCATTGCTGAACCCGGCGGCTCCATCCGCGACGAAGACACAGTAAAATATTGCACCGACAAAAACATCACGCTGATGTTTACGGGAAACAGACATTTCAAACACTAAAAATACCTGAACAGTACTATGGGACTTTTCAATTTCATGACGAAAGAAATAGCAATGGACCTCGGAACGGCCAACACAGTCATTATTCACAATGACAAGGTGGTGGTTGATGAACCTTCGATTGTTGCTATTGACCGAACAACCAACAAAATCATGGCCGTCGGAAAACGAGCCATGATGATGCACGGAAAAACACACGAAAACATTAAAACAATCCGCCCGCTGCGCGATGGTGTGATTGCCGACTTCATGATCGCCGAGCACATGATGCGCGAAATGATTAAAATGATCAGCACCCGCAAACCGCTGTTTCCGCCTTCACTCAGAATGGTTATCAGTATTCCGAGCGGTATCACCGAAGTGGAAGAACGCGCTGTACGCGATTCAGCCGAACAGGCTGGCGCCAAAGAAGTACGTTTGATTCACGAACCTATGGCTGCTGCAATCGGTATCGGACTCGATGTACTGGAACCCACAGGAAACATGATTATTGACATCGGCGGTGGCACCAGCGAAATTGCGGTGATTGCCCTCGGCGGTATTGTCAGCAACAAAAGTATCCGTATTGCCGGTGATGATTTCAACGCCGACATCGAAGAATATATGCGCAAAGCGCACAACCTGAGCATCGGGGAGCGTACCGCTGAACGCGTGAAAATTGAGGTTGGAGCTGCCATGGCCGAAATCGACAATCCACCACCAGATTTCCCGGTGCATGGTCGTCACCTTTTATCCGGAATCCCGCGCGAAGTAATGGTTTCATATGCCGAAATCGCTCAGGCACTGGACAAGACCATCAGTAAAATTGAAGCGGCCATTCTCAATGCACTCGAAAACACACCGCCCGAACTATCCGCCGATATTCTTGATACCGGTATTTATATGGCTGGTGGAGGATCACTCCTGCGCGGACTTGACAAACGTATCGAGCAGAAAACAAAATTAAAAGTGCATGTGGCCGAAGATCCGTTGCGCGCTGTTGCCCGCGGGGCTGGTATTGCTCTGAAAAATTTCGATCGCTTCCCCTTCCTGATTAAATAATTCACTGCGCTGGTATGCGAAACCTTCTGGCATTTTTAAAGCGTATTCGCATTTTATTGCTGTTTCTGCTTCTGGAAGTCCTGGCTTTGCTCATGACTTTCAACAAAAGCACGTTTCACAATGCAGCATCGTATCAGTTCTTCATGGGCATCAGCAACCGTGTGATGACCGTCCGGTCAAACATTGTTTCTTTTATCAACCTGCGCGACGAAAACGAGCAACTGGCAAAAGAAAATATCATGCTCCGGAGCCGGTTGAAAAGCTCGTATATCATTTCCGATCTGCGTGTATTCGAAAAGAACGATACGCTGTACCGTCAGCAATACGAGTATCTGACTGCAAATGCCATTCAATACACCACCAATTACCGCGACAATTATATAACGCTCGACAAAGGCTCGGGGCAAGGCATTGAGCCCGGAATGGGCGTGTTTTCTCCGGGAGGTGTTGTCGGTATTGTCGAAGCCGCTTCGAAAAATTATTGTCTGGTTAAATCTATTTTACATTCCGAAGTCAACATCAGTACACAGATAAAAGGAAAAGGCGTAACGGGCACCAGTCTCTGGGATGGAGAAAACTATGCTTTCGGCACACTCACCGATGTTCCCACACACATTAAACTTAAAAAAGGCGACACGCTGATCACCAGCAGCTTCAGCGGTATTTTCCCTGCCGGAATTCCGGTGGGGTATATCGATTCATACAGCACCGATGCCACGCGTGCTTTCTACAAAATCAAATTTCTCATTGCTGCCGATTTCAGCGATCTGTCAACTGTGTACATTGTCCGGAATCTGATTAAAGACGAACTCGAAGATCTGGAAAAACTGAAGGAGAAGCCCGAAGATGAATAACAGAGCCATTCTTATCAATGTTCTCAGATTTCTGATCATTCTGTTTTTACAGGTCATGATCTTCAATCACATCGATCTCTTTGGCTACATCAATCCTTCCATTTATTTATTTTTTATTCTGTTGATTCCTTTCGAAGCACCCTTATGGCTCTTGCTGCTGCTCTCGTTTTTCACAGGTTTCACGCAGGATGTTTTTGTACATACCGGCGGCATTCACGCTGCAGCTTCTACGTTTATCGGCTTCATGCGCCCGCTGTTGCTGCGCACCATTGTATCGAAACGCGACTACGAATCGGGCCTGCAGCCTGGCGTTGCCGACCTCGGCTGGACCTGGTTTCTCTCCTACGCCGGACTGTCGGTGCTCATGCACAGTCTATTCGTTTTTTATCTCGACAAATTCAGCTTCCACGGCTTTTTCGTCACCTTTAAACAGGCATTTTTTCAGGCCATCGCTACGCTCTTCTTCATTGCGCTGTTTGAGTTTCTGATGAATATACGGAAGAAGAAAAATTAGTTTTTAATAATTTCCAAATATTAAAATTGTTGCTCTTATTGAGCGCTATAAAAAAGCAGAGGATAATTTTCTCAAATACCCTCTGCTTTTAATGATCTCTACTTCTGAATCATCAATTTTTCAACTTGACTATTGTTTTCGCCAACAATACATTGGATAAAATATATTCCATTTGGCAAATATGACACATCAATTTCAATTTGTTCATCACAACAATTTCTGGATAGAATCTTTTGACCATTGGCCGAATATATATTTATTACAGAATTTGCCAACTTAGTATCACAATAAATTTTATCAAATGTCGGATTTGGGAAAAATTCAAAATAATTATCCTCTACTAATGATGCAGATTTATTAACAAGGTCTGAATTATTAATATTATTGTTAGGAATGTTTGAATAAACTGGATTACAAACAGACCACCAGCCATCATCACCTTGATAGACAAAACTTGTCCCATTGCTTTTCCAAACATGCATTGAAGTAGAATTATCCTGATAATCATAAAAAGCACATATATGATCTTTACGTGCTCTTAAAAATTTCGAGGTGTTAAAATCTCCAGAAACTACTCTTCTTGCAATTTTTGTTGCATCATAATCCGTACTACTCCACCATCCCGAAGTTGCAGGTGAATTAAACACTCCACCTTGAGATGTCCAAACATGTAATCTTGTCTCCCCTGATCCATAATTATAAAAAGCTGCAATATCATCTGAATAATTGTCATTATCGAAATTTCCAGAAATTACACAATACTTAATTTTTTCAGGGTCATAACTTGAAGCAGTCCATTTTGATCCAAAGGTAAATGATGTGCCACTTGAAACCCAGGTATGTAACTCTGTATTAAAGTTTCCATAATTATAAAAGGAAGCGATATCATCAAAATACCCGTCACTGTCAAAATCGCCTGAAACGACGCGTCCAGAAATATTTCCAGCAGTATATGTTGTTGATGACCAGAATCCGTTATCACCCTGATATGTTAAGCTGCTCCCCGTAGACTCCCAAATATGAATCTTAGTTATATTATTTCCATAGTTATAAAAAGCTGCAATGTCATCTATATATCCATCTCTATCAAAATCACCTGACACTACTCTGTCTAATATTTGGCTAGCATTATATGTTGTTGAAGACCAAAATCCATTGTCTCCTTGGTAAATAAAACTGCTTCCATTTGATTTCCAAACATGAATTTTTGTAACATTATTCCCATAGTTATAGAATGCAGCGATGTCATCTTGAAATCCATCTCTGTCAAAATCACCTGATACTACTCCAACCAAATTTAGTGCATTATAATTAGATGACGACCACCATCCATTATCTCCTTGATAGGTAAAAGCACTTCCATTGGACTCCCAAACGTGAATAGCTGTGTTATTATTCCCATAATTATAAAAGCCTGCAACATCATCACATAATCCATCATTGTCAAAATCTCCAACAACTACTCTACTTGAAATGCTATTTGGATTGTATTCTCCTATATGTTTTCCGAAGCAAGCATTTAGTTCAACATCAACCGTTGCAGTATGTTCACATAGATCACCACCATTAACGGTAACTTGGATATTGCCTGGTTGTGCAGATGATGAGGCATAGGCAGTAATACTATTAGTACTGCTACTTCCTGACCAACCGGAAGGCAACAACCAAGAATATGATGTAGCTCCTGGAACTGGAGTAATAGAATACTGGTAATTACCAACGTACAAAATATCTGATGGGCTACTCGAAAATGATATAGCTCCACTAAAATTAATATCCTTTTCAGCTATTCCATCGAAATAATATCGGCTACCCTCCCAAACATATACGTTTGCATACAATTGTTCATCATTGCCATCAATTAATTTAACTTGAATAGAAGTTCCTAAGGTATATCCTTGATAACTCGCAGGAAATTCTATCCCATCGGAAGCTGTCCAAACTATACTGTCTCCATGACTAACTACGTACTCATACCAGTTTGCTGTACTAGTGACACAACTACTACCAGAAATAACCTGACCCTGAACTGTGCTGATTACACACATAAAAAACAAAAATAGTGAGATTTTGGTGTTTTTCATAATTTTAATTTTAAGTCCATTGATTTTTATCATCAAAAAGTTGAACTGTTACTTTTTGACTAATTTATCATGCAATCACTTTTGTCGTAGAAAATTGATACAACTACTGACTACGACAAGTAAAATCTTGATTGTTTATAATTACTATTTTACTGCACGGCAATTATTTATTGTTATTCGACTATTGCAATTGGGTGTGCAAGCACAAAAGCAACATTTTTGTCTACTTTTTGCCAAAGATACATTATTTGATTTAATTATTGTTACATATACAATATTTTCACTTTATTTTAGAGGACTTGTGTTTTTGGTAGATTTAAAAGTATTTTATTAAATATGCTTATATATTTGCTCTTTTCAATACAATACTCTAATGAAGAAAACAAGTATCGTCAAGACAGATACAGATATCGTTAAAAAATGAATTGCTCAATTCGTCTTGACAGATTTGAACAATAAGAAATCCTGTTTGGGTTTTACCTTATACCCGCAATTCGTATTTATTTAACACATAAACACGTCATGTTGTTTCTTATGAGCCATAAATGGACAAATATTTCACTTGAATTTAGATCCATAAAATGTTCTATAAAATCGAAAATCCTTTTAATTGAAACAAATGTGAATAGTTCGTGTTTTAAAATATGACAAAGACGCCCAGGAGCGTAGTAGAATTTAAGTTTTTATCTCTTTGTTTTCTTTTTTCAAAACCTTAAAACAGACACTGTTTCAAGCCAATGCAACATTATTCTTCATTGCGCTGTTTGAGTTTCTGATGAATATACGGAAGAAGAAGTGAGTGTGAAATACTGCTTAAAGCTTAAAAATTTAAGGCTTAAAAATGTGTGTTTAAGACCTTGAACAGACGAGAACCTTGCGTAGCATAACAATACTCCATATCACTAGTGTCCACTAAAAATATTCAAATAGGACTGTAAGTTATTAAAATACAGCCTGTAAAATAGTCGTTTTTTACGTGACGATTTGAATTCATAGCTTTAATGATAGATTACTTTCATCAGCTAT